>Ga0247813_10000919_pt1 | contig 23697 bp, 24 predicted proteins | sample UWRJL169409C1_FD_180719 | JGI IMG/M metagenome (GOLD analysis project Ga0247813, IMG submission 180719) | Plant litter microbial communities from Arlington Agricultural Research Station in Wisconsin, United States - UWRJ-L169-409C-1 | ecosystem: Environmental > Terrestrial > Plant litter >...
GAAATTAGGATAAATTGGTTTAAAGATTATGCCTTTTTTCTTGGTTTTGCTCTTTCGTACTGCTCCGGCCATTTGATCTCATCATTGAGTTCAGCTGCCGCATGTATCGGGAAATATGGATCTCTTAGTAATTCTCTTGCCAGGAATATCAGGTCCGCTTTACCTTCCTGAAGGATATCTTCGGCCTGGCTGGCTTCGGTAATAAGGCCAACTGCACCAGTTAAAATGCCTGTTCCTTTTTTCACCGCCTCGGCAAACTGTACCTGGTAGCCTGGAGATAAGGGGATTTGCTGGCTCATGATATTTCCACCTGAAGAACAATCGATCAGATCAATACCTTTATCCTTCAGAATAGCCGAAAGCTGTATCGTCTCTTCAGTAGACCAGCCGCCCGGTACCCAGTCTTTAGCTGATAAACGTACGAATAAAGGGTTTTCAGCTGGCCATACTTCCTGGATTACTTCAACTACTTCCAATAGTAACCGGATCCTGTTTTCAAAGCTCCCGCCATACTCATCTGTTCTGAGATTGCTGAGTGGTGATAAAAACTGATGAAAAAGGTAACCATGTGCTGCATGGATTTCTATCACCTGATAACCTGCCGCAACAGTTCTTAAAGTTGCCGCTTTAAAATCTGCTATAACTTTTTCAATACCTTCTTTGCTGAGTTCTCCTGGTTTTTCATCATTCTCATTAAATGCGATTGCGCTAGGGGCTACAGTCTGCCATCCGCCGTTTTCTGCTGTGATCTGCTTACTGCCTTTCCAGGGGACATCGAAACTCGCTTTTCTGCCGGCATGGGCCAGCTGCACACCCGGTAAAGCTCCATTTTTAACAATAAATTCATTGATGCGTTTAAGGAAAGGAACATGCTCGTCAGACCAGATCCCTAAATCTCCGACAGAAATCCTGCCTTCCGGAGAAACAGCAGTAGCTTCCTGTATAATCAGTGCTGCACCACCTACTGCTCTGCTACCCAGATGTACGAGGTGCCAATCGTTCGCAAATCCATCTTCGGCAGAATACTGGCACATGGGAGAAACAACAATCCTGTTTTTTAACGTTACGTTCTTTATATCTAAAGGGGATAATAATATCGACATATTTGTTTTTTATACAAATAAACAATAGTAAATGCTATTTGTTGAATTGCAGCGATCGCAAAATAAAGATATGACAGCTGGCGTACAAAAGCTATTGCATCAAAGCGCTATTGAAATCTTTAAATAGCTTAAAGAGATCCTCAAACTCATTAAGCGGTAAGGTTTTCGCCACATCGTTTATATCGTGGTAAGCAGCAATGCCTCCCTGGGTATAGATAAAAAATGCAGGCACACCTTTTTCAGTGAAAAAATAATGATCACTGTTGGCTGATTTTCCTCTGGGATTGATTTTACTCAGGTAATTTTTCTGCGTATTGATCTTCTTCAGTAAGTCAAATTCCCTGGGGTGCAGCGTCGCATTGACCACTGTAACGCCGTCAGCACCCGTACCTACCATGTCTACATTGATCATAAACCGGATCTGGTTCAATGCAATGAGCGGATTTTCCGTAAAATACCTGGAGCCCATAATCCCTGCCTCTTCACCTGCAAAGCAGATAAATGCGATACTGTAAGGTGCAGGATTTTTAGCATAATATCGTGCCAGGCTCAGCAGTAGAGAGATGCCACTGCCATTGTCATTGGCACCAGGAAAAAAAGTGTCTTTGCCCATGCCGCCGAGATGATCATAATGTGCTGTCATCAAGATCACCGAGTCTGGATTTCTGGTCCCTTTTATGATTCCACAGATATTACTAGCCTTAAATGCCGGGATAAACTGATTTTCTACGTCAATAGTAATACTGTGCGGCTCCGCGGAAATTGCTTTTTTATCGATCTGAATTCCTGTATAGTTTTCCGTCTGCTGTGCTACAGACCAGGTAAGTTTGTCTGCTAATCTGACCAGCAGGCGGTTTTCTCTGGAAATAAAGGTAGTACTGTCTTGTTTGCTTAATAGACCAGTAGCTTTCAGTCCTATACTTGGCGGGTCAATAATAAAATCTCTTCCGGGACTCAGCGTTTTGCCGTTGATGGTTACTTCCATCTTTCCCGGGAAGGTATTAGCGGGATAATTGAAATACTGGTTGAAATCTTTTCCATCCATTGGCTTTAACCCGGCCGTACGGAATGCGTCACTCAGGTAAGCTGCCGTTTTTCCCATGCCATTATTGGTATAACCCCTGCCCCAGAATGCAGATGATGTAAGTGTGTTGAGTATCTTTCTTGCAGCTGATAAATCCTGTGCGGGAACCTTATAGGTGATCAATAAGAGCAGAAGAAAACTGCAGGTTTTTTTCATAGAGCGGAAGAGCTGTTAAAAGGCTAAAGTACAAATAAAATTACTGGCGGTACTATCAGATAAAACAAAGCGTTTTATCTTCATCAGGTAATTGCATTCATCATCAATTACGGTTATTTGTTGTACCGGGATTAGCTGTGGTTTTATTTTTTTTACTGATTAAATGTAAAAAAATAAAAAACGTATTGCACATTCCGATAATTATTTAAACCTTTACATCTCATTAATTTAAAGCGGGACTGATCACAGAAAATGAATATGCACGTTTCACATAAACTCTCTATTTTAACAGCAAAGAATATTGCTGCGAGAAGTTTATATATTGAACGTTTGCAGCCTGTCATTTATGTGACAACCAGCCGGCAAAATTATACACCCCGTATTTGAGTTTTTCTAACTCAAGCTTAGAGGTAGTGTTCCTCTTCAAAACCAATTAATCAGAATATTTATTTTTTTTTCGTTATCATTTTAATGAATATCAACGATTTTATAGTGCAGGTTGCACTTCCTGAACATCGTGTTTTTGCAGAAGAAATCTGTGAAGAAATGGCTGAATCTGCTAAAGCACGAGGTACTGGTATTGCCAAGCGTTCTCCTGAATATGTTGCAGGAAAAATGGCTGATGGTAAATCTGTGATTGCTTTTCACAAGGACGGTGCATGGGCAGGCTTCTGTTATATAGAAACATGGAGTCACGGACAATTTGTGGCTAACTCTGGTCTGGTAGTGAGTCCAAAATTCAGAAAAGTAGGACTGGCGCATGCCATTAAGGAGAAGATTTTCGAATTGTCAAGAAGTAAATATCCGAAGGCTAAAATCTTCGGCCTGACTACTGGTCTTGCAGTGATGAAAATCAACTCTGATCTGGGATATGAACCGGTTACCTATTCTGAACTTACACAGGATGAAGAATTCTGGAAAGGCTGTCAGAGCTGTGTTAACTTCGAAATCCTGAAAAGCAAAGAGCGTAAAAACTGTATGTGTACAGCCATGCTGTATGATCCTGCAACGCAAAAGCATGATGTAGCGAAGAAATTTTCTGAGGAACTGGAAAGGAAGCCTAAGCTTTATGAACGCTTTATGCGCATCAAACAACGTTTGGTACTGCGACCAAAGTCTGACGATGAAGGCAAACCTAAATCCTTTTTACAATTGTTTACCCACATTTTTTAATAGCTGATATATAATTTACAATAAAATCATGAAGAAGAAAGTAGTTTTAGCTTTTAGCGGAGGTTTAGATACTTCATTTTGCTGTATTTACCTGGCACAGGACCGTGGACTTGAAGTTCACTCTGTGATTGTAAATACTGGTGGTTTTTCGGACGAAGAACTGCAGGAAATAGAAAAACGCGCTTATGCTTTAGGTGTTGTTTCCCATGCTGTAGTAGATGAAACTACAAATTATTATGAAGGATGTATTAAATACCTGGTATTTGGTAATGTATTGAAAAATGCAACCTACCCGCTTTCTGTAAGTGCAGAACGTGTCAGCCAGGCCACAGCCATAGCTAATTATGTAAAAAAGATAGGTGCAGATTACGTTGCCCATGGCAGCACCGGTGCTGGTAATGATCAGGTGCGTTTTGATATGATCTTTAATATCATTATTCCTAATGTTGAGATTATCACACCAATTAGAGATTTAAAATTATCCCGCGAAGCGGAAATAGAATACCTGGAAAACCATGGTGTTTCATATAATGCAGAAAAAGCCAGATATTCAATCAATAAAGGGCTTTGGGGAACATCTGTAGGAGGAAAGGAAACTTTAACTTCAGACCAGACCTTACCTGAAGAAGCATGGCCTACGCAGGTTACTGAAACAGCCAGCCGTAAGCTTGAGCTTACTTTCGAAAAAGGGGAGCTGACAGGGATTGACGGCGAAGCATTATCACCAGTAAAAGCGATCCAGAAGCTGCAGGCCCTTGCACAGCCTTATGGTATTGGTCGCGATATCCATGTTGGAGATACAATTATAGGGATTAAAGGACGTGTGGGTTTTGAAGCTGCAGCACCAATGGTGATCATCAAAGCACACCATACTTTAGAAAAACATACGCTAACCAAATGGCAACTGTCCTGGAAAGAGCAATTGGGTTCTTTTTACGGCAACTGGTTACATGAAGGTCAGTTCCACGATCCTGTGATGCGTAATATTGAAGCCTTTTTAGCTGATACACAGAAAACGGTAAGCGGAAAAGTATTTGTAGAATTATTGCCTTACCGTTTCCAGATTATCGGTATTGAGTCTAACCATGACCTGATGAGCAATAAATTCGGAAGTTACGGAGAGATGAACAACGCATGGTCTGGAGAAGATGTGAAAGGATTTTCAAAAATATTCGGCAACCAGGTAATGATCTGGCATAAAGTGAACAGCGATGAAGGTTAGAGCAGGTATAATTGGCGGTGCCGGTTATACTGGCGGCGAAATGCTGCGCCTGCTGGTGAATCATCCTGCTGTAACTATTGCTTTTGTAAACAGTACAAGTAATCAGGGAAACCTGATTACTGATGTGCATACAGATTTGCTTGGTGATACAGATTTGAGGTTTACAGGGGAGTTATCTTTTGATATAGATGTACTTTTTCTTTGTGTGGGGCATGGTGATGCAAAGAAATTTCTTGATGCAAACCCTGTTCCGGCAGGAATTAAGATCATTGATCTGAGTCAGGATTTCAGACTGGCAGCAAATGCAGCTGAAAAATGGATTTATGGATTACCTGAATTAAACAAGGAACGTATCAAAACAGCAGATTATATTGCTAATCCGGGTTGTTTCGCCACCTGTATCCAGTTGGCTTTATTACCGCTCGCTGCAAAAGGGCTGATTCAAAACGAGATACATATCAATGCGACAACCGGCTCAACGGGAGCAGGACAAAGTCTTTCTGCAACTACTCATTTTAGCTGGAGAAATAATAATTTATCTGTTTATAAAGCTTTTGATCATCAGCACCTGAATGAAATAGGAGAAAGTCTGCTGCAACTGGATCCTGAATTTGATACGGTACTAAACTTTATCCCTCAGCGTGGTGATTTTACCAGAGGGATTCTGGCCGCTGCATATGTAGAAAGTGATCTTTCTGCGGAAGAGGCTGAAAAATTATACAATGATTTTTATGCGGAACATCCTTTTACACAGGTAAGTAAAAAGGAAATCAACCTTAAACAGGTGGTCAATACCAATAAGGCATTTGTGCATGTAGAAAAACATGGCAATAAATTGCTGATCATCAGCATTATTGATAATTTATTAAAGGGTGCAAGCGGACAAGCTGTGCAGAATATGAACTTGATGTTTGGATTAGATGAGCAGCAGGGGCTGCGGCTTAAAGCGACAGCTTTCTAAGTTTGTTGCGCAAAAATCATCCTTATCAATTTTATTATTAATCCCGATGTGACCAGTATCAAATGATTGATGCTGATCACATCCGACAAAACCTTTAAAAGATGAATTTATTCGATGTATATCCTCTGAATGATATAGAAATTGTTAAAGCTGCCGGCAGCACCGTATGGGATGCCGAAGGACAGGAATATTTAGATTTATATGGCGGTCATGCTGTTATTTCTATTGGCCATACTCATCCTCATTATGTGAAACGTTTAACGGATCAGTTGAACAAAGTCGGCTTCTACTCTAACTCTGTTAAAATACCCCTGCAGGTTGAACTTGCCGAAAAACTGGGTAAAGTTTCAGGGAAAACTGATTTTCAGCTTTTTTTATGCAATTCTGGCGCAGAAGCAAATGAGAATGCATTAAAGATGGCTTCTTTCTATAATGGAAGGAAAAAAGTAATTGCCTTTAAAGGTGCTTTTCATGGTCGTACTTCACTTGCGGTGTCAGCCACAGACAATCCTAAAATTATTGCGCCTGTCAACGAAACTGACCATATCGTATTCCTGCCTTTCAATGACGAAGCGGCCTTAAAAAATGCTTTTGAAGAATTTGGTCAGGAGATCAGTTCAGTCATCATTGAAGGAATACAGGGTGTTGGTGGTATCAGAGAGGCTTCTATTCCATTCCTGCAGTTGATTCGTTCCCTGTGTGATCAGCATAATGCTGTCTATATAGCTGACAGTGTACAGTGTGGTTATGGCAGAACAGGTCATTTTTACTCGCATGATTATGCTGGTGTTGAGGCCGATGTATATACAATGGCCAAGGGTATGGGTAATGGTTTTCCTGTAGCGGGTATTTCCATTGCGCCGAAGTTCAAACCATGGCATTATATGCTGGGAACTACTTTTGGGGGTAATCACCTTGCTTGTGCAGCTGCATTGGCAGTTCTTGAAATAATGGAGCAGGATAACCTGATGGCTAATGCTGCCGAAGTAGGGAATTATCTGATCGCCGAGTTAAAGAAATTTGAAGTAGTGAAAGAGGTGAGAGGTCGTGGTCTGATGATCGGAATCGAACTGCCCGAAGAACTGAACCAGGTGAAAAAGAACCTGTTATTTAACCAGCATATTTTTACTGGTGAAGCAAAGCCAAATGTGATCAGATTACTTCCTGCTTTAAATCTTACTAAAGCACATGCTGATCATTTTCTTGAAAATTTTAAAATCGCATTACAAGGATGAAAATGAACCAATTCACCTCAGTAAAAGATGTTGAAGACATCAGTCAGCTGGTACAGGATGCCCTGCAGCTGAAAGCCAATCCTTACGCAGATCAGCATTTAGGAAAAAACAAGACACTCGGACTGGTATTTTTGAATCCCAGCCTGCGTACGCGTTTGAGTACCCAGAAAGCAGCCATTAACTTAGGTATGAGTGTAATGGTGATGAATATGGATAAAGAAGGCTGGGCATTGGAAACCGAAGATGGTGTGGTCATGAACGGAACTACTGTTGAGCATATTCGTGAAGCAGCAGCGGTAATGGGGCAGTATTGTGACATCTTAGGTCTGCGTTCTTTTCCTAAGCTGACCAACAGAGATGAAGATTATAATGAGGACTTTTTTAACAAGTTCATCAAATATTGCGGTGTACCTGTAGTGAGTCTGGAAAGTGCTACACGCCACCCGCTACAGAGTCTTGCCGACCTGGTTACGATAAAGGAAACATGGAAAGGTACTGAGAAGCCTAAAGTGGTTCTGGCCTGGGCACCTCATGTAAAAGCATTACCACAGGCTGTTCCTAACTCTTTTGCGGAGTGGATGTGCAAGGCACAGGAAGAAAATATGCTTGATTTTACAATTGTACAGCCGGAAGGTTATGAGCTTTCAGCAGACTTCACTCCGGGGGCGAACATTATGTATAACCTCGAAGAGGCGCTTACAGGAGCAGATTATATTTATGTAAAAAACTGGTCCAGTTTTAAAGAATATGGGAAGGTGTTGACCTACCCTGATGGCTGGATGATGAACAATGAGAAGCTTAAAGGTACAAATGACGCTAAAGTAATGCATTGTTTGCCTGTGCGCAGGGATCTTGAATTGTCGTCAGAAATACTTGACGGACCGAATTCTCTGGTGATCCATGAAGCAGGAAACCGTTTGTGGGCAGCGCAGGCAGTTTTGAAAGAACTGTTACAAAACCTATCTTAGCCAGCGTTTTATTGCAACATAAAAAATGGAAACCTGCATGTAAACATGCGGGTTTCATTACATAAAATCAGTTGATTATGAAAAGATTAGGTCTGTTGTGCTGCCTGCTGTGTTATGCAGTGCTTTCTTTTGGACAACAAAAAACAGTAGATAGCTTTACTGATGGTAAATACATTACCGTTAACGGCGCTAAACTCTGGGTGGTGACGGTAGGAGAAGGAGATCCGCTTATTTTTATTGCCGGCGGACCAGGAGGAGCACATCCGGGGTTGCGGAGTTTTGACCCGCTTGCGGCATCAAATCATCAGCTGATTTATTTTGATGGCTTCGGCAGGGGGAAGTCGGACACCGCGAAAGTTGTTTCTGCCTATAGCCTTCAAAGGGATATAGAAGATATCGAGGGCTTACGTAAGGCCTTAAAATTGACCAAAGTATCTTTATTGGGTCACTCTTACGGCGGACTGGTAGCACAGGGTTACGCGATCAAATATCCGCAAAATGTAAGCCACCTGATCCTGGCAAATACATTCCACAGTTATGTCATGTGGCAGGAAAATGATGATAACTCTAATCATGAAATTAAAACGAATTATCCTGAAGTGTGGGATGAACTGATGAAGATCCGTGAGAAAGGGGCCGTGTCAAGTGATGAGTTACACCAGGAAATTTACGGCAGGGTACCTTACGGGTTTTTATATGCTTATAATCCCGAGAAATTTGTTTCAAGAGGCAGGAAACCCTATCCAAACAGCATGAACACCAAACTTTACTATCAGATGGTAGGTCGCGATGGTGATTTCTATGTGGGCAGTGATATTGGAACTTTTGACTTTAGGAAGCAACTGAAAGATCTCAAAATGCCTATATTGATTATTGGCGGTCGTTTTGACCGCGTAGCAACACCCTGGATGATGGTGAAATATAAAGAATATTGTCCGCAGGCCCAGTTCGTCATGTTCGAGAAATCAGGACATAATCCGCAAGTGGAAGAGCCTGAAAAAGAATTTGCACTCATCAATGATTTCCTAAAAAAATAAACAATGAAGCAGTTAACAATCATTAAGATTGGCGGTAACGTAATTGATAATTCGCATAAGCTCCATGAGTTCCTGCTTGATTTCACTGCGCTTCCGGGAGATAAAATCCTGGTGCATGGCGGAGGAAAGATCGCTACAGAACTGGGCGTTTCTTTAGGCATAGAGCCAAAAATGGTAGAGGGCAGACGGATTACCGATATCGAAACACTGCGTATTGTAACGATGGTCTATGCCGGACTGGTCAATAAAAATATGGTTGCGCAGTTGCAGGCTAAAGGTTGCAATGCAATTGGGTTGACCGGGGCAGATGGAAATGTAATTCAGGCGGTTAAACGACCTATTGGAACTGTGGATTATGGTTTTGTAGGTGATCTGGATGAAACATCCGTTTCCGTGACTACATTAAATAGCCTTTTAAACAGCAATCTGGTACCGGTTTTATGTGCAATTACACATGATGGAGATACACAATTGTTAAACACAAATGCAGATACGATTGCTTCGGCTGTCGCTGTGGCCATGTCCGCCCACTATGAAACACGCCTGATCTATTGTTTCGAGAAAAAAGGGGTATTACGTGATGTAGATGATGAAACTTCCCTGGTAACAGAAATCAGGAGTAACGAATTTGAAAGTTTAAAAGAAGAGGGAGTAGTCTCCGGCGGTATGATCCCTAAGCTGCATAATGCTTTTGAGGCTATTAAAAAGGGTGTTAGCGCTGTTTATATTGGAAAGGCAGATGAGCTATCACAAATCAATTTACAAGGTTTTGGTACTAGATTAATCGATTAAGATGGAAAAGTTTACAGGCAAGATCGCCATACTGGGCAGCGGTAATATTGGTATATCACTCGCGAAAGGACTCGTAAAGGCAGACTATGTGCAGGCAGATCAAATCAGCCTCACCAGAAGAAATCTCTCTAAGCTTGATCAGTTTGCTGATCAGGGTTTTTTATTAAGCGCTGATAATGCAGCTGTTGTTGCTGCTTCTGATATGATTGTACTGGCTGTTTTACCTCAGCAGTTGAATCAGCTGATGGAACAGATTGCAGGCGTAATAGATGTGAACAGACATGTAGTGATCTCTGTTGCTTCCGGTGTAAGTTGTGCAGATATACGGAGTAAATTAACTGAGGGGGTGGAAGTGATCCGGGCAATGCCCAATACGGCTATTGCGATTGGTCAGTCCATGACCTGTGTGGCGACCGACAATGCTGCTCCGGCACATGTAGACGAGGTGGTGCGCATGTTTGAAACCGTTGGGGCTGTAGTAAAAATTAATGAAGACCTGATGACAGCGGCTACAGCATTGTGTGCTTGTGGTATCGCTTTCTTTTTGCGCGCTATCCGTGCAGCCTCACAAGGAGGTGTAGAAATTGGCTTTCATGCAGATGAGGCTTTAAAAATGGCAGTTCAAACAGCCAAAGGAGCTGCGGATTTGCTGTTATTGATGCAATCCCACCCTGAACAGGAAATAGATAAAGTAACTTCGCCGAAGGGCTGTACTATTGCCGGATTAAATGAAATGGAGCATAATGGTTTCAGTTCTTCATTAATCAAAGGCATCAAGCTCTCGGCAATTAAAGCCGGGGCACTATATACAAAGGAATAATTATGATAGAAACACTGCAAAGTGATAGTTTAGCATTGCTTAAGGAATTGATCAGCATTCAGTCTTTCAGTAAAGAGGAGGACAAAACTGCGGATACTATTGAGCAATTTTTAAAAGACAGGGAAATCAAGACCCACCGTAAACTGAATAATATATGGGCATATAACAAGCATTTTGATGCTGCTAAGCCTACAGTGCTGTTAAATTCACACCACGATACAGTGAAACCTAATTCGGGTTATACCAGAGATCCTTATGCGGCTAAAGTAGAAGAAGGAAAGCTTTTTGGTCTGGGGAGCAATGATGCGGGTGGTTGTCTGGTTTCTTTAATCGCTACCTTCCTGTATTTTTATGACCAGGAAGAGTTAACTTATAACATTTGTCTAGCTACGACCGCAGAAGAGGAAATTTCAGGTAATAATGGACTGGAATGTGTAATTCCTGACCTTGGAGAACTGGAATTTGCTATCGTAGGCGAGCCCACCGAGATGAATCTGGCTATCGCTGAACGCGGATTACTGGTACTGGATTGTACGGTAACAGGAAAAGCAGGACATGCTGCCAGGGAAGAAGGAGATAATGCGATCTATAAAGCGCTGAATGATATAGAGTGGTTCAGGAACTATAGATTTTCAAAAGTCTCTGAAGTTTTTGGTCCCCTGAAGATGTCTGTGACCATCATCAATGCAGGCTCTCAGCATAACGTAGTACCTGCTACCTGCACTTTTACAGTGGATGTACGTGTTACAGATGCCTATACCAATGAAGAAGTACTTAAGATCATACGGACCAATGTTGCCTGTGATGTTCAGCCGCGTTCTGTGCGGTTGAAGCCTTCATCAATTGATAAGGCACATCCATTAGTTCAGTCCGGCATTGCATTAGGCAAAACCACGTATGGTTCGCCCACAACGTCGGATCAGGCTTTATTAAGTATTCCGTCCGTAAAAGTAGGTCCGGGTGATTCGGCTCGTTCTCATATGGCTGATGAATACGTATTTGTAGACGAAATAGCAGAGGGGATCGCATTATATATTGAGATGCTTAAACCTGTTATCAACGGGAAATAGTCGGTTCAATTCTGACCTTCTCATAATGGGTAATTATTGTATTTTTGCCCACAACTAATATTTGCTCCTTAACAGGGGCTTTAAATAGCTCAAATGGAACTATCATCGGCTAAAATTTCATAGCCGTATTGATCAGCTGATGATAGGTTCATAATCGAGACAAATCCATATATCGATGAAGATCTGGCAAAAAAATATAGAAGTAAATAAAGACATTGAAAGTTTTACCGTAGGTAGAGACAGGGAGCTGGATTTACAGATGGCTGCTTTTGATGTATTAGGTTCTTTGGCACATGTAGAGATGCTGGAAAGTATCGGCCTGCTGACTGCTGAGGAGCTTTCAGCTATACAAAAAGAACTTAAAAATATCTACGCTGAAATTCAGGCAGGTGATTTCAGGATTGAAGATACAGTGGAAGATGTACACTCTCAGGTGGAGTGGCTGCTGACACAGCGTATCGGAGAAGCAGGAAAAAAAATCCATAGCGGACGTTCAAGAAATGATCAGGTACTGGTAGATTTGAAGCTGTTTTTCAGGGATCAGATTGAGGAAATGGTGCACAATTCAGCCTCTTTATTTCAGCAGTTAATCGCCTTGAGTAATACACACAAGGATAAATTAATGCCCGGCTACACACATTTGCAGATTGCGATGCCATCGTCTTTCGGGCTCTGGTTTGGCGCTTATGCAGAAAGTCTGGTAGATGATATGGAAGTAATGCTGGCTGCCTGGAAAATCTGTAATAAGAATCCTTTGGGTTCTGCTGCGGGTTACGGGTCTTCTTTCCCTTTGAACAGAACCATGACTACTCGTCTGCTTGGTTTTGAAAACCTGAACTATAATGTGGTTTATGCACAAATGGGCAGGGGCAAGACAGAAAGAATACTTGCCCAGGCGATGTCATCTGTTGCTGCAACCCTGGCCAAAATGGCTATGGATGTCTGTTTGTTCATCAATCAGAACTTTGGGTTTATCAAATTTCCTGATGAGCTGACTACAGGTTCCAGTATCATGCCGCATAAAAAGAATCCGGATGTATTTGAGCTGATCCGTTCACGCTGCAACAAAATTCAGGCATTGCCGAATGAGATTGCCATGATGACGGTTAATCTGCCTTCGGGATATCACCGTGATTTGCAATTGTTGAAAGAAAATCTTTTCCCTTCTATTACTTCTTTGAATGAATGTCTTGAAATGACTGCTTATATGTTTCAGCATATCGACATCAAAGAAGATATCCTGACAGACAAAAAATATGCTTATCTGTTTAGCGTTGAAGTAGTGAACGACCTTGCTTTAAAAGGTGTTCCTTTCAGAGAAGCTTATAAAATTGTGGGTGAGACTATTGAAAATGGTACATTTGAGCCGGGTTTAAAAGTTAACCATACACATGAGGGAAGTATAGGGAATCTTTGTAATCCGGAAATAGAACAGATGATGGAGCATATTCTCGATCAGTTTAATTTTGAAAAAACCAAATCAGCCATTGCACAATTGCTGGCTTAATTCTAACCATTAATAAAATAAAAAAATGAACGTATCAGTATTAGCAAATACACTTATTGGCTCAGAGATCATTAAAATTGGTAACGAGGTTAATGAACTGAAGAGTAAGGGTGCTAACATTGCAAACCTGACCATCGGTGATTTTGATCCGTCAATCTTTCCTGTGCCTTCAGCGTTAAAAGAAGAAATTGTTAAGGCTTACAATCAGAATCACACCAATTATCCACCAGCAGATGGTATCCTGGCTTTGCGTGAAACTATCGTTGACGTATTAAAAGACAGGTATGATCTGGATTATAAAGCCACTGAAATCTTGGTTTCGGGTGGATCCCGTCCCTTGATTTATGCAACTTACCTGGCATTGATTGATCCGGGAGATAAGGTGATTTATCCTGCACCATCATGGAACAACAACCATTACTGTCACCTGTCTTCAGCAAATGGTGTAGCTGTAGAAACAACTGCAGAGACCAACTTTATGCCAACAGCAGCATTGCTGAAACCACATATCAAAGGAGCAACTTTACTAGCCCTGTGTTCTCCGCTTAACCCTACTGGTACAATGTTTACCGCAGCGCAGCTGGAAGAGATTTGTGATATGGTTATTGAAGAAAATAAAACCAGGGCAGAAGGAGAGAAGCCACTTTATATCATGTATGATCAGATTTATTCGCTGCTTACTTTTGGTAAAGAACACATCAATCCGGTTAGCCTGCGTCCTGAATTGAAAGATTATACGATATATATCGATGGGATCTCTAAATGTCTTGCTGCAACAGGTGTGCGTGTAGGATGGGGATTCGGTCCGGCGCAAGTAATTGCTAAAATGAAGGCTTTACTTACTCACATTGGCGCCTGGGCACCAAAAGCAGAGCAGGTAGCAGTAGCTCATTATTTCGGAGATAAAAACCTGGTTGATCAGTTTTTAACCTCTTTCAAAGAACAGGTTCAGTTAAGTCTTGATGCTTTGTACAACGGTTTCCAGGAAATGAAAGCAGACGGTCTGGCTGTTGATGCAATAGTGCCTATGGGTGCAATTTACCTGACCTTAAAAATCGATTATTTGGGTAAAACCACACCTTCAGGTGATTTGATCAAAGATAGCACAGATTTGAACTCTTACCTGATTAACGAAGCTCAGGCAGCATTGGTTCCGTTCTCTTGTTTCGGTACTGATGAGCATACGCCATGGTTCCGTGCATCAGTTGGCGGTTGCTCACTGGAAGGTATTACAGAAATGATTCCACGTATTAAATCTGCTTTAAGCAAATTAAAGTAAGATTAGCCGTTATATGCAAAAGGCAGCCTGTTTGGGCTGCCTTTTGTGTTTTATTTGAATTCTGAAGTCTTATGGAATTCGATATCTGGATAATCTCTTTTGGTCATATTGATCATAAAGTCATTATCTGCCAAAAATACCGGGTTCCCATCTTTATCGTAGCCAATGTGCATCTGCTTACGTTTAAGGAACTCTTCCAGTTTCTTTTTATCTGTTGAAGTGACCCAGTTGGACCTGGTATAACTTAACATGCGGAAATGTGCTTTTGCACCGTACTCATGCTCTAATCTGAAAGCAATTACTTCAAACTGGAGATCACCTACTGCACCAATAATTTTCCTGTTTCCGGGTTGCTGCGTAAATAACTGGGCAACGCCTTCTTCTGTGAGCTGTTGTATGCCTTTTTCAAGCTGTTTGGTGCGAAGTGGATCTCTGTTCTCTACTTCCTTAAATATCTCCGGAGAGAAGCTGGGAATGCCCTTAAATTGAAGTTTCTCTCCTTCAGTTAACGTGTCGCCTATTTTAAAGTTTCCACTATCATACAAACCAACCACGTCACCCGGCCATGCTTCTTCTACAATACTCTTTTCATTCGCCATAAAGTCCATAGGATTGGAAAACTTCAGTTTTTTATCCTGACGGGTATGGTAATAAAATTTATTACGTTCAAACTTACCTGAACATATTCTTAAAAAGGCAATGCGGTCACGGTGCTTGGGATCAAGGTTGGCATGGATCTTAAATACAAAACCACTGAAGTTTTTTTCTTCTACTAAAACTTCCCTTTCTTCTGCTTCCCTGCTTCTTGGGCTTGGCGCAATATTAATGAAAGTATCCAGCAGTTCTTTAATACCAAAGTTATTGATCGCGCTTCCGAAAAATACCGGAGCGAGTAAGCCTTCAGTATACATGCTTTGATCTAATGCCCCATATACGCCGTCAACCAGTTCCAGGTCACCTTTTAAATCTTCCAGCTCTTTAGGCTTCAGGAAATTATTCAGGTTTTCATCGTTCAGGTCATTTACCTCAATAACTGGATCGGCGATTTTGGTTTTATCAGGCTCAAAAAGGTTAAGGTGTTTATTGTATATGCTATATACCCCTTTAAAAGTATGTCCCTGACCAATGGGCCATGAGAGCGGACATAAACTGATATTGAGTTTATTTTCAATTTCATCCAGCAGATCAAATGCGTCCTTACCTTCGCGATCCATCTTATTGATAAAGATGATTACTGGTGTATTACGCATCCGGCAAACGGCCATCAATTTCTCAGTTTGCTCTTCTACACCCTTAACACAGTCTACCACAAGGATAACACTGTCAACTGCAGATAATGTTCTGTAGGTATCTTCTGCGAAGTCTTTGTGACCAGGTGTATCTAATATGTTGATACGTTTGTCTTTGTATTCAAAGCCCATTACCGAAGTAGCTACGGAAATCCCGCGCTGCTTCTCAATCTCCATAAAATCTGAAGTGCTGCTCTGATTGGCCTTGTTGCGCTTCACAGCGCCAGCTGTATTGATTGCCCCGCCAAACAGCAAAAACTTCTCAGTTAGTGTTGTTTTCCCTGCATCGGGGTGACTGATAATGGCAAATGTTTTTCGTTTTTCTATTTCGGGGTGGATCATAAAGAATTAAGCATATTGCTTGATGAGGTTGCAAAGATAAATATAATATATAAAATAAAAACCGGCCATTACAGCCGGTTTCCATTCTCCTCTTATTTATCTTTTAATTTCGTCCGCCTCTTCCTCCTCTTCCCTCACCAGATGAACGGCCTTGCTGCTGTTGCTGGGATTGTTGCTGACGCTGTTGATCCTGCTGTTGTCTGGCTTGCTCCTGACGTTGCTGAGACTGTTGCTGACGCTGCTGATCCTGCTGTTGTCTGGCTTGTTCCTGACGTTGCTGAGATTGTTGCTGGCGCTGTTGTTGTTCCTGTTGCTGGCGTTGCTGTTGCTCCTGACGTTGTTGGGATTGTTGCTGACGCTGCTGATCTTGTTGCTGTCTGGCTTGTTCTTGGCGTTGCTGAGCTTGTTGCTGACGCTCTTGATTTCCACGTTGCTGTTGCTCCTGGCGCTGCTGCGCTTGTTGCTGACGTTGTTGGTTATCACGTTGCTGACGTTCCTGATTACCACGTTGCTGTTGCTCCTGACGCTGTTGCGCCTGTTGCTGGCGTTGGTCGTTATCACCTTGCTGACCACTGCGTTGATCTCTTCCGCGTCCCTCACGTTGCATTTGCTCCTGGCGTTGTTGTACCTGTGGAGTTTTATCCTGTCCTCTCTGCTGACCGTTCCTTCCATTCATTTCCGGACGTTGTCCGCTTTGGTTGTTTCCGCGTCCTGCAACTCCTCTGTCTCTATCCGAATTACCTCTGTCTGGTTGACCGGGACGAGCAGACTGACCATTATTAGATCTACCTCCACGTGGGTTATAAATGTTGATATTGTTATTCGAAATACTGGTTCTGCCTGGTCTTTCAGAACGGGAGATATTATAAACCCTGACATCTCTGTTGGTTGCCCGTCTGATATCATCTGCTCTCGGACCAGTATAATAAGTATTTCTATTCCTTCCGTAAGTATTATTGATAATAGTGGTTTGATTGTAGATCGTTACGTTCCTTCTGGAGTAACGGGGATAGTAATTGCTGTAAATATTACGCTGCGGAATAAAAACCCACCAGTCGTTTGGCGTATTGAAACCGCCACCAATATTTATATTGATATTAAAGCCGGGACCCATGGGAGCCCATCCGTAATATCCGCCGCCACTTCTCCAGCTTACCCAGGCAGGTCCCCAAACGGTGTCAGGAAGCCAGATCCACTGACCATAACGGTTACTTACCCATCTTCCATAGTGAAAAGGTGCCCAGCCCCAGTCGTAATCAGACACCCAGGTATTTCCATATTCAGTCATCGCCCATCGGCCATTCGTATAATAGGGTCTGAAATCGTTCTGATCTACATCAGGTCTCCAGACATACCCATATTCAGGGTCCTGTATCCAGGTTCCGTATGGAGATAATTCATCATAAAATGACTCCAGGGAAATATCATCATCCTGTGCCATTGCCTTTTGTGTGATTCCGGTGAGCAGGAGCATGAGCCCCAGCAGCAATGCCGGCAATTTGATCATGTGTTTCATTTGTGTGTGTATTTAATTAACCTAACCTAACTTAGTTTAATATCTTTAAGAGTGTTCTGCTGAACAATAGTTTAATCGTTTTTAAAATATTACAGATGAATAAGCTTTCGATCTCAGAATAATATTAGTTGATAGCTCTCGCGTGCTTTATTATATTCGTTCATTGCTTTTATACAATTTACAGATTTTATATATAAAAGACAAGTTTACATCTGGTACGTTGCATATTATAACAATATTTAAACCAAACCTTCTCTTTCCAGGAATTTATTCTCTTCTTTTGTATTTCCGAATCTATACGCGCCCATTTATCAATCAGAATGATTCGCATGGAGCAGGATTTTTTCAATAAGAACAACAACACACAATTAAATAAAACAAGATAAAAGATGAAAAAAGGCGTGCTATTCCTGATTCCAGTTCCTTTGGCAGAGAATGTATCTCTGAAATCATTTACTCCCTATTTGATCGATACCATAAATGCTATTGATACTTACATTGTAGAAAATGAAAAAACTGCCAGAAAGTCTTTGAAAGAAGCTGGTCTAAAGATTCCACAAAGTGACCTAACTATCCACGATTACGGAAAACATAAACGCAATGATTCTATGGTTCCTTATTTCAAGGAACTGATGACGGGTAAAGATGTAGGATTGATGAGCGAAGCAGGCTGTCCGGGTATCGCAGATCCGGGTGCTGAAATTGTTTCAGAAGCACACAAGCGAGGTATAAAAGTAGTGCCTTTAGTGGGACCAAGTTCATTGTTGCTGGCATTGATGGCTTCAGGATTTAACGGGCAGAGTTTTACTTTCCATGGCTACCTGCCGATTGATAAAGTGGAAAGAGGCAAAAAAATCAAAGAGCTGGAGCAACTGGCCGAAAAAAATAAACAGACGCAATTATTCATTGAAACACCTTTCAGGAATAACCACTTATATGAGGATATTTTGAAGAATACTGCAGCCCAAACACTGCTTTGTGTAGCCTGTAACATTACCGGTGAAGATGAATTTATTAAAACGATGTCTATAGGTCAGTGGCGTCAGGAAAGGATTGACCTGCACAAAAAGCCTACGATATTTTTATTGTACCGTTAGTCTCTTAGCGGTACATATTTTTGCTGTCCATAAAAGCGATTACATTATCAGGAACTAGGAATTGGATGTTCTTTTTATCCAGAATAGCTTTCCTAATAAAAGTGGAGGAGATTTCCATCTGAGGAGTTTCTGTTAATGTAACCGATGGGTGGCCTTTCCATTCGGAAGTATCTGCACCCGGTCTTGGGTAAACGTATAATTTATAATTGTTCAGGAGCACCTCGTAATTTTTCCACTTCTTAAAAGAGACGAGGTTATCAGCGCCCATGATCAATACAAATTCCCTGTCAGGATATTTTTCATGCAAATAAGCAAGCGTATCAACAGTATAAGACGGCTTGGGAAGACTAAACTCTATGTCGCTCACCTTTATCTGTTCAGATGGCTCTGTAGCCAGTCTGGCCATTTCCAGACGGTCGTACATATTTCCTAATCCCTTTTTATTCTTCAATGGATTTTGGGGAGATATGACCAGCCATACTTCGTTCAGATCAGTGAAGTTGGCCATATAACTGGCAATAATCAGATGACCTGCATGAATCGGGTTGAAAGAGCCAAAAAATAAGCCTGTCTTTTTCATCCTTCTCCTTATACTATTTATTGATAAAATCTGATATCAATTGCTCAGCTTCCTTACACGCGGTATCAAGATCAAAGTTTTTAAGAATGACATCAAATTTATCAGCGTATTCCAACTCTTTCTCTGCCTTTACAAACCTTTCTGCCAGTTTCTCCTGACTGTCGGTACCACGACTGCTTAAACGTTCTTTCAGCACCTCTAATGATGGTGGCTGTACAAATATAGCCAATGCATCTTCTTCATATTTACGCTTCAAGCGCAAACCGCCTTCTACATCAATATCAAATATTACATGTTTGCCTTCATTCCAGATTCTTTCTATTTCAGAACGCAGCGTCCCGTAAAAAGTACCGTTATAAACTTCCTCAAACTCCACAAACTCCTGGTGGGCAACTTTATGTAAAAAGGCTTCTTTCGAAATAAAGTAATAATCATTTTCATGTATTTCATTGCCACGGAGTTCTCTGGTTGTAGCTGAAATAGAAAAGCTTAATGTTGGGAATTTTTTCAGCAGGTGTTTAACGATGGTGGTTTTGCCCGCACCGGAAGGAGCTGAAAAAATAATGAGTTTGCCTTGTATCATTTGATGTATAAATCTGTATTGTACTGTGCTGAAGCTCTGCTATAAAGCAAAGCTTCAGCTATATTTTAATGCTAAACCGTTCTTAAATAACGTTCAGTAATTGTTCCTTAATTTTCTCCAGTTCTTCTTTCATGCCTACAACAAGTTGCTGTATCTGCGCATCATTAGCTTTTGCACCCATTGTATTGATCTCTCTGCCAATTTCCTGAGAAATAAAACCTAATTTTTTACCATTGGCATCTTTGCTTTTCAGGGTCTCTGTAAAGTAATCACAGTGACTTTTCAAGCGGATTTTTTCTTCGGTAATATCCAGTTTATCAATATAATAGATCAACTCCTGCTCTAAACGATTTTGGTCAATGTTGATCTTTCCAACATTTTCTTCAAGAAACTGGTTTAGTCTTGCTTTTATCTGAGGGATCCTCAATGGAGCTAGTACTTCTATCTGTCCGAAGAAGTCAAGTATATTTTTTATTCTCAATTCCAGGTCTGCTCTTAATACTGCACCTTCTGTTGCTCTGAACTGGTTGAAATTTGCCAGAGCAGCATTAAATGTCTGATATAAAATATCCCATTCACCTTCATTTACCACCTCTTCAGTATAAGAAACAACATCAGGGAAATTCAATACCGCCTGTAAAAGGTTACTTGAATTTGCACCAAGGTCCAGGTTGATTTCCTGCAATTGTTTATAATATTTGCTGAGTAAAGCCGCGTTGATGGTCGCGCCTTTAAGGTTTTCTTCACTGCGTTCAATATTTATGGAAACATTTACTTTTCCACGCTCAATTTCTTTACTGCAGATATTACGCAGCATAAGCTCTTTATCAGAGTAGGCTCTAGGTAACTTCAAGTTGAGCTCCAGAAACTTACTGTTCAGGGATTTTATCTCTACTGCAAACTTAACATTTTCCTGGTCTGTAGAAGCCAGGCCATAGCCCGTCATTGATTTTATCATGTGCAAAGATATAATTTATTGTTAAAATGGATCAGGTCAAATGCCGATTATAATCTGATAACATGTTATACAGCGGGATTTTAACATTTTTTAATGAGTAGAGTCATGAACAATAGTTAAATTTACATCATCTATGAAGCAAATAATAAGCAATATCATGTTGAAAGGCGTGTTGATCTTCAGCGTTTTTCTGACCTGTTCACCAGCTGTCTCTGCACAGGAATTCAGACTAAGTGGAGTGGTAATGGAAATCAGTTCTACCAACAGGATTGCACTGGCTGAGATCACCAATAAAAGAAACGGTTTTACCGTGGGGAGTAACGATCTGGGTTTGTTCCAGATTAAAGCATCTACAGGTGATACTTTGGTCGTGGTAAAAAGAGGATTTTCCGATAAGCAGATTGTTGTTTTGTCAAACAGAGATATGATCATCTATCTAAGCAGCGGAACTAATCTTAATGAAGTCAATATCCGCGGGCAATCTAAAAAGAATGAACTGGACCAGATCAGAAGAGATTTTAGAAATCAGGGCTCATTTTATGCGGGTAAACCACCTTTACTGTCTTATATATTCACCCCGCTGACTGCAATTTATGAGCTATTTGGTCGCACACCAAAAAATGCAAAAAGATTTGGTAAGTATTACAATACCGAAATGCAGCAAACCACAATTGACGGTTTCTTCAATGAATCGCTTATTCAAAAGAATACAGAATTAAAAGGCAAGGAGCTGGAAAACTACATGCTTAACTACAGGCCGGATTATGAGAAGTCTAAAAATTGGACGGAATATGATGCCGTGAAATATATCAGGGATACCTACAAACAGTATACAGATACGGTGAAAAAGAAATAACCAGGATTTTTAGATAGATAATGCCTCACAAGCTTTTTCAGCGGCTTGTTTTTCTGCATTTTTCTTATTGTAATCTCTTCCGATTCCAAAGCTTTCCCCCTCAATTACAGCCTGTATAGTGAATAATTTGGCACTGTCACCTTCACTGTTTTGAATCATATCAAATGAGATATCTTTAGCATGGCGCTGGCACCATTCTATCAGTTTACTTTTGAAATTGGTTTCTGTCAATTCTAAGGTATGGATATCTATGTAAGGCTTAACTATACGTTTTAGCAATAGATCTTTGGTGAAGTTATAGCCTTTATCGAGGTAGATGGCGCCGATAAGTGCTTCAAAGGCATCCCCAAGCATAGAATGATGTTTGGTTTGCATATTGACCATTTTCTGATCAAATACGATCAGCTGGTCAAAACCCATTTTACGCGCAAGCTGGTTCAGATTAGCTCTATTCACTATTTTAGAGCGCATTTCTGTCAGGAAGCCTTCTTCTTTGTAAGGGTAGTGTTTAAAGAGTAATTCTGCGATCACAGAGCCAAGGATGGCATCCCCAAGAAATTCGAGGCGCTCATTGCTGCTTCGACTGCCATTTTTTAAAACTTTAGCCACAGACCTGTGCCTGAATGCCATTTTATACAAAACGGTATTTCCAGGCACAAAGCCTAACATATTTTTCAGCTTTTTAATAAACTCTTTATCCGGAGATAAGTACAGTTTATAGAGGTCAAATAAGGGCATTAAATCTATTAAAATTCGGCATTTCGTGTTTTTACTCTTCGTACTTTTTGAAGATCACAGAAGCATTATGTCCACCGAAACCGAAAGTGTTACTCAACGCTGCACGTACTGTACGTTTCTGTGCGGTATTGAATGTGAAATTCAATTTTGGATCAAATGCAGGATCATCAGTAAAGTGATTAATTGTTGGAGGAACGATGTCGTTTTTTACAGCCAGAATAGCAGCAATAGCCTCAACAGCACCAGCAGCACCTAAAAGGTGACCGGTCATTGATTTTGTTGAACTGATGTTCAGTTTGTAAGCATCTTCACCAAATAGATCTACAATCGCTTTTGTTTCACTAATATCTCCAAGCGGAGTAGAAGTTCCGTGAACATTGATATAATCAATATCTGCGGTAGTCATGCCAGCGTCTTTCATGGCGTTGGTCATTACCATTTTTGCACCCAGTCCCTGAGGATGAGGAGCGGTAATGTGATTTGCATCAGCACTCATACCACCGCCGACTAATTCAGCGTAGATTTTTGCACCTCTTGCTTTAGCATGTTCCAGTTCTTCCAGAATAATCGTTCCGGCGCCTTCTCCGGCAACAAATCCATCTCTGTCTTTGTCAAACGGTCTTGAAGCCGTTGCAGGATCGTCATTCCGTGTAGAAAGGGCATGCATTGCATTAAATCCGCCTATACCGGCTTCATTAATGATCGCTTCTGAACCACCACTGATAATCACGTCAGCCATATCCAGACGGATATAGTTATAAGCGTCTATCATTGCATTAGTTGATGATGCACAGGCAGAAACAGTTGCGAAATTTGGTCCGCGCAAGCCATATCTTATTGAAATATGGCCAGTTACGATGTCAATAATCATTTTTGGAATAAAGAAAGGATTGATCCTTGGAGTACCATCTCCAGCGAAAAAATTCCTCATTTCATCCACAAAAGTTTTTATACCACCGATACCAGAACCCCAGATTACACCTATCCGGTTAGTATCCAACTGTGAAAAATCGAACCCTCCGTCTTTTACGGCTTCATCTGTAGAAACAATAGCATACTGAACAAATGGATCTAATTTGCGGGCTTCTTTTTTATCCAAAAAGTCTTCAGCGTTGAAGTTTTTAAGCTCACATGCAAATTTTGTTTTGAACTTTTCTGTGTCAAAACTTGTAATCGGCGCAGCGCCGCTCACACCATTTAACAAGTTCTCCCAGTATTCCGGGAGAGTATTGCCAATTGGAGTGAGCGCACCTAAACCTGTAACTACTACTCTTTTTAATTCCATTTATACGGATTATACGGAGACCGTATGTTCTACTTTACGTTTTTCT
>Ga0247813_10000920_pt1 | contig 23628 bp, 37 predicted proteins | sample UWRJL169409C1_FD_180719 | JGI IMG/M metagenome (GOLD analysis project Ga0247813, IMG submission 180719) | Plant litter microbial communities from Arlington Agricultural Research Station in Wisconsin, United States - UWRJ-L169-409C-1 | ecosystem: Environmental > Terrestrial > Plant litter >...
AGCACGGGAAGATGGGCGACTTCGCTTGGCATAATGGCGAGGAGATTCATCCTGATTACGCGCTTCAGAGCACGGCTTACGGGCAAAAGGAGTTTATGAACAAGGACGGAACTATTGGTCTTGAGTGGGTTCAACGCAGGCGCGAGGATCACTTGGCTTCATGTGAGGCTATGTCTATCTGCGCAGCCGCCATCTGCGGCCTAATCTACGACGTAGACGCCAAACCCTAAACGCAAAAAACCCACGGTCCAATTAAGGACCGTGGGTATTATTATTTCCATATCGCTACTAGATAGTAGTCTCCGTAATCATGTGGATTATGCTTGAGCATAAACCATTTCCAACCATTTTGTTCGCACCATCTTGTGCCAACCGAGAAGTGTGAGCGTGATTGAAATGAAATATCATGACACGATTCACATTCGCCTCCAGTGATGGGATTTCTTTTTCTTCCACTATGCCAGCAGCAACTAGGATACAGCGGCCATCCGTTTGGTTCATTCATACAATTAAAGCAAAAACGTTTTTATCAAAACATTGGATGTAGCTTGCATTTTTCACAAGTCACATAATCTCTATCTTTATGCATCCAAACATGCCATCCTCCATTTGAGCAGCATGGGTCAAATTTACCTGAAAACTTAAATTCAACGGCAAGGTGAATGACATCACCTTTACCTGGTCTTCCTCTTTTTATACATCCAAAGGAAGGGCTGTCTTTCCAGTCGATTGAGTCGTAATATGGGTCCATACATCTAAAGCAAAGAAACCCTCTACTTCCTTTTTTTGCGTTAACAACTACAGCTAAACCCGCTCGGAACCTCGCCACCCGGCTTCTTAGCGGTAAGCACAAAGAAATGAGTCCAGAATTCAGGAGGAATATTACCGTGAGCATCTTCTCCATCCCAGTGGAGATATTCTTCACTCCACCCGACATCAGTTCCATCACAGAACGCCTCAGCTTTTTCCATTAAAGCCTCATACCCAGGGCAGTCGCACTCATTGGCAAATGTCTCAATCCACCTCTTCGACTCAGCCTTTGAGTCGGGAAGCATTGGAGAATCACTGAAGGCTGGATGAGTCCACTCATGCCGAAGCGAGGTTATGGAACCAGGATTGAGTAGAATCCACACTCTTGACCCAGCCACAAGCTGGTGACGGCTCCGATTAAGAAACGGATCAACAATTCCAACGGGATGATTACCATTAGGCAAGAACTGTCCGTCAGCAAGGACTGATACAGGAGATCCAGGATACGCGGAGCCAGTCAATACGCCAGGACACACCGCCATATGAATGGCGTCACGAGCTGCTGATTCTGGTGGAAGTTCGCCGAGTTTTGGGTGGTTGTCGCTCATAGGTTGTGGTGTTCGAGGATTTGTTGGGTGGTTGGTTTTTTATCAGTCAGTGACTTAATGTGTGCAACCAAGTCTTCCGTGTTGGAAACCCAACCGCCAACCGGACTCAATCCAAGCATTGATCGCATGGAGTGAATTTTATCAATCAACCATTTCTGATTGAGATACAATTGGTCGATTTGACGTTGTTTGTCATCAAACTCTTCTCGTGGATCGCCCTCTTTATCAAATGATGCCTGGAACATAATAGTGGAAACTTGTGGGGATTACCAAATCACCCTTTCACTGGTCTACAACCCAGTTGTTTTAATCAAACCCGTCTCTATATTGCGTGCCACGTTATGAGCCTGGAGTAATGGTCACTGGCACCTCCTGAGCACGACAGCCATCTTATTTCCACCACTAATAGAGCCACGCCTCGTGCGGGTGTTGGCGTTTGATTGAAATTCTACCAATCAATATCAATCGTATAATCCCCAGCCTCAATCAACCCCTTCGCATGAAGGTCGTTGGCTAGAGTCTGGAAGTCAGGGTAGAAATTGCGTTCCCACCAGAGATCAACTGACCATTGGTCACACATCTTGTTATCATTCCATTCATCAGGGAAGGACTGTTTTGGATCACGGGCAAGCCACGAGGAGAACTTAACGCCCTCTTCGGGTCCATTCACCTCTTCCTTGATGGATTCAGGCATGTCTTCATCGTTTGTCTCTCTGGCGGGAACGGTGAACCGGAATGATCCACGAGGTTTACATCCATCCTGCTGTTGGAAGGAGTATGGCTTGCTGTAGGTCTTAATGACCAGATCATCCCAATCGGAGACTTCAATGACGGTTTCTTTTTTAGTTTTTAGTTTCATAATCATTCAAATTCATTCCACCTACCAACATCCAAATCCACAATAATCTTACCCTCACCAATAGCTTGGTTCACATAGCCCTGATGCCTTGTTGTAGACCTTGAATACCTCCTAGGATTCCTCAAAACAGCACCATTAATCAACTTAGCCATCGGGAAATGCGGTCCATAGCTGTAGATCGTGTCACCGATGAAGTACATATTAGACCCGGTGAGCCGTGGTTTGGTTCGGTTGTACCAGTGTTCGGCTACGGTGCAGTTTTTCATAGTTTAAGACATTCCATCCCATTGTCCATGACATTGTTTCGATAAAAAACAGGAGTCTTGGTTGCATCCGACACACACGGTAAATTCCTCCACGGCGGCGGGAGAAGGGGCGTGATGACCTGTATCAGCCTCCATATCCGCAAGAGAGTCGTACCCTGCTGCTTGAGCAAGCTGCTGGCGGAGGGTGTCCACCTCTTCTGAGAACGTCTCACCAATAGCTTTCAGTAGGACTGACTTTTCCCTCGCCTCGTCACGCTCGCGGGTGAGGGTTGCCAGTTGCTTGAGCATTTCGTCTCGCGAATGCCGATGAGCGGCAATCTCCGCATCCCTGGCGGCGAGTGCTGCCGCGTGGTGGGTGGCGTAGAGGTCCTTTATCTCTTTCGGCCTTTGACCGCGTGTCAAATATGCTTCTGTGATGTTCTTAATCTCCCCATCACTCGGTCCCTTGATCTGGGCGAGGTGGGTGCTGATAGCGGCTTGCCAACCCATCCATGCGCAGTGAGCTTCTGGGGTCACATACTCGCCGGTTGGGTGGCGAATCAGGTCGAATGAGGAGCATTGGCCATTGATTGACCAATTTTCAAAAGCTTGTCGTTGAGCCTCTCCCGGCGTCAAAGCCTGGGGTTGCGAGTTGTCTGTGGTGTTCATTTATGAGCTTTATTTGGCTTCAAATCATACCAAACCTTCCGAATGATCCTGGCAATTTGTTTGAATGTTAATCCTTCATCATTGCACTCGGCCAAAGTGTTCCAATCCATCCACCCCCCACCATATCGGATATGGACTTTTACTCCTGTTGGAAACCGTCCATCACCATATAAATATTTTGTATCCGGGTTAAGAGTGGACAGGATGCCGTTGTTATCATCCATATCCCATCCCTCGCCATCATTCACAACAAGACACCCATCAAGCCTAGACTTCCTGCCAAGGCAGCAGTAACGCCTTGTCTTAACGTCGTAAAGCTTCCCCGTTCCCTGGCGATGTTTCCCAGATTCCAGATCTCGACACCAGATGTCACGACCTGGAAGGGGTTTGCGCTTGTAATTCTTGGGGATAGTGAGCTTGTAACGGATTGGTTTTTTCATGATATGATTTCTGATGTGATATATAATACTTACTCGTGTAGGATTTCAACCCACATCACGTCCACTCCCGGCGCGCATCCTAGCTATTTAGAAGAACGAGTAAAATTGGTGTTTAGAGTTCTTCCTTTAGAATATTAGTAGTGGAATTTGCCGGGTTATTGTTCCACCGAAATCGACGCAATGCTCTTTCAAGCTTCACCGCTCGGACCCTAATACCCCAAAAGAAGAACTCTAAACACTTAACAAAAACCCCGGTGGCATGAAAACACCACCGGGGCTGTCTTTCTCCGCAGTCCCGACCACCCGCCAAGATGACCGGGAAATTTGTTTTATTGACCGAAGTGGAATCGGATAAATGATTTGGCAAGTTTCATTTTGGTTACGCCAGATTCATCAATGGCGACAACTTCAATTTTAGTTACATCACCTTGATATCCCTCACCATATTCATCTTCATTGACCATTTCCTCGAACTCCTGGCGATCCGTGATACCGCCATCCGAAGCTTCAAACTTCGCATCCATCCAATCCTTTTTTGAGGGCCAGAGTTCAACGGTATATTCACCGCTGCCATTATCATTCAGTACTGGGAAAACAGAGAGTATCATTGTAGTTTGTTGTTGATGTTGTTTTTTTGCTAGGTGGAATCCTATAAGACCCGACAGACCAACGATGGCTGAGATGGAAATTAGTATTCCTAAGTTTGTTTGCTTGGAAGGAGTCATGCGTATTTTGTTTTAAGCGCATTAGCATATGCTATACCACTTGCGGTAAATTCCATTTCATTCCAGAAATCTGGCCCGTCGTGAATTTTTTGTATTTCACCCCAGAATGAAATACCATGACCTTGATATTCTGGCAAGAATTTAACAACGTGACCTTGTTCGCGTATTGGAACAAACTTAATTGGCCAATTTTCTACAAAAACAGAGTCTTCGTAGCAACAGCGAGAGACGGCACACCTACGGCCATTGGTAGAATTATATACGCAAAATCCATTTTCGATACTCCTAGGATTCTTCGAATAAAACTCCACCGTATCGTTAATGATCTCAATCTTCGTCTTCATTAGTAAAGGTCTTCCGTTGTTAACTCACCAAATCTTTTGTCCGAGATGATCTGTCCTGCCTCCTTGGCGATATTAAAAGCACTGAAACGATCCACAAATAGCCCGTCGGATGTGATAAATCCAAAGTTAGATCCAACCATTGGGTTTTTCTTGTGCTCGATAACTCTTACGATCACATCCTTATGACGAAGTGGTGGCATTGAACAGAATACTTCACCATCTTTTACCATGATGGCTGGACATTGGATTGAGGTCATTTCACGAGGGATTTGGGCGATTCGTCGTTCTTGCAGGTGACTTTGAAGTACTGGTTGGCGGCTTGGTGGTAGATTACGATGCCCTCTGGGTCTTTCCAGCCGGGGAAAGCCACAGAGCCCTCTGCATTTAGCAGTGCAATCCATGATTTGGGTTGGAATGTAGAGAAGGCACCCTCATAAAGAACCGGAACCACATGGCAGCATGATGGCCTAATCGCATCATCCGTCCATCTGAACGTATTGAACAGGTAAAACCTACGGTCCTTCAATCCGTAGTTACACTGAATACCACGCCCAACCCACTCGCCACGGTGCCATCCGGGTCCGAGTTTTAGCAACTCCTGCTTATTCTCTTCAGCCCAACGAGCAAAGCCAAAGTTATCATCGCTTGTAGTGATCCAACGAGTTCTAGATCCGACGAGAAACTCACCATCATCTCCGATATAAATTGTTCCATTGGTACCATTTAATTTCTCGCTTATCGTCACTTGACGATTTAAGCGAGCCAGTTTATTGAAAGGAATGAATTCAGTCATGGTGTTATGATTGGTTGATCGGAACAAGAACCTCCGAGACATTACGATACACATCGCTTTGTGACATCCAAGCGATATCAGCCTCAGCATCATTCTGGTTCATGGAAATAGACCACCCCTCCCTCCATTCGCCCTCTTCTTGAGGCCCGGTGTAAAACCACTGTTCGTAAGTTACGTAATATTTCATTCAATTCTCCTCTACGCTAATTCCAGTAATCGCAAGCGATTCATTGCCAAGCCAGTCCATCTCATGGATGAACTTCTTATGCTTCTCGACCTTGCAGTTAATAGTACGCGTTGTTTTATTCCAGTTTTTTGACCCTTCTGGATCGTTTCGTGCTTTTAGTATTACAATCTCTTGGTACAGATGAAATTGCTTCTGGTGCAACCGCATGAACCGCGTGCAGATGGAAGCCAGGGCGCGGGCGTCAGGATGATTAATCCTTCGCAACACACCCCGGCAACCAGCCCACATGCGAATGGACTTTTCAGCCCACTCAAGCAGTGCCTCCGTGGGCATTCTTGGGTAAATGTCCAAAACCTCCATCCACACGGTTACAAATACTTCGTGGGATGTAATGTCTGTCATTTACTCAATACGTCATCGGCTAGTTTCTTTGCTACTTCAAGGATATCCTTAGCCGCCTCCTTCGCTTTCTTAACGAGAATGGCGGAGATTTTTTCCTTGATTTCGTTTTTGGTTGTTGCGACGGCAAGTTTTTCCTTCATGGTGCGTTTGGGCTTCGTGGATTCCAGTCAGGGAAGCTGGCGTTGGCGATGGCGAATTCGGAGTCAGCGTCCAACTCGACCCACGTATCGGCAGCCAGGGATAGGACTTCGTTATCATCCTTACTGGCGTCATAGACCGTTACTTGCTTACTTCCGGAGTACTTTCGCTTATTGCCAGCGAAATCCTTCCAGCATCGGTCATAGACATCCTGGATCATTGATCCATGACCAGTTTGTTTACGAAGCGCCAGAACCTGCATCCCAGTCTTCTGGAAGGCTGGGTCATTCGTTAGGATGTTGAGTGACGTATTCGTGGTGAATGCCGACTTCAGGTGATCCATCGTGAACTCCGAGTCATGGAAGGCGTTGAATACACGCTTATCCATCTCAGTCCAGAAGAGATACGGAAGGTCGGCATTGTCGTAATTGATCTCCGTGAAGATTGAGGCAGCAATTCGGAATGCCTCAACGAAGGTTTTGTAGTTACTTTCGACTGGTGGATTGAAGTCGATTGCCTTGGCAAAGGCTTCGATTGAAGCCTTATTCTCATCGGTTACGCCTTTTTCGAAGAGTTTAACTCCAGATTTACACAGCGCCTCAAGACCAACAAGATCCCTCATTGCGACAATGATATTGCAAATATCATCAAACGGATACACCTCCTCCATGGTAAACATGGATGGCTGACGCGCCACGGTTATGGGCCTTTGCTGGTTGCTATTTTGACCATGAGATCCACGATAATTACTACCTTGTGGGTGATATGTAGTTACTGTTGGTTTGATGATTCGTGATTTCCACTCCTCAGGGAACTCATACTCGACTTTCTTGAGTAGGTAATGCTCAGTCAGGCTCTTAATGAGAGGGTCCGACATCTCGTCAATATCATCCAGAGGGATTGGCGTCTCAACTAGTTCCAGGATGTTAAAGTCGAGTTGAATTGACTGACCTGTGGTCAGTACATCGCCCGTTTCTGGGTCGAATGTTCCCATTGAGGTGAGTTTAACCCGCTTGTGAAGGTCAAGGATTGAATCCCCAAGCTTGCCAATGGTCACATGATAACCCTGAGTCTTGGCTCTCATCTCATCATCCGCATCAGTTCCAGATTGGAAGGCCGATGTTGTGCAGTGATGATGACCTGTGCCGATCATGTTTGGGCCGAATCCAGTCTCCCGGATCATATCCCATAGCTTGTTGTTGTCTTCTCCAGCGATTTCCTGGGTCGTCATTGAGCCAGAATTCTTCTGGAAGAACGGAAGCATCATCCATTCCTCGGTTTCTGCATTAAGGAACCATGAGAGCTGCTGTTCAGCTCGATGTTCCTTTTGACCCCATAGGAAGAACCCAATCATTTCCTGCCACTTTTTCAGAGGCATCATGGGAATTGTGACGAGGGCGGTCGGTTTAACCTTGACGACTTTTACGCCGGTTGGAAGGAAGGCCGCGCCGATTGGTGTTTCGGTGTAGCGCATGATCTCATCGGTTGATGAGATGTAAATTTGATTGTCTGTTTCCATGTTTTTTTGTTTGATTAAAGGTTGTCGTCTGACACTTCATCATCAGATGATACGCTCTCTTGTGATGTCGCTGGTGCAACTGGTGGTCTTACTAGCCATTCGGCGTGGCGTTCGCGACCGTTGTTGTTATGATTTGTGCGATCACGAATTGATGTTTCGTAATCGTGCTCCTGCGGATTTATCTCCGTAGATACGGTTGATGCACGATCTCGATTTGTTCCCTCAACCCAACTACTAACGTATGCTGGCCCTTCATTAGCAACCCATACCGGGACACTTATAGTCTTATTTTTCTTCCTAACGCCCTCTCGGTAAACGTAGACTCGAATTACCTCATCCCAAGTGCGCTCAACTGTAAACGCCGTCGATTCATCACGAGGTGGAGGGTCGTAAGCTGGTTGCTTAGATACTCCGTTCGTACATTCGGATAGATACTTCGACCACTCCACATGCGTCTTAGGCTGTCCCGATGGGGGCGTGTAGCCGTTATTTGCAAGATCGCTACGTGCCAGCATCCAAACAATCTTGGATTCAGGATTGGTGGAGACGGCTAGTGCAGTTGTTTTTTCAAGCTTGCCGTTGGCGAGTTTGGCGATCTTAACCCGAGCGATCTTTTCTGGCGTGTATTCTGGGCGCCGATCTTTGCACGGTTTGATTTCTGGGTATTTCTGGAAGGCGAGAGCGCAGATGATGTAGTCTGTGACTTTTTCTGAAGCGGCGCAGTATGGTGTTAAGGATGTGATACTTGAAATAGTATCGTAATGTCCCTGACGTGATCCCGGAACATTATCAAACCAGATTTTAAGCCTCCTCTCAATTTCGGCTGAATTCTTCTTGTACGCAAACTCAATCTCCTCTTTTGAGGACATTGGATCAATCCATTGGACTGCGGTAATGAGATCGAATTCTGGGGTTGCGGGGGTTGCTTCGGCTGACTCGATGAGTTTTGGCTTGGCTCTGGATTTGCGCTTGGGTTTTGCTGGTGCTGGGGCTTCAGTAACCGGAGGTTCTGTCGAATAGATATCAGGAGCCTTGGTGCGGAAGCACTCATTTCTATGACACGACAGATACCACTTTTTTGGCTCATCGTCCCAATAACAGTTGTTACGATTGTAGTAGCTGAATTCATTTATTTCACAAATCCTTCCGTTAAGCTCACTTTTACGAGCAAGCCGCCACCCATCTGAGCGACCGACAGTTTCATCGGATAGGCCGATGGGGTCCCATTCGGGATCAGTCAAAGCATTTAAAATCTCTTCGCTCATAATCAAATAGCACCTCCAGTGTTAAGAACTTGATGGAATGTCTTGCCGAACCATCCATTACGACAGAACCGATACTCAGCAGGATTATGCTCGTATGACGGAGCATGATCCTTGCGGCCAAAAAGACCGTGGACAAGCCACATAATACCAGCCGCTGTCATGAAGTTACCGGCTGGGATCTGTGGGTTATCGGCGAATGCGGTATCCGAAGCACAGCCAACTGGACGAATTGGGTCTACTCCAACATCCTTGTGTAGATCCGGGTAACGAATCCACGGATCGGCAGGAGTTCCCTCAAATTCACGAAGCCACACCCATGCTTCACCGGAGTCGGTTTCATTTGCCCCACTGATAAGAGGAACATTGAAATCACGCGCAGCGTCGCGACAGTAACGGCGTGCAGCGTGGTTATCACTCACGCAAATGATGAGTGAGTCAGGAATGAACTCATGAGCGAACTGATGGAACCAATCTGGATGTGACACCAAAGAACCACTGTATAACTTAGTGAAGTGCGAGGCAAAGACATCCGCCTTATTTCCGCCTTCATTGCCATTCGCCAAGAACTGGCGAGCGATATTCTTCTTCTCGAACTTATCACCATCCCAAAGGTGGATGGTTGGCTTGCCGAGCATGAACTCAGCGGTTTGTAGGAGGCTAGTAACGAGGCAGCAAGCGACTCCGCCGCAGCCAACAATGTGGACTTCTTTCATGTTATTATCGCGCCGGTGTGGCAGGGAATAGCGGTTGTACTTGAATGATTCGCGACAGGCGCACAGATGGCATGTTTTTCACGCATGGTGCCGGTCGTATGTTGGACCCTTGGTCAATCAGATCAGATGTTCGTGTCTGACGAAAGCCTGAAATCTGAGCCATGGTTGGACTCTCTCCGTTGTCTGCGGAGTATCTAACCAGTGCGTTGGTTAGACCTGAATCTAAATTGTCACGGTATAGGCCAGGAAATCGAACTTTAAGTGCAGCGATCATTGTACGTTCATCATGATGGTTGATAGCATTGGCGACTGAATGTTATGACAGTCTTCAGTGAATTTAAGCTGCGACACAGCCTGACTTTCATCCATATTGAAACGGAAGACTTTCTTGGTTGTGCTTTCGCGTTGCTCCATTAAGTCCGTGTTCCAGGAGTTGTTGTAAAACGCCTTGATTGCAAGGCTTCCAACCTGCATTGGATCGGATTCACCCTGACCCCAATGCTCATTACCAGCGCAAAGACGACCCTCAGGGTAGCAGTTGGGAAGAGGAGGGCGACCAATGTGAGAGCGATTGGACTTCTTGGTTGCAATGAAGTAAATCCTTGAGTGTTCTTGTGGGTACTTGGCGATAAGCCAGTACTCATAGTCACAGGAATCAGGGGTTGTCCAGATCGGGGCAAGCTCGATACCAGATGAGAAGTTGGGGACTAACAGTGACGACATCACTGTGGTTGATGGTTGGCCATCAGCGCCAGCAACAGTTGCCGACTCTTGCATGATTGAGAATTTGGTGCGAAGTCGAATCTTGTCGATCTTGATGACGATGACTTTGCCGAGTTGAGCGTGTTCAGTCACCCATGTTTTGAAAGATTCTTCACCAGTATCGCCAAATCCAATCTCGGATTTAGGCATAATGATATCACCGGCACGAACGCAATAGGCGGATTTGATGGTTGGGATACCCTCAATGCCTAGGTAGGTCCATGTTTCGTTCTTTTCGAACGTGGCTGATCCTAAGACCAGATTGCCTTGCTCATCGAATACGTCCAACATGACGATGGACTGTTGGTTTACCGGCCAGTTTACTAGGTTCATGTATAGTTGTTGAAAATTGTTGTTTAAGGAAATTATTCGCCAGATCTCAGTGGCCGAACTGTGCCGCACACGGTGCATCGACCTTTGCCTTTATTTGCGGCGGAATTGGTTGCGTTGTGAACACGGTTTGAATTACCGTGGAGTTCATCTTGCTTTGGATGCTTGCAGGTGCAGGGAAGGATCTTGGTCATATTTTGTAATGTTGAATTGTGTGACTGACTTCAATTAAACGAAAAAAGGCCCGGTGTCCATAAGGACACCGGGCCATAACTAAACCTGATTAATCAGGCGGTTGTTTTACTTGCGGTCCTTACGGGCCTTACGAGCCTTGGAACTGGCCCTCGTCTGGAACGAAAGGACATCCGAGGTCTGGAGGGCCACATGACCCTGACCAAGGACACCATTCACCACAGGCTCGACGTTGCGAGGAACCTGGAACAGGTCAAGGAATCCCGCGTCACCAATGAGGTCGTTGGCGGTGCGGCCAGTCTTGACTGGATAGGTCTGGGACTGGCCGTTGACGGTGACGGTGATCTGGACGCGGGTAGCGGTAGGAGTAGCCATGATGTGTGTTATCTTTCTTTATCTGTGTGTTTACAATACCCAAGACCTGGGCGGGGTTCGCCTGCTTATCGTGCAGACTGTCGATTTCCTAAGGGAAATAGGGTGGGTTTACAGTTGTGATCGTCCGGTCAGTCTTCCGTGGAACTTTCTGCAACCCACTCTATTTCACTCAATCCATTTTAAGCCATTCTGCGGCGATTTCTTTTCTTGTCTGCCTCTTGGCTCATGTGGATGTGCCAAGCGGCGTCAGCGTTGCGGGAAATGGGTGAGGCAACCCACGCAGCCATGGCGGTGGGGAGTTCTTTGGAGAGAACTATGGATTTTAGCGATGGCTGCGTGGTTTGCATTGGATGGTTAGGAGAAGATTAGAATGAGGATTGCCATGATCCCGACCCACACCATCATCCCGGAGAATCCGTTAAGGTGGGATTTGGCCTTTGATTTGGAGGATTGGCGACGTAGGTGTGAGAGGGGATGGGTTAGGACCGGTGTGGATGGGATGAGTTTCATCACTTTAGATAGGTGATGGCGAGTGGGATCCATGAGATTGCGTATAGGCAGTACACCCACATTACAATGGACATAAACTTTTCATACACAGTATTGAAGTGTTTAAATCTCAAGACCTCAATTAAGATTTCACCGTAAAGTGAAATCCATATGAAGAGGAAGATAGGGAACATTATTGTGCCGAAAAGGAATATTTTCATTTCGCTAGCTTTGAGCAGGGGTGGAAGTTGATGCCATCGTTGGTGCGGGTCATAGACATGGCTTCTTTGTGATAGTGAACAGCGCCACCCCAGGAAATTTCAGTGTTAGAAATAAGAACTATTGACCTTAGGCGATTCGTTCCCGGCTCAAGCACAAACCAAGGACCACCAACGATCCAGTCGTTCCGTTCGAGTGGTATTTGAGTTGGTGGTTCTGCGATGCGGATTGCGCATCCGCCAGCAATCGCTGCGGCTGGTGAATTGCCTTTTGTTGGCTTAATCCACTTTCCATGCAGGCTTGCACCGGAAGCAAATAGCTCCCAAGGTAATCCCTCGCCCTCAATCCTGGCCGCAATAAGGTGCTGTTCTGCGCGTTCTTTCGGTGTCATAGTGTTACACATTCTTATCCAGCGGTTCTCGAACCTCATTCAGGGTGTATTGCTCACCTCCCCCAAAAAAGAATGACTTGCGAGGAATCTCCTGATTTGTGGAAGCGTTGTAGAGTTTAATCATGATAATGGAGAGTTAATATTCAGTTTCCAGCGTGCAGGAATTTCACCTGCTTGAGTTCATCAACAATAATTTGCCTCAACGTGGGTACCGTCAAGTTGGTGATAGCAATTAGCACGTTTTAATGCTTAACGCTGGAAACTGAATACTATCCCACCCAGCCACGGTACTGGTGCCGAAACGGCTGGGTGGGCTCCTTGCAAGGGAAGTTGGTTAAACGGTGGCGAACATCTTGCCGTCCTTGGTGAGGCGGAGGGTTTTTACCTCGTTGAGGTATTTTCTCAAAGATCCGACCGCTTTATAAAAGCGGTCGTGTCCATTGAATTTCAGCTCGAACTCGCCATCAGGAATTTCGTTGCTGTAGGAATTGGCACTTTCACAGTTGGCGACAACACGGCAACCAAACCCCTCCTCCATGGCCGAAGAGTTTCCGAAGTGAACATTGTGCGCAAGCACGTGATACACGGCATTTAGCTCTGATGGAGTGTCTTGGTCGGGGCGAAGAAGCCACCTTTGCGGGCTTGTGCGATCAAAGTAATTAGCGGATACAATAAATGGCGTTTTCATATATGGTGTATGGAGGTAAAACTCCCCGATGCTCAACATCAAGCAAACTTATTGCAAGTAATCTTAGTGATGTTGAGCACAGTGGAAATGCTGTCCCAAAATTCAACCCTCTTACGCGGGGTTTCGTTACGCATTCAATTACCGGAATCACCCGGCTTGCCAATCCTCATAGAATGATCTGAGTAGTTTGCCGATAAGTCAAACGACCTATTTCGTTACCTTATCGACTATGACAAATTGTTATGCAGCCCTGGCGTTGATGCGCTTCAAGCTGCCGTTGACGGCATTGGATTTTTCCCGAGCCAGGAAGATCAGGTGGCCGAGCTGGCGGATCTCTTCCGCGATCTTGCCGCGCTCTTTGTCGATTTCCTTGCCGGTGAACTGTTCGGAGGCTTTGAGGGCCTGCTCAAGGGAGTGCTGGCGCTCGACACAACGGAGTTCTTCGGTGAGGGCATCGGCCTCCTTGCGCTTCAGAATCTCAGGACGCCGCTCAGCACGACGCTGCTTCTTGGCGATCTCGGTTGGTGTGAGGTTGCCGGGGATGGGGTGGCCGGAAACCATTGACTGACATCCAAGGCGATTACTGTTGCGATTTGAGATGCGGCGGAGGAACTTGGCTTTAGCGTGGGTCATATACGGTATTTCTACGTGTTGGTGAAGCATTAGCGCTTCCTGGTGCGCAGAGGGTTGGCTCTGCGCACGGTGGAAAAACTACAGCGAGGCGATGCCAAGGATCAGCTTTCCGTGGTTCGGGTGGCTGGGAATATCGACATTCACCTCATTCACGCCTTCAGGGTATTCGGGTAGGCCGGAGATGAAACCGATCTGCTTGAAGCCTTCTGGGATGAGTTCGCTGCGGTTTTCGACTGGCGGATTCGGAGTTTTCATGATGTTACTGTATTTCTACGTGTTTTGGGTTGATGCGCTAGGAGCGCAGAGTAGTGCGAGCAGGAGTCGAACCTGCAACCTCGGGAGTCACCCCAGACTGTCCTTAATGACGACAAATCACCGTACAGGACGCCATATGCGTTTACCATTTCGCCATCGCACTACTCTACACTCTAAAATGTTCCACCCGTGGTTGCTAATCACGGGTGGGTTGAGGTTTGGGTGACTTACTACTTTCGGAGCCGACTTATGGGTGTGTTCGTTTTACATATGCGTTGAGAGCAGAAGGAATGGCAGCCGGAATCGAACCGACCTTTACGCGGGAGCTACCCGGTTACAATCTTATAGCCAGATTGCTATACCATTCCTTCTGCGCTCTTTAAATTCGCTGGCCGCTGTTGGTTGTAACAGCGGCCAGCTACTCAATTTAAATCCAATTCAAAAATAAATATATAAAAGTGAAAGAGTTAAACAACAGGCGGTGCTCTAGCTGTGTTCATCAGAGTTATTTTATTTACTGCGACCCTCAATGAGCGCAGAACGGTGCAACGCCAGGACTTGAACCTGGATCGCTGACTCGGATTACGGATGCTTGAGCGCTGCCACATCCGGTCCCACATGCCGCTATACCATTAAGCGCACGTTGCACTGTTCTGTACTCTTATTATTTACGGCCTTCCACAGGCTATTACATAGATCAGAAAAGAAATACTTGGTAAGATTATCCAAAGCGCGAGAATGGTTGAGTAACCGCCTTTTTCATCAGGGCGAGTTGCCTCTTCGTGCGTCAGCCAGTTAACAGGGTCGATTGGTCCGTGGTTCATGGTGTTATTTGAAATTGGTGCTGCTTGCGGGATTTGAACCTGCTGGTTTTACGGTCCCAAACCCACCCCAATAGGGTTTATCTCCAGACGGCATCATGTGATCACGCCAACCTTGCAGCACCGTCCTGTACTAGAACTCTAGCAATCTGAGGTGAAACAATAAATTCAATTCCAGCATTAACAAACTTGCACGCAGAATCTCCTAAATTACTTTCACACCAAGGGTGTAGTGTTGTTAAGATTTTAACACGAACACCTTCTTTGACGAAGGCTATTTCATGTGGATTTACTGCCACCAAAAAGTCTACTTCGATCATATATGTTGTTTTACTTGAAGAATTCTTTCAGTTCAGCCAACTTCTCCTCACTCGCCAATTCAAGCGCAAGCTTCTTCTGGCGGATGATCTCACCAGCACGAATCAGACGGATTTCGTCTGGAGTTAGTTGGCGTTTGACGGGCCTTGGTGGATTTGTCGCGCTAGCTACGGGCTTTACGTAATCAGAGACGGTCTTGACGACCTTTTGAGTGGGCGTATCCCACTTGATGTGCCGTGGCGAATGATGCCAGGACTTCTTGGGTTTCCCGGTGATATTCTGGGTCATTCCCGCCCAGGAGGTTTGCGAGGGGTGGAGGGCGATGGTTTTCATTTCCAACTAAAGTAATTGACGATTTTCATGATTCGGCTATGAATGGCCGTGCAAATTAGAACGACGATTGAGTAAATGAAGCGCGTCATGGCAGCAAAGAAATAACCCGTACATCATGACGGCGGGTAAGGTTAAAACGTTTCTTAACAGCTCCGCAAACCTTGCTTTTGGATGGCGCGGCTTGAGAGCAACGGGTGAGGCTTCCGTTTGGATGGATGAATGAGACGAGGTATGATTTCATATCTAATCATCAAGCCTGGAAAATGAAACCATTTGAACCGCTTCAATGTTTTCCACGGCAAGACCAGACTTGAATTGATCTTCAAAATAAGAAATAACACTTTCATTCATATTGCTACATTTAGCTATGCTTGAAAAGCTGATTTGACGACCTGGGGTTGTTACGATAAAATGAACTAAGAAGGTTTTCATACAAATACCGGACGGTTTACTTGTTTTGAAGAAACAAACAAGCCCCAGGATTTTCACCCTGGGGCTTGTTGGGGGGGCTGGTTGTGAGGATTAGGCCACCCGAGCGTCTGCCAGCGCAATCACTTCGTCTTTCGTAATGGTGCCATTCTGGAACTCGATACGCTCCAGTTCGGAAAGTTCCGAAAGGCAGGCTTCAAATTCTTCATCATTCAAGGCAACGGCTGGAGCGACGGATTCTACGGGGAATGTGGTTTCAATCCACTCGCTAGCCGTGAAAGGCTCCGTCTTGCCAGCCAGCAATTCCGCATTGCTGGCGATGAAAGCGGAGTGGAAAGCTTCCGCTTGCTCATCGTTCCAGGTTTCGCCGCGAGCGCCATAGTTCGCTCTGAGAAGCGTCATGAATTCCTGCTTTTCCAGAAGTACCTTATAGAAGGCGCGAATGCGAAGAATGGTTGCGCGAACCGCGTCCGCGTCTTTCGCGGGTTCAAGCTTGGCATTCAGAAGCGGGAAGCCAAGAAGTTTCACCACGTCGCGAGACAGGGCAAAATTGAGCAGGCCGGAATCGGTTGCGTGATAGTCGTTAAGCATGACTGGAAAATCGCCAAGTTTGAGGCATTCCGCCGCACTTGCAACGGTGGATGCAACGGTAGAGGCTAGGATTTTTCCGAATTCGCCGCCGACGAATTTAGGGCTCCAGTCCCCCTTTTTGTTCCCGCGCAGTGACTCCATTTCACCCCGGCAATCGGGGGATTGAAGCATTTCGGAAAACACTTGATTCAACGATGCGCGTTCCTGCTTGGGATTAATTCCCTGAAGTTTCAGGCCAATTGCAATCTTTCCTACAGACTTGTCGTCAAGGCGGAAGACGCCGCGAGCTAGCGAGTATTGAAAGATGGGCGAGGATTCACAAAGCGCGTCAATCTTAGTTTTAAGATTCGTGTTCATATGCGGTTCTAGTAGCGTGTTTCTGTCTAAGAGACTCAAAGCGCCGCCCGTTTTGGGAAGACATAACAACTTTGAATCTCTTTACAGAACACGCTGGAACCGCGTGAATAATCCATCTTATAAGAGACTTACGCCCCTACTTCGCTCTCTTCACATAGTAGCCAAGAATTCGACTCTACTTTAGGATTGCTTGCGGTTTTAGCCCCATTAATAGGCATACTATCCCGTTAGGGATAGTTACTAAGCTGATATCCTATAGTGATTAGCTATCGGGTAATCTGAATTCAGTCTTTTTAGTTATCATCTGAATATGGCTTAGCGTTTTACTTGGAAGCTACCGGATGAGAAATGCTTGCCAAGGGACTTGATAAAGGGTGCCTAACTCTAGTGCATCCTTGGCAGAGGCATCATAGATGCGTACGTTTGGGTAACACTACCCGCTATCGCGGCACCTTGCCACGAATCGGGAATCAAAATTGCAAGAAAGGGTTTTAGCCATTCTGACTTTCGCTTTGAGTGCTTCGCGCCGTGGCGTTCGTCACTCTCAACACCTCTATAGTAGCAGGGTCCGACCCCCGTGCAAATCCTTTTTCGATTATTTTCGATTCTTTGTTTCTGGAAATTATGGAGTGAGGCAGCATTCCGGCACAAACATTGTATTAAAACATAATATAGTGAAATACACAATGATATACAATAATATATACTTATTTAACCTAAGAAACATAAGTAAACATTTTCAGCCGAACAACTTTGCCGTCCAAACCAAAAATCTGCAAAAACAACTTGACCGTCCGCCCATCCCCTCCATACTACCGTCCGTCCAAACCATGCAAGCCCTCGACCCAACTCAAGAAACCGTCCGTCACTTCAATGAGAAGGCGCACTGCCGCATGGGTGAACGTCCGTCCATTGAGTGGGATGGTTGCTGGTTTATCGAGTGCCAAAGAAAAAACAAAAAAACCTGTTGCTGTAAATTAATTGACGGCGATAATGTCACCCCAACGTGGGCAATCACCCGTTGGACTCAAGCGTACCAGAAAAAGTAAACACACATGCATAACATCCTAGCACGAGAAGTCACGGCACCAGACTGCCATCCAGAATTGCCAATGTCTCAATTCTTCCACCAGGGAGGTTGGGGTAAGGGGGCCATGTCGGTTGAGGAGGCGAATTTGCTTCACTCACTGATCTTGAATTATAAACCCAAAAGCATCCTGGAGACTGGAACCGAGAATGGGTACACGGCATCAGTCATGGGACACGCTTGCCGGGAGAATGGGTTTGGGTTTGTTACCAGCCTTGAGCTTCATGAGGAGCAGGCTATTGAGGCGAGGAGCAATATTATCGACGTTCATCTTGATGAATGGGTTGAAATATTGACTTACGACTCGTTGGAGTTTATTAAAAATAACCTTGATATGCCAGTGGATTTTGCTTTGATTGATTCTACCATTGGACTTCGCATGGAGGAGATTCACAACCTCATCCCAAAGATGAAGCGCGGAGGAATGATTGTGACCCATGATACTTCGACTCTACATCCTGCGCGAGAGCGCTACGATCTTCAATTGAATATTGACAGGCTGGGATTCCCCTGTATGCACATTCCATCACCACGGGGAATCTCGATTATCCAAATCCCTTAGTATGACCTGGGCTTCACTAAACTTTCGTTACCCGCACTTCCCTGGTATTGTCTTGGGAAGAGGTCCGTCGCTTGATCGGTGGATCGAGCAGAATCCAGAACCTCCCGAAGGACACATTCTAATTGGGGTGAACAATGTTTGCTCGGTCGTTCCCTGTCAGTTCAGTGTTTCATGTGACACCGACGCAAACTACTGGTCAGACTATCCAACCCAATGGGTTCGTGGTATTCCGTACTTGGATTACGCCAACAGAAAAACATCCATGCTTCCAGATGAGGTTGGAGACTGCTGGTTTAATCATGGGACGAATACCATTGAGTCCAGGGAGGCTAGTTTAATGCAAAGTAGGAGTGAGATCGCAAAGTCTCGTAACCTGTTCATCGCTACGTCGTCAGCCCATCCGGCGATTCACTTGAGCGCGTATATCGGTTTAGAGAGAATAACATTGGTTGGCATGGACGGTTGCGGAGGGAGGGCTAAATGTACTGACGACGGAACATCCAGGACGCCTCCGTCCGATAAAGACTACCAGGGAATGAAGGAGATCACGGAACGAATCTGCAACACACTTTACAGGGACAACTGGTGTCATTGGCACCCATAAAACACACACATGCAAATACTTTACGTTGATACACCAATCATGATGGAGGGTGGAGATATTATGGTTCCCGGCAAGGGATATTATGTCACCAACCCAACCTGTGGCACGATGATGACTGACTCCAGGCAGATTAAATGCCAGGACGGAAAGCTTCGACCTATTTTTTCTCAAATCCGATTTGAGCCAGCTCAAGATATTCCCATTGATTTTAATGAGAATTACAACGGAAGAACCATACATCTCTGGCGTTTTGGTGGATTTGGTGATGTAATGTGGTTCGCCCCCATCGTTCGTGCGTTAAAGCGCCTGTGGCCCGAGTGTATCGTAAATATTGTTTGTGGCCTTGAATATCAGTGCGCTCTAATTGGCATGGATGTTAAGGTGTCCACCATGCCCCTAGCTAAGGATCAAGTGAAACGCGGTGACGCTGCATTTTTCTTCGAGGGAACCGTGGAGAACTCCGATGAGTCGGAACATATTCACGCTCTTGATCTGTTTGCCCAGAAGGTTGGTGTGGATCTCCTTGATGACAGACATCTTGAGTGGCACACTACAGAGGGTGAATATTGGGAGGCTCGCGAGCGCTTCCCGCGCAATCGTAAGCCCCGAGTAGGAATCCAGGTGGCGGCGTCATCACCTGTTCGTTCTTATCATCCAGCGATGCTTAGCCTAGTAGTTAGCCAACTCAACGACCTTGGCATCGAATCCTACCTATTCGGTCGTCCGGGTCAGCTTGAATTCAACATGGAAGGAGCGGTAAACCTATCCAAGGAAAACCTAACCATGCGTCAGTCCGTAGCAGTACTCCAAACTTGCGATGCCTGCCTTGTGCCTGATTCCTCGCTATTCCACGTAGCCCAAGCCCTCTCAATCCCAACAGTCGCCCTGTTTGGGTCATTTAAAGCCTCGCTACGGGTCACTAACCCATCCAAGTGTAGAATCATCGAGGCGAAGGGTGAATGCGCCCCCTGCTTCTTCCATTCGATGCCACAAACACAGTTCCCGTTGAACAAGCCGTGTACCCATGCGAATTTCTGCACGGTGCTAGCCGCAATCCCGCCTGAGCGAATCGTGAACGAACTCCTGGACTTACTTGGTCTTAAGGGTAATATTCCGACCGAACTGGCTGAGCTTGATGTCGCCGCTAGCGATTAGGCGTGGCGTTGGAACCACCGGATTCATTTGAAACGGTAGGTGTGGAGGCATAACCGATGGTCCGAGGAATCTACCCTTGATGGGTGGGATTTCTCGGACTATTGTTTTCTGGGTTTCTTTGTTCTCCGCCCCATTATTTGGAAGGTTGGAGATGACGAAAGGGATCATACCATTTTCACGGAAACGATCTGTGAAATTACACCAAGGGAGATGACGCCACCCCAGCATAGATTTGCCGTACCAAGTGAACGCGCAATCGAACGCATGGAGACTAGCGTAGTAGCCCCGATCTTCGTGATGTGTAGTTTCTGTGCGTAACCAGCCATATTATTGAGGTGGGTTGCCGATGATTGATGCTGCGTCGTAGGACGATGGTGCGTAGATCTTGGGATTCCATCCGCCAGGACCGCTCAGTAGCCAGGAGTGAGTGATGAGGTAGCATGCGCCACGTTGCGTGTAGCTAAAGCCCATGTAGAGCCAGTTTCGTTCAATTCCGTTAAGCTGGATGAGTTTGGTTTTTGATGGTACTTCGATATATCGACCACCAATACCATTTGGCTCGTATGGAACCTCAAGCCGATAGAATGGTCGATCATCAGCGTAGGTTGGAGGATTTCCGACTGGAGTGCTGATTTGACCAACAGCAGAGAGAGCTGCTTGAGGTCGCACATTGGTTGCTTGAGTTGCCTTCCAAGTTCCATGACCGAAATCAAGGAATGAGTCCACACCAGCAATAACGCTGGAGTTTCGGAATCGAAGGAATTCAGTGGTAACGAGCTCACCCCATTCAGCGGAGGTCTGTGAAAAGAATTCTTGACCAGTGTTTGGGCTGTAGAGAACGCCGTAATTGTGCGCTAGAACCGGAAAGTCGGAATGAGTTTGAATTGGCTCCTCTTTAACGCCAGCCTCAAACTCGTAAACAAAGTCGCTTGGTGTATTACACCCAGCGTATTCACACACAACCTGACCGATGCCAGGAGAGAATACGACACGACGCTTCTCCAGCGCTAGCCATGGTGCGTATGGGTGTGTTGCCGCACCAATCGGTAGTTGTTCCTCTGCCGCAATAGCAATGGTGTCTTTTGGACCCTTGAATACACATGTGCCTGTACTCACTCCGTAACGATCCGTCTGGATGTCCCCAGCTTCTTCAAGCTGTAGCGTACCCGACCCGAATAGCAGTGATGTTTTATTATTTCCCACCTCTCGTGAGGCGTGATATGGATTTCTGACTGGCAGTGCTGGCATGTGTATTATACTTGAATTGTGCGTGCTCCCTGAGCCGTGAACACAGTCAACAGGTCATTCACCTGCGGGCGAACGGAGTGTACGGTGTAGGTGTCGGAAGATGCCTTCTGGATGGCGGCAAGGATCTTCTTGATGTCTTGAGCGTCCTTATGGGCTTGTTTTGGAGCATCGCTGTAGCTTACATCAGCGGTGGTGAAGGCCATGGAGCCACCAATCTTCGACATCGAGGATTGAACGTTGTTATCCAGGTGATGGGTGTTTTTGAAGGCGTCACGAAGACCTTCATTCTTTTCATCTGTTTTCTGCTTCAGTTCCTCTTGGAGAGAGGCTAGGCTTTCACGCTTATTCTTGTCGAACTCAGCCTTGAACTCTCTGTTCACATACTTCTCTGTGTCTTTAAGGTTGGCTCCAGTGTCTTTGCGAACTTCCTTGATTCGATTCTCGTAGCGATTGGCCCCTTCGATCTTGTCGGCTTCCTTTGTGTCCTCGTCTCGACCGGAGGCGCGCAGCTCTTTTAGCTTAATGCTTTCCTTGTATTCGCGAGCTTTATTCATCATCGCCTTGAATGCCGCAAGGAAGTCAGCCCAGCCTTGAGCAAGGTTGTTGATGTTGCTTTGGGAGTTGGCGAGTCGGTCAATCTTGGCTTCAATCTTGTTTTGCTTGTCGCCTTCTTTTACGTATTCACGAGCCTTCTTGGGATCTTTAAACTTGGCGCGCGCTTCGTCTTCAAGTTCCATACGCTTGAGTTCGCGTTCTTCTTTGAGGCGACGTTGGCGCGACACACGAGCACCCGAATCGTTTCCACGGGACTCCTTGTAGCTTTCGTCGGATGCGTTTCCAGAGATCTTTTGGGCGAGTAGAGCTTTCTTTTGCGCTCTCTGTGTTTCCACATCCAGCAGCTTCTGTTCGAGCTTTAGGTTCTCAGTTCCTGACTTCAATTCTTCATCCGAGATCTTTCCCATCTCGTGCATGTATTGCAGGCGCTTCTGCTCAATGGAGAGTAGCTTTACTTGAAGTGCATACTCTGTCGCAACGTCACCAGATTGTCCACGAGACTCTTGGGAGTCCGCCTTTTCAGACTTTCCTTCGTTGTCAAACTGGTCATTCTTGTTCTTAATGCCAGAATCACGCTGGATTGCGTACTTGCGGTTCTGAATGTCAGCAAGCTCTTGAGGCGAGGCATTCTGGCGCTCGCGCTCAAAGTTAATACGACCCTGTGCGTCCTCCTTCTCGCGAGCTGAGTTCTTTGGATTGATTCCAAGCGCACCAACGATCTTCTCAGCATCGCCAACACGGGATTTGTTTGCAGCAATAGCCGCCTTGGCATCCTTCTCTTTTTGGATAGCCTCGTTCTTTGCCTTGCTGTCGTTATCACCGGAAGCTTTTGAGTGAGCTGCGTGTTCAGCTTCAGCAGCATTCAGATCCTTTGTGGATTGAATGAGGGCGTCGTTCGCTGATGCTAGTTCGTCAATAGCGCTGATATTGGCCTGGAGTACGTCAATGACATTCCCTTTGGTTAGAACCTTATTAACCTCTGATGCGGCGTCTGGAAGAGATTTGAGCTTTTCCTTCAGCGCCTTGATCTTGCTATCCAGATCCATGATCTCCTTAGACTTCTCCACAGGACCTCCGCCCTGGCTCTCGCTAAGCTTATTTGAAGCATCGCCACGACTCTTTTCGAGCGAACGGAGCTCGGAGGTCATCTTGGCTTTATTGAAGCCCATATTGCGCTGTACGTCAGCGGAGGATTCGGTGTTGAATTGGCTATTCTGGAATGTCTCGTTACGCTTTTCAATTGCGCGTTTACGAACTTCCAGCATCTTGACTTGATCGTCGGAAGATCCTGTGCTCAGGCCGTATTCAAACTTAGCATCTTCAATGGACTTGTTGATGCGAAGCTTGTCTTCGGTCTTCATCAGATTTGGACCCGTTTCCAGCATGGAGGTCTTGATCTTCTTTGTCTGACGGATTCCACGGTCAGATGCGGCTACATCTCTATTGGCAGCATCAAGCTTTTGCTTATTTTGAGCCGTGGGTTCGTCTGAATAGTTGCGTTCAGCGTCGATTTGTCGTGATCTAGCTACGGTAGCGTGGGTCAATTCGGCTGCGTATTGAGCGTTAAGATCTGCGAT
>Ga0247813_10000923_pt1 | contig 23583 bp, 27 predicted proteins | sample UWRJL169409C1_FD_180719 | JGI IMG/M metagenome (GOLD analysis project Ga0247813, IMG submission 180719) | Plant litter microbial communities from Arlington Agricultural Research Station in Wisconsin, United States - UWRJ-L169-409C-1 | ecosystem: Environmental > Terrestrial > Plant litter >...
TATCGGTGACACCGAGACGACGGGATCCGAGGTCGTGACTCCCGTGGACCCGACGGACCCGGTGGACCCCACCGATCCGACCGATCCGACCGATCCGGTGGACCCCACTGACCCGACCAACCCGGTCGGCACCGATGGAACCATCTCGATCGCCGCGGCCTCGGGAACCCTCGCCATCGCCGGCGCGGACCCGTCGATCTCGCTCATCGCGGCACTGCTGCTCGCGCTCGGCGGACTCGCGTTCCTCGTGTTCGGGCGCCGTATCGGAGTGCGTGCCTAAGCACTCCCTGCAGACGGTCGGCCGTCACCAGCTCCGGCTGATGACGGCCGACCTCACGCTGCCCCAACTACACTCGACGGGTGCGCCTCGTCATAGCAAAATGTTCCGTCGACTACGCGGGGCGGTTGTCAGCACACCTCCCGCTCGCCACTCGGCTGCTCCTCGTCAAAGCTGACGGCAGCGTGCTCGTGCACTCAGACTCCCTCAGCTACAAGCCGTTGAACTGGATGAGCCCGCCCTGCACGATCTCGGTGCTCGAACCCGAACCCGAGCAGGCCGAACTCGGTGTCATCGAGCTGTGGAAGGTCTCGGCGGCCAAGACCGCCGACATGCTCGTCGTGTCGATCCACGAGATACTCCACGACTCCTCGCACGAGCTCGGCATCGACCCCGGCCTGCAGAAGGACGGCGTCGAAGCCCACCTGCAGAAGCTCCTCGCCGACCACATCGATCTGCTCGGCGATGGCTACCGTCTGGTGCGCCGCGAATACATGACGGCCATCGGGCCGGTCGACATTCTCGCGACGGACGCAGCGGGCAATTCGGTCGCCGTCGAGATCAAGCGTCGCGGCGACATCGACGGCGTCGAGCAGCTGACCCGGTATCTCGAGCTCATGAATCGCGATCCGCTGCTCGCTCCCGTCGCTGGCGTGTTCGCCGCCCAGGAGATCAAGCCGCAGGCGCGAACACTCGCTCAGGACCGCGGCATCCGCTGCGTCATCCTCGACTACGACGAGATGCGCGGTCTCGACGACCCGCACTCGCGGCTCTTCTAAACGCGAGGGTAGCGGCTGCGAGCTTTTCCCCTGCGGACCCTTACGTTCGGATGGACGACGTCGAGAACTGGTGATGAGCGGAGCGTGCTTTTCACTCCGTTGACCGCTGTTGTCAACGACTGCACATCTTTTGAAATGCGGGCTAACGGCTCTGGATACTGTCTCGCGAATAGCAATGGGTCGATACTCAACTCGATAACTTCCACGAAGTGCGATGAAGACGCGGGGTCCACGTACTCGACGGTTACTCGGTAATTGTGGTGACTCATTTCGTCTGGTTCGATCTTCTTGCCTTGGGGAAAATTCTCGATTCGATAAATCAGGGGCTGCCCGACCGAAAGACTTGCCAGGCGTCGCTCGCCGGAAAGAATTTTTCGAACTAAAGGAGGAAGAGGCGTCGCATCAGGAACGGTGTCAAAAACTATTCGAACATCTGAGGCGGTCGCGACCCCGCGATTGCGAATTACAAGATTGAGCCCTGCAATAAACGACGTCCGGTGATCCCACATCTCCTGACGATAAAACTCGAACTCAATAGAGACTCTGGGTCGCGAAAGTTCGATGTTTGACTGCCGAAGCATTCTGTTAGATCCGATGAGTTCACGAAGTTGCCCTCTTGAATACCAGAGTGCCCCGGTTGCAGCCACGAGAGATAGAAGAGCTATGCCGACTCCAGCGACCGCGGCAAATGCAGACACTCCAGACCACAGTGCTTGCCACTCGTCCGTCCACGGAAACCCGTCGATTCGCCACCATTTATCAGCGGTGACTGCGGTCATGGAGTCTAACCTTCCGATTATTGGGAGCTTGTTAGTCTGACTTTAGGGCCTTGCTGACGAGGTCAGACGAAGCAAACCCATTTGAAAGTCACTCCTGATGCCCTACACAGCAATCCTGTTCGACCTCGACGGCACGATCGTCGACTCGGCCCCCGGCATCACCGCGACCCTCGCCTACACGTTCGAGACGATGGGCCTCCCGATCCCGACACCGTCGGAGCTCGTCGCCTACGTCGGCCCGCCGATTCTCGACTCCTTCCGCGATCGCGCCGGCTTTACCGCCGAGCAGGCCCAGCAGGCGCTCGACATCTACCGCCCCGAGTACCTCGAGACCGGTGTGTACAACGCGGCCCTGTATCCGGGCCTCGCCGAACTGCTGCGCGCGATTCACGAGAGCCCGGTGCCGCTCTCGCTCGCGACGTCGAAGCCGGAGCTTCCCGCGACGCTCATTCTCGAGCACTTCGGGCTCGCGAACTCGTTCGACATCATCACGGGTGCATCCGCCGACGAGGTGCGCAGCGCCAAGAAGGATGTCGTCGCCGAGGCTCTCGTGCGGCTGGCGGCAATCGGTGCCGACCTGTCGAACCCGGTCATGGTCGGCGATCGCTCGCACGACGTGGAGGGCGCGGCCGCCCACGGCATCCCGACGATCTTCGTCGAGTGGGGTTACGGCTCCCCCGCGGAGCAGGTCGGAACCGTCGCGTCCGTGAAGACGGCTGACGAGTTGCAGACGCTGCTGCTGGGTTAAGGGCAATACATCCGCGTGGCCGTGTGATCCTGGCTGCGCTCGAACTCGTGCTCGTCCATGGGCCGGCCGCATAGCGGGCAGGCCTTCGCGGCGGTCGGCGGCAGAGGCTCCTCGTTGTACGGCCCGAGCGGGGGAGGTCCGATGTACGGCACGAGTGCACTGTTCAGCCGGTCCCACCACGAGGTTCTCATATCATTAGTGTACTAACTATTAGTACACTTCGTATATGGATCCGCTCGCTCTCGACCGCCAGGTCTGCTTCGCTCTCGCCGCGGCATCCCGCAGCGTCATCGCCGTCTATCGCCCGGTGCTCGAGCCGATGGGGCTCACGCACCCGCAATACCTCGTGATGCTCGCCCTGTGGGAGCGCAGCCCACGAAAGGCTAAAGACGTGGCCGACGCGCTCCTGCTCGAGCCGGCAACGCTCACTCCCCTGCTCAAGCGCCTCGAGAGCGCCGGGCTTGTCACGCGCGACCGCAGCACGAGCGACATCCGCGCCCTCGATGTACGCCTCACCGCCGCGGGAGTTGCCTTGCGCGCCGAAGCCGAGAAGGTGCCGGGGCAGATCGTCGAAAGACTCGGGGTGGATGTCGCAGAGCTCGAACGGGTACGCGACTCACTCACGGGCCTCATCGCGGCGGCCACGCGGGCCTGACCCTGGCCCTAGCCAGAAGTCGCACCCATGCACCACACTGTTGGCATGGGATCAGCGTTGACCACCATCGGACTCCCCGTCGCCCTCGGCATCATCATGTTCGGGCTCGGCCTCAGTCTCACCATCGGCGACTTCAAGCGCATCGGCACACAGCCGAGGGCGGTGATCGTCGCCCTCCTCGTGCAGCTGCTCGTGCTGCCGGCCCTGTGCTTCGGCCTCGTGCTCGCCTTTCAACTGCCGCCGTTGCTCGCTGTCGGAATGATGCTCCTCGCGGCGAGCCCCGGAGGCACAACGGCCAACCTGTACAGCCACCTGTTCCGCGGGGACATCGCGCTCAACATCACCCTCACCGCGATCAACTCGGTGCTCGCGGTGTTCACGCTTCCGCTCATCGTCAATCTGGCGATCGCGTACTTCAAGCCGGTGGACGCCGAGCTCGGCATCCAGTTCTCGAAGGCGCTCGAGGTGTTCGCGATCGTGCTCCTGCCGGTCGCGCTCGGCATGCTCGTGCGCTGGTGGAAGCCCGACTTCGCGAAAGCGTGCGACAAGCCCGTGCGCATCGCGTCGATCATCATTCTCGCCGTCGTGATCGTTGGCTCGATCGTGTCGAACAAGGACATCCTGCTCGCCAACCTCGGCGGCCTCGCCGGCATCACCGTGCTGTTCTGCGCGCTGAGCCTCACGATCGGTTTCGTCGTTCCCCTGCTCCTGCGCATCGGCCGCCCGCAGGCCATCGCGAGCTCGTTCGAGATCGGCATCCACAACGCGACCCTTGCGATCGTCATCGCCCAGACCGTGCTCGGCAACATGGACATGTCGCTCCCCGGCGCGGTCTACGGGGTGCTCATGTTCTTCATCGCTGCGGCCTTCGGGTTCCTTGTCGCGGGCCGTAGATCCCGAGCGGATGTAACGAGCACCCGTTAACCCGTCACACTGCTTTTAGTGGAAACGTCCAACTGGTACTAATAGGTGCATGAGACGTTTCATTCGGGGATTCGCAGTCACCGTCGTCGTCAGCGCCATGGCTAGCTTCATCACGAGCCCGGCGTGCGCAGACGAGGTCATTGGCGACGGTAGCTACATCGACAGCGCCACGATCCACGCGCTCTCCGAGTTCAATCCGGGCACCACCGACGAGGAGCTCCGCACCTTTCTCGCCGAGGCCGCGGAGCGTCACGGCGTGACACCCGCCGAGTTCGCCGCCTCGAGTCTCGCAGAGGCGCAGGTTTCGGCAGAAGCATCCGTTCCGCTCGAGATACCGCGATCGGTCATGGGCCGCGCTGTCGCGGTCACGGCGAGCGCGACGAGCGTGAAACTCGGCACGGCCGCCCGCAAGGGTGACGTGTTCACCGCGCCCGCGACGACCCTCGGAATCGCGCACGGACACTCGGGCATCTACTACACGACCGCGACCGTGATCGAGGCTCCGGGACTCGGCCGGGTCGTCAAGAAGACTGCGGCATCGTCGATCACCGTCGGTGCGGGCGCCCACAAGCTCTACGTCATCACGACGCAATCCAAGCGTGACGCCGCGGCGGACTGGGCAGCAACCAAGCTCGGCCTCAACTACAACCCCTTCTTCGCTGACAACAAGAACATCGAAGACGATGTCTACAACTGCTCGCAGATCGTCTGGGCCGCGTACATGAAGAAGGCGGCGATCGACCTCGACGACAACGGCGGCAGCGCGGTGTATCCGGTGGATATTCGCGATTCGAGCAAGACGACCTCCTATAAGACGTTTACTTAAGCGGTGAAATCGCGCTTCGCATGGATGTCGGCAGCCGCAGCCCTCGTCGTACTCACGTCGGGCTGCTCCTCGCCCCTGTCACTCGCGGGGCCCGACCCGACGACTCTCGCCAAGGCCAGGTTCGTTATCGCGCTCTCCCCCACCTTCGACAAGCTCGTCGACTTTCCTGCGCCTGGAGCGGTTGTCTTTGTCGATGATGATGGCTCGCTCGGTTCGATCTCCACCGACGGCATCGACGGCGGACTCCTCGCGCTCGACGACGACACCCTCTACTTCACCGACCAGTACACCGACTACGTGCTCACGGATTCCCTGAGCGCGACCGACCGCACAACCCGTGAGTACTCGCAGGAGATCCTCGTCGCAACGGACGACGGCTACGTCTCGGTGTACAACTCCAACTATTCCGATGACGGTCTCACCTACCAGTTCGACGTGTCGTCGGGAGCACCACGCGATCTCACCGAGCGCCGCTACCCGCACTACTTCGAGCTCCTGACCGAGTGCGACGGAGAGGTCTTCGGGGTCGCAGTGCCCGAGGGGGTGTCGGACTCCAATCAAGCGATGCGAACACTCGTGCAGGTGCATCCATCGACTGAAGAGACCTCGTCGACCTGGACGCCCGGGGTTTCGAGCCTGCAGGAGGGACTCGGCGCACCGTGCGTCGACCGCGAGCTCAGTTTTCTCAGCACCGAGCTGACGACACCCGCCGACCCGGAGATGCCGCCGGGCTTCGGCCGCGTGCAGCTACGGAGCTGGAACGTCGACACCGGCGAGGTGCTCTCGATCCCGCTCCTGGACGAGGCTGGTGCGCCGCTCGCCGAGCGCAACTGGGAATACCCGTACCTCACCCGCTCCTCCTGGGCCATCGTGGGTGACACCTTCTACTGGATCGACGGGGACGGCGTTCTGCTCGCGACCGATCGATCGAGTGGTGTGACCCGCGAGCTCACGGACCTCCGTCTGACCGACGCCCAGAGTTCGAGCAACCGCGTGCACTTCGACGGCGGCACCCTGTGGCTGCTCGACCTCGCGCCGGCGACGGGCGCGGAGGCCACCATCGCGAGCTACGACCTTGAGACGGGAGCGCGCGAGTCGTCCGAGCGGATCGACGGGCTGCGTAAGCTCGTTCTCTCGAAGAACCTCATCGTCACCGACTTCCTCGTGAAGTAGTTCCTATCTCGCGAGGCGCTCGACGATCCGACCGTAGACGCTCGGCAGTGCGTGGGCGAGCGGCACTATCGCCCCGCGGGCCGGGCTCGACGCCGCGCGAACCAGCCCCTCGGTGAGCACCCGGAAGTCTCGCGTGATGCGCTTCCACTCGGCGTTGTAGCTCGCAGAATCACCCGAGCGAATGGATGCAACGGCCGCCCGCGCCTGCTCGAAACCCAATCGCAGCCCCTCGCCGGTGATCGCGTCGACGTAGCCGGAGGCGTCACCGACGAGGAGCACACGCCCAGCGATCGGCGAGCGCGCCCGCTGCCGAAACGGCCCCGCACCCCGCAGGGTGCTCGCCGGGGCTGCATCCGCAACCCGCTCGTATAGCTCCGGGATGCTCTCGAGCGCAGCGCCGAAGTCGGTGCCCTGCCGCCCGAGGACCGCGATGCCGGTCACCCCTTCGGAGACCGGGGTTACGTAGGCCTCGACGTCCCGGGTCCAGTGCACCTCGATGAGGTCGCTCCACGGGGCGACCTCGAAGTGCTGGCGCACGCCGTATCGGCGTCCACTGTGTGCGACAGCCACGTCGAGCCCCGTCGCTCGGCGCACTGTCGAGTGGAGTCCGTCGCACGCGAGGAGCCAGCGCGCGGTGAGGCCGCCCGCGGTGACTGTGTCTGCAGCCTGAGTGACCGTGTCGACGCGGCCGGTGACACGAACGACCCCGAGGGCTTCAGCGCGATCGGCCAGAGCCGTGTGAAGTGCGAGGCGCCGCACCCCACGCCCCTCGCCGGAGGCGAATCGATAGTCGGCGACGCGGGATCCCTGCCGGTAGCTCACGCCCCGAAGCGGCATCCCCGGCGGATCGACCCCGAGCCGCGCGAGCAGAGGCAGCGCCCCGGGCATGAGACCTTCGCCGCACGCCTTGTCGATGGCTTCATCCCGCGGCTCGATGACCGTCACACTCAGGCCCGCGAGCCGTGCCTCGACCGCCGCGACGAGCCCAACCGGGCCGCCCCCGACCACGAGCACGTCGAGCACTGTCACGTGAGCTCCCGCAGTGCTCTGTTCTCGATGGGGATACGGAACCGCAGGAGCAGAACGGCATTGAGCACCGTGAAGACGAGAGCCGTGATCCAGGCCGTGTGCACGAGCGGGAGCGCGACGCCCTCAATCGCCACGATCCAGTAGTTGGGGTGCCGCAGCCAGTCGAAGCGATACGGGCCGCGGCGCTCGACGCGACCGGCTCCGGGCACGACGATCACCCGGGTGTTCCACTGCGAGCCGAGCGCCCAGATCACCCAGTACCGACCGACCTGGCAGAGCAGTGCGATGACGAGCATGGGCCAGCCGAGCCCCGGGATGAATGGTCGATCGAGCAGGAACACCTCGGCGATGCAGGCGAGGAGAAAACCCGTGTGCAGCGTCACCATGAAGGGAAAATGCCGCTCGCCGTACTCCCGGCCACCGGCCGCGAAGGCTGCGGCCGCGTTGCGTTTCGAGATGCGCAGCTCCCACAGGCGCTCGACCCCGGTCGCGAGCACGAGTGCGAGGTACCAGATCACAGCCACTCCAGCAGAACGAACTCGGCCGAGACGCCCGGGCCGAGAGCGAACAACAGGCCGTTCTGGCGTGGGGCCGGGGTCGCGAGGGTGTCAGCGAGCACGTGCAGCACCGCCGCGGAAGACAGGTTGCCGACGCGCTCGAGCGACGCCCAGCTGAGCGCGAACTCCGCGGGGTCGACGTTCAGCGAGGTGGCGAAGGCATCGAGCACGCGCGGGCCGCCGGGGTGCGCGACCCACGTGTCGATGTCGGTAATGGCGAGGTCGCGCGTTGCGAGAAAAGCCGCGACATCCATCGCGAAATGCTCTTCGATAACATCGGCGACGCCGGGAGTGAGCACGATCTCGAAACCGGTGCCCCCGACGAGAAAACCGATCACGTCGGTCGTGTCCGGGTAGGTCACGCTGACCGAGTCGATGACACGCGGCCCTGCGGCGGATGGATGCTGCTCGCCGACCATCACGACGGCTGCGGCCCCATCGCCGAAGAGTCCGGTTGCGACGAAGTTGGCCATGCTCTCGTCGCCACGCTGGAGCGTGAGGGAGCACAGCTCGACGCTCAACAAAACCCCAACGCCGGTCGGGTGCCCCGCGAGGTAGTCGTGCACGCGTGCGATGCCCGCGGCTCCCGCCATGCACCCGAGGCCGTACGACGGCAGGCGCTTGACGTTCGGCCGCAGTCCGAGGCGCTGCACGAGGAGCGCGTCGATACTCGGCGCCGAGATGCCGGTGACCGAGGTGAACATCACGAAGTCGACGTCGGTCGGGGTGAGCCCCGCGTCGTCGAGCGCCCGCGTCAGTGCCTTGCCGCACAAGTCGGTGGCGACCTGGATAAAGATGTCGTTGGTCTCGCGGAACGACCCGAGGTCGCCGTAGCGCTCGAGCGGCAGGGCCGTGTGCCGTGTGCCGATACCCGAGTTGGCATGCGTGCGCTCCATGACCGCCTGGTGCGCAGGGCCGTGCGAGATGAGCGGAACGAGCGCGCGCGTGATCTCCGCCTGCGGGTACGAATACTCGGGAAGTTCAGGCGCGACCGCGACGATCCTGCTCATTGGCCGAACGTAGCACGGGCTCTCCCGCTACCGAGGGGCGCCGGGAAAGTTCACGGGGCACTTACGGGTCGTGCGTCGTCATGCGCGAGGGAGCGGTGCAGCGCAGCGAGCGCAGCGGCGTACCGGGATCGAATAGTGGACCCCGAGGTATGGATGAGCTGGGCCGCCTCGGCGAGCGAGAAACCGTCACCGTGAACGAGCAGCACTATCTCCCGCTGCCGCTCGGGCAGTGCCTGCACTGCGTCCCAGACGAAGGCGAGGTCGTCCGACACGACGAGGGGTCGCAGAGCCAACTCCTCTCTCAGCCTTTCGGCAAGGCGTGACCGCCGGGTGCCGCTCCGTGAGTGATCAGCGAGAACACGTCGCGCGACACCGAACATCCACATCCTCGCCTCGGTGTCGTCGTCGGGCACCGAGGCAACCCGGCGCCACACTGTCACCATCGTTTCGCTGACGAGGTCGGCTGCGTCGTCGGTCGAGGGCACGCGCCGTGCGAAGTACGAGAGCAGGTCGCCCGAGTTCGCGCGCACGAGCTGACGCATTCGTTCCTCTACTCGCACTGTGCCGCGCCCTCAATGACGAACTCCGGGCTGAAGCCTGCAGCCTCGACATGCGTGCTCACGCTCCTGGAGACGAGGACGTCGAGAGCCTGGCCCTCACGATCGGCCTGCGGTTGCCCGATGAAGAAGTCGCCCTCTGCCTCAAGCTCAGTCAATTGCCGTGCGACCGGAAGCGTCGAGAGATCCAGACCGCTCAGATAATTCCGGGCGGACTCGATCGCGAGCGACTGGTCGCCGGTCGATGCAGGATCCGGTCGCACGATGTATCCGACCTCGCAGTCGACGCCGCTGGGCAATGTGACGGTTCCGGTGACATCCGCGGAGAAACCCAGCCACTCCCACAGCGCGGGTGCCGCGGCTACCGCGGTGGTTGCCCCTCCCACCGCCAGAATCGCGGCGAGCCCCAGCGTGAGCCCGCGACGCAGAATCGGCACGTGCGGATGCTGCGTACCCACCCATTCCGCCTCGATGGCCAGAAGCTCGAGCTCCCGCTCCGTGTCTGGGGTTGTGGTGCGAGACAGCCCCGCGTCGAGCAGCGTGTGCAGTGTGTCAGACATGTCGGCCTTCTCTCCGTGAGAACTCGGTTACATAGCTGTACATGGCCGGCAACGCTCGTTTCGTCCACTCGCGCGAGATATTAATCGATGCGGTACGGGTCTCCGTACACATGCCAGCTAAGTGGCAGGTCGAGCTGCAGGTTGCCCTCCTCGAGAAACACGCGCTGCGCGGTGCTCACCCGAGTGGTGTCCTCGTGGGCTGCTTCTTTGCGCATCTCGATCTCGCGCTCGTCGAGAAAGACGCCGAGGTACGCCTCCTCATCGGCGGGGTCGGCTGCGGCGAGCGCCCGTTCACGAATGCCTTCGAGTCCGCCAAAGCCGTGCACGACTGCCGCGTCGTAGTAGGAGAACTGCCCGAGGGCGCCGAGCCCGTCAGTCTCCGCGAGCGCGACGGCCGGGTCGAAGTACACGTCATCGCGCTCGGTGTCCTGGGCGGCCTGAAAGAGGGGATCGCTGGATGCCTCGGCCCATGCCTCCTCAAATCCGTCGAGCCCTTCGTGCGAGTCGCTGCCGTTGACCGCGCGGAGTGCCGGCAGATATGGCGCGAGCACGTTGTCGGGCGCTGCCGTCGTGTAGGCCTCGACGAGTTCGAGCATGTCGCCCGTGCCGGAGCAGAAGCCGATGATCCCGGCGGTATAGCCACGGCCATCCTGGATGTCTTCGATGTAGCCGTACTGCGCGCGCCAGTCGAGCGAGGAGTTCTCGGCGCTCGACACGAGCTGCATTGCTATGTCTTTCCTGGCCGGGTCCGACAGCGAACTAGGCACAGCTGATGCGACGGGCGCGTTGCCGAGCCTGCCCTGGTTGTACAGAGTGACAAGCACAATAAGGACGATCACGACGATCGCGGCGATGACCCCCGCCACCCACTTGTTCATGACGAGAGGTTCACGCGACGACGTCAGCCGCTGGCCCGTCGCCCGCGAGGTCGGTGACTGCCGCTCCGCCGATCGGAAGGCCGGTCCAGTCGGTGACGACCCACTCGGTGTCGGGAGACCCCTCGAGCGTGACGACCGCCGTGTTGCTCAGCGGGTTCTCGCCGACGAAGGCCGCGTCGATGTTGGTGCTTGCCCGCGCCACCCAGTACCGGATCATCGCGCCGTGGCTCACGATGGCCAGGGTTTCGACGGTGGCGAACTCACGTACGACCTCATCGAAGCGCGCGAAGGCCTCCTCACCGCTCTCGCCGCCGGGGATTCGCACCGCGAAGTCGCCCTCGGCCCAACTGCCGAAGGCCGCGAGGTATCCGATGACCGAGGCGCGGTCGTTCTTCATCTCGAAGTCGCCGGCCTCGATCTCACGGATGCCCGCGCGAATACTCGGCTCGAGGCCAAGCGCTGCGGCGAGCGGCGCGGCGGTCTGCTGGGTGCGCGTCAACGTGGACACGACGATCGCGTCGATGTTCTGTCCGGCGAGCGCCGCGGGGAGAGCCGCGGCCTGCTCGTGGCCGAGCTCGGTGAGCGGGGCTCCCGGCGTCGCAGTGTCGAGCGCCCCGATCTCGTTCGAGGAGGTCTGGCCGTGGCGGATGAGAAAGAGGCGCATAGGGCAAGCCTATTGTCGACCGCTGATGATCAACGGGGAGTCAGCCGCACGATCGGCAGCACCCGGCCGCCCGCGCGCGCCTTGTACTCCTCGAAGCCGGGCGAGCGTCCTGCGAAGAGCGCCCAGGCCTCGTCGTACTCTTCGGGGTCAACATCGGCCGCGGTCACTTCGACCGTTGTGACACCGGTCTCGATCGTGACATCCGGGTGCGCGAGCAGGTTGTGGTACCAGGCGGGGTTGGTCGCTGCTCCGGCCTTCGAGGCGACAACGAGCCAGGCTCCGTCGTGCGCGACCCCGAGCACCGGGCTCACGCGCGGTTCCCCGGTCTTCGCACCCACGGTGTGCAGGAGCACAAGCCCGGAGCCGAAACCCGCGGTCTGCACGTAACCCTGGTTGGCGCGGAATTCGTCGATGATCCGCTGGTTGAAGTCGCTCACGTGACTACCGTAAACCCGATCCGTGCTAAGTTGCATAATGAAAGCTAGCCAACCGAAAGAAGCAGCCATGTCCACATCCCTCGACGGCGCCGTCGTCCTCGTCACCGGTGCGAACGGAGGCCTCGGCGAGCACTTCGTCGCGCAGGCCCTCGAACGCGGAGCGAGCAAGGTCTACGCGAGCGCCCGCTCTCCCCGCGAGTGGAACGACCCGCGCATCGTTCCCCTCACCCTCGACGTCACGAGCGAGGAGTCCGTTAGCGCGGCGGCTGCCGCGGCATCCGATGTCTCGATCGTCGTCAACAACGCGGGTATCTCGGGCACGGGCGGCGATCTCATCACCGGCGAGCTGGATGTCATTCGCGCAACCTTCGAGACCAACTTCTTCGGCGCGCTCCTCGTGGCCCGCGCGTTCGCCCCGGTCGTCGCAGCAAACGGTGGAGGCGCGTTCATCGATGTGCACTCCGCCCTGAGCTGGCTCGGAGTCGCCGGCGCCTACAGTGCGACGAAGGCCGCCTTCTGGTCAGCCACCAACTCATTCCGCCTCGAACTCGCCGGCCAGGGCACCCACGTGCTCGGGCTCCACCTCGGATACACCGACACCCCGATGATCGCCGACGTGACCGCGCCCAAGGGTGACCCGGCCGACGTCGTGCGTGCCGCGTACGACGGACTCGAGTCGGGCGAGTACGAGGTTCTCGCTGACGCGACGAGCACGTGGGCCAAGGCGGGACTCTCGGGCCCGATCTCGGCGCTCTACCCGCAGTTCGCCTGACCCTCTACGGTGAATCCATGACGAGTTCCGATGCCGACGGCCCGTTCTGCTCCATCGAGCGGGCGGTCGGCGTTCTCGGCGAGCGCTGGTCGTTCCTCATACTGAGGGAGACAGTGCTCTATCGACGAAGCCGGTTTGCCGACATCCAGTCCGCTCTGGGAATCGCGACCAACGTGCTCACCAGCAGGCTCGAGAGCCTGGTCAGCTCTGGTCTTCTCGAGAAGAAGCAGTATCGCGAACCCGGTCTGCGGGCGCGCGCGAGCTATCACGCGACCGCGCGCGGCGAGTCTCTCAAGCTCGTGCTCGTGACACTGCAGCAGTGGGGCGATGAGAACCTCCCCCGGCCCGACGGCCCCTCCGTGATCCGACGCAGCTCGGGCGACGGGCTGCCGGTGCGCGTCGGGTTCGTGGATGACGCGGGCGTGTCTCTCGCCTCGGACGATGTCGAGCTGCTGCTCGCGCGATAGCCTCGGAGTCACCACGCTCGGGGGATCGCTGGAGAAGTGAGTACGCACTACTCATTCGTCGAGTGCATCCACTTCGTAGTCTCAGTGCGTGGCCACAGCCGCACGAGCCATCCCTACACCTGGAGAATCACGCATGAAGACCATCACCCTCGCCGCGACAGCACTCGTGGCGCTGTCCCTCACTCTCACCGGATGCAGCGGCCTCGACTCGATCACCGACTTCCTCAGCGACGACAGTGGTGTTGTTGAGGGCGAGGGCGAGGCACAGGACGTCTTCACCATCGTCGTAGGAGACTGCATCAACGATGCTGCCGCCGATGGTGAGATCTCGAGCGTTCCCACGGTCGACTGCTCCGAGCCCCACGACAGCGAGGCCTACCTCGCGTTCGAGATGGAGGGTGACGTTCTCTTCCCCGGCGAAGACGCAGTGGAGGCCGCAGCCGAAGAGGGCTGCAGCGATGCCTTCGAGGCGTTCGTCGGTGTGCCCTACGAGGAGTCCTACGTCGACTTCGGCTACTACTACCCCTCCGAGGGAACCTGGCTCACCGGTGACCGTGAGATCGTTTGCCTCGCCTACGAGACCGACGAAGACGGCAACGACATCCAGACCACGGGTTCCCTCAAGGGTTCCAAGCGCTAGACCCGCGTCGACGGCCTGCCAGCCGCAACCCAGTCGGGGTAGACGTGGTCTGCCCCGATCGAGCACCAGCACGCCACGCGAATGTCGACAGCGTTCGCCGTCGTGAACAGCTCGAGGTGGGCGGTGCGCAGCACCTCATCGTGGGGCGCGTTCAGAACATCGGTCATTGAACCAGTGTTGTGGGCGCGCCCCTCGTCCATGCGTGGGCGGCACGATTACCACCGCAGTTTTCACCCGCAATCCTGTGGATGCACCCCGCCCGGGGGTAGTGCAGTGCTTAAACCACAAAGGCCGCCGGATCTCTCCGACGGCCTTCTCTCTCGTGAGACGAGAGCACTGGTGCGCGAGGGGGGACTTGAACCCCCACGTCGTTACCAACACACGGACCTGAACCGTGCGCGTCTACCAATTCCGCCACTCGCGCGAGTGGTCGGCACCGAGGCGCCAACCTAGCGAGATTACCACAGGCTCGGGGGTCGCGAACCAGGTGTTCGTGTCATCCTCTCGGTGTAAATCGGCTGATCGACAGGGAGTGTGCACGACCACCGGCTAACATCGTTCTAAATCACACCGGCCGGAATGAGGAGAGCCTTGGGGCTTCTTGACAGCTTTGAGCGGGGACTCGAGAGGGCCGTCAATGGCGCCTTCGCGAAAACCTTCAAGAGCGGTCTGCAGCCGATCGAGATCACGAGCGCCCTGCGCCGCGAGCTCGACACAAAGGCAGCGGTCGTCGCGCGCGACCGAATCCTGGTGCCCAACAGGTTCGTTGTGAACCTCGCTCCCGGCGACTACGAGCGCATGTCGTCGCTCGGCTCCTCACTCATCGACGAACTCACGCAGCTCGTCAACTCGCACGCGGCCGCCCAGCACTACTCGTTCGCCGGGGCGGTCTCGATCGCTCTCGCCGCGAAGCCGGGCCTCACCGAGGGCATGCTCGCTGTTGTCTCCGAGAACGTGAGCGGCAAGATCGCCTGGACTCCGGTGCTCGAGATCAACGGCAAACGGCACCCGATCACCCACTCGCATACGGTCATCGGCCGCGGAAGTGACGCAGACATCACCGTCGACGACTCGTCGATCTCCCGCAAGCACGTGGAGATCCTGTGGGACGGCAAGCGAGCCCAGGTCAACGATCTCGGCTCGACCAACGGCTCGCAGCTCGACGGCCAGCGCGTTGCGAAAGCGCCACTCGCACCCGATTCCGTCATTGAGATCGGTCGAACCCGTATCGTGTTCCGTGTGCTTGCCCAGTCCGCCGACGTCGACCAGTTCGCCGACCGACGTTTCGGCGACGATCCGCGATGAGTGAACTGACCCTATTCATCCTGCGCTTCGGCTTTCTCGGCCTGTTGTGGTTCTTCGTCTTCGCCGTCGTCTACGCGCTACGCACCGACCTCTTCGGGCAGAAAGTACGCAAGCTCCCCGTGGATGCCGCGGCTCCCGCCTACGTGCCCGAAACCCCCGCTCCCGTCTCCGCCGCGCGGGTTGCGACTCCCCCGCAGGGTGTCAGCTCCCTCGGCGCCACCCGCCTCGTCATCACCGCCGGCGCCAAGGAGGGGCTCGAGATCACGCTCCCGGGCGAGCAGCTCACGATCGGGCGAGCGAGCGAGTCCGGCCTCGTGATCCGCGATGACTACACCTCGACCCACCACGCCCGCCTCCTTCTGTGGAAGGACGGCTGGGTCATCCAGGATCTCGACTCGACCAACGGCACCTTCCTTGACGGAACGCGCGTCATCGTCCCCACCCAGGTGCCCGTGAACACACCGGTCACCATCGGCACGACGAGCTTCGAACTGCGACGGTAGACCATGGCCACCACGGGCAAGAGCGCGGCCGTCTCCCACGTCGGCAAGATCCGCGCCAACAACCAGGACTCGGGCTACGCCGGCTCCCACCTCTTCGTCGTCGCCGACGGCATGGGTGGCCACGCCGGTGGGGATGTCGCGAGCGCCCTCACCATCAAGCGCGTGATCGATATCGACCGCCCGTTCGGTTCGGCCAACGAGGCGGAGTTCGCGTTGCACTCCGCGCTCACCGCCGCCAACGCGGTGCTCGCCGAGACAGTCTTCGACCACCCTGAGCTCACCGGCATGGGAACGACCGTCAGCGGACTCGTCCTCGTCGAGGGCCAGGTCGTCATCGCCCACATCGGCGACTCGCGCATCTACCTGCTCCGCGACGGCGTGCTCTCGCAGGTCACCAACGACCACACCTTCGTTCAGCGGCTCGTTGACAGTGGCCGCATCACCGAGGAGGAGGCCGCGGTTCATCCACGTCGCTCTGTTCTCATGCGGGTGCTCGGAGACGTGGACGCGACGCCGGAGATCGACACCTCGATCGTGCCGACGCAGGAGGGCGACCGCTGGCTCATCTGCTCCGACGGGCTGTCGAGCTACGTCTCAGAAGAGAAGATCGCACACGCTCTCATCGCTTCGCCCGGTGCGCGGGATGCAGCGGACCGCCTCGTCAAGGAAAGCCTCGACCAAGGCGCCCCCGACAATGTCACAGTCATCATCGTCGATATCGATGGATCGGGGGATGCCGCGCACAACCCTCCCGTGATCGTCGGCTCCGCCTCTGCCCCCATCGCCTTCGAGGGCGACGTCGTACGCAAGCCGCTTCGACTGCCGACACTCCTGCTGCATCCACTCAAGGCAACGAAGCCCGACGACAGCCACTTCGAGCCCGAAAGCGACGACTACCTCGACGAGCTGATTCTCGAAGACCGACGCAGGGCGCGCAATCGTCGCATCGTCTGGCTCGTGATTCTCGGCCTCGTCATCGCGGGAATCGTGGCCGGCGCCATCGCGGGCTACCAGTGGACACAGACCCGCTACTTCGTGGGCGCGGCCGACGGAACCGTGGTCATCTTCCGCGGTGTGCAGCAGGACATCGGGCCGATCAGCCTGTCGAGCGTCTACCGCGAGACCGACATCGACCTCACTGAGCTCTCCGCCTTCCAGCAGAGCACGGTCGAGGCAACCATCAGCGCGACCGATCTCGCGGACGCCGAGCGCATAGTGGAGCAACTGGCCGATGCCAGCACCCGATAGCCTCGCGACAGCTCCCGTTCAGGTGGGCCAGCCGTCCGCCGCACAGCGGGCGAGTTTCACCGGTGCCATTCGGCTGCGGCTGCGGGTTCCGGCGCGCATGCGCAACCTCGAACTCCTGCTCCTCGTCTTCGCGTGCGTCATCAACCTCTCGGCGATCTGCCTCGTGCAGCTCGGCGCTATCGGTTCCATCGACTCGAGCATCCTCACCCTGGGTCTGGGACTCACCGTTCTCGTCTTCGCAATGCACGTCGCCATGCGATTCGTCGCGCCGGATGCCGACCCGTTCATCCTTCCGATCGCGACAGTGCTCAACGGTCTCGGCGTCGCCATGATCTACCGCCTCGACATCGCCGAGGGCTACTCGGGCTGGAGCAGCGCGGCAGTGCGGCAGATCGTGTGGACCGCGATCGCCATCACGGGCGCGATCGTTACGATCATCGCCGTGCGCAACCACCGGGTGCTGCAGCGATTCCGCTTCGTCGCGATGTTCACGGGCATCGTGCTGCTCGTGCTGCCCGCGCTGCCGGTGATCGGCTCCGACCGCGGAACGGGCGCCCAGCTGTGGATCCAGATCGGTCCCCTCACCTTCCAGCCCGGGGAGCTCGGCAAGATCGCCCTCGCGATCTTCTTCGCCGGCTACCTCGTGAGCGCTCGTGACTCCCTCTCGATGGTCGGTCGGCGTTTTCTCGGCATGACTTTTCCGCGAGCGCGCGATCTCGGTCCGCTCCTCCTCGTCTTCGCGGCATCGATGGGAGTGCTCGTCGTGCAGCGCGACCTCGGGACAGCGCTCCTTTACTTCGGACTCTTCCTCGTCATGCTCTACGTTGCGACGGGGCGCTCGAGTTGGATCATCCTCGGTGTCGGGCTTTTCGCCGTCGGTGGTTTTGTTGCGAGTCGCACAATGGCCTACGTCGGCGGTCGCGTGAACTCGTGGCTCGACGCGCTCAACCCCGAGATCTACGACGCTTACGGTGGCAGCTTCCAGCTCGTGCAGGGACTCTTCGGTCTCGCCCACGGCGGACTCATCGGCACAGGCCTCGGCCAGGGCCGGCCCGACATCACCCCTCTCGCGGAGAGCGACTACATCGTCGCGAGCCTCGGTGAGGAGCTCGGTCTGGTGGGGCTCTTCGCGATCCTGTGCCTCTACCTGCTCTTCGTCTCGCGCGGGTTCCGCGTCGGATTCGCTGGAGCCGACGATTTCGGCCGACTCCTCGGTGTTGGCCTCGCCTTCGTGCTCGGCCTGCAGGTGTTCATCGTCATCGGCGGAATCACGCGGGTCATCCCGCTCACCGGACTCACGACGCCGTTTCTCGCGGCAGGCGGATCGTCGCTCGTCGCCAACTGGATCATCGCTGCGCTGCTCCTGCGCCTCTCTGACACGGTTCGCCACCAGCCCAGGGCGGTGATCGAACAGTGAACAAAGAACTCAAGCGCGTGAGCACGGTGCTCATCATCATGTTCCTCACGCTCTTCATCTCCACGAGCGTCATCCAGGTCTTCGCCGTCGATGACCTCAGTGCGGACTCCCGCAACTCCCGCACCCTCTACGACAGCTTCTCCGCCGAGCGCGGGCCGATCCTCGTCGACGGCCAGCCGATCGCGATGTCCGAACCGGTCGACGACGCGTTCTCCTACCTGCGCACCTATTCGAACGGGCCGCTGTACGCGCCCGTCACCGGATACTTCACGCTCAACCAAGGCAACACGGGTGTCGAGGGCGCCCTCAACGATTACCTCAGCGGATCCGCCAACGCGCAGTTCCTCGACAAGCTCAACAGCATCATCACCGGGCAGAATCCCAAGGGCGCTGCCGTGGAGCTCACGATCGACGCTGGCGTGCAGAAGGCGGCGTGGGATGCCCTCGGCGACCAGAAGGGTTCGGTCGTCGCGATCGATCCGAAGACCGGGGAGATCCTCGCCCTCGTCTCGAAGTCGTCGTACGACCCGAACGAGCTCGCTGTGCACAAGACGACCGATGTGATCGAGCGTTACAAGGAGCTCAACGCTTCAGCGAACAAGCCCCTCGTCAATCGTGCGATCGCGGGCGACCTGTACCACCCCGGCTCTGTGTTCAAGCTCGTCATGACGGCGGCCGCGCTAGAGAGCGGTGAGTTCACGAAGGATGACACCTTCGCCAACCCCGCCCGACTGCAGCTGCCCCAGAGCAGCTCGTTCATCACCAACGCGGGCGGCGGCACGTGCGGCGGCGGATCGAAGGCGACGATCGAAACCGCCCTGCGCCTCTCCTGCAACATCCCGTTCGCGCAGCTCGGTGTAGCCCTTGGCCAGGATCGCGTGAGCGCGATGGCCAACGCCTTCGGATTCGAGCAGTCCTCCCAGATTCCGATGAAGGCGACCCCGAGCGTGTTCCCCGAGACCGACAGCGACGCGCAGCTCATGCTCGCCTCGTTCGGCCAGGGCAATGTGCGGGTCACTCCCCTGCAGATGGCCATGGTCTCGGCCGCTGTCGCTAACGACGGTGTACTTATGCAGCCGACAGTTGTCGAGAGTATCCTCGCCCCCGACCTCACGGTGCTCGAGCAGCACGAGCCCACGGTCTTCGGCAACCCGATCTCAGCGGAAACCGCCGAAATCATGACCCAAATGTTAGTGAATGGCGTGTCCAATGGCGCGGCGAGCAATGCGAGAATTGACGGAGTCGACGTCGCGGGCAAGACCGGTACAGCCGAGAACGGAACAGGGGAGCCGTACACCCTGTGGTTCACGGGTTTTGCCCCCGCTAACGACCCGCAGGTGGCCATAGCTGTCGTCGTCGAAAACGGGGGCGGCCTCGGCCAGTCCGCGTTCGGAAACCAGATCGCAGCTCCAATCGCAAAGAAAGTACTAGAGGCGGTGCTAAACAGATGAGACCTACGAGCGGCCTCACATTCGGCGGCAGATACCAGCTCACGAGTCGCGTAGCGATTGGCGGAATGGGCGAAGTCTGGCAGGCGACGGACCTCGTCATCGGGCGCACGGTTGCTATCAAGATCCTCAAGGACGAGTATCTCGGCGACCCCGGGTTTCTCGAGCGCTTTCGCGCCGAGGCCCGTCACGCAGCTCTCGTTAACCACGAAGGCATTGCCAACGTCTTCGACTACGGCGAAGAAGAGGGCAGCGCCTACCTCGTCATGGAGCTCGTTCCCGGCGAGGCCCTGAGCGCGATCATCGAGCGGGAGCGTGTGCTCTCCACCGATCGCGTGCTCGACATCGTCGCGCAGACCGCGAACGCCCTCCAGGCTGCCCACGCGGCCGGCCTCGTCCATCGCGACATCAAGCCGGGCAACCTTCTCATCACGCCCGACAACCGCGTCAAGATCACCGACTTCGGCATCGCGCGCATCGCCGACCAGGTTCCCCTCACCGCGACCGGCCAGGTCATGGGAACGGTGCAGTACCTCTCGCCGGAGCAGGCGAGCGGGCATCCGGCATCCCCGTCGACCGACATCTACTCGCTCGGAATCGTCGCGTACGAGGCCCTCGCGGGTCGTCGCCCGTTCACGGGCGAGTCGCAGGTCGCGATCGCCATGGCGCAGATCAATGAGACTCCGCCCGAGCTCCCGGTCACCGTGTCCGAGCCCGTACGCAACCTCGTCTACTCGAGCATCGCCAAGGCACCGGCCGATCGACCGGCATCCGCTGCTCACCTGGCTCGTGCGGCGCAGTCGCTTCGACGAGGGGATGTCGCGGCAGCAGCAGCGGCAGTGCCCGGCATCATCGGTTCCGGTTCACTGGCCGCTACGGCTGGTGCGAACTACGGGCAGCCGACGCAGGCGACGCGCATACTCGAGCAGACCCCGACCGCGACCATCCCGACCGAGGAGCGCAAGCGCAACTCCTGGACCTGGCCGCTCGTCGCCCTCGTCTCGGTGCTCGCGGTTGTGCTGATCGCCGTCGTCATCGCGCTCACCGGCAACCCGACCGACGAACCAGCGCCCTCGGGTTCGCCCTCGGTTCCGGTGACGGCACCGTCCATCACGCCGACGCCAGAAGAGACGATGGTCGAGATCAACGAGGCCGACTTCCTCGGCAAGACCCAGGCACGCGTCAAGGAGGACCTCGAGAAGCTCGGTCTCCGCCTCGATGCGGTCACCGGAATCGTGGCTCCGTCGGCCGACCAGGTCGGTCGGTCGTACCAGGTCGACCCCGTGGGTTCGGTTCCCGAGGGTGAGCTCATCACTGTCACCTTCTACGCGAAGATTCCGACGCCCGACAAGCCGACGTCTGTGTCGCTGCCGCCCGGCCCGTACGAATACGGCACCATCGTGCACGTCACGTTCCCGGAGTACACGGGCTGCCCCACCGGCTACACGCTCTCCGGCTACAGCTTCGAAGTGACCAACGGCACGTTCACGCCGCCCAACCCGGTGGACCGCGCGGCGACGTCGATCGACATCACACTTCCGACAATGGATGCGACGGTGAAGGTCAGTTACTACGCGCAGTGTGGTGATCTCCGTTCGTCGAAGTCGAACGTTGTGGACATCCCCGTCACCGCGCCAACTCCCTAACAGGGGTCACCCGTAGACCTGCGGGTACACTGACCAGAGCAAATTCGTGGATCCCACCGGGAGATAGTTCGTGACTGAAGGCGTAGCGCAGGGTGTTCGCCTGCTGGCAGGCAGGTACCAGGTCGGCGACCTCATCGGGCGCGGCGGCATGGCCGACGTGCACGTGGGTACCGACGCCCGACTCGGACGTCGCGTAGCGATCAAGCTCCTCAAGCCGGCGCTCGCGACCGACCCTGCATTCCGTAGCCGCTTCCGCCGCGAGGCACAGGATGCGGCGAAGATGGCCCACCCCACGATCGTGCGCATCTTTGACGCCGGCGAGGAGACCACCACCGACAGCAACGGTGCTGAGATTCAGGTGCCGTTCATCATCATGGAATTCGTTGATGGTCGGCTGCTCAAGGACATCATCGCCCAGGGTCCGGTCGACCCCGCAGAGGCAACCCGCATCACCGGCCAGGTTCTCACGGCACTCGAGTACTCGCACCGCGCGGGAGTCGTGCACCGCGACATCAAGCCCGGCAACATCATGGTCACCTCGACCGGCCAGGTGAAGGTCATGGACTTCGGTATCGCCCGCGCGATCTCCGAGTCGTCCGCGAGCATCGCGGAGACCAGCACGATTGTCGGCACCGCGCAGTACTTCTCGCCCGAGCAGGCACGCGGCGAGGCAGTCGACGCCCGCACCGACCTGTACTCGATGGGCATCGTGCTCTACGAGATGCTCACGGGCTCGGCACCGTTCACGGGAGACAACCCGGTCGCGGTCGCCTACCAGCACGTCAACCAGCAGGCGCACCGTCCGAGCGCGCTCAACGCCGCGGTCTCCCCCGCACTCGATGCCGTCGTACTCCGCGCCATTGCGAAGGATCGCTTCGAGCGATTCCAGAGCGCGGCGGAGTTCCGCACCGAGGTCGAGGCATCCGGAGCCGGCGCCGTCGTCGCCAAGCGCGGGGTTGCGGCAGCCCCCGACTTCAACGCGACACTGTTCGGCGTGAACCCGACAGCGACCACCGGCTCGGAAGCCACCCTCCGCCAGCTCACCGCAGAAGAGACCGACCGCTCGCTCCGCACGCAGAGCCGTCCGCCGGTCGCCTGGATCTGGGGCGGCATCGCGATCCTCACCGTCGTGATCGTCGCCGTCGGCATCTGGGCGCTCAACCTGCGCCCCGCCGACTATGAAGGCACCGTGTCATCCACTGTTCCTGTCGTCGAAGGCCAGAGCTGGGATAACGGCGCGGCCGAACTAACCGAGGCCGGCATGGTTCCGCAGCGCTTCGACAAGGTCGACGAGAGCGTGCAAGCCGGCGTCATCATCAGCACCGACCCGCCCTCGGGTGTTTCGGTCGCCCCCGGCGTCACGGTGAAGGTCTATGTCTCGAGCGGCGGGGCGAAGGTTAAGATCCCTGAGCTCGCGGGCATGAGTCAGGCCAAGGCACGCGCCGCGCTCGAGAAGCTCGGCATCAGCCTCGGCATCACCAACACCGAGCACTCAGCGACGATCGCCAAGGGAACTGTCATCTCGTCGTCCATTCCGACCGGCGAGCTCGTCACGCCGGGCGAGACGACCGTCGACATCATCGTGTCTGACGGCAAGGTCGATGTTCCTGACGTCGTCGGAACGGATGTCGGCGAGGCCACGAGCGCGCTCAGTGCCTCCGATGTCGGCGTGACGGTGAAGGCCGAGGGTGATCTGGGATGCTCGGGCGGCAAGGTCACGTCCCAGAGCCTCAAGGGCATTCAGCCCCAGCACTCCAAGGTGACGATCCGCTACTGCGCGGCGCCATAGGGCTGGGCGGCCCGTGCTTCGGCACGGGTCGCCGATTCGCGCGGGTCGACCACTGGCGCGGGTTAGGCCATGCGTACGAGTGGCGTGAGTCCTTTTGCGGTCTCGGCTGCCTCGGGGAGGCCGGCAACGGCGAGCCAGTTGCCGATCATGCGGTAACCGCCCTCGGTCAACACGGACTCCGGATGAAACTGCACGCCGTAAATCGGGAGGCTCGCGTGCTTCACACCCATGATGACGCCCCCCGCGGTGCGACTTGTGACCACGAGCTCCTCGGGAACCGTTGAGTCCACGATCGCGAGCGAGTGGTATCGGGTGGCAGTGAAGGGCTCGGGAACGCCGTCGTAGAAGGCACTGCCGTCGTGGTCGATGAGGCTCGTCTTGCCGTGCATGAGCTCGTCGGCGTGCGTCACGACTGCACCCATGGCCTCGGCGATGGCCTGGTGCCCGAGGCACACACCGAGGAGAGGTTGTCCGGACTTGAGCGCGGCAGCGGCG
>Ga0247813_10000924_pt1 | contig 23583 bp, 16 predicted proteins | sample UWRJL169409C1_FD_180719 | JGI IMG/M metagenome (GOLD analysis project Ga0247813, IMG submission 180719) | Plant litter microbial communities from Arlington Agricultural Research Station in Wisconsin, United States - UWRJ-L169-409C-1 | ecosystem: Environmental > Terrestrial > Plant litter >...
CCTCCCGTAGGAGTCTGGGCCGTGTCTCAGTCCCAGTGTGGCCGGTCACCCTCTCAGGCCGGCTACCCGTCGTCGCCTTGGTGGGCCGTTACCTCACCAACTAGCTGATAGGCCGCGAGTCCATCCCAGACCGAAATTCTTTCCAGCTCCTAGCCATGCGGCTGAAGCTCGTATCCGGTATTAGACACCGTTTCCAGTGCTTATCCCAGAGTCTGGGGCAGGTTACTCACGTGTTACTCACCCGTTCGCCACTGATCCAGAAGAGCAAGCTCTTCTTTCACCGTTCGACTTGCATGTGTTAAGCACGCCGCCAGCGTTCATCCTGAGCCAGGATCAAACTCTCCATAAATGTTTGATTGCTCACGTCGGTCAAGACCGGCGTGGCACATCTAGCGCCACCCGCAACCGGAATAGGTTGTCGAGGTGACAAGTTTGAAACTGACAAGAACAAACCAAACCGGTCGAAACCGGACTGACTTGCTTTGTTTGTTTATATCTATTCCAAAGGAATCCGTTACGACTTCACTAGCTAGAAACTAGATCCGAAGTACGGGTTTTTGGCATTTGACATTGTGCACGCTGTTGAGTTCTCAAGGATCGGATGCTCCTGGTTTTCACCGCACGCGGCTGCTACCCAGGGCCTTACCTAAGTTGTTGTCACCCTCGCTCTCGCGCCGGGCAACTTGTCTAACTTACCACTCCCTGTCAGTTTGTCAAATCGGCGCATTCGGCGTTTTCAGCAGAATTACAAGACGCTAAGGTCTTGCCCGATCACGTGACATCCAGATGATCGTGGGTCTTACATCCTAAGTTGTAAAGACAATCTCTTACAAGAGTGTGACCGCTTTTATTGCTAGGATTTGGTCCCTCTTGAGGCCGGTAAGCTCATCCGCTTTCCGCACCTTTGGGGTGACAGGTGATTACATTACGGGGATCCTGACACCTCGGCAAATTACAGTGAAACCCGGGCGTGTCGTACGTGAACGTTGCACGCATAGGGCATGAAATCCCCGAGATTGCAGGGATGTCGCGCTCGACGCCTGCCGCAGCATCCACGTCGCCGGCTTTCGCCCTGGCCACGCGCGCGCGGGTGGATCAGCAGAAATACCCATGGAGCTCGGACGACGTGCTCAAGTAGCCTGAGCGCCATGACACGAACTCGCATCCTTATGGCCGGCACCGTTGTTGTTCTTCTGCTCAGTGGTTGCACTCCCGAGCCCGCTCCGGTCGTTACCGACTCCCCCACAGCTGCGGCACCGTCGGCAACGCCCGTACCTGAGGAGACCCCAGAGCCCGAGGGTTTCACCGAAGACGATCTCCTCAACATCTCCGAGTCGATCTCGAGCGGCAACACCGCGGCTCTCGAGCAGTACCTCGCACCGAGCGTGCTCTTCACGGTTGCAGCGAGCGAAGTGAGTGAGCAGCGCACTCCCGTGGAGGTCATCGGCGACCTCGTCTACCTCGAGTCGGCAACCGGCTGGTCGTTCCCGATCGACGACGCAACCATCGAGGGCTACCGCAGCGGCGACTACGCCACGTTCATCCCGGACAACGCGTATGGCGGAGTCGCTGCATCCGGCCAGGTGATCATCTTCGGGTTTGAGGGAACGTCGATCGTCTCGATCTTCATCTCGGCCGATGAGGATCTGCTGTAGTCAGTCGGCGAAGAGGCTCGTCAGCGCTGGATAAGTGGGCGGGCCGCGGTGAAGGTGTTCAAGTCCTCGCACCACTGGCCTTTCGCGCAGGTCGATTCGTATCGCCCTAAGGATGTTCAGCGCCGGCTCTGCCCGATCGACGCTCCGTGGCGCGCTACTTGTCCGAGCGGTACATGGGCTCAGGATCGTGATAAACCTCGTCCTGCTGATGGTTGTACATGTGGACGAGGCGCGGAAGAGACGACACGTGCGGCTCGGAGTAGTCGAGCGCGCATCCCGGCCAACGGCCAGACTCAACCATGATCGCGTCACAGTCCCATGCGACGCCGGCCGGCAGATACCTCAAGAGCATGGTCGCGGCCATCGAGCAGGTGCCATCAAGATCCGGTTCGAGACAGATGTCATAGATTGTTGCGCCCGATACGTCGTCGTCTGCCCCGACAGAGTAGACGAAGGCACGCGGGAACTTCTTTGCGTACGAGGACGGATCAAAACAGTCAGTCGGATCTGACCGGAGACACCACTTGCCGTTGAGCGAAGCGTCCAGGCCGGGGATCGTCCGCTTCGGGCCAACACGATCGATATCGACCCTCATCGAACCATTGCCCGTGAACTCGTTGATCATGCCGATCACGCTGCCCGCAAAGAAGGCCGGGGCCGCAGAAAGGATTGCCAACACGATCTTGGCAGTCGGTCCAGCATCACCGAGCGCGACCGACGCGCACGAGAAAAATGCTTGAACGAGAGCCCCCGCGGTCTTTGCTGAAAGTGTGCCGACCGCGGCGGTGTTCGCAATCTTGACTAAACACTCAGCGGCTGCGAACTTGTCGAGCAAGACAGCCTGGGATATTGACGATGGCAGGGCCACATCGACGACGGTGAGCAGAATGGCAAGAAGCAGCATCGCCGGATACTGCTCGAGTTGGAGCGACTTCGGCACCTTGTCGCCGAACTCGATCATCACCGAGCCGCCGGGTGCGAGCAGCGTGCCTTCGCTCTTGAAGAGCAAGTTGAACACGGCTTGGCTTGCCGCCCCCTTAACGCCGAACTCTGGTTGCGACTGTGCCGAGACCTTGGGCGTCGACGTCACCAGGAAGGGGATCGCGGCATTCGAGGTCAGCTCGATCACAACCCCGTCGTCTTCGGCAAAGCAGACCCAGGCGCCCCAGGGCGAGATTGCCGAATAGGTGGCGCCGCTTATTGTGGCCTTCTTGTCAACGCAGTCTGGCTGGGCGGACTCAATGCCCAATCCCTGCATGAGTGAGTCTCTGGCTCCCTTCCATAGTGCATTGAGGTCGAACTGGATCGGCTGGAACCACGAGAGGTGAGCGACCTCGGCCGTGAGTGTTCCCTGCTTGTCGTTCCACGTCGCCGGGATCAGCTCGGGCTCCTCGCCCGATGCAGGTTGGCTCAGGAACGCAAAAGTGGAGGACGACGACCAGCTCTCTGTCGACACCTTCGAGTCGTCGATGCGCAGTGAGATGGTGATGGGAGCAGTCGGTTGGATACCGTCACCGATAGTCACTACGACCGGCGCCCGCAATGCTGTCGCATACGTCACCATCTCGCCGAAGTCGTGGCTGGTGTCTGCAATCCGGGCGACCGACCCGTCTGGTGCGACACCGGGCGGTATCGTCACACTCGCGCCGTCAATCTCTAGCTGAAGTCCGCTGGCCGAAATCGTTCCCGTAGCCGAGGAGTTCACCGTGGTGCAGGAGGTAATCGAGGCCCCAACAAGCAAAGCTGCGACAAGCGTTGAAAGAACTCTCACCGTTGTTGAAGGCACGTGTGGAGCATAGCGTTTTCGTGCATCCAGCTGCGCTGAGTGTGACGGTCGCAACAGTCCTCCGGATTGAGTCACCTGCCACATGAGAAAGGCCCTTCGATCAAGTGAAACCTGATCAAAGGGCCTTCATTGTTGCGGGGACAGGATTTGAACCTGCGACCTCTGGGTTATGAGCCCAGCGAGCTACCGAACTGCTCCACCCCGCGGCACAAGGGTTAACACTAGCACAGGGTTCAGCGACGCGTCGCCGCGAGGCTCAGAGCGAGCGGCAGCCACTTCTTGTCGGGCCACGCGAACATGCGGCCGGGAGCCGGTTCGAGCACGTCGAACATGCGGAAGGGCACCTGGTAGTGCTCGTGGAAGAAGTCGATCGCGAGCCCCGCCTCGAGGAGAGCGGTGAGGGTCTCGCTGAGCGGATGCATCCACTCGAAGGTTGTCGTGTTCTCGGTGACCGCGGCATCGGAGGTGTACAGCTCGCCGTCGTCGATCACGTCGGCCACGCCGTCGGAGTCGTAGGCATAGGTCATCTCGATCTTGCCCGAGCTGTCGTCGAAAACCCACGCGGCTGGATGCCCGTCGGCGAAGTACAAGCGCCCGCCCGGCTTGAGGTACCAGGCCACGAGTCGAGCCCACTCCCCCACATCGGGAAGCCATCCGATTGTTCCCCAGGTGGTGTACACGACATCGAAATGCTCGGGCTCGGGCAGGATGTGCCGCAGGTCGTAGACGTTCGCCTCGATGAAACGGGATCGATCGGCTAGTCCGACCTCGGCGGCAAGTGCACGAGCCTGCTGCACCGCGGGCTTCGAGAAGTCGACTCCTACAACAGTTGCTCCGCGCTGCGCGAGCACGAGCGTGTCTGCACCGAAGTGACACTGCAGGTGCAGAACCCGCAATCCCTCCAACCCGTCGGGGAAGAGGGACGCGAGCTCGGCTTCCTCCACCGGGTAGAGCTCGCCGTGGCCCGCGCGCAGTTTCGACTGGTCGTAGAACTCACTCCCCACGTGCAGTGGGACACGTTCGTCCCACTGCGCGCGGTTGGCGTCGAGCCAGTCACCGGAGGTGAGGTCGACCACAGCGCTACTTGCTCGCCGCGATCGCTCGCGCGAGAGCTTCGGTGAGGCGCTTGTCGGCTTCTGCCGCACCGACCACATCGTTCTTCGCGTACGCGGCGGTGCGGTCCTCGAACGCCTTCTGGGCGTCGGCGAGGGCCTTGGTGAGCGCGGGGCTCACCGTCGTGCCACCGGTGCCGGTGTCGGGATCAGGGTCGGTGGTGCCCGTGTCGGGGTCGGGAGTCTCCTCGCCCACCCCGCCGTCGCCGGCGTTCGCACCCGAGTCACCCTCGAAGAGCGAGTCGAGTGCTTCGTCGAGGGTGTCCTCGAACGCGATCTTGTCACCGAAGGCGACGAGAATGCGCCTGAGGAGCGGATAGCTGGTTCCACCCGTCGCCTGCACGTAGACCGGTTGCACGTAGAGGAGTCCTCCACCGACCGGCACGGTCAGGAGGTTGCCGAGCTTGACGTCGGTGTCTCCCGCCTTGAGCAGGTTGATCTCGGTCGCCACCGTCGTGTCGGTGCTGAACGTCGCCTGCACCTGGCCGGGGCCGGGCACGGTGTCCTCGCTCGGCAGGCTCAGGAGGGTCATCTTGCCGTAGTCGTCACCCGGGTCCGAGTTGACGGCGAGATAGCCCGTGAGGACGCTCGACGTCGACGTTGCGGACGCCTTGGGGATAAAGCTCGAGTACAGAGTGAAGGCCGGGTCATCCTCGCCGGGCAGTTGCATTGTGAGGTAGTACGGCGGCTGCAGCGTCTGGTTGGTCTTCGAGGCTGTCGGGTCGAACGGGGTAACCCACTGGTCGGTTCCCGAGTAGAAGGTGTTCGCGTCGGTCACGTGGTACGAACCAAGGATCGATCGCTGCACCTTGAACAGGTCGGACGGGTACCGCACGTGGTCGAGGAGGTCCTGGCTCATCTCACTCGCGGGCTTGAGGCTCGACGGGAAGATCTTCTGCCACGTGGCCAGCATCGGGTCTTCGTCGTCCCACGCGTAGAGCGTCACTTCGCCGTTGTACGCGTTGACGGTCGCCTTCACCGAGTTGCGGATGTAGTTCATGCTGTCGGTCGGATACAGCTGCGCCTGGGTGTTCGTGTCGGCGATGGTCGAGCTCAGCTGCTGCACTGTCGAGTAGGGGTAGTTGGCGCTCGTTGTGTAAGCGTCGACGATCCAGAGGAGCTCGCCGTCGACAACCGCCGGGTAGGCGTCACTGTCGGTGGTGAGGTACGGCGCGACCTTCTTGACGCGATCGATCGGGTCGCGCTGGTACAGGATCTGCGACTCGTCGGTCACGGCATCCGAAAGAAGGATGTCGGTCGACTGGTACTTGATCGAGTAGATGAGCTTCTTGAAGATGTTGTCGAGAACCGGCCCGCCGTTGCCTTCGAAGGTCGTCGTCTTGTTCTTGGCATCCTCGCCGTCGCCAGCGGGGTAGTCGAGCTCGATCGGGGTGTCGCCCTTGGGCGCTCCGACGATCGAGTAGGTCGGCGAGTTCTCACCGAAGTAGATACGCGGCTCGAAGTCACCGAGGTCACCCGTGCTCGGAATACCCGATTCGAGGAACACCGGCTGGCCGTCGGCCGTGCGCTGGTTGCCGTAGGCGGCAACCACGCCGTAGCCGTGGGTGTACACGACGGTGTCGTTGTACCAGCTGCGGGAATCCCCGAGGCCGTCCTGGTCGAGCTCACGCACCGCGATAACCGTGTCCTGCGTCTTGCCGTCGACCGTGTAGCGGTCGACGTCGAGGTGGGGCGCGAACTTGTAGTACTGCTTGGTGCGCTCGAGCTGGGCGAAGGAGTCGGAGACAAGAGCGGGGTCGATGATGCGAATGTTCGCCGTGGTCTCGGCGTCTTCACGCAGAGCGCCCGGCTCGGTGTCGGTCTTCGCGTCGTAGGACTGCTCGACGACATCGGAGACGCCGTACGCAGCACGTGTCGCTTCGACGTTGCGATCGATGTACTCGCTCTCGAGCGTTCGCGCGTTCGGAGTTACCTGGAAGCGCTGCACGAGGAAGGGGTAGAGCGATCCGATAACCAGCGAACTCACGATGAGCAGCGCCGTTCCGATCACCGGGAGGCGCCAGCGCCCGATCACAGCCGTGACAATGAAGAGCACTGCGACCAGCACCGCGATGCCGGCGAGAATCGTCTTTCCGGGGATCGTCGCGTTGGCCTCGGTGAATCCGGCACCGGTCGAGATGAAGCCCTCGCCCTTGTCGGTCAGGGTCGTGTACTGGTCGAGCCAGATGCTCGCACCCTGGATGAGCAGGTAGAGCGAGGCGATGATGGTGAGCTGAACTCGTGCTGGTCGCGAGATGCGCACTTCGCGGCCCGCGAATCGGATAGAGCCGTAGAGGTAGGTGGTGGCGAGGGCGGCAAGTCCGGCGATGAGAATTACGGCCGAGGCGTAGGCGACGACGCCACGGTAGAACGGCAGCTCGAAGAAGTAGAAGGAGATGTCGAGCCCGAACTGCGGGTCGGTCTCGCCGAACGGCGTGCGGTTGAGGAACTGCAGCACTGCCGGCCAGCGGGTTGCGGCCGAGACACCCGTGAAGACACCCAGGACGACGGGGATGCCGAACATCGCGAGCCTGCGCAGCGGCTCGATGACCTGCTGGTAGCGGTCGAGTTGAGAGTTGAGCTTCGCGTAGGTGGGCCGGGCGCGGAACGCGACCTCGATGCTCACGTACACGGGAATCGCCATGGCGAAGAACCCGATGATGAACATCACGACTGTCGCTGTCCACTGCGTCGTGAGCACGGAGGTGTATCCGAGCTGTTCGAACCACAGGAAGTCGGTGAAGAATCCGGCGAAGGTGAAGAACAACACCACGAGCACAGCGAGGATCGCTGCAGTGATCGTGAGGGTGGCTCTCGTGCGGTTGGCGGGCGGCGTTGCTGTCGACGTCACGTGACTGCTCCAGTGTCTAGTTTGCGGTCAGGGTCATCTTAAGGGGTGCGAACTGAGGGATTGCCGACCGTGTCAGCTCACCGGGCAGACGGGAAGTCCGTCGAGGTCACCGCTCGTGATGCCCTCGAGGGCAGTGAGCGAGTCGTCGAGCGTCTCCACCGAGAGAACAGTGAGACCGTCGGGGATATGCCCTGTTACTTCGTTGCAGTTGGAGGCCGGCGCGAGAAAGTAGGTGGCCCCGGCGCCCAGGGCACCGTACATCTTCTGGCGGATGCCTCCGATCGGCCCGATCTGGCCTTCGCCCGTGATGGTTCCGGTGCCGGCGACCTTGTTTCCGCCGTTGAGCTCGCCCTTGGTGAGCTTGTCGATGATTCCGAGCGCGAACATCTGGCCGGCGCTGGGGCCTCCGACGTTTTCGAGCTGGATCGTCACGTCGAAAGGAAACTCGTACTCGCTGCTCATGAGGATTCCTATGACCGGTGCCGGGGTCTCCTCGTCACTCAGCACGGGAGTCACCTCGAGGGTGAGCTCTTTGCCATCCCGGAGGACGACGACGGACACGGGCTTGTCGATGCCGTTCGTCGCGAGCGCGGCACGCATCTGGCTCACGTAGTTGAAGGTCTCGCCATTGAGACTCACGACCTGATCGCCGACCTCGATAGTGCCCTCTGCGGGGCTTCCGTCGAGAAAGCCCTCCACAGTGAGCGTGCTCTCGAAGTCGTAGTCGAGGTGCGCGAGCGCCGCAGCGATGGCCTCCTGCTGCGAGACCTCCATCTGGATGCGACTCTCTTCACTCGATTGCTCGACAGTGACCCCGACGGGGTAGATGGTGTCGATGGGTACGACGGCCTTGCTCTTGTCGAGCCAGGCGGTTGCCGCCTCGAACCAGTTGAGCGGGCTGTCGCGGTTGCCGACGATGGAGACGGTGAGCATGTCGAGCGCGCCCGTCGTGGGGTAGGTCTTCTCGGTGGGGATGTCGATGAGGGGCACTTCTTCATCGCCGATGGTCACGGTACCGAGGGTGTCGAAGGCCGGGCCGGGCTGCTCGACGACATACGGCGACGGAAGCAGGGCGACGACAACGACAGCTGCCGTGGCGATGCTGAGAAGCGACCAGCCGATCCATCCGTTGCCCCTGCGGCGGCGTGGTGAATCGGGTTCTGTATCGGTGAAGATCGACACCGTTGTCCTTAGAGATTTCGGGAAGACTGCAGATGTTCGCCACGGGCGCACAGCCAAGGCCACCAGCTTAGGTGAATTCCCGGCTGGGTCGCCGGTGCAGGGGCTAGCGTAGTTTTCATGCCTGAAGATCCGCGGGAAGAACCCGAAGAGGAATTCCGCGACATGCTGCGCGAGTTTCTCGCCGGCAATGCCGACTTCGATCCGAGCCAGCTTGCGAGCGCTGCCGGCCTCCCGAATGATCCTGCACTCATCGCGCAGCTCATGAGCCAACTCCAGAACGCACTCAAGTCGAGTGCCGACGGCGTCAACTGGGATGTCGCACTCGAGCAGGCCAAACGCCTGTCGACCGCCTCGACGATCGTGTCTCTCCCCGCTGAGCGCTCGCAGCTCGAGCAGGCCTTTCACGTTGCATCCCTCTGGCTTGCCGAAACCACCGAGATCTCCGAGCTCACGGTTGAGCCGCGCCTCATGAGCCGCACCGAGTGGGTTACAGCGACGATGCCGATCTGGATTCAACTCGCCGAACCGGTAGCGACGAGCATCTCCAACTCGCTCTCCACGGCGTTCAAGGAGCAGGCGCCCGAGGAACTCGGCGCACTTCCGGCGGGCGCCGACAACATGGTGCGCAATCTCGGCGGCACGCTCTTCGCCATGCAGCTCGGGCAGGCCGTCGGCCAGCTCGCGAGCGAGGTCGTCGCGGGCGGGGACATCGGTATTCCGATCCTGGGTTCGCTTGGAGACGCAGATCAGCAGGCCGCGCTCATTCCCCAGAACGTTGTCGACTTCGCCGCGGGACTCGACGTGCCGATCGACCAGGTGCAGCTCTACCTAGCGGTGCGCGAACTCGCGCACGCGCGACTGTTCCGTCACGCGCGCTGGCTCCGACTGCAGTTGCTGAGCTCGATCACCGAGTACGCGCGCGACCTCCACTTCGACGCGGAACACATGGCAGAGGCCCTCGAAGGCGTCGACCCCTCGAACCCCGAGGAGATTCGCGCGATGCTGTCGAGCGGCGCGTTCATCCCGCCGAAGACCGACGACCAGCTCGCCGCACTCGAGCGGCTCGAGACCCAGCTCGCGCTCATCGACGGTTGGGTCGACGTCATCACGGCGGACTCGACGACGCGCCTGCCTCGCAGCGCAGCGATCGCCGAGACCAGGCGGCGCCGTCGAGCTGCCGGCGGACCGGCCGAGTCGGCTTTCGCCACCCTCGTCGGACTCGAACTGCGTCCGCGTCGCCTGCGCGAGGCGTCGGCCATGTGGCGAGCGGTGACCGACGCTGTCGGCGCCGAGAAGCGTGATGCGCTGTGGTCGCACCCCGACCTCATACCCACGGCGGATGACATCACCGACCCGAGTGCCCTGATCGCCCGAATCACCAGTGCGAGCCCCGCTCTCGATGACATCGACCGCGCTCTCGAAGATCTGCTCAACGATGACTCGAGTGATCGCCCGCACGAAGAGTAGTTCTGTGGACTGATCGCCCGCGCTGGGCAGCTCGCGTGGCAGCCTTGCCCGCATGGTCCTCAAGCTCGACCCTCGCTATCCCATCGTCTGGCGCAGCCCTGACGGCGTGCAGTTGGGAGTAGCGAGACCCGTCGCGACGCTCGAGAATCTCAGCGAGGCAGACGAGCGCATGCTCGCCGCGCTCACCGAGGGCATCAGCGAGTCGGGTCTCGTGATGATCGGCACGAGTGCCGGTGCGAGCGGGCTGGATGTCGCTGCGCTCCTTCAACGCGTGACCCCCGCGCTCGAGACGCCGAGGCCGCTGCCGAGGCGGGTGCTCGTCACGGGTGCCGGCCCCACGGCCGCAAGTGTCGCGCGGGCAGTCGCCGCCACGGGCCACAGTCTCGTGCGCGACAACCCCGACCTCGTCGTCATGGTCGCCCACTACGTGCTCTCCCCGGAGCAGCACGGCGCGTGGCTGCGGCGCGACATCCCGCACCTTGCCGTCGTCATCGCCGACACGGCCGTGGAGGTCGGGCCGATCGTCGAACCCGGCCTCGGCCCGTGCCTCTACTGCGCGCTGCGGGACCGCACCGAGGCCGACCGCGCGTGGCCGGCGATTGCCGCGCAACTAAGCGGTCGCTCCACGGTCGCAGACGATGAGGTGCTCGCCGGCGAGGTCGCAGCGGTGGTGGCGCGGCTCGTGCGCACGCGGCTTGAGCGGGGTGCTGCGTCCATCCACGAGTCCTTGCGTCTCGATATCGCGACCGGGGTGATCGAGGCGACCCGGCGCGAGGCGCGGGCAGACTGCGGGTGCCTCGAGGTCAGCGGTAGCGCAGAAGAGGTCAGAGGTCGGACAGAAAGCGGCTCGCCTGGCGGCGCCCCTGTCGCGATGCTGCGCCGCCGCCCGCTTCAGCCCACGAGAGCGTGAGCTTTCGGCGGGCACGCGTGAGGCCGACGTAGAGCAGGCGTCGTTCCTCCTCGATGGACTCGCGCGTACTCGCGTAGCTGATCGGTACGAGACCTTCGGAGAGACCGACGAGGTAGACCGACTCCCACTCAAGGCCTTTGGCCGAGTGCAGGGTTGCGAGGGTCACGGCGGAGCGGTTGGGCTCGTGCTGCCCCTGCTGTCTCTCGAGAAGTTCAGCGACGAACTCCTTGAGAGTTGTCGACGGGTGCGACTCTTCCGCGAGCGCCATGAGCGCGTTGAGCGAATCCCATCGGTCGCGCACGGCTCCGCGGGTCTCCGGGGCCTCCTGAGTCCAGCCGAGGGAGCGCAGCACATCGCTCACCGTCTTGAATAGCGGCTCGCCGACTATAGAGAGGGAGGCGCCCTTGAGCATCATGATCGCCTCCTTGATCTCGCGGAGGTCGAAGAAGCGGGTTCCACCGCGCAGGAGAAAGGGAACGCCCGCGTCTTCGAGTGCTGCCTCGATCGCCGCGGCCTGCACGTTGATGCGGTAGAGGATCGCGATGTCCTCCGGTTTGGCCCCGGCCTCGATCTCGGCCGCGATCGCCTGGGCTGTAGCGCGCGCCTCGCGGTGATCGTTCTCGTAGGCGGTGATCGCCGGCGGGCGACTGGGGCCGGTGGATGCCACGGCGTGCAGCGTGAGCGCACCCGGCCTGCCGCGCATGAGACGGTTGGCCGATTCGACGATCGCCGGAGTCGAGCGGTAGTTCTGTTCGAGGCGAACGACGACGGCATCCTGGTGGGCGGAGCCGAAACCGAGCAGGTACTGCGGACTCGCGCCCGCGAAGGAGTAGATGGTTTGGCTCGCGTCACCGACGACGCACAGGTCGTTGCGGTTGCCGAGCCAGAGCTGCAGCAGGTCGTGCTGCAGGGGTGAGACGTCCTGGTACTCATCGACGACGAAGAATCGATACTGCTCGCGCACCTGCTGGGCGACGCGCGGTTCGCTCTCGATCATTCCAGCGGTGGCGAGAAGAACGTCTTCGAAGTCGAGCTGGCGCCTCTCATCCTTGACGTTCTCGTAGGCCTGCTGGAGGTCGACCGCCTTCTGCACGGTGAGGGCAGGCGGAAGCGTTCGCTTCTCGGCAGCGACGGCGTACTGCGCGATGCTCAGGCGCGAGACCTTGCGCCACTCGATCTCGGCGGCGGTGTCGCGCAGGGTCGCGGTGTCGATCTTGAGGTGGATGGTCTCGGCGGCGTGCGCGAGTAATCGCGCCTTGGAGTCGATGAGCCGCGGCATGGAGCCGCCGACCACTTGCGGCCAGAAGAAGCTGAGCTGGGAGAGGGCCGACGCGTGGAAGGTTCGCGCAGAGACGCCACCAGCGCCGAGCTGCCGCAGGCGGGAACGCAACTCGCCCGCCGCTCGGCTTGTGAAGGTGAGTGCCATGACCCGACCGGGAGGGTAGACACCGCTCGCCACGCCGTAGGCGATGCGGTGCGTGATGGCACGGGTCTTGCCTGTTCCGGCACCGGCGAGAAGAACGACGGGACCGAGCAGCGCCTCTGCGGCCTGGCGCTGCTGGTCGTCGAGCGCCGTGAGGAGCGACTCCGGCGAGGAGACATCGGGGGTCATGCGTGGCCCTCGAGCGGGCCGCCGTACCATTCCTCGATGATCGCGCGGGCTATCGATGTCGAACCGGGGAGCAGGATCTCGTTCGTTGAGTCCCGCAGCTCGTCGCGGGAGAACCAACGCAGGTCGAGGATCTCGTTGCCGTCCGGGGTGAGGGTGTGAGGTATGGACTCGTCGACGCGCGCCGTGAACCCGAGCATGAGGGAGGCGGGGAACGGCCAGGGCTGGCTGCCGAGGTAGACCGGATCCGTCACGCGCACACCCGACTCCTCGAACACCTCGCGGATCACCGCCGCCTCGAGGGACTCCCCCGGCTCGACAAAGCCGGCGAGCAGCGAGTAACGGTTGTTCTCCCACAGTGCGTTCGACCCGAGAAGAATGCGGTCGTCTGCGTCGGTGATGCCGACGATGATCGCGGCATCCGTGCGGGGAAAGACCTCGGCGCCGGTAGCGGGATCGACCCGCACCCAGCCTCCCTTGACCGGGACCGTCGCGGCTCCGGTGCGCGGGGAGAACTGGTGAGAGTAGTGCCAGTTGAGGATGCCGAGTGCTTCGGCGACGAGGCCCGTGTCGCGATCGCTCAGGTGCGAACCGATGCGACGGAGGTTGCCCCAGTCCGCCGTGGCCAGGTGGTCGGGGTCCTCGAGCAGTGCGGCGACAATCGGGGTGCCCACTGGCTCATAGCTGGTCGTCGACAACGAGCGGCCCAGGTAGACGAGCTGCTTCGCATCCGGAATCCAGTCGAATGGAACGAGAGCGAGGTTCGTTGGCGTCGAGAGCAGCACATTGCCCTCGTGAACGAGCATCACCCTGGTAGCCGGGTCCGCGCGCAATTCTTCGAACAGGTTCTCACGTTCGCGGGCGAGGTAGTCGCGGTCCACTTCATAGCGCGATAACGGGAGTCGCGCGAGAAAAGACGAGGACATGGCATCCATTCGAGATGACTGGGCTTCGCGTGGCGTTCAGGCCAGCACGGCGGGAGCGACCTACCCTGTTGGGTATGGCACGGTCTCATCTCACTCTAGCCGCGCTCGCGACCTCGGCCGTCGCAGAGCTCGACCTCGTCGCTACGGCCGAATTCGGGTCGCGCGTCGACAACGAGTTCGACTCCGCCCTCCTGACCGGTCGTGACGGCCGGCACTGGATCATCCGCGTTCCACGCACGCAGGAGGCAGAGGCTGCGCAGTCGGCAGACCTCGTCGCGCTGCGAGCGATCAGCACCGGCGTGCGCACACGTCTGCCCTTCGCCGTGTCGAGTTTTGTTGGCCAGACTCCGGTCTCGGGCACACGCGCCGTCGTCTACGAGTTCGTCTACGGCACCAAGGTCGCGCTCTCCCAGGTGGATGACGCGCTCGCCGCATCCATCGGCACCTCGATTGCGGCACTGCACGCGCTGCCCACGAGTTTCATCGCGGACGCCGGTCTTCCCGTGCTCGGCGCGATCGAGTCGCTGCGTTCCGTCGTGAGCATCATCGATCGTGCTGCGGCAACCGGGCTCGTACCCGCTCCCCTGCTGAGCCGGTGGGAGGCAGCGACGGAAGACTCCAAGCTGTGGCAGTTCCAGCCGACCGTCATCAACAACGCGCTCGCCGCCGACTCCTTTCTCACCGCGGACAGTACGGTCACCGGCATCCTCAACTGGCAGGAGCTGCGCGTCGGCGATCCGGCACGCGACCTCGCCTGGCTCCTCGCCGATCCGATCGTCGCCGAGCCGGCCTTCGACTCGTACATTTCGGCGCGCGGCGGTTCCGACCGCCAGATCACTCAGCGCGCAACTCTTTACTCGGAGCTCGAGGTAGCAAAGTGGCTCCTGCACGGCACCGAGCAGCGCGACACGGATATCGTGGATGATGCTGTCACCATGCTCGACGGGCTTGTCGACGACGTGCGCAACGACGTCATGAACCCGCTCGGAGCACAGACGATGCCGACGATGGCTATCGACGAGGTGCAGGCCTACCTCGATCGCGCGGAGCGCGCGGTCTAGCCTCGATCGCGCGGAGCGCGCGGTCTAGGTCTCAGCGCCTTATGCGCCGAGCGTAACGAAGCCGACGACGGCGATGGTCACCGAGAGCACGGCGGCAAGGCCGATGACAAGAGTGGATGCGAGCGCGCTGTTCTTGTCGCTCGCGTCGAGTGAGAACTCCATCGACACGATGTTGCGCGCAGTGTCGAAATCCTTGTAGGTGCCGAGAACGCTGGAGCGGGAGTCTGTGACGACGAACCCGACCGGTGTCTCCTCGACCATTCCGAGGTAGCCGTCGCGGCTGCGGGCAACCCAGAGTCCGTCTTCGGGGCTGTTCCAGATCGCGCGGTTGAGCTGGCGGTGATCCGCTTGGTCGATCCCGACACGAGGTACTGCGATCGCTGTCACGATGGGTACTCCATTCTTGAGAGAAGGCGGCGGGAGGGGCCGATGACTCAAGTGTGAAGGGGATGACGAATCCACGATCCCTATTGACGAATCGTGCAATGTCGACTAGAGCTTCTTTCTCCAGAGATCAACGAGTTCGTTCTCATCGAACAAACGCTCGGGAGTGATGACCGTGTTGTCGGAGACGAAGTAAAAGACAGCGTCGATGCGTTCGGGGTCGATGCCCTTCCACCGCGCGTAGGCAAGGCGGTAGAGCGCGAGCTGGAACTGCTTCTGCTCGAGGTCGGCGGCATCCCGAGGAGCCTTGCCGGTCTTCCAGTCGACAACCTGATATCGATCACCGTCAGGCTGAGAATCGATGTAGACCGCGTCGATCTTGCAGATGATGACCTGGCCGTCGAGCACGAACTGGATCTCCCGCTCCACGTCTACCGGGGCACGCCCGGCCCACGGCGACCGCTCGAAGGTGCGCTGGAGGCGCTCGAGTTCCTCCTGCTCGAGCGGCACGGCATCCCCGTCGATCTCGGTGACGAGGGAGTCGAGTTCTTCGGCACTCCCTGTTCCGTAGCGATTCTCCACCCACGAGTGGAAGAGCGTTCCGAGTCGCGTCGCTCGGTACGGCCGCTCCGGCATCGGGCGGCGCAGTGACTGCGCAACGAGTGCCGGTTCGGTGACGTAGTCCTTGAACCTCGAGGCGGGAACGCGCGCGGGGAGTTCCACGAGCGTGTCGTTGGTGAGGCGTGCCGCACGCTCGGCGAGCAACAACTCGAGCTCTGATTGCCAGCGACCGGATGCGCGCGCAGCCGACGCCCGCACGAGGGCTGCGGCATCCTCCACTCTGCTTCTCCGACCGCCGAGGGGATCGAGGGGCCAGGTGAGTGTTGCGACTTCGTCGCCAAGCGGGTTGGCCTCATGGGCAGTGCCGTCGGGCAGCTCAGCAACGATGCCGCGCGCCTCGAGCTCACGCACGAAGATGCTCGGGCCGCGAGGTGCGAGCTGCGACGCCCAGAACGATCCGGAGAGAAGAAGGCCGTGGCGTGCTCGCGTGACTGCGACGTAGGCGAGGCGGCGTTCCTCTGCCGCGTGGCGGTACCTGACCTTCTCAGCGAACTCCGCCTTGAGGTCGAGAAGCTCCTTGCGACTCTCCGCGCTGCGCCACTCAAGTTCGGGGAGCTCGTCAGCGTCGCCACGGAACGGCCACGGGAGTGAGCCGAAGGAGAGCCATCCATTCGACCCTTCGACCGGGTTGCCGGGAAGCTCCTGCTCGACGAGGCGCGGAACAACGACAGCATCCCATTCGAGCCCCTTGGATCCGTGAATCGTGAGGATCTGCACCGTGCCCGGCTCGGGCTCTTCGGGGCGCGGCGCGAGGCCGTCACGCCACTCAGCCTCACGGAGCCAGGCGAGGAACCCGGCGAGAGAGGCAGAATCGTCGACGGCGAGGTAGCCGGACAGCGCGTCGAAGAACGCCTCGCGGTTGGCTCCGCCGAGCGGACGGAACTCATTGGCAAGCACTTCGATATCGAGTTGCAGCTCCTGCTCGACGACGGTGACGAAGTCGAGGAGGTCGAGGCCCGCGCGAGCACGAAGCCGGGCAAAGGTGCGGCCGGCGTCACGCAGCCGGGTGACTGCCTCATCGCTGAACGCCGCGAGCGCGCCATGGCCGTCGCGTGCCGTCGCGATGAAGTCGAGGGCGTCGACGATCGAACCTCCCTCCCCGTCGGCGAGTGAGGACCGCAGCTGTTCGCGCACCTCATCGTCGAGAAGCTGCTGAGCGTAGTCGCGGGACTGCAGCCACGACGCGAGTCGCCTCAGTGCATAGAGGTCGCGCACGCCGATGCGCCAGCGGGATCCGGCGAGGAGGCGCACGAGCTCGTTTCCCGCGGTCGGGTTGCTCACGACCATGAGGGCACTCACGAGGTCGGCGATCTCTGGCTCCGTCAGCAGGCCGCCGATGCCGAGAACGTGGAACGGAATACCCTTCTCGCGCAGCGCCTCGATGAAGTGCCCCTGCGTCTTGCGGGCGCGGAACAGCATCGCGGCGGTCGGAGGATCTCCGTTCTCGTCACGACGTGCGAGTTGCCGCTCGAGCCACTCTGCCGCGCGCTCCGCCTCCTCGATCACCGTCTCTTCGAAGGCTACGCTGATCGGCACGTCACTCGCGTTGGGGCCGGCCTCGAGACGATCGACGCGCACGCGGGTGTCGGCGAGAAGCGGTTCGACGAGAGCGTTGGCCGCTGCGAGGATGCGGTGGCCGTTCCTCCAACTCGTCGTGAGGTTGAACTGCTGAACCTGCCCCGACGCGAACTGCGCCGCGTAGCCCTCGAGGTTGGCGGCACTCGCGCCGCGCCATCCATAGATCGACTGATTCGGGTCGCCGACGGCCATGACAGCGTGATCGGCGAAGAGTTCGGCGAGAAGCCAGGTCTGCACAGAGCTCGTGTCCTGGTACTCGTCGAGGAGCACGACTCGATACCGGTCGCGAAACCCTTCGCGCACGCGCGGCACGCTGCGCACGATCTCGAGGGCGAGGGCGACCTGATCGGAATACTCGACGAAGCCACGCGCCGCCTTGGCGTCGGCGAACGCGCCGGCGAGTTCGAGGAGCACGTCGAGCCCGCCGACGGTCTTCGCGAGCCGTGCCACTTCTTCGTATGCGCCGCGACCTCCGGGCGGGAGATCGGCGACAGCGGCGAAGTCTCTCGCAAACGCGCGAACCGCATCGACGTCGGCGACATTCTCGCTCAGCGCGTGGCTGAGCGAGAGCACAGCCTTGGTGATCGCATCGACCTGGCGTTCGAGGTCGGGCAGACGATCGTCGGTGCTCGCCACCACAATCGAGCGCGCGAGCTGCCACGCGCTCGCCTCGCCGAGCACCGTGCCATCGGCTTCGCGCCCGAGGAGCATCGCGTGATCGCGGTAGATCGTGTTGGAAAAAGAGTTGTAGGTGGCGACGGTCGGAGCCTCGAAGGGGTCGTACTCGCCGGCTACCAGGCCTGCTGCGGCCAACTGCTCGATGCGTTCACGGATGCGCTGCCCGAGCTCGCCCGCAGCCTTGCGGGTGAAGGTGAGTCCGAGAATCTGGCTGGCATTCACGTGGCCGTTGGCGAGCAGCCAGAGCACGCGATTGGCCATGGTCTCGGTCTTGCCGCTGCCCGCGCCCGCGATCACGAGGGCGGGTTCGAGTTCGGCCTCGATGACCGCCTGCTGCTGCGGGGTGGGCCGCGGCTTGCCCAGGGCGTCAGCGATCTGCACTGAGCTAATCACTACTGACCGCCTTCACCCGGTGAATGGCGAGTCCGCCCGCCGTGCCCGCGCCGAAGCCCGTGAGCTCGATCACTCCGACGAACTCGGCTGCGGCCATCCCCGCCGCGGCCTGGCGAATGCGCTCGCGAAAACTCTCGAGCTGCTCGTCGTCAAGTGGCGCCTGAACACCTTCGCGATACAGCTTGGAGCGCACGCCCTTCTTGACGTAGAGCAGTTTCGCACCACCGGGGCTGTGATCGCCGAGCTCTTCGAGAAAGGGGTCGAGCACTCCCTGCGCGTAGGCGAGCTGGTAGGCGCCGAGCTGGGGATGCGCGTCGATGTCGCTCTGCTTCGTGATGGCACTCCCGGTCTTGAGGTCCACGATCACGACAGAGCCATCGGCGGCGCGCTCGACCCGGTCGATCGACCCGTTGACGTCGGCGTTGTCGATCTCGAGCGTGAACCGGCTTTCCGCCCCGACGAGCGTCTTGCCATCGCGGGAGAAGTCACCGAGGTACTCGGCGATTCCTGCTGCAAGTACGCGGGCAGCGCGTTTCTGGTGCTCGGCCATCCAGGGTGCTTCGAACAACAGCTCGTTCCAGCGGGACTCGATGGCCGTGACGAGGCCGTCGACACTCGGGTCGGTCGCTGTCTCCATGGCCCAGTGCACGATCGTGCCGATACTCATCGCGGTGGATGGCTGCGAGCCGGCGATCGTCTCGATGAACCAGTCAAGCGGGCTCGACTCGAACCTCTCGAGTCGGGACGGCGAGACGGGCACCCGCTCCTCGGCCCCGTAGAGCGGCTCACTCGTGGAGGGCGCGAGCAGGCCGTGCCACTCGCGCGGGTCCGCGCCGGGAATTCCCTCAGCAGCCAGAAGGGCGAGCGCGGATGCCGCAGCCTCGCGCTCCCCGATCGGCGTACGCTCCCGCGCGAGCTCGCGACGCAAGCGCCCGGTGAGCCCTCGGAGCGAGAGCGGTGGAAGCGACGTGGCGTCAATCACGTGCGCCCCCGGCGGTACGAGCGAGAAGAACACGCTCGGTGCCTCATCGTCGTTCGCGACCGCCGCGAGCACCACGAGGCGTCGTGCGCGGGATACGGCGAGAGCGAACATGCGCAGCTCATCGCCAAGCACGAGTTTTCTCTCGTCGAGGTTGGCGGCGTCGACTCCAGTGACAAGCCGCACGAGTCCCTGCGGGTCGAGCAGCGAGCCACGCAGGCGCAGGTTGGGCCACGCGCCATCCTGCAGGCCGGCGACCACGACAACCTCGAACTCGAGTCCAACGGTTCCCGACGGTGTGGTGACGAGCACCGCGGCGTCGGCCGGCTGCGGCGCGAGGGTGTCCTCGGGCACGTCCGCGTCGAGCACGTTGTCGAGAAAGACCGTGGCGGGGTTTGTGGGCTGCCGTTCGACGAAACGCTTGGCCGCGGTGAAGAGGGCGAGGATGCCGTCGAGGTTCTGGTTGGCCTCGGCCGCGAGGATTCCCGCACTCAGCGCCTGGTCGAACCAGGTCTTCGCGAGGCCGCTGCGCTCCCAGGCGAGCCAGAGCAATTCTTCGATCGTTGATCGCTCGGAGAAGGCGGCGCCGAGTTCCGCGAGCGTGACGGCAAGGCGCTCGGCGTGGCGGGCGACGCGGTGGTCGATGGTCGCGAAGCGGCCGGGAGCGGAAAGCGCCTCGACGAGGAGCTCATCACTCGAGCGATTGTTGCCGCCCGCGAGCTCTTCGGTACGGAGCGCGAGGCGCAGGCGTCGGATTGCGATCGAATCGAGCCCGCCGAACGGTCCGGTGAGGAGTTCTACCGCGACCGCGGCGCTGAGCGGCGAGCGCCCGATACCGACGTCGACGAGGGTGAGGAGGGCGCGAGCCGCGCGGTCGTCACGCAGGGCGGTCGTGCCGACGGAGGTGCGTGCGGGCACCTCGGCGAGCGCGAGGGCCCGCCTAATCCCCGCAACCTGCTGGCCACTGCGCACGATGACCGCCATGTCGCTCCAGTCCACCCCGTGCATGAGGTGCTGTTCGCGCAACTGGCGTGCCACAGCGGCCCACTCGCGAGCCGGGGATGGAGCCTGGATGACGACCACGGGGGTAGCGGCATCCACCCCTGTTGCAACTGCCGCGCGCTGCGGCCCCGCGAGGGCCGTGCCGATACGGCTCGTCACGGACGTCGTGAGAGCCCGCAGCGCAGCGCCGTGGCGGTAGACGGTCGAGAGCACGATGGTCGACGCGGGAACCCGGATGAGCGCGGAGAACCGCCCGAGGGCGTCCTGCTCGCCACCACGGAAGGCGTTAGCGGCGATGTCCGGGTCTCCGAAGGCCACTACTGCAATGCCACGAGCCGCGAGAGCGCGCAGGATCGCGACCGTGGACTCCGTGGCCTCCTGCAGGTCGTCGACGACGACGAGTCGCAGTCGTTCGACGCGCTCGCCCGGCTCGACCGAGCCGATAGCCGCGACCGCGTAGCGGGCAAGCTCCGCGGAGTCGAACTGGTTCTCTCGGAATGAGCCCACGGTCTGCACGTATTCGTCGATGAAGCCGGCCGCGGCAGTCCACTCGGGGCGCCCGAAGGAGGCGAGCTGGGCGGTCGTAACGCCGAACTCCGTCGCGCGCGCCATGAGTTCACGCAACTCGGTGCGGAAGCCCCGCAGTGAGCGCACGTCGGGACCGAGCGACTCCGGCCAGTCCGGCCCGGTGCCGTCTTCGATGTTGCCGAGCAGCAGTTGGGCGATGTCGGCGTCCTGCTCGCCGCCCGTCACGAGTCGCGGTGCGAGCACTCCGGCTCGGGCCGCCGCCGCTCCCACGATGTCGAACGCGAAGGAGTTGACGGTGCGCGCAAGCGGTCCGTTGGTCGGTACGTCGAGCCGCAGCGCGAGGGCATCCCGCAACCGGGTCGCCGAGGCACGACTCGGTGTGAGAACGACCACCTCGTCAGGTGCGAAACCATGATCGAGCACCCGGGATGCCACGAGCTCGATGATCGTCGTCGTCTTGCCCGAACCCGGAGCCCCGATGACCGCGGCGCTCGCATCGATCGGCAACTCGACCACGGAGCGCTGGGACTCGTCGAGCTGCACCCGCGCGCCATGCGCGGCATGCGCTTTCGCGCGCGTAAACCCGGTGATTACCACGCGCTCAACCGTATCGGGAGCCGGCGACAGTTATGCCACGAGTGAACGCGGCTCCGGGTCATCCATTCGGTGTCGTAATCTTTCCTCGTGGACATTCGCATCGGTATCGCCAACAGCCCCCGTGAAATCAGCTTCGAGTCGTCTCAGACGGCTGCGGAGGTCGAGCAGATTGTTGCCTCGGCGCTCGACAAGGGTGCTTCGTACTTCAAGCTCGTCGACAACAAGGGACTCGTGTACATCGTCCCCGTCGCATCGTTCGCCTACCTCGAGGTCGGCTCGGAGTCGACCCGTCGCGTCGGGTTCGTGGCATAGCCATGGAGCTCCTCTTCGTCGTACTGATCGCCGGAGCTCTCGGCATCGGCGTGCGCTACCTCCTGCGCGGGCGCGACACCTACGGGGCAGCGCTCCTGCCCTCGATCAGCGCGGCGTTCTCCGCACTCGTCTGGGTCGCACTGCTCTGGGGTCTCAACTGGACCTTCGACGGCACCTGGATCTGGGTTGCCGCACTTGTCGCCGGCCCCGTGCTCGCGATCATCGTCGGAGCTGTTCTTCCGCGTCGTCGCCGTGAGGCCGACCACGCACTGCTCACCGAGCTGTCGGGCGGCAAGGCCTAGCCCCTTCGGTGGTCGAGGCCCCTTCGGAGGTCGAGGCCACTTCGGTGGTCGAGGCCACTTCGGTGGTCGAGGCCACTTCGGAGGTCGAGCCTGTCGAGACCAGGTCGACGAACGAAATCAGGCAGTAAGGCCCAGCGCGTCCATGCGACGAGTGTGCGCGGCGACGAGCTCGGTGAAGACCGGCTCGATGCGTGCCTCGTCAGAGTCGTGATTCGTGGATGCCGCGAGCGACCCCCTGGCCACGAGCATGGTGTCGCCGAGAAGTCGGCGTCCCCACAGCGCAAGCCTTGAGGCGAGCTGAGGATTCGCGTCGATCGCGGTGCGGATCTCCTGTGCGACGAGGGTGTTGCCTCCGTCGGCCTCGAGCAGTTCGGTAACGCGCGTCGCGACGTCCTTGGGGAGTCCAGGCGCGAGGCGCACGAAGAACTCGTCGAGAAACCCAGCCGTGATGTGCGCGGTGATCAGGGTCTCGTACCAGTCGGCGCCGCGGGTCTCGTCGCGGAAGCGATCGACGCTCGGGGCGAAGGGCTGCATGACGGCGCCAGGCTCGAGCCCGAGCTTCTCGATCTCGGCGCTGAGTCCACGCTGCTTGGTGAGCGAGAGGGCGGCGACACGACCGAGGGTGTCCTTGGTGTCGGCGTTCGGGGCCGAGGCGACGGCCGCGCTCAGGTTCTCGAAGATCACGAGCTGCACGTAGGCGGCGCGACCGAGATAGGTCTGGATGTCCGGCGTCAGCTCGGCGAGATCCACCTTGGTGAGAGCGTCACCATCGCTTCGTGCACGCAATTTGGGTGCCGCAGCGGGCTTGCGCCGACGCTTGAACGGAAACCAATTGACCACTGCGACAGCCTAACGGTGACCGGCACTCTTTCCCCACACGCTGATGATTCATCACTATCCGTGCCGCTACGCAGCTCAGGGAGCCCACACAGGCTAAACTGTGCAGCAATGCCCCCCATTTCTGGCGGGGGCTGTGCGCCCCAGGACAAAGCGGGCGCATCCCGCAATCTGACAGGGCCACACTTTTGACTTTCGCTGAACTCAATATTGACCAGGACATGGTCGACGCACTCGCAACCAAGGGCATCGTCGAGCCCTTCCCGATCCAGTCGCAGACAATCCCCATGGGACTCGCCGGACAGGACATCATCGGACAGGCCAAGACCGGAACGGGCAAGACCCTCGGCTTCGGACTTCCGCTCCTCCAGTCGCTCGGAACCAACCCGGAGCCCGGCGTGCAGGCTCTCGTCGTCGTACCGACCCGTGAGCTGTGCGTTCAGGTCGCGGAAGACCTCACGCTCGCCGCATCCAACCGCGCGACCATCGTCGCAGCCATCTACGGCGGCAAGGCCTACGAGGGACAGGTCGAGCAGATCAAGTCCGGAGCGCAGGTCATCGTCGGAACCCCCGGTCGCCTTCTCGACCTCGCCAGCCAGCGCCTGCTGAGCCTCAAGAACATCAAGGTCATGGTTCTCGACGAGGCCGACAAGATGCTCGACCTCGGATTCCTCTCCGACATCGAGAAGCTCTTCGCGCAGACCAGCCCGACGCGTCACACCATGCTCTTCTCCGCCACAATGCCCGGTCCGATCGTGGCTCTCGCTCGCCGCTTCATGAACAAGCCGATCCACATTCGCGCGACCGACCCCA
>Ga0247813_10000926_pt1 | contig 23554 bp, 17 predicted proteins | sample UWRJL169409C1_FD_180719 | JGI IMG/M metagenome (GOLD analysis project Ga0247813, IMG submission 180719) | Plant litter microbial communities from Arlington Agricultural Research Station in Wisconsin, United States - UWRJ-L169-409C-1 | ecosystem: Environmental > Terrestrial > Plant litter >...
CGTCGAAAAACCATTTGCTGAAACCATGGCCGATGCAAAGGCAGCGCTAAAGGCGGTAAAAGAAACGGATAGAATTGTACAAATCGGCTCTCAACGTCGAAGTGGCGAAAATTATAAAACGGCAGCTAATTATATTCAAGAAGGTAAGTTTGGTGCAATTACGGCAGTAGATTTAGTATGGAATGTAAATCAGCCAGGAAGATGGCGCCGGCCGGCCTTAGTTGCCAAGCTTAAACAAGAAGATACCGATTGGAAACGCTTTTTATTGAATCGCCCGGTTGAGGAATGGGATCCAAGAAAATATTTAGAATATAGATTATTTTGGCCTTATTCTTCAGGAATGCCTGGGCAATGGATGTCGCATCAAATCGATACGGTACACTGGTTCACCAAACTACAACATCCACGCAGTGTAGTGGCCAATGGCGGAATTTACACTTGGAAAGATGGTCGTAAAAATTGGGATTCAATGGTCGCTGTATTTGATTATGGCCAACCAAATAGTGCTGATGGCTTTCAAGTAACGTTTACTTCGAGAATGCAAAATAGCGTAGGCGAAGTTGGCGAGGTCTATTATTCTAACGGTGGCGAATTGAATTTAATGAACAATAAGGTTTCGCCTAAAGGCGGATTGGGAGAAAAGGAAGCAGCAGCGATGGGTATGAAAGCTAATTTACTTGCCCCTTTCGACTTGTCGAAAACTGAAGTTAAAATTGCAACTGGATCGAATACAGGCGGAGACCCCTTAACTTCTGGGCACATGCGCAATTGGATGGAATGTGTAAGAAGCAGAAAAACACCAAATGCGCCAGTTGAAGCCGGATATTATCATTCCATAGCCAATATCATGACCAATGCAGCTGTTCGTACAGGCGCTAAAGCCACTTTTGATGAAAAATCTCAGGAAGTTTTAGCGAATGGCAAGGTGTTTAAGTACTAAATGATAAGAGTTTTTCGTTGAGCCTAAAGCGGTTAGTGCATAAGAATGGCTTGAAGTGATACGTGTTTTTGCGTTAAGCGTAGAATGTGACGTAAAACAATTAGATAATAATTAAAGAAAAAAGTAATAAAATGTTCGTAAAATTTAAAAAATATAGTTTAGTTGCCCTCTCTTCCATTTTTTTAGTATCCACCGCTAGTGCCCAAAAAAAGCCATTGTTTGATGGTAAAACGTTAGCAGGTTGGAAAGTCATTACGGGTAAGGCTCCTTATGTGGTAAAGGATGGGATGATTGTAGGAACAATGGTGAAAGAATCATCAAATTCATTTTTGATCACAGAAAAAGAGTATGGCAATTTTATTCTAGAGCTGGATGTGAAACTGGAGGGCGTGGCCACCAATACTGGAGTTCAAACGCGTAGTCATTTTGATCCCGCTGGCAACAAAGGCGCAGGATTGGTGTATGGTAGGCAGATGGAAATTGATCCTACACCTAGAGCATGGACAGGAGGAATATACGATGAAGCGAGAAGATTGTGGTTGTATCCATTAGAGCTGAACCCAACAGCGAAAACTGCCTATAAGGTGGATGAATTTAATCATTACAGAATCGAATGTATCGGTAATGAACTCAAAACTTGGGTTAATGGTGTTCCAACCGCCTATGTAATCGATACCTTAGATAAAACAGGCTTTATCGGATTACAAGTGCATAGCATTGGTGCTAAAACAGAATTAGAAGGAAAAAAAGTTTACTTTAAGAACATTACCATTCAAACGGAAAACTTAAAATCACAGCCTTTTCCTAAAGGTATTTATACGGTTAATTTAACGCCCAATTCATTATCTGCTTACGAAAAATTAAATGGCTACAAATTACTATTCGATGGAAAAACTAGTACGGGGTGGATTGGTGCAAAAACAGGAGCTTTCCCTGCAAAAGGATGGGATATTTCTGGTGGACAAGTAAGCGTTCTGCCTTCTGGCGGAGCCGAATCGACCAATGGTGGTGATATTGTAACCAAAGAAGAGTTTGCTGCCTTTGATTTATCGTTTGAATTTAAATTATCGGAAGGAGCAAACAGTGGTGTGAAATACTTTGTAACCTTAGCCGAAAAAACTTCGGGTTCAGCCATTGGGTTGGAATATCAGGTATTGGATGATGTTAAACACCCTGATGCTAAAATGGGAAGAGATGGAAATAGAACCTTAGCATCCCTATACGATTTAATGACTTCGAAAAAGGAGGCTAGATTTTTGAGGCCAATCGGCGCGTGGAATAATGCCCGATTAGTAGTGTATCCAAATAACAAAGTGGAACACTATTTAAATGGGGTCAAGGTTTTAGAGTATACGAGGGGTAGTGAAGAGTTTAAAAAACTAGTAGCCATCAGTAAGTACAAAGATTGGAAAAACTTTGGCGAAGCACCTAAAGGTCGTATCCTTTTACAAGACCATGGCGATAAAGTTAGTTTTAGAACTATAAAAATAAAGAATTTGTAATGCAACGTCGTTCGTTCGTTAAAACATCTGCCTTAATAGGGTCGAGCATGCTTTTTGCAGACCAACTCTATGCAAACCTAGCTCTAGCCCCAGTTAACATCGCTATGATTGGCTGCGGTGATCGCGGCAAAGGTGTATTGTCGGTTATCAAAAAGATGAGCGATAAATTTACTATTGCTGCCTATTGCGACGTATTAGATTTTAGACTGGAAGAAACAAAGAAATATGTAGTTCCATCGTCCAAAGCCTATAAAGATTATAGGAAAATTTTAGACGATAAAAGTATAAGTGCTGTTTTTATTGCCACACCCCTTAGCGAACATTTTAAGATTGCTGCTGATGCTATTCGTGCGGGCAAACATGTATATGTCGAAAAAACCATGACTTATTCTATTGAGCAAGCGCTCGATTTAAGAAAGTTGGTGAGTGGATATCCCAAACAAGTTTTGCAAGTGGGTTATCAGTATCGCTATTCTCCCCTGTATTTCAAGGTGAAAGACATGATCAAAACGGGTTATTTAGGTAAAGTTTCGCAAATAGATTGTAGATGGGATAGAAATGGAACTTGGCGCAGAGCGGTTCCAAACCCTAGCTTAGAACGCCAGATCAATTGGAGAATGTATAAAGAATACTCTGGTGGATTGGCGGCAGAGCTTCTTTCGCATCAAATCGATTTTATCAATTGGGCATTCGAAACTCAGCCTGACGAAATTATTGGAACAGGAGGCATCGATGTGTATAAAGATGGACGAGAGACTTACGACAATGTACAGGCCTTATTGAGGTATAAGAATGCCGGAATGATTGGAAATTTCGGCGCAACCTGCGGTAATGCACACGATGGCTATTTATTTAAAATTAAAGGCACCAAGGGCTCAGTTTCATTGTATCCAGATACTGGGATTTTTTATCCCGAAAAGGAAACTGCAAAAGAATTGGGTATTGTGGATGGGGTTACGAGTGCAACAAAAATTGTGGTTAACAAAGATGGTGGTATTCCAATTTTAGATCAACCCACCAAAGACGGCACTAATTATGCACTGGAGGAATTTTACCTGGCCATTGTCGAAAATAAAACACCAGTTTCGAATATCAATACAGGCACACAAGCCGCAATTTGCGTAGCCATGTGTAACGAAGCCATTTATACTGGCAAAACACAGTTCTGGAAGAAGGAGTATTTTTAGTTGTTTTCAAAGTCATATCGAACGATCGTAGCTGTGAGATATCTTTATCGACCATATCCCATATTAGGAGTGAGCCTATACCGAGAATAATTACAACGCCCCGTAATTCGGTAACTCTTCCACAAATAAAAATTTTCCATTTGCATGATCAATTTTAGCAAAGTAGTGGTTTAGCCCGTTCGTAACGGCTAGCCACGGTGCTTTATAAACCGAATTGTAACGCGCTGCCTGGTCAAATGTAGCTTGTGTAATCGGTACTGAAGGTGCTTTGCACTCGATAACCATTATTTTTTCACCGGCATGATTGTAAACCAAAATATCACTCCGCTTTCTGGTTTGATTTAAACTTAAGCCACCTTCAATTTGTAATAAAGTAGGAGGAAAATGTTTAGCCGTAAGTAAGTGACGAATAAAGTGTTGTCTAACCCACTCTTCTGGTGTTAACACCAAATGCTTTTTTCTGATTTCGTCGAAAATAAAGTATAACTCATCCCTTTTGGTGATTTTGAAAGGATAAGGAGGGAGATTTAAAGGGGTGGGGATAAACATATGTAATACTCAACCTCAAATCTAAGCAAAATTCGTAATTTTACCAGCAATGAGCGCGGTAGAGATTATTAAAGATTTAAAAGCAAGAAAATTTAAACCATTGTATCTTTTACAGGGAGAAGAACCTTATTACATCGATCAAGTAGTCGATTATATGGAACACCATATACTGAATGATGGAGAAAGGGGATTTAATCAAACTGTTTTATATGGAAAGGACACTGACATGGCCACCATTCTAAATGCAGCAAAACGCTATCCGATGATGTCGGAGTACCAATTAATTATTGTAAAAGAAGCACAAGATTTAAAGTGGGCAAAGGAAACGGAGGGAAGTGGAAAAGAAACCGAAGTGGTATTGAATTACTTTGAAAAGCCTTTGCTTAGTACTATACTCGTTTTAGCATATAAGTACGCAAACTTCGATAAACGTAAAAAGATTTATAAGGCAATCACTAAAACAGGCGTTATTTTCCAGTCCGATCCAGTACGTGATTATAAGTTAATGCCTTGGATTGAAGAACATATCAAAGAAAAGGGATATAAGATCGCTCCCCAGGCTGCGGCACTAATGGCCGAATATTTAGGTACAGATTTATCTAAAATTGCCAACGAAGTAGAAAAGCTTTGTTTAAACATCGGAAAAGAAACTACAATACAAACCGATCATATTCAGAAGAATATAGGCATTAGTAAAGAATACAATGTTTTTGAACTGCAAAAGGCTTTAGCAAGCAGAAATGTGTTCAAATGCAATCAAATCATAAACTATTTTGCAGATAATCCAAAGGCAAATCCTATGGTAATGATCATGGCCAACCTCAGCGGTTATTTTACCAAAATATTGAAATATCACTATTTGACGAATAAGAATGATGCTGCTAAAGAACTGGGTGTGAGCCCATATTTTGTTAAGGATTACGAGAATGCGGCCAGAACTTTCGGTGCCGCCAAGACTTTCGACATCATAAGCTTATTGCGCGAGTACGATTTGAAGAGCAAAGGCTTAGACAGTACTGGAAATACCACCGATGGAGAACTGCTAAAAGAGCTGCTATTTAAGATGATTCATGGATAAGTGACTCAATTTTTCTTGTGTAACTATAAAGTTATACCTGAACATATATTTATAGTTACATTCTCATCTATATTTGTTTATCCATTAACTTATTATTAACTGATGAAGAAAAGAATACTAACCATTTTATTGGCAGTAGGTACTATTGCCATTGCCAACGCACAAAACCGACCTGGTGGTGCAGGCGGAGGTGCTGTAGATACTACACGCAGAGCCCCAGGAGCCTTGCCAGGTGCTGCAGCTAGAGCAGCACAACCTAAACCTTATAATACCGTAATTACGGATAAGGCGCTTACGCGTAAAGGGATGATCACCACGCACAAAATAGAAGATAAATTCTTTTTTGAAATTGCAGACACTACTTTAGGAAGAGACATTTTAGTAGTTAGCCGTATCTCAAAATCAGGTGCTGATGTACGTGCTGCACAAGGTTACGCCGGCGATCAAATTGGAAGCTCGGTAATCCGTTTTGAAAAAGGCCCTAATAACCGAATTTTTATGCGTAAGATTAGTTATAGAACTTATGGTGCAGATAGCACAACGTCTATGTACCAATCGTTAAAAAATTCAAATATCCAACCGATTGCTGCTGCATTTAACATTGCAGCTTACAGTCCAGACAAAAAAGGAAGTGTAATCGATATGACCGATTACATTAATAGTGATAATGATATTTTCTATTTTAGCTCTCCTGCAGCCAAAACACGTTTCAGATTAGGAACTCAATTGGCAGATAGAAGCTATATTTTAAATGTTCGCAGTTTCCCAACTAACGTAGAGATTACCACAGTTAAAACCTATAGCTTGGCTGCAGCAACTGCTGGAGCAGCTGGTGGCGGCGGTGGTGGCTTCGGTGGCGGTGGCGGATCAACAGGTTCTGCTACGGTTGAATTGAATGCTTCCTTGGTGATTTTGCCAAAAGTGCCAATGAAAGCCCGTTATTTCGATCAACGCGTAGGTTATTTCGCAGTTGGCTACACTGATTTCGATCTTAACCCACAAGGCGTAAAAGAAATCGAATTGGTTAAAAGATGGCGTTTAGAGCCGAAACCAGCTGATCTAGCGAAATACAAGCGCGGAGAATTGGTAGAGCCTCAAAAACCAATCATTTTCTATATTGACCCAGCTACTCCAAAAAAATGGGTTCCATATTTAATTGCTGGTGTTAACGATTGGGCTAAAGCCTTCGAAAAAGCTGGATTTAAAAATGCAGTTATGGGCAAAATCGCACCTACTGCAGCACAAGATTCTACTTGGAGTTTAGATGATGCACGTAACTCTGCTATCGTTTACAAACCATCTGAAATTGCCAATGCTAGTGGACCAAGTATCTCGGATCCAAGAAGTGGTGAAATTATGGAAAGCCACATTAACTGGTTCCATAATGTTCAAAAATTAGTACACGATTGGTACATGATCCAAACTGCAGCAGTTGATCCAAGAGCGCGTAAAATGACTTTCAGTGACGAGCTGATGGGCGATTTAATTCGTTTTGTATCTTCTCACGAAGTTGGTCATACCCTAGGTTTACGTCATAACTATGGATCTAGCTCTACGGTACCTACAGAAAATTTACGCAACAAGAAATGGGTAGAAGAAAATGGTCATACTCCTTCAATTATGGATTATGCGCGATTCAACTACGTAGCACAACCAGAAGATAAAATTTCGGCTAAAGGATTATATCCTCGTATTGGTGATTATGATAACTGGGCAATTGAATGGGGATATAGATATTTCCCTGATAGCAAAAGTGTTGCTTCTGATATGGTTATCTTAGATAAAATGACTACAGAATCTGCTAAAAACAGACGTCTATGGTTCGGTACTGAAACCAATTCGGATGATCCTCATTCACAAAATGAAGATTTGAGTGATAACGCTATGAAAGCAAGTGAGTACGGTATCAAAAACCTTAAAGTAATCTTAACTAGCTTGCCAGAGTGGACAAAAGAAAAAGGTGAAGATTATACCAATTTAAACACCATGTACGGTCAATTAACTTCACAGTTTGGTCGTTATATGGGGCATGTAGCTAAAAACATTGGTGGTATCTATGAAAATCCAAAAACGGTAGATCAAGCAGGTCCAGTTTACGAACGTACTCCAGCAGCTACTCAAAAGGAAGCGATGGATTTCTTAAACAGAAACTTGTTTACCACTCCAAAATGGTTAGCTAACCAAGCCATTATGGACAACATCGATGGAAATCCTTTAGAAGTTATCTCAAGATTACAAGGAACTACACTAACTAGATTAACAAGCAACAGTACATTGAGTAAATTAGTTGCTGCTGAAGCAACTGATGGTGCAAGTGCTTATAAAATCACAGATTTATTTACAGATTTAAACGGTGCAATTTTCACAGAGTTGAAATCGAATGCAACTATCGACGTATACCGTCGTAATTTGCAAAAAGCATACGTAGAGAAGTTAATCGCTATTGTTAAACCTGCTCCAGCTCCTACTGCAATCAATGCAGTCTTAGGTGGTGGTGGTAGAGGTGGTTTTGGTCCTAGTGGCTTAACTGCGGCACAAAGTGATGTACTTTCTGTAGTAAAAGGTCAGTTGCGCGAATTGCAAGGTTCAATTAAATCGGCAGCTAACAGTCAAACAGACTCGTTAAGCAAATATCATTTAGCTGATTTAAATGATCGGATAGAAACTGCTTTGAGCACAAAAGACTAGTCGATTAAAATTAATTCAAAGCGTCTTGATTAAGTTCAAGGCGCTTTTTGTGTTTACTGTCGGAGCGAGGAGATATCCTTTATTTCATCCCTAGTTTTCTCGTCGTTACACTCGCTCGAGATGACGCTTGCCTGAGCAGTCTTATCGAACGAGCTACAAAATTCGTCCTATCGAACATTATTTCCTGCCGTCCTATCGAACGGAGCGCAGCGAGGAGATACCTTTTTACTTCATCCCTAGTTCTCTCGTCGTTACACTCGCTCGAGATGATGCTTGCCTGAGCAGTGCTATCGAAGGCGCGCCGCGAGGAGAGAACTTAAACAAACAACCAATAAACTACTTTTTCTTAGGCGAAAGGGCTAAAAATTAATATCTTTGCGCAAAATCTAAAAACATGGCATTACAATGTGGTATAGTGGGCTTACCCAATGTTGGTAAATCTACCTTATTCAACTGTTTATCAAACGCAAAAGCACAAGCGGCTAACTTTCCATTCTGTACCATAGAACCTAACATCGGTGTAATTACCGTGCCGGACGATCGTTTGACGAAATTGGCTGATTTAGTGAAACCAAATAAAGTTCAACCCAACACCATCGAAATCGTTGATATTGCTGGTTTAGTAAAAGGGGCTTCGAAGGGTGAAGGCTTAGGTAATCAATTTTTAGGAAATATTAGAGCAACTAATGCCATTATCCATGTACTGCGTTGTTTTGATGATGGAAATGTAATCCACGTAGACGGTTCGGTAGATCCCATCCGCGACAAAGAAATTATTGATACCGAATTGCAATTAAAGGATTTAGATACCGTAGGAAAAAGGATCCAAAAAGTGGAGAAGCTAGCCAAAACAGATAAAGACGCTAAAAGGACTTTCGAAATTTTAAGTGTAGTAAAAACACATCTAGAAAGCGGTAATTCGGTTCGTTCTGCAGCATTGCAACAAGAAGATTTCGACTTTATCGAGGATTTAGGCTTATTAACGCAAAAGCCAGTGATGTATGTTTGTAACGTAGACGAAAATTCTGTGTTAACTGGCAATGCATATACGGAGAAAGTACAGGCTGCGGTTAAAAATGAAAATGCAGAGGTTTTGATTATCTCGGCTAAAATTGAATCTGAAATTGCAGAACTCGATTCGTACGAAGAAAGACAAGAGTTTTTGAGTGATTTAGGTTTAACCGAATCAGGTGTAAATAAATTGATTAGAGCGGCTTATCGTTTGCTCGATCTATATACTTATTTTACTGCAGGTGTACAAGAAGTTAGAGCGTGGACCATCACTAAAGGCTTTACAGCACCACAAGCAGCAGGTGTAATTCATACGGATTTCGAAAAAGGATTCATCCGTGCTGAAGTGATTAAATATAATGATTTCGTCACACTTGGCTCAGAAGTTGCCTGTAAAGATGCCGGCAAGTTGGGCGTAGAAGGAAAGACCTATGTCGTAGAAGACGGCGATATTATGCACTTCCGCTTTAACGTTTAATTTATTAAGTATATGGCGATGAACTTTTTTGGTACGCATCGCCATACACTTAATTACTGTTCATCAATCCTTTTGCCCTTCATGGCCTGACCAACGGCCATGTCCATTAAGCGTTCGGCAAAGGGACGAGTAAATTCATTCAGCTCATCTGCTTTTTTGAGGATACGATCTTTATCACCACTATCTAAGGCGTCTTTAAGTTCGGCGATAATGACAATCGTTAACGTTAATTCCTCTTCATTTAAAATATTGCCATTTTTCTTGATAAAACGCTCAGCGGTATAAACCAATTGTTCTCCTTCACTTTTTGCTTCAATGAGCATTCGTTGCTCTACATCACTCTTCGCATGCTCAATACTGTCAATCAGCATTTTCTCTACCGTATCATCACTTAAACCATAACTAGGAACAACATCAATCTCCTGTTTAACACCAGAACGTAATTCAATAGCTTGAACAGTTAAAATCCCATCTGCATTTAACAAAAAGTTAATATCAACTTTGGGTAAGCCGGCTGGCATAGCTGGAATCCCTTTTAAATCAAATTCTGCCAACTTGCGATTTTCTTTCACTAAATCACGCTCTCCTTGATAAACCGAAATTTTCATGTTCACCTGGCCGTCAATAGAGGTCGTATATTGGCGGCCTGCTTTAGTAGGTACTTTACTGTTTCGAGCGATAATCACATCCATCAAGCCGCCCATGGTTTCAATTCCAAGCGAAAGCGGTGTCACATCTAATAATAAAATATCAGAGCGGTTTCCAGCTAATATATCCGCTTGAATAGCGGCACCGAGTGCCACTACTTCATCTGGATTAATTTGGTCATGAGGCGGACGATTAAAGAATGTGGTTACGGCTTGTTTGATGTAAGGCGTTCGCGTAGAACCACCTACCAAAACCACTTCGTCAATCTCGTCAATTGTAAGGTTGGCATCGGTTAGCGCCTGCGTGCAACAGGCCAAAGTTTCGGCTACCTTAGCCGAAATTAATTGCTCAAAGGTTTGTTTATCTAGTGTACACCAAATTTCACCAACTTGTTCATTGTATAAATTGTGCGTAGATAGCGCCTTTTTAGCTGCCTCCGCTTGTAAGCGTAAGGTTTGCATTAAAATATGGTCTGCTGCCAGCGCTTCAAAATCGAGTTTGTTTTTTTCTATCCAATAGTCTAAAATGGCGCGGTCAAAATCATCGCCACCTAAAAAGGTATTCCCATTTGTAGATAAGACTTCGAAAATACCATTCTGAATTTGAAGAATGGACACATCGAATGTTCCGCCTCCTAAATCATAGACGGCAATTGTTTTTTGTTGAGTGGGATCTAACCCTAAACCATAAGCTAAGCTAGCGGCAGTTGGTTCATTAACGATGCGCAATACATCTAGTCCTGCTAATTTTCCCGCATCTCGTGTAGCTTGGCGTTGACTATCGTTAAAGTAGGCTGGGACGGTAATCACCGCTCTGTTAACTGGGGTTTTTAAGGCATGCTCTGCTCTGGCTTTCAATTCTTTTAGAATTTCGGCCGACAACTCAATAGGCGTATAGAATTTATCGCCTGCCTTTATTTTAACCAGCGAATCACTATCATCATCAATAATTTTGTAGCTAAAAACATCCTTGTGGCTAGCTACGTCTTTATACGATCTTCCCAATAGCCGCTTAACTGAAAAGATGGTGTTCGAAGGGTCAGTTGTTAAAAATGCTTTAGCTTCGTTTCCAACTTCAGCATCACCTTGAGCATTGAAATGAACAACGGATGGAACCAATACACCCTTACCAGTATCATTGATTACTTGTGGGTTTTTTTCAGGATTGATAAAAGCAACCAAGCTATTCGTTGTGCCTAAATCGATGCCAACTATGATTTCTTCTTTCTGAAAAGAACCCGTAGCCAGATTGATGGATATTTTTGCCATAAGACTTCAAATTTACGGAGTTTCTTTTTGAAAAAAGAGTCCGAAAGTTGGTAAAGTCTGTGCGTAAGTAAGTCTGATGTCAAAAAAATACCGCTTTTCAATACTCACCCTGTGTATCGGAATTCCAGTCTTCAATTTTCGCACTATAACCATCCGCCCCCCAGCGCTCGGTACAAACTTACGCTCGCACTTAATTGAGCTGTTTTTAAGCTTTTCAAATCTAACTCACCCTGTAGCAAGTTGCCTTGAGCAGTAATCACCTCCAGGTAGTTGGCCATGCCGCTTTTAAATAACAGATCAGAATTTTTAACTGCAAGTTGCAAGATTTTCACCCTTTCTTGCGCAATGCCATATTCATCTTTTAAATGTATGATTTTTGCTTGTTCATTAGCCACTTCAACTACGGCAGAAATTACGGCTTGCCTAAACTGCAAAACCGATTGATCTCGCTCTACCTTTGCCAATTCAAATTGGGTCCTTAACACACCTCTCTGAAAGATGGGTTGTGTAATTCCTCCTCCAACTACTCCAAATAACGAAGCGGGTATGTTGAACCAATTGCTTGCTTTAAAGCTATTTATTCCACCGCTTGCCGAAATAACCAAAGTTGGATATAGGTTTGCATTGGCAATTCCCACTTTTGCATTGGCGATCGTTAAACCCAACTCAAAGCTTTTAATGTCCGGCCTAACATTCAACAAGGTTGCTGGAACACCGATGGCTAATCCTTCTGGAATAGTTAATTGTTCGAGTGTTGTCGCTCTTTCTATTGCGGTAGGATACCTTCCTGTTAAGGCACTTAATACATTTTCTTGGATGTTGATTTCCTGACTGAGCTGTGGAATAAGTTGTGAAGCCTTAAATAATTGTGCCTCTGCTTGTTGAATGCCCAGGGAGGTGATTTGTCCGGCATCAAACTGCATTTTTATCATCTTCAGTGTGTTGGTGTTGAGCTCAACATTTCGTTGTGCAACATTTAATTGCGCATCAAGCATTAATAATCGGTAAAAGCCATTTGCCGTTGCTGCTACAATATAGGTTTGAACGGCTTTTTTAGCTTCTACAGATTGTAGATATCCCGCATAAGCGGCATCTTTTTGTCGACGGATTTTACCCCAAATATCAGCTTCCCAGCTCAATGCTAAATTTGAATTAAAATCTTCAATATGAGTTGTCTTTAAAAACTGGGAGGTGCTTAATCCATTGATGCTATTATCAGAAGGACGATTGGAACTTGCACTAAGCTGCAAATTGAGTTGTGGAATATTGCCTAGTTTAGCACGTTTTAAAATCAGCTCTGCTGCATCAATGTTTTTTAAAGCCAATTGTATATCGAAATTTCTCGTTAAAGCGCTGTCTATTAATTGACGAATAGCTGGAGTAGTAAAAAACTCATGAACCGGTAATTTACCAATGCTACTGCTGTCTTTTTTGAGGATATTTCTGAAATTAAACGGGATATCTTTAGTTGGAGCAATAATGTCTTTCGAAATACCACAACTGCTTAAAACTAAAAGCAAAGTGGCGAAAGTTAAATTTATATATGTTTTCATTATTTTATATGTTAATTGAACCATTTTCTTAACCATTGGGCTATTAACGGTGCAAATTCGTTTACAACTGTTTTTTCTGGTGTGTGGAGATTTTGATTAGTTTCCATGGGTTTCTAAATTTGGTGTAGCATGGGCCACGGCCAAGGGCTCGCCCGTGATTTTTTCCTGTAGATACTGAAATAGAATAAATAATACAGGGATAATGAATATACCAAGCAAAACCCCAAAAATCATTCCTCCTGCCGCTGCAATACTAATCGAATGATTACCTAAAGCGGAGGGTCCAACTGCAGTCATCATAGGAATCATTCCCACAATAAATGCTAAAGAGGTCATTATGATTGGTCGTAGCCTCAATTTTGCAGCCTCTAGAGAAGCGGCGAGCAAAGATTTACCTGCTCTTCGGCGTTGAATGGCAAATTCTACAATAAGAATAGCATTTTTAGCCAATAAGCCGATCAGCATAACTAAGGCAACTTGCACATAAATGTTGTTCGATATTCCAGTTAAGCCAATGGCAGCAAATACTCCGAATATTCCTGTTGGGATAGATAAAATAACGGCCCAGGGTAAGATGTAACTCTCGTATTGAGCCGCTAGCAAGAAATAAACAAACAATAGGCAGAGAATAAAGATAATGGCCGATTGTCCACCTGAAGAAAGCTCTTCTTTGGTCATTCCCGAAAACTCATAACCATAACCACTAGGTAAATGCTTAGCAGCCACTTCCTCAACTGCTCTAATGCCATCACCAGAGCTGAATCCAGGTTTGGTCATCGCATTTAATCCAATCGAATTAAATAAATTATAACGAGATGCAGTTTCTGGACCATATACCCTTTCTAATTTCACTAATGTATTTAAGGGCACCATTTCACCAGTATTGTTTTTTACGAACACTCCATCCATGGCCGACGCATTGGCTCGGTCATTTCTATCGGCTTGCACCACCACTCTGTAATATTTTCCAAAGCGATTAAAGTCGGATGCTTGTGCGCTGCCAAAATAGGCTTGCATCGTTTGTAAGATATCTTTTATACTTACCCCTAATTGAGCCGCTTTAACCTCGTCTAATTTCATTTCTAATTGAGGATAGTCTGATTTGAATGACGTAAATGCAATTGCAATTTCTGGTCTCTTCATTAACTCTGAGATGAAATTACTGGATACTTTGCTAAACTTATCAAGCGATCCCCCAGTCTTATCTTGTAAAACCATATCTAAGCCATCGATATTGCTAAAGCCAGGTACGGTAGGGAAGGTGAAGACGAAGAAATTTGCCCCTTTAATAGCAGCTAATTTTCCGCTAACTTCATTCATTATGCCATTGATATCCTTAATTTTCCCGCGTGATGCAGTAGGTTTTAAAAGTACAAAAGCAACACCTGATGACGGGCTTGAGGATTGGGTTAAGATGTTGAAGCCAGAAAGCCCCATCAATGTCTGTTTAGATTCCATATCTGCCAATAAGCCTTCTGCCTGTTTAATCACTTCCGTAGTGCGATTTAACGATGCACCAGCTGGCATAGATAAGGATATTGCTAAAAAACCTTGGTCTTCCGAGGGAATAAAACCCGACGGGGTACGCTTGATCATTACGCCAGTTGCAATTATTATTGCCGCCAAGCCCACCAATGTTGCCCAGCGAAAGCGGACTAAAAATTTTAAGGCATTTGTATATTGATTAGTTAATTTCTCAAAACCAGAGTTAAATCCTGCAAAGAATTTTTCTTTGAATGTTTTTTTCTCTGCACCAGTGTGATGATTTTCTTTTAAAAATAGAGCGGCTAAGGCTGGGCTCAACGTTAATGCATTTACCGCTGAAATTACAATCGCAATCGCTAAGGTGAAGGCAAATTGTCTATAGAAAAGCCCTGTAGAACCTTCCATAAAACCAACGGGTAGGAACACAGCCGACATCACCAAGGTAATGGAAATAATGGCACCTGTAATTTCGCTCATTGCAGCCGCAGTTGCTACTTTTGGGGCTAAATGGCGATGTTCCATCTTTGCATGAACGGCTTCTACCACCACAATGGCATCATCCACTACGATACCTATAGCTAGCACCAAGGCAAATAACGTAAGCAAATTTATTGAGAAGCCAAAAATCCACATGAAAAAGAAAGTTCCTAAAATAGCCACAGGTACCGCAATGGCAGGAATAAGCGTAGAACGGAAATCTTGCAAGAAGATAAATACAACTATAAATACTAAAATAAAGGCTTCAATTAAAGTATGGATTACTTGACTGATAGATTGATCTAGCGAATTTTTAGTGTTGTATAGGATGAGATGTTTTACGCCTTTTGGGAAGTTTTTAGCCGACTTATCCATCAATTTTGCGATCGCAATCTGAATCTCGTTAGAATTAGAACCAGCCAGTTGCACCACTCCAATATTGACACCAGGTTTGCCATTTACTCTGGTAAAATTGGTGTACGAATAGGCGCCAAATTCAATTCTAGCTAAATCTTTTAACCGCAGTATAGAACCATCTGCATTAGCCTTAATAACCATCTCGCCATACTGCTCGGGCTTATTTAGTTTCCCTTTGTAGGTAATCACATATTCAAAAGACTCCTTACTGCTTTCTCCAAATTTTCCTGGTGCAGCTTCTAAGTTCTTGTCTTGAATAATAGCCATTACTTCTTTTGGAGTAAGGCCATAGGTGGCCATTTTTGAGGGATTTAACCAAACTCTCATGGAGTAATCCTTGTTCCCACCAAAAATAGTGGCAGAACCTACTCCCTGTATTCTTTTAATATCTGGAATGATATTAATTTGTGCATAATTAGCCAGAAAGGTTTGGTCATAGTTCTTCTCATCATCGGTGAAAAGGTCGACCACCATAATTAAACTGTTTTGCTGCTTAGCCGTTGTAATACCTGCTTGCACAACTTCAGAAGGCAGCTGACTTGTAGCTTGAGAAACTCTATTCTGAACATTCACAGCGGCTTGATCTGGATTGGTGCCCAATTTAAAGTAAACGGTAATCACTAATGAGCCATCGTTACTAGCTGTAGAACTCATGTAACTCATGTTTTCTACACCGTTAATCGACTCCTCTAACGAGGGGGCTACCGAACGGAGTACCGTTTCTGCATTTGCTCCCGGATAAAAAGCCATAACCTGTACCGCCGGAGGTGCGATGTCGGGAAATTGTTGTAGGGGTAATTTAGTTAATCCAAGTACACCAAGGATAACCAAAAGGATAGAGATAACCGTAGCGAGTACGGGTCTATTTAGAAATATTTTGAACATTGTATTAGTTATTTGAAGCGTTATAAGCGGTCACTGTTTTTGCTTTTTCAGGTTGGATTATGTCTCCTTCTTTTAAGCTTTCAAAACCTTTGGATACAATTTGGTCGCCCGACTTTAAACCGTCAGCTACCAAATAATTTATACCACTCGTACCGAGTACTTTAATTGGAATTTTACTTATTTTGTTATCTTTATTTACTGCAAATACAAAAACCTTATCTTGTATTTCAACCGTTGAAGCCTGGGGAACCAACAAGATGTTGTTGTGCTCGAGGCTTAATCTAATTTTTCCCGTATTTCCAGATCTTAATACGCCATTTGCATTTGCAAAACTTGCTCTTAAAGTAATGGCGCCTGTAGATTTATCAAACTGCCCGTCTATCATGTCAATTTTTCCTTTAGCTGGATATAGGGTTTGATCTGCCAAAACCAAAGCTACACTTGGTAAGTGTTTAAGCTGATCGGCAACTGAAGTTCCGGTATGCTGACTATTAAAATTGATAAAGTCAGTTTCTGCTAAAGAGAAATATACGTGAACTTCGTGCACATCTGAAAGGCGAGTTAAAGGCTCAAGATCTGCCTGACTTACTAAACTTCCTTGTTTTTTTGGCAATCTACCAATGTATCCGTTAATTGGAGCCTTAATATGCGTGTAGTTTAGGTTAATTTGAGCACTATTTACGCCTGCTTTTGCTTGCTCTACGTTCGCTAATGCAATTTGGTGAGCCGTTTTTGCAGTTTGTAGTTGAAAAGAAGAGACCACTTTAGCTTCAACTAAAGGAGCCAACTTGTCGATTTCTAGTTGTGCATTTAACACGGCGGCCTTGGCTGCATTTAAAGAGGCAATAGCGTTGTTAACTTGAGCCCTAAAAGGCAATTCAGAAATGCTAAATAGCAATTGTCCTTTGCTAACTAATTGACCTTCATTGACGTATATTTTTTCGATTGTACCTGAAATTTGAGGTCTAATTTCCAGATCGGTAGTTCCCTGAATAGCCGCTGGGTAGTCGACATAAGTTTCTTGAGAGCTTTCATTTAAAGTAATAGTTGGCAATGTTAATACCGGTGCTGATACCTGCATCGGTGTACTGGTACAGCTGGCTAGAAATAAAGTAACAGTTATTACTAATAGAATAACCCATTCGTTAAACAATTTAACATTGTTAGGTAATGGAGCGAGTTTGGAGCTATGTTTCATGATATTGGGGGTTTTTAATTGTATTTAATGTTAATTATTTATTTAACAGTGTTAAGTTAGAGTTAAAGTTTGTTTATGAAACTTTACGTTAATAATGTATTTAACACTGTTAGATTTTAGGGTAAAAAATTTTTAGTCGTTTATGGTTTTAATAATTGCCTTAATCGCACTTCTTAAAATTTGCTGATTGATTTCATCATTAGCTCCTTTTTGAACAAGGTTAATGGATACTAAGCCATGGATTAAAGACCAAAATGTATAATATTTTAAGCAGGACGTGTCTTCTGACACTGGACGTTTGGTAATTAATTTTTCAATAGCATCATAAAACAAATCGGTGGTATACTCAGCTTCAGGCATTTTAGTATAGAGTTCGCAACAGTTTACTTGCACGCCATACATCAATTGGTAATACTCTTTCTCTTCGAATGCGAAATCCCAATAAGCCAACCACATAGCTTCTAATTGCTCTTCAGAGTCTTCTTTACTATCTCTAGCCGCTTTAACTTTGATACCTAAGTGAATATAACCTTGTTTGGTCAGCTCGAACAGAATGCCTTCTTTGTTAGAAAAATATTCGTAAATGATTGGGGCGGTGTATTCAATCACATCTGCAATTTTACGCATGCTGAGTGCGGCCCATCCTTCTTGTTTTACAATTTGTAAAGCAGCAGCCAAGATATTCTTACGAGTATCTTCTTTTTGTCGCTGTATTCTTTCTTTACTTCCCATAATAAGGTTAAATGTTATAAAATAATCTAACACCGTTAAGCAAATGTAGTAAGGGTTTTTAATTTACATATCATCCGTTTGTCAGATAATTTAGAAATGGCGTTAACGATACAAATTTTAAACTTTCTACTGCTGATTTTTTTAGGTGCTTATTAATAACATCAAACTATTGCGCAATTTCATTAATTTTGAAAATGCTTGGATTAAAATTATTGACCGACCCTCGTTGGGCAAATGTTGCTGAATCTAATTTAGAAGAAATTTTAACTGACCATGCTTGGTGCGAACAAAAGGCAGCAACGAATGCCATCACGTTAATTGCAAATAATTCCGAACATCACGATTTAGTAGAAGAACTTACCGCTATTGCCATAGAAGAAATGGAGCATTTTCAACAAGTTATTGCACTTATCAAAGCGAGAGGATATGCGCTCGGTCGCGAGAGAAAGGACGATTATGTAGGTCAATTGGTGAAATTTAGTAAAAAGGATGGTAGCAGAAATACTTCGTTCATAGATCGGCTATTGTTTGCAGCCATGATCGAAGCTAGAAGTTGTGAACGATTTCGTGTACTTTCTTTGCATATTAAGGATGTTGAACTTGCGAAGTTCTACCATGACTTAATGGTTTCGGAAGCGGGTCACTATACTACCTTTTTGAATTTTGCCCGAAAATATGCTATTGATGTTGATGTAGAGAAGCGTTGGAAGGAATGGCTCGAATTTGAAGGTGAATTAATCCAAAGCTTTGGCAACAAAGAAGCTATTCATGGATAGCTGAACCCAACTCTTTTTTATGGAAGTTCCATAACCAGATTACAATATTCTGATAACTTTTTATACCACTTGGTTGATTGTTTAATTTGAGGAATTTATCAAAGGTAACATTCATGTAGCCAGACATCTGACTATTATACTTGCGCCAAAATTCACTTTCTGCTTTAAAATGGGCTAACACTGATGGGGCTATTTTTTTATATAAGATCTCATAATCTTTCGGTGATTTAATGCGGATTTCTAATAAAAGGTAACGCAACATATTATAGTTGGCTGAGTATCTAAAATTTAGATCATCGCTGTGAACAGCAGTCAAATAACCCACCAAATTGGCTTCGTCTTCACGAGCAACACCCAGTTGATGTGAAATCTCATGGCAAGCTACAAACGGTAGCACCCAAGAAGGTAAAATCATATTTAAATTAGCTTCGCCGGTTAAGGGGTTGTAATAACCTTCAATACCTATTTTACTAGTCGCCCAACTGCTTAAAACGGGTTTGAATGATGGGACTGAATAGGTAAAAAATGCCTGTTCCTTTTGCATTTTTTGATACGCTGCAATTGATTTTTCTCTGATTTCTTTTAAGGTGTAAATAGGATTACTCTTAACTTTAGGTTGAAGATTATTTAGTCTTTCGACGAAAAAATTGCCTAACAGTACCAATTCTTTAACATCATATTTGTCATCTGGAATAGAGAGTTGAGCACTTATACTTGGTCTAGCGTAATTCAATCCCCAAAGCAGTTTAAAACTGATATACAGTAGGAGTAGAATATTTGCTAATTTAAGCGGAATCGCCAACCGATCTTTCTTTTTTAATGATTTTCTTTTCTTCAGGAACAAAAAGATATGCCGTAAGGCAAATAAGATGAGCGAAACATAAACAATATCTCCTAAGGCAAATGGGAAAAGCGATGAAACCCATCTTAAAGAAACTGATAGAATGGGATATAGGCCATTTGAATAATAGTTGAGAACTAATGTTGGGCTCAAACCTAAAAGGAAAATCAATATAGAAATACCGAATAGAATTCCAGAACCAATAAAGCGCTTGCGAGGCGGAAGCATTACCGATTAAAATTTAATCTCTTGCCAATTTCATTCGTGGTAAATTTCCCATTTTGATAAGCCAAATTTCCTGAAACAAAAGTATGTGTAATGCTGGCTTTAAACGTTTCACCATCAAAAGGAGACCATCCACATTTGTAAAATATATTTAATGGAGTTACTTTAAAAGGGTCATTTAAATTCACTAAAACTAAATCTGCCCAATAACCTTCACGTATAAATCCACGCTTGTCAATATCAAAACAAATAGCCAGATTATGAGCGGTTTTTTCCACGATCTTCTCTAAGGAAATCTTCCCTTCTAAATGCATTTCTAATAAAGCAGGTAATGCATGTTGAACTAAAGGTCCTCCAGAAGGAGCTTGGCTGTAAGACTGTTGCTTCTCAGCTAAAGTATGTGGTGCATGATCAGTAGCAATTACATCAATATAATCTGCTAAAATACCTTCCAAAATTCCGGCTTGATCAGTTTTAGTTTTTACTGCAGGGTTCCACTTTATAAAATTCCCTTTCGTAGCATAATCTTCGTCGTTAAACCAAAGGTGATGAACACAAGCCTCTGCTGTGATCTTTTTATTCTTTAACGGAGTTATATTATCAAATAAAGCAATTTCTTTAGCCGTCGAGATATGTAAGATGTGTAAGCGAGTTTCGTATCGTTTGGCCAATTCGACAGCAAGAGAAGATGATTTATAACACGCTTCTGCACTTCTGATTAAGGGATGCATGTCTATGGTTAAATCATCGCCATATTTTTCTTTAAATAGTGCTAAATTTTCACGAATAGTTTGTTCATCTTCACAGTGCGTCGCCACCAGCATTGGGGCTTTGCTAAATATGTTCTCTAAGGTTTTCTCATTATCCACTAACATATTTCCGGTAGATGAGCCCATGAATACTTTAATTCCGCAAACGTTTTTAGGGTCTGTTTTTAGGACTTCCTCTAGATTATCATTGCTTGCACCCATGTAAAAGGAGTAGTTGGCTAACGAAGTTTGTGCGGCAATCTCATATTTGTCCGCTAACAAACCTTGCGTTAAGGTATTCGGAACGGTATTTGGCATTTCCATAAAAGAGGTGATACCTCCAGCTACAGCAGCCATGCTCTCCGTAAAAATATCGGCCTTATGTGTTAAACCCGGCTCGCGAAAATGAACTTGATCGTCAATCATGCCAGGCAAGAGATAAAGGGCTTCTGCATTAATCTCCTGTGCTTCTGACGATGATAATCCCTTACCGATTTTCTCAATAAATCCGTTTTTAATCAAAACATCTGCAACAATTTGCTGCCCTTCATTTACCAAAGTGGCACTTTTAATCAGGTACGTATTCATAATTTCAAAGGTAGTGAATTGGGTTAACTGTTTAAATTGTAAAATTGAATAATTGATGAACATACATGGCAATAACCGATTAAACAGTTAACCATCTTCGCAAAATGCGTATCTTTGTGCCTTATGGCAAAATCATTCGAAGAATTTAACCTCAACAGGCAATTGTTAAACGCAGTGGCTGATGCTGGATATACTGTTGCGACCCCAATCCAAGAAAAAGCCATTGCCCCGGTGTTATCGGGACAGGACATCTGCGGAATTGCAGAAACAGGAACAGGTAAAACAGCAGCCTATGTTTTGCCCATGTTAATGAAGTTGAAATATGCGCAAGGTGATGCTCCGAGAGCTTTAATTTTAGCGCCAACCAGAGAATTAGCGATGCAAATTGCTGAAGAAGTAAAACGGTTTAGCACCTATACAGATTTACGTTCAGTCGTAATTTTTGGTGGAATTGGGCCGAAATCGCAAAAAGAAAAAATAAAGGCGGGCGTCGATATTCTGATCGCAACTCCAGGACGTTTTTTAGATCTATACCTAACGGGCGATATCAATACAAAGTACTTGCAATTCTTAGTGCTCGACGAAGCTGATAAAATGATGGATATGGGCTTTATTGGCTCTATCCACAGAATATTAGAGGTAGTGCCGCGTAAACGTCAAAACTTGCTTTTTTCGGCAACAATGAGCGATTTAGTTCAGAAAATTGCTGGAGATTTCTTAAAACATCCAACCATAATTGAAGCATCAGAACAAGCTACACCCGCCCAAACGGTAACTCAGGTTTTGTATGAAGTGCCAAATTTTAAAACTAAAATTAATTTGTTGCAACATTTGTTAAAGGATGATGAAGTTTTCAATAGATTGATTATTTTTTGTAAAACCAAAGCGGTAGCAGATAATATTTTTAGTTTCGTAGTTCGTCGTTTTGGTGAAAAATCCGTCAGGGTAATTCACGCTAATAAAGGTCAGAACACAAGAATCAATTCAATAACTAGTTTTAAAGAGGGGAATATAAGGGTATTAGTGGCGACCGATGTTGCCTCGAGGGGTATTGATGTTACCGAAGTGAGCCATGTCATCAATTTCGATGTGCCCATTATCATTGAAGATTATGTACACCGAATTGGCCGCACCGGCAGGGCATTTGCTAAAGGGGATGCGATTACCTTTTGCACGGAGGCTGAAAAGTATTATATCAATAAGATTGAAAAATTAATCAGACAAACTATTCCTACGCTCGATATTCCGACCGAGGTGTTTATTGAAGAAACGCCTTATGAGGAACGACAACATATAGCAAAGGAAATAGATTTACAAAAACGTAAAGAAGATCCTGATTTTAAAGGGGCTTTTCACGAAAAGAAAAATGCCAAGCAGATTGAGCAAAGAGAAAGAGATAAGGCCAGATCTACTGCCCATAAGCAAAAGGTATTTAAAAATAAAAAGCGATTTGATAAGAAAAAGAAGTAATGGTGAAATTTAGATTAACGCCCCTAAATATTGTAACTTCTCTTGGTTTTGTTTGCTTAGCATTGAGCTTTTTTAACTTTAGCTCAAATGGATTACTTATTGGTACAGGAATGGAATCGCTTTATAAAATAATTTTAGCCTGCCTCGTGTTAGTTTCCATCGTTACCGATTTAATTTTTAGATTTCTTTTTAAAGATTTAAAGCGTATTTGGTTCGTAGAATTGATTTTTATTTCCTTAACCATTGTCATTTTTTTATTATTACAAAAGTAAAACGATAACCATTTAAAAATTCTATTCAAAATCAACATCTTTGCAAAAGAATAAAGGTTAAAGCAAATGCTAATCAAGCGGTGAAAGCACCTAAATCTTGAAAGCCAGTTAATCTTTAAAATCCTATCATAATGAGACAAGCAGAAATAAAAATCACCGTAGAACTAGATGATCAAAACATGCCCGAAAATATTCTTTGGGAAAGTACAGACGCAGAAACCAAAGACCAAGTTCCTGTTAAGTCTATGATTTTAGCACTGTGGGATCATAATTATAAAAATTCGATGCGTATAGATTTATGGACTAAAGATATGCCCGTTGATGAAATGAAAAGGTTTTTTTACGAAACCTTGCAAACCATGGGCGATAGTTTTTTAAAGGCAACCGGAGAAGAGAACATGGTGGAAGACCTTCGTGATTATTGTGCACACTTTGCAGATAAAATGGGTATCGATACCAGAAAATAATAAAAACCGCTTTACGCTTAACACCAAACACCACCACCATGCTAGTCATAAACAAAATAAATGCGTATCT
>Ga0247813_10000927_pt1 | contig 23553 bp, 16 predicted proteins | sample UWRJL169409C1_FD_180719 | JGI IMG/M metagenome (GOLD analysis project Ga0247813, IMG submission 180719) | Plant litter microbial communities from Arlington Agricultural Research Station in Wisconsin, United States - UWRJ-L169-409C-1 | ecosystem: Environmental > Terrestrial > Plant litter >...
CCGAGCAACCTCGTGCTCGCCGTGCGTGAGACCGACACCGTCAGCACGAATGAGGCGCTCTCGGTCGAGGTGCTCAACAACACGAACATCCGTATCACGTCATCTGCTGCTCTCACCGAACAGACCCAGTTCACGTACACGATCTCCGACGGACTCAACACGGCACTCGCGGGTGTCACTGTCGTTCCGGTTGCACCGATCGTCACGCGGCAGCCTCCGGTCGCGCAGGACGACGCGGTGAGCGTTCGTGCCGGCGACATCGTGAGCTACACCGTGCTCGGCAATGACTACCACCCGGATGACTCGCAACTGCTGCTCGACCCCGAACTCGTCGACACGTCGAAGGTGGGTGAGGGCGGACTCGCCTTCGTCAACGGACAGACGGTGCGCTACCAGGCGCCGCTCAAGGCGTCGACCTACTCAGCCACCTACCGCGTCAATGACAAGTACGGCGAGTCAGCGACGGCCACGATCACCTTCAACGTGAAGGCGGATGACGACGCCAACAACCTCCCGCCGGTTCCCGAACCCCAGACCGCTCGTGTCTTCGCGGGCGAGTCTGTGGACATCCAGGTGCCGCTCGACGGGATCGACCCCGACGGCGACTCCGTCATGCTCACCCGCATCGTCCAGCCGCCCTCGAAGGGGCAGCCGAACAACCTGACCGAGAAGGGCTTCACCTACACGGCAGGCCCGGACAGCGCTGGAACGGACTTCGTGCGTTACGAGGTCGAGGACACCTTCGGTAAGAAGGCCCAGGGCCTCATCAGCATCGGTGTCATCCCTCCGGGTGAGACAAAGGACCCGCCGAGCGCCATCGATGACAGCGTCGAGATCAAGCCGGGTCGCACGGCGTCCGTCGACGTGCTGCTCAACGACTCCGACCCCAACAACTTCCCGCTCTCGGTGACCAAGGAACTCCTCGACGTCGAGAAGGGCATCGACGCGCGCGTCGACAACAACCGCGTCATCATCGACGCACCCGACGTCGAGGGCACCTTCTCGATCCGCTACCAGATCGACAACGGCCGATCCGGTATCGACAGCGCCTTCCTGCAGGTGCGGGTCACCAAGGACGCCAAGGCGCTCTACCCGACCGCCGAGGACTACTACGTTCCCTTCGACGACATCGTCGACGCGGACTCGGTCGTCGTGCCGCTCAAGGACATCATCTCCAACCCCTCGGGCGTCGCAGAAGACCTCGTGATCACCGTCGACGGTGTCAACGCGGAACTCGGCGTCGTCGACCAGGCCGCGCAGACGATCACCGTGCGTCCGGCCGAGCGTCGCACGGCCATCGCGTACACCGTCACCAACGAGATCGACAACCTCAGCGGCTCTGCGTTCATCGTCGTGCCGCCCAAGGTCGACCCAGAGGATTCCCCTCCGCCGTACCTGCGCGATGACCTCGGCGAGATCGTCGTCGACATGAACGGTGAGGGTGAGTGGAAGCTCGCGGACATCCTCATCGTGCCCTCGGGCCGCCCCGCGATCATCACGCAGAAGTCCACCGTGACAGCGCTCAGCAGTGACGGCAGCTCGCCCTACGTCGACAAGGGCACGATTCGCTACGGTGCTCCGAAGGACTACCGCGGACCTGCATCCATCGCCTTCGAGGTCACCGATGGCAACGATATCGATGACCCCAACGGAAACGTGGCAACCATCGTCTTCCCGATCTCGGTCGGCGACCCGAACTTCGAAGACACCCCACCTACGTTCACAACACAGGAAGTTCGACTCGAAGCCGGAGACGGCGGCAGAACGACTGTCGACCTGCGCGCGTCGAGCTCGCACCCGAACAAGTCGCTCATCAGCCAGTTCACCTACGACGGCCTCGAGGGCAAGACCGCGGACATCGACGGCTCACTGAACGGCAGCGAGCTCACTGTGTCGTCCCCGCTGGGTTCGCCGGTGGGCAGCCGCGCGACATTCCGTTTCAACGTCAAGTACAAGGACTTCACGGTTCCCGGTGTTGTCACAGTCGTGCGGGTCCCATCGACCAAGCCGCTCGCCCAGGCCGTCGAGGACACAGCCAAGGGACAGCGCGGTCAACCGCAGGGTGCTCTCAACGTTCTCGCCAATGACTACAACCCATTCGACGGCGAAGCGCCGCTCAAGCTCGTGAGCGCGGTGATCGAGAACGGCACCGAGTCGCAGGCGACGGTGAGCTCCACGCCCGACGGCATGGTCTCGGTCAACCCCGGCCCGAACTTCATCGGCGTCATCAGTGTCGTCTACACGATCGCCGACGGCACGGGCGAGCCGAGCCGAAACGTGCAGGGCAGGTACCTCCTCACCGTGCGCGACGTGCCCTCGAAGGTGGATGCACCGAACGCAACGGCAGGCGACCTCCAGGCCTCGGTCTCCTGGGTGACTCCGGCGACCAACGGTGAGCCGATCTCCGGCTACACCGTCACCTGGTCTCCCGCGCACGGCGCCGGGGGTGGAACCGCGCAGCTCCCCGCCTCCGCAGCGAGCCACACGGTCACTGGGCTCACCAACGGCACCGATTACCGCTTCCGCGTCGTCGCACACAATGTGCTCGGCGCGAGCACGATCTCCGACGAGAGCAATGCCGTGCGGCCCAAGGGCCAGGCGACACCCGCGACGTCGCTCGCGCTCTCGGCGAGCAACACCGGCAACGGCCTGCTGACGATGTCGTGGGGTGGTGCCGGAGCCAACGGTGGCGAGATCACCGGATACACCTGGACCGTCTACTCGGGGTCGGCTGCCGTGCAATCCGGCACGACCGGCGGCGCGACGAGCGCCTCCTGGGCGGGCAACGTCGGAACCGCGTACACGTTCTCCGTCGTCGCTCTCGCGACCGGCGGAAACTCGAACCCGTCAGCACGCTCCTCGGCTGCGACGCCCATCCCCGGAAAGCCGAGTGTCTCGCTCAGCGCGCCGGGAGCACCGGGGGACTACACGCTCAACGCCTCCTACGGGGCGGCTGCGGCCAATGGCGCGAACCCGACCTACGCGTGGTCAATCGGCGGCATCGATTCAGGAACCGGTGGACCCAAGTCGTTCAGCCGCACCGGAGCGCAGAGCACGACATACACGCTCACCGTCACGGCGACGGTCGGGGGAGTGAGCAACTCCGCCTCGACGACAGCGACGACACCCGGCCCGTACATCCCGCCCGCGCCGGTCATCCAGGTGTGCTACTTCGACGGCGCACCCAACGGGTGGTCGTACCACGGCGTGCGCTACGCGAACCTCACCGGAACGCACAACTTCAAGATCAGCGGGTACTCTTCGAGCGCGAAGAGCACGGGCGGCGCTGCGTCAGGAACCCTCAACCTGGGTAGCTACCACGCTCGGAACACAGCAGGCGACCTCAACGACGTCGAGACCCTGCTCATGGATGGCGCAGCCCAGCAGGACTACCGCTGGGGCGACGCAACACATTGCTAGACACGACAACTGACCACCCGATGAGAGGCACCAGCACATGGCAGTAACCCAGGAGCAGGCGACGTGGTTCGCTGACGCTTTCAACAAGCTGATCGGCAATGTCGACCAGGCGATCCTCGGCAAGAGTCACGTGCTCCGTCTCGTGGTGACCGCGCTCCTGTCTGACGGCCACGTTCTCCTCGAGGATTTTCCGGGCACCGGCAAGACGGTGCTCGCTAAGGCTCTTGCGAACACCCTCGACGGCACCAACTCGCGCATCCAGTTCACGCCCGACCTGCTGCCCTCCGACGTCACCGGCGTCACGATCTACGACCAGGGCAAGGGGGTCTTCGAGTTCCACAAGGGACCGATTTTCGCCTCGATCGTGCTCGCGGACGAGATCAACCGTGCCTCGCCCAAGACCCAGTCCGCTCTCCTCGAGGTCATGGAGGAGGGAGTTGTGACAGTGGACGGTGTCGGCCACTCCGTCGGCAGCCCGTTCATGGTCATCGCCACCCAGAACCCGATCGAGCAGGCGGGAACCTACTCTCTCCCCGAAGCGCAGCTCGACCGCTTCCTCATCAAGACCTCGCTGGGATACCCCGACCATGCCACGGCCGTGACGCTCCTCATGGACTCGGGAAACCGCGCCCGCGCGGGCAAGATCAAGCCGATCATCGCGTCGAGCTCGATCCCGACGATGTCGCAGCTGGCCTCAGAGGTCTTCGTCGACTCCTCGGTCATGGAGTACCTGAGCGAGATCGTCACAGCGACCCGCACCGACAAGGATGTAACGCTCGGCGTGAGCATGCGTGGCGCCATGGCGTTGTCCCGTGCTGTCAAGACCTGGGCCATCGCCTCCGGACGCACCTACGTGACGCCGGACGACGTGCGCGACCTTGCGGTGCCGGTGCTCGCGCACCGCATGATCGTCGATCCGGAGTCGGACTTCGCCGGTGTGAAGGCTGAGGACATCATCAGCCGGATCCTCGTCAGCATCGCGCCGCCCACCTACCGCGCAGCATGACCGTGAGCTCCGAGGCTCCCGCGCAGCAGGCAACCCCTGCCGCGCAGGGTGCGCCCGCCCCGAAGTCGAGACGACGCATCGACGTCTCGGCCGTTGGCGAGCGCGCGAAGGGTGGTCTCGGGGCGATTGGTCGTGCCATCCGCTCGGCTTGGCATGTGATTCTGCTGCTCGCGCGTCGCGTGTGGAGAGTCATCGGACCGGTGCTGTCGATCGTGAGCGGCACCGGGTGGATAGTTCTCGTGACAGCGCTCGTGCTCGGTGTTATCGGGCTGGTCTTCGGCTGGCAGGAATTCGTCTACGTGGCTGTCACGCTGCTCGGTGGTCTCGTCGTCTCGATAGCCTTCGTTTTCGGCCGCGCGGCCTTCGAGGTCGAGATCGAACTCAACCCCCGGCGTGTGGTCGCGGGGGAGCGGGCTCTCGGCGAGATGAAGATCACCAACAAGGCTCACCGCAAATCGAGCCCGTCGCGTTTTGAACTGCCGGTCGGTAACGGCATGGCCGAGTTCGTGATCCCTGCGCTTCAGCCGACGGATGTGCACGAGGAGCTCTTCGCGGTTCCGACGAACAAGCGCGCGGTCATCATCGCCGGCCCCGCCGTCTCAGTGCGAGGCGACCAACTCGGCCTGCTGCGCCGCACCGTCACATGGACCGAGCCGGTCGAGTTGTTCGTTCACCCGGTCACCACGCGAATCGCGCCATCGGCCGCCGGCCTCGTGCGCGACCTCGAGGGTGAGATCACCAAGAAGATCACCAACAACGACATCTCCTTTCACGCACTGCGCGAATACCAGCAGGGAGACGACACCCGCTACGTGCACTGGCGCACATCGGCGCGAACGGGCACTCTCATGGTTCGCCAGTTCGAGGAGACCCGCCGCTCGCTTCTCACGGTGATGCACTCCGCCGACCGCAACGCCTATGCCTCCGACGAGGAGTTCGAGCTCGCGGTGTCGGTGACCGCCTCGATCGGCGCCCAGGTGCTACGCGACGGCACCAACCTCGCCGTCGTGAGCGACGTCGTGACTATGCGCTCCCTTGCCCTCACACCGTTCCTCGATGACACCTGCCGGCTCGAGCCGATCTCCTCGCCGTTCGCGACACCCCGCGACTTCGCTCGCGAGAGCACAGCTCGCCTCCCCGCACCGAGCGTCGCGATGTTCATCACCGGGTCGAAGGTCGCACCGATCGCCATTCGCGCCGTCGAGTCGCTCTTCGGCAAGGAAGCCCAGACCATCGCGTTCCGCGCCGACCTCGGGGCTCCCTCCAAGATCGGCCACGTCAAGGGGCTCACGCTCGTGACCATCGGCAACCTCGCCGACCTTCCCAAGCTTCTGAAGAGGGTCCGATGAGCGAGACGACTGTCAACAACCCGCTGCGCGCGAAGCGTCGATCGCGCACGGGCGCCCGGGCCATCGTGGATGTCGCGGTGCTCGCCATCCTGTCGATCATCGGCATCATCGGCTTCTCGACTGCGTTCCAGGACCAGGGCTGGCTCCTCGCCGGCCTCGGAGGGCTCGCAGTCGGCACCGCGGCCGGCATCGGCGCCCACTTCCTGCGACTCGGCACCGTCACGACGATCCTGCTCGGCGTTGTTGCGTTCTTCCTCTTCGGCAGTGCTATCGCAGTACCGGGCAAGGCTCTCTTGGGATTCCTGCCCAACCTCGACTCGCTCGCGACCCTCGCCATCGGCTCGGTCTACGGGTGGGCTGACATCCTCACCCTCCGCGCACCGGTGAGCCTGCCCGAGTACGTCACTGCTGTCCCGTACGTCGCCACCTGGCTCGTCGGACTCGTGTCGGCCACCCTCGCGATCCGCTGGCTGCCGAAGCGTCGTCGCACCCCGTGGCGCGCCGCCCTCCTGCTCATCGGACCACTCGTGCTCTACGTCGCCGGTGTGCTCCTCGGCACCGAGGAGCCGATCTTCGCGGCCGTGCGTGGCATCAGCTTCGCCGCCCTCGCCCTTGTCTGGCTCGGCTGGCGACACACGGCGAGCCAGAAGATCAACGCGCAGGGCAATCGCGTGCTCCTGCGCAACAAGCTCGTCGGCACGGGTGTTCTCGTGCTTTCCGCGGTTCTCGTCGGCGTCTTCGTGGGCGGAGCCATTGCGCCAACACCCGACAATCGCTTCGTGCTGCGCGAGGAGGTGGAGCCGCCGTTCGAGCCGCTCAACTACCCGAGCCCGCTCTCGGCCTACCGTTTCTACACGAAGGATCTCGAGCAGAAAACGCTCTTCACCGTCACCGGTCTCAAGCCCGACGAGCGCATCCGACTCGCGACTCTCGACACCTACGACGGTGTCATCTGGGGCGTCGCGGGGTCAGAGGTGGCATCGGATGGCTCGGGCGCCTTCAGCCTCGTCGGTCGCAGCTTTCCCCAGCCGCCCTTGCTCACCGAGGGCGAGCAGACCGCTCTCTCCGTGACGATCGACGAATACAGCGACGTCTGGATTCCCGACGCCGGCTACACCTCGAGCCTCGTTTTCGCTGGCGCGGACGCCAAAGCGGATGCCGAAGCACTGCGCTACAACCCCGCGACGGGCACGGCCGTGCTCACGTCGGGTCTCGCCAAGGGCGACTCGTACACGCTCACCGCGGACCTGCAGAAGGAGTACCTCGTCGACGACCTGCTCGACACCCCGGTCGCGGCGGTGTCGCTCCCGCCCGTGTCGAACATCCCCGACGTCGTCACGGCGAAAGCCAGGGAGCTTGCCGGCGACGCCGAGACTCCGATCGAGCAGCTCGCCGCGATCGAGACAGCTCTCAAGACGACAGGATTCCTGAGCCACGGTTCAGCCGACGAGTCCGCGAACTCGCGTGCCGGACACGGTGCAGACCGCATGGTCGACCTCGTCACGCGTGTTCCCATGGTCGGCGACGAGGAGCAGTACGCCTCGGCGTTCGCCCTCATGGCCCGCAGTTACAACTACCCCGCTCGCGTCGTCATGGGCTTCGCGCCCGAGGTGACTTCGGCGGGAGGCGAAGTGAAGGTTCGTGGCAGAAACGTCACGGCATGGGTTGAGGTGGCTTTCGAGGGTGTCGGCTGGGTTCCGTTCTTCCCGACCCCCGACAACACCGACGTTCCTCAGGATGAGACGAAGAAGCCGCAATCCGAGCCGCAGCCGCAGGTGCGCCAGCCCCCGCGCACCGAGACCGACCCCAACGACCTCGTCGCGGGCGTCGACATCGATGACACCGACAAGGATGACGACTGGCTCCTGCAGATTCCGGGCTGGGTCTGGGTTGTCGCGGCATCCCTGCTGATCCCTGCAGCGATCATCTTCATCCCGCTGCTCCTCATCGCCGCACTCAAGACGCGGCGCGCGAACAAGCGCAAGGCTGCCGCGAGCGGTGACCTTGCAGCGGCGGGAGCGTGGGACGAGCTCGTCGACCAGTTCTCCGAGCTCGGCTACGAGATTCCCCAGAACACGACACGCAAGGGTGTTGCGCAGGGCCTGCAGGTGCAGACCGGCGAGGCAGGGGCATCCCTCCCTCGTATTGCGCGATCGGCCGACGAGGCGGTCTTCTCGGGAGTGGATGTCACGCCAGAGCAGAGTGTCACAGTGTGGAACGAAGCCATGGCCGCTGTCGAGGCCGCGCGCCTCGCCGTGTCGAACGTGCAGAGACTCCTGAGCCGCTATCGTGTCAGCACGGCTCGCGCATGGTTCACGGCGTTCCTGGCTCGTGCGGCTGCTGAAGCCGAGCGGATTCCGGGGCGTAAGCGGTAATCGGCCCCCCGGATGGGTGGGCTAGCATTAAAGTCGCTTCACCTGTCGTTGGAAGGACGTGCCATGAGTGATTCGGGAGAGAATCCCTTTCTCATCATGCCGCCCCCTGGTGTTACGCCAGCTCCCGCTGCAGAGCCCGAGGTTGTCGAGCCGCTCAACGAGGCGACAGCACTGATTTCGCTCCCTCCGGGTGTCGAGACCGTCACGTACAAGATGACGCCGTCGCGAGGTGTCGAGCCGACTGAGGCTCCCGTCGCGTCCCCGAAGTTCTTTCCGACCCCTGGCACTGCGATCCTGCCGTCTGCGCCGCCCGCCGAAGTTCCCACGCCGCCCGCGCCCGGCCCCGAGGCCGAGCCGCCCCGCACACCTCAGCCGCGCCTGACCGAGACGGCGACGCCGCTGGCACCGGTGGCTCCGGGATCAGCTGCGCCGTCGTCAGCATCTGCGCCGCCCGCTGCATCCGCGCCGCCGGTTCCGCCCGCCGCCGTGGTGGCGTCTGCCCCGCAGGCGCCGCCCGCGACTGCTGTAGCTCCGCCCATAGAACAGCCGGAAGCCGCACCCGCGGTCGCGCCCGCAGCACCCGCGCCTACCGCCGCGCCCGCCGCAGCTCCGGTGTACCAGCCCGAACCCGTTTCGGCGGCCGAGGTCACGCAGGTTCCGCCGCCGCAGGCCGTCGGCCCGCAGTGGCGCCTGCTCATGCCCCACGGTGATGCTCCCGTCGTTCTCGCGGGTGCCCTTGTCATCGGCCGAAGCCCGGTCACGATTCCCGAGTACTCGCAAGCGCAGCTCGTGAAGGCCTCTGACCCCAGCCGGTCCGTCTCCAAGACGCACGCGCTCCTGGGTATCGACGCGACAGGACTCTGGGTGGCTGACCTCGGCTCGACCAACGGCACTTTCGTCATCACCCCGACCGGCGGCGACGTCAAGGTGCAGCCTGGAGCTCCGGTCTACGTGCCGTCGGGGAGCGACATCGAGCTGGGCCAGTACGTCATCCAGGTCGAACAGTACTAATTGCCTGACCTGGCCGCTTGACGTGAACCCCTGTCCTGGTCGCTTGACCTGGGCCCCGGCCAGAACGCCTGACCTGAAAGCCTGACCAGAACGCCTGACCGAACACCACAGGAGCACGCGGGCCGGATTGCCCCGAACGGGGGATTCCCTGACACTTCCTCGGAGACTGGCCGACTGGGAGTATTGAGGGTAAGTCGATCCCCGGCCGCTGCCCGAGCGAAACCGTTGTACCCGACGCTGGAGGGTGAACGGCATGACGCGCAGACGCGCAGGGCATCTCGGGGCATGGGCTCGGTCGTGTCTGATCCCTACCGCAACGGAGACGTCATGAATCCCATCGACGAAGCGGCGGATCCGACAACGAGCGCCGAGCGCCTCGCCGACCTCGCGCGTGATGCACCCGAGACTCGCACCATCATCGCCCACCACCCCTTGGCTTACGACGGACTCCTGCTGTGGCTCGGTGAGCTGGGAAGCCCCGAGGTGGATGCCGCACTCGCCTCGCGGAGAGAGGCGCTCGCACTGAGGGCCGCTGCCGAGAACCCCGAGACTCCACAGACTGAGCTCGCCGAGCTCGCGCACGCGCACCCCGAGCTCCGCCGGGCCATCGCCGCCAATCCGGCCGCCTACCCCGCACTCATCGAGTGGATCGCAGCACAGCCCGTCATCGCCCCGGCCGCACTCCTCGCACCCGCGGCCGCGGGAGTCACGGCCGGTGCACCGGCAGGAACCCCCGCAATAGCGGCCAGTGCCACGGCCAGTGCCACGGCCGGAACCGCAGCCGGAACCGCAGCCGGTGCAGCCGGCCTTGTCTGGGGCCCGAAGCTCATCTCGATCGTCATCGCGTCTGCTCTCGTTCTCACGGGCGGCACCGTCGGCGGCGTCATCGTTGCGGTGAACGCGATCACGGGCGCGGCTTCCTCACAGTCGGCAGGCTCGCCCTCCTCGGGCGGTGGCGAGGCCGGTGAAGGCTCGTCTACCGGCTCCACTGCGACCGACAGTTTCTCGGATGTCCCGGTCTCCTCCGCGGGCGAGTCAACGGATGACCCAGAGCCCGCCTACGTTCCGACCGTGCTCATCCTCGACGCCTCCGGCTCGATGGTTCGACAGGTGACTCCTGGTGTCACGCGCATGGCGACCGCGAGGGTCGCAGCTACGACCTTCGTCAACGGGCTGGGCGATGACGCCCAGATCGGGCTTACCGTTTTCGGAACGTCGACGGGCAACAAGGATTCCGACCGCGCGGCCGGCTGCTACGACGTGACTGAGGTGGTTCCTGTCGGGCCGCTCGACAAGGATGAGTTCACCGGCGCGATCTCTCGCATCAGCCAATCCGGATTCACCCCGCTCGGCCCGGCGATGCGCAACGCCGCGGCACAACTGGGCGACGCCGAAACTGCGCAGATCGTGCTCGTGACCGACGGTGTCGACACGTGTTCGCCGCCGTCGGCGTGCTCGATTGCGACGGAACTGCACGAGTCGCGGCCGGGCCTCACCATCCACACCATCGGATTCCTCGTCGACAAGGACGAGGAGGCACAGGCGCAGCTCGGTTGTATTGCGACGGCGGGCGGTGGTGAGTACGTGGATGCCGCGAACGCAGCACAACTCGCCGCGCGATTGCGCATGCTCTCAGACCCGGTCGCAACCGCGGACGCGCTGAGTGCGCGCGGTCTCGGAGCGCTGGGGCTCGGCATGAGCCTCGACCAGGCGAAGGCACTCGACCCGTCGATCGAGGTCGGCAAGACGGTTCTCAACATCGTCTATGTGGAATGCGACACGGCAAGTCTCGAGTTCACCGCGGGTCGCCTTACGAGGATCACACCGAAGACGAAGGTGCCCACCGTTGACGGATTGCGCACCGGCGACGACATCTCGCTCGCTTTTGACCTTTACGGCTCAGCCAAGCCGAAGAGCGACGATATCGGCGACTACGTGCAATTCACCGCGACCCGAGGTAGTGACATCGGGTACCGCGTCTACTACGAACCGACGGGGAAGGGCCGCACCGGCCGCATCCTCACGATCGTGCTGTGCATCTGCGGCTCCGGCGGTGGCAGCTCGTACAGCGAGTACAGCAACTGGCTCGTGACTTTCGACGGCGTCGGTCCGATCGCCTACGACATGAGTCCCGCAGACGCTTACGGCATCGTGCCCGACCCCGGCGCTCAGGGTTCTACGGGTGAGGAGTGCAACGGCTCCCGGCTCGCGGGTTCTGGAGTCGGGAGCGGGATAGTCCTCGTGCCACCGGCCAAGACCGACCGGTCGGGAGTCATCCGGGTGAGTCCTGTACGCGGCGTGGCCGACTCGAGCCTGCCCAGAACGTCGCGTGGAATCGGCATCGGATCCACGGCCGACGAGGTGTCCGCTGCGTACCCCGGTCTCACCACTGTGAGCACCGGTTTCAGCACGCGCTATGGCATTCTCACCGACTCACGCGGTGTGTCGATGATCTTCAACTACCTGGACACGTCAGCTGTGACATCCATTCAGGTCGGCAAATCGTTGCGGGCCAACCAGGGGTTCTGCCCTTAGGCGCAGCCCTCGACAAAGAAGACCTGCGGCTCGCGACCCGTGGAGATGCCGCTGATGACATCGTTGTTGTCGGTGGAGAACATGATCGCCATATCGTTCGGGCCGGAGAGGTCGGCATAGTGACCGTTCTCGACGTACTGGTGCGGTCGGATCCGGAGTTGGCCGGGATAGGCGGCCTCTGCCTCGGCGAGGGTCGAGCCGATGCCGATGCCCTCCGCGGTGCGCGGGAGAGTCTCCCATTCGACGTCGGGGGGCTGGTGGGTACCGAACCCGTTCGTCACGGTGAGTGCGTCCATGGGGCCGTACGCTCCCGCTGATTCAGCGAGCCCGAGGAGCACGATGTCGTCCTTGACCACCGCAAGCAGGTACGAGCCGCATTGCTCGTCGTAGACGTCATTGGGGTGCTCGGAACCCAGGGTGGTTATCGCATCGTTCGCGGTCTGCGTGACCTCGATGGGGCCGACTGATCCGAACCCAATGAGCGGGTAGCCGGGTTCGTCCACGTCGTCGACGACCCCTGGGATCGTTGGTGCACCCGGCGGCTGGTCATTGTCGAACGACACGGAGGCCTGGCCGCCGGCGACCGCCCACCACAGCGCGCCGGAGCCCACCCCGGCTACAACGAATACGCCGACGCTCGCGAGCATGAGCGAGGCAATCGCGACGGTCCTATTCACTCGTACTCCGCTTCTTGGCAGTTGCGTAGACCGCGCGCTCGTGCACCGCGAGCCCGAGCGCCTTCGCGCGCGCGTCCGTGACACTTCCGGCTGTCGCCGAGACGCTCGCGATCACGACCACGTTTCCCTCGCGGTGGGCGACCCAGGCGGTGTGAGGATCCTGCCCGACCGGCCCGATCACCGCAACGAGTGAGAGATCCGATGATGACTCGAGAGCGCGGGCCTGCCAGCGCCCGGTCTCGGTGGATCCGGGCAGGTAGTCGTCGCACGATTGGAACGCGACCCTGGCGGAGTCCAATGCTGTCACCGCTGCGTCTAGATTTGCGAACTGAAACACCTGCTGCGTGAAGACCTCGGTGTCGTCCAGCGTGCCGTTGAGTGATCGAAAACCTGCGGGCTCATTGGTGATGTTCTCCCCGAGAACGCGGCAGGATTCGGGATCGTAGGCGCCTTCGCCGCCGATGCTCGACGAGAAGGTCGAGCCGACAGGATCCAGGGTGACGGGCGAGCCCGCCGCGGCGAGCGACTTCTCGCCGAGCAGGAAGTAGTGCAGGTCGTCGCCCGTGAAGGCCACGTCGTCTGCGCTCTCACGCAGGGATGCCGCGTGCTCGAGGTCGCGTCCGGCGATGAACCACCAGGCGGTTCCCGCGCCGAGGCCGAGCACGAGGGCGCTGGCGGTGAGCGAGATCCAGAGCGCGACGCCGGGTCTCGTGACCGCCACCTGCCCCAACTCTCCGGCGGTACCTGACGCCTCCCCTCAGCGTAGGGGAGTGGGGCCAACGCCGACATATCCTCGAATGAGGGCCACGACGGCAACACGGCGGGTTAGCTGTTAAGCTGTACCGGTGCTGTCGGCTCGACTTCTCCTTAGTTGCCGCGACGAGTCCTAATCTCCAGGCCTCCCTCGTCGCGGTGTTAGTCATGGGCTGGCAAAACTTCTGAGGAGAAAGAGCACACCATGAACGAGCAGAACCTGAGCGATGCGGGTCACCAGCCCCTCACCCTCGCCGAGAAAGTCTGGAAAGACCACCTCGTCGTCAAGGGTGAAGACGGATCACCCGATCTCATCTACATCGACCTGCACCTCGTGCACGAGGTAACGAGCCCCCAGGCCTTCGACGGCCTGCGTATGGCCGGTCGTCCGGTGCGTCGCACCGACCTCACGATTGCGACCGAGGACCACAACACTCCGACACTCGACATCGACAAGCCGATCGCCGACCTCACGAGCCGCACCCAGATTCAGACGCTGCGCAACAACGCTGCCGAGTTCGGCGTGCGCCTGCACTCCCTCGGTGACATCGACCAGGGCATCGTGCACGTCGTCGGCCCGCAACTCGGCCTCACCATGCCCGGCATCACCGTCGTGTGCGGCGACTCCCACACATCCACTCACGGCGCTTTCGGTGCGATGGCCTTCGGTATCGGCACGAGCGAGGTCGAGCACGTGCTCGCGACGCAGACCCTGCCGCTCAAGGCTTTCAAGACCATGGCGATCACCGTCGAGGGCGAGCTGCGTCCGGGGGTCACGGCGAAGGACATCATCCTCGCCGTGATTGCCAAGATCGGCACCGGCGGCGGGCAGGGCTATGTGCTCGAGTACCGGGGCAGTGCCATCCGCTCACTCTCGATGGACGGCCGCATGACGATCTGCAACATGTCGATCGAGGCCGGCGCTCGCGCGGGCATGGTCGCACCCGACCAGACGACCTACGACTACCTCAAGGGCCGCCCGCACGCTCCCGTCGGGCAGGACTGGGACGACGCCGTCGCCTACTGGAACACCCTGCCGACCGACGAGGGTGCCGTCTTCGACGCCGAGGTCTTCATCGACGCGAACGAGCTCGAGCCCTTCGTCACGTGGGGAACCAACCCTGGCCAGGGCGTATCACTGAGCCAGCCAGTTCCGAACCCCGCTGACGTCGAGGACCCGAACGAGCGCTCGGCCGCCGAGCGTGCTCTCGAGTACATGGACCTCGAGGCCGGAACCCCGATGAAGGAGATCCGCGTCGACGCTGTCTTCATGGGCTCGTGCACCAACTCGCGCATCGAAGACCTCCGGGCCTTCGCGAGCATCATCAAGGGCCAGAAGAAGGCCGAGGGCGTCCGCGTCATGGTCGTCCCTGGCTCGGCACGCGTGCGCATCGAAGCGGAGGCCGAAGGCATCGACAAAATCGTCGAGGAGTTCGGCGCGGAGTGGCGATTCGCCGGCTGTTCGATGTGCCTCGGGATGAACCCCGACCAGCTGGCACCGGGGGAGCGCTGCGCGTCGACCTCCAACCGCAACTTTGAGGGCAGGCAGGGCAAGGGCGGACGCACGCACCTCGTCTCGCCCTTGGTCGCGGCGGCCACGGCCATCCGCGGCACGCTGTCATCGCCGTGGGACCTCGTGTCGACCGAGGCGAACGAGAAGGTAGGCGTCTGATGGACAAGATCACCACTGTCTCCGGTATCGCTGTACCGCTCAAGCGTTCCAACGTCGACACCGACCAGATCATCCCCGCGCAGTTCCTCAAGCGTGTGACCAAGACCGGGTTCGAAGACGCCCTGTTCTACGGCTGGCGTCAGGATCCTGAGTTCGTACTCAACACGCCGCCCTTCGACAAGGGCAGGATTCTCGTCACCGGCCCCGACTTCGGCACCGGTTCGAGCCGCGAGCACGCTGTGTGGGCGCTGCGCGACTACGGATTCCAGGCTGTGCTGAGCGGGCGATTCGGCGACATCTTCCGCGGCAACTCGGGCAAGCAGGGTCTCCTCGCCGCGCAGCTCGACGAGGCGGACATCGAAAAGATCTGGGCACTCATCGACGCGCAGCCGGGAATAGAGGTAGCTGTGGATTTGGTTGCCAGAACAGTGATCGCAGCCGATCTCACTGTTCCTTTCGAGATCGACGATTACACTAGGTGGCGCTTGCTCGAAGGGCTCGATGACATCGGCCTGACGCTGCGCGACGAAGCGCAGATCACGGAGTTCGAAGCTCGCCGGGAATCCTGGCGGCCACTGACTCTTCCTGCACGACACGCTTAACCGCTCTTCCCGCCCCCTCGGGCGCCGAGAGTGAGTCCCAGAAACAAAGGCGGCACACATGAATTCCCTCGTCACAGATGCCCACAAGGCTGGAGAGAGGGTCGGCCTCAAGTCCGACAAGATCGTCATCAACGGCGGAAAACCCCTCAAGGGTCGCATCGAGATCCGCGGTGCGAAGAACCTCGCCACCAAGGCGATGGTTGCGGCGCTGCTCGCCGACACCCCCTCGACGCTCAAGGATGTTCCCAACATCAGCGACGTGGGCGTGGTCACGGGCATGCTCGAGGCCTACGGGGTCTCGGTGACCGAGGTCGCCCCCGGTGAGCTCGTACTCGACCCCACCAACGTCGAGAAGGCGCACTTCGCCCAGATCGACGCCCTCGCCGGCTCCAGCCGCATCCCCATCCTGTTCTGTGGACCGTTGCTGCACCGCCTCGGCGAGGCGCTCATCCCCGACCTCGGTGGTTGCCGCATCGGCGACCGCCCCATCGATTTCCACATGGATGCCCTGCGCGCATTCGGCGCAATCGTCGACAAGAGCTACGAGGGCATTCGTCTCACGGCGCCCAACGGTCTCAAGGGCGCAGAGATCGCGCTGCCCTACCCGTCCGTCGGCGCCACGGAGCAGGTGCTCCTCACCGCGGTTCTCGCCGAAGGCGTCACGGAGCTCAAGAATGCTGCGATCGAGCCCGAGATCATGGACCTCATCGCGATCTTGCAGAAGATGGGTGCGATCATCTCGGTCGAGCCCAACCGCGTCATCTTCATCGAGGGTGTCGAGAAGCTGCACGGCTACAACCACCGCGCGCTGTTCGACCGCAACGAGGCGGCGAGCTGGGCATCCGCTGCTCTCGCAACCGAGGGCGACATCTTCGTCGGTGGCGCGAAGCAGCAGGAACTCATGACGTTCCTCAACATCTTCCGCAAGGCGGGTGGAGCGTTCGACATCCACGAGGATGGCATCCGGTTCTATCACCCCGGCACCCCGCTCAAGCCCGTCGTCGTCGAGACCGACGTGCACCCTGGCTTCATGACCGACTGGCAGCAGCCGCTCATCGTTGCGCTCACCAAGGCGGAGGGCGTGTCGATCGTGCACGAGACCGTCTACGAGAACCGCTTCGGCTTCACCGACGCACTCATCGAGATGGGCGCGGACATCGTTGTGCACAAGGACGGCCTCGCCGGCCTCACGCGCCGCGTGCCCCAGCGTCCGCTCGAGCAGGCTGCCGTGATCACCGGGCCGACGAAGCTGCACGGTGCTGACATCCGCGTTCCTGACCTGCGTGGTGGCTTCAGTCACCTCATCGCGGCGCTCACCGCTGAGGGCCAGTCGACGATCAGCAACGTGGGAATCATCTCGCGTGGCTACGAGCACTTCATCGACAAGCTCGAGGCGCTTGGAGCCGACTTCATCTACGAGGGATAATCCTCAGGTGACAGACGAGCCCATTCGCGCGGTGCCCGAGAAGGAGCGCCGCGCAGCGACCCGTCGCGAGAAGACTCCGATCTTCCGCCTCATGGCATTCATCCTGCTGCCCCCGATGTGGTTTCTCGCGAGAATCCACGTGAAAGGCGAGGAGAACATCCCCGCGACGGGTGCGTTCATCGTTGCGCCCAACCACTACAGCGAGATCGACCCGGCAGTGACGGGCGTCGCCATGTGGAAGGTCGGGCGGATGCCGCGCTACCTCGCCAAGGCGTCGCTCTTTCGTGTGCCGTTCGTCGGCTGGCTTCTGCGCACGTCGGGGCAGGTGCCGGTCGAACGCGCGGGTTCGCGCACCGGTGGGGATCCTCTTGCCGCAGCGCAGAAGATCGCGCGCGAGGGACTCGCCGTCGTCGTCTACCCGGAGGGCACGCTCACGCGCGAGCCCGACCTGTGGCCGATGCGCGGCAAGACCGGTGCCGTACGCATCGCGCTGCAGGAGGGCCTCGACGTCATTCCGCTCGCGCATTGGGGCACCCAGAAGGTCATGCCGCGGTACGCGCGGCGCATCAGTGTGTTTCCGCGCAAGCGCATCGACGTCCTGTTCGGGCCCCCTGTCGATCTGTCGGCCTGGCGGGGAAAGCCGCTCGACTCCGAGACACTGACTGCTGCCACCAACGCGGTCATGGACGACATCACCGCTCTCTTCGAGGAACTTCGCGGCGAGACGGCCCCGGCCCACCGCTGGGACCCCGCCGAGCACAACCAGACAGAAACGGGCCGTTTTGACAAGCACTGATTCCGCCAGACCGGCCACGAGGGTTGCGGTTCTCGGCGCCGGCTCGTGGGGCACGACCTTCGCCAAGATCCTCGCCGACGGTGGCGCGGATGTCGCTCTGTGGGCGCGTCGTCCGGAGCTCGCGCGCGAGATCTCCCAGTCGAAGCGCAACTCCGACTACCTCCCCGGAATCAACCTTCCGCGCAACGTGTGGGCGTCGTCGCGACTTCCCGAGGTGCTCGAGGGAGCGGAGCAGGTGTACATCTCTGTGCCCGCTCAGTCGCTGCGCGAGAACCTCAACATCGTGCGTGAGCTCATTCCGCACGACGCGATAGTCGTCTCCCTCATGAAGGGTGTCGAAAAGGGCACCAAGCTGCGCATGAGCGAAGTCATCGAGCAGGAACTGCGCATCGGGGCCGCACGTATCGCCGTTGCATCCGGCCCGAATCTCGCACTCGAGATCGCAAAGGAGCAGCCGACCGCTGCCGTCATCTCGAGCGAGTCACGCGAGACCGCGACCACGATTGCGATGACTGCGACCTCCCCGTACTTCCGTTCATATGTCAACACGGATGTCATCGGCACCGAGTTCGGCGGAGTGCTCAAGAACCTCATCGCCGTCGCTGTCGGTATCGTCGACGGTGTCGGACACGGCGAGAACACCAAGGCGTCGATCATCACGCGCGGTCTCGCTGAGATGACCGACTTCGCTGTCGCCTACGGCGGTCGCGCAGAGACCCTCGCGGGGCTCGCCGGACTCGGCGACCTCATCGCCACGTGCGAGTCGTCTCTCAGCCGCAACAACACGGCGGGGCGCCTCCTCGGCCAGGGCTACACGTTCTCCGAGGTCGTCAAGCAGATGAGCCAGACCGCGGAGGGTCTGTCTAGCGTCGCCCCGATTCTCGAACTCGCGCTCGCGAAGGGTGTCGAGATGCCGATCGTGTCGCAGGTCGCCGAGGTGCTCGCGGGCACGCTCAACCCTCGTGACATCGCGCCCCACCTGACCACCGATCCGATTCCGCAGGGGGAGTAACAGTGCTGACCTCACTCGCCGATGGTCGCCTCCTCGCTGAGAAGACGGGTGCGACTCCGCCCGCAGTCGTCGCCCTGCACGGGTGGCAGCGCACGGGGCTCGACTTCGCTCGCATCGTCGAGGGCCTCGATGCCGTCGCGCCGAACCTCCCAGGCGCCTCGCCCGCGGCTGAGCCGCCGGCAGAGACCTGGGGTTCGCCCGATTACGCGGACCTTGTTGCCGACGCGATTCGTCCGTTCGGCCGTGTCGTCATCGTTGCGCACTCCTTCGGCGGTCGCGTCGCAGTGCACCTCGCCGCGAAGTACCCCGAACTCGTGAGCGGAATCGTGCTCACCGGCGTCCCGCTCCTCCGGCTGCAGGCGCCGCCCAAGGCTCCGTTCACCTACCGAGTGCTCAAGCGGCTTGCGGCCCTCGGGCTGATTCCGCAGGCCCGGTTCGAAGCCGAGCGGCGAAAGCGCGGCTCCGCCGACTACAACGCGGCCCAGGGTGTCGTACGCGACATCTTCGTGACAGTCGTCAACGAGGACTACCGCGACGCCATGTCGCGCGTTACAGTGCCCGTGCGCATGGTCTGGGGCGAGAACGACACGTCCGCTCCCGCGGATGCCGGGCTCGCCGCCTCTGAACTCATACCCGACGCACGCTTCCGCACCGTCGACGGTGGCGGTCATCTCCTCGAGGGCAACCTCGAAACGGCCGTGCGCCACGACCTGCTCGAACTACTCCTGGAGGTCAACCCACAGTGACCGTTCTCATCGTCACCCTCATCGTCGGCGCGCTCTCCGCGACGCTCGGCGCCGCACGCTGGCTCCGGGTAGCCCAGCGCGAGCACTACATCGCGCCGTGGACCACGCGGATCGCCCTGCTCTGGCTGCGCACGATCCCGGCGAGCATTACCTTCATCCTCGGCTCGATCCTGTTCTCCGTCGCCGGGTACATCGGATGGATCAACGACTCCCCGACAGCCTGGTTCGCACTCGTCGGCCCCGTGCTGCTGTCCGCGCTCCCGATCGGCCTCGGCATTCGCGGAACAAGTGCGAAGCTCGCGTGGACGATCCGCCTCAAGCGCCTGCTCGTCGCCTTCGTCGTGCTCGTGCTCCTCGTGGGCGCGGTGCTCGTGTTCCTCGTCGGCACAGCCGGGGTCACCCTGACCCTCATCCTGCTGCCGCTCGTGACCGACCTCGCGCTCGTCATCCTCAAGCCGATCGAGAAGGCGCTGTCGCGCAAGTTCCTCGTGAGCGCGCGCAAGCGACTGCAGCAGGTGCGTCCGACAGTTGTGGCGATCACCGGTTCCTATGGCAAGACCTCGACGAAGGGCTACGTGGCACACGTGCTCAGCGGGGCTTACTCGACAGTTGCATCCCCTGCGTCGTTCAATAACCTCATGGGCCTCTCGCGTGCCGTCAACGAGCGCGTTGTGCCCGGCACCGAAGTGTTCATCGCCGAGATGGGTGTCTACGGTCGTGGCGAGATCCGCGAACTGAGCGAGAGTTTTCCGCCGGATGTCGCTGCGATCACCACGATCGGAGAAGCCCACCTGGCACGCATGGGTTCGCGTGAGGTGATCTTCCAGGCCAAGGCCGAGATCACCGAGAAGGCGAAGACCGTGGTGCTGCCGATCGACGAGGTCGAGCTCGCGGGGCTCGCGTCGCTGTGCCGCACACAGGGCAAGCGCGTCGTCACCGTCTCGGTTATCCCCGGCACCGACGCGGATGTCGTTGTCGACACGGCCGAGGGCACTGTCACGGTCGGTGGCTACACCGCGCCGTTCACGATCCCGTCCGTCGGTCACGCCGTCAACCTCGGAGTCGCCGTCGGCATCGCCGTGGCCCTGGATGTCGAGCTCGCGACGATCGCCAAGCGCCTCGGATCGCTGCCCGACTCCCCGCACCGCGCGGAGATCCAGGATGGCCCCAACGGCGTAGCGATCATCGACGACACGTACAACGCCAACCCGGTCGGCGCCGAGCGTGCCGTTCAGGGCGCTGCTGCCCTCGCCGCTGAGCGGGGAGGCCCGCTCGTTGTCGTCACGCCCGGCATGGTCGAGCTCGGCAGTGTTCAGCGCGAGCGCAACTCCGCGTTCGCCGCAACGGTCGCCGGTCTCGGCGGGCACCTGTTCGCCGTCGCGCGCACCAACCGCCACGCGCTCATGGCGGGCGCAGCGAACGGACCCCACCCGGTGCGCACCTTTGACAACAGAACCGAGGCCGTCGCTGCGGCGCTCGATCAGGCCGGTGACCGAGGCGTTATCCTCTATGAGAACGACCTGCCCGACCACTACCCGTGATCGGTGCGGCCTTTTTCTCAGACTTGGAGTACATAGCGTGAGTTCCCCGTGGGCAGTCCTCTTCGGCGGGCCGTCGCCCGAACACGAGATCTCGATCCTCACGGGTCTGCAGGCCGAGCGGGTTCTCACGTCGAGCGGCGAGAAGGTCACGCCGATCTACTGGTCGCCCTCGGGCGAGTGGTTCCTCGTTCCGTCTGGCACCGAAGCGCGCGACTACCTCGACGGCGTGCCGAAGGGCTCCAAGCCCATCGAGGTGCGCCTCTCCGGTGACTCTGGCCTCTACGTCAAGAAGAAGGCGCTGCCCATCGAGGCCGTTCTGCTGACGCTCCACGGCGGCGTCGGCGAGGGCGGGGGAGCGGCCGCGCTCTTTGCGCTCCTGGGGATTCCTGCGACGGGTTCGTCGCTCTTCGCGGGAGCCGTCGGCATGGACAAGCTCGCGTTCGGTGGGCTCATGCTCGCCTCGGGCGTCCCGTCGCTCACGCGTGAGGCGCTCTCGCCCACCGTCGCGCCCTCATTCGCGGGCCCGTACATCGTCAAGCCGCGGTTCGGCGGTTCATCCATCGGCATTGAAATCGTCGATGACGTGGATGCAGCGCTCGCGGTCGCGAAGGCCAGTGCACACTTGCGCGCCGGTGCTGTTGTTGAGCCCTATCGCCCCGAGCTCGTGGATCTCAACATCTCGTTCCGCACGTACCCGTCTCTCGCGGTCACCGCGGTCGAGAAGCCGCTGCGCGGTGGCGCCGGTACCGGGCTCTACTCCTACGCCGAGAAGTACCTCTCCGGTGGGGACGGCAGCGAGGCCGGGCTCACGAGCGCACCGCGCGAGTTCCCCGCCGTGCTGCCCGATGGTGTCGCCGAGCAGGCGGAGACCATTGCGCGCCGCGTTGCCGAGGTAACCGGCCTTACTGGAATCGTGCGTGTCGACCTGCTCCTCGACGAGACGACCGGCGAACTCTTCGTCAACGAGGTCAACTCGATCCCGGGGGCGCTCTCGCTCTACCTGTGGGCACCGACCCACCCCGCCGCCGAGGTGCTCAAAGCGGCGCTCGTCGAGGCACGGGACAAGCCGTTCACACTTCCGGCGGGCGGCTTCGGCTCCGGTGCCGCGCTGCGTGCCGCAGGCGGCATCGCGGGCAAGTTGGTCGGCCTGGACGGGCCGCGCGGCTAGTTGTGCAACCAGCTGGTTGAGTAGCGAGCGCGAGCGAGCGTATCGAAACCGCTACTGGGTCGGCGTGACAGTCGGCGTCGGCGTCGGCAGCACGCTCGGGGTTCCGAGTGAGTCCTCGATCTCCGTGCACGCCCGCAGTCCCTCGGTACGACTGATCGCATCGACGAGGTCGTAGAGCGCGGGTCCCGGGGAGACCACGTCGCGGTTGATGATGACCTCGACAGCAGGCGAGCGCCCGTAGGTGGTGAAGACGTAGTTGGGGGCATCGGAGTCATCCCGCAGCCAGTAGGTCTTCTCGCCGTCCTCGACGAGAACACAGGGCAGGGTGGATGTCGGGTCAGGCTCGGCCACGCCGCATCGCAGGATCACGGCGGTAGGGTCGCCCCACGCGACAACACCCTGGGCGTTCGTCTCACGGATGGCGAGGTCGGCCACGGTCTGCGGTGCGTGCACGACTACTTCGGCGCACCCGGGATCGATCGCGTTCTCCGCCGGCTCGAGGGCCACGGTCTGCGTGCACCCGGTGAGGGTCGCCGTGGCGACGAGGGCGAGGGCGGTCAGTCTGAGCCACGTGTTCATCAGGTTCAGGCTAGCGTGTGATGCGTGACAGACCCTGAGACTGCCCTTGAGACAGTGAGTTCCATCGGCGAGAACGCGGCGCTCGCCCGTATCTTCCCGCGACTACCCCAAGCGGATGCCGCGCTCGTCGGTCCGGGCGACGACTCCGCGGTGATCGCAGCCCCCGATGGGCGCTTCGTCGTCACCACGGACATGATGATCCACGGCCCCGACTTCAGGCTCGCGTGGTCGACGCCGCACGACCTGGGCTTCAAGGCCGCTGCATCCAACCTGGCGGATGTCGCTGCCATGGGCGCCCGGCCGACGGCACTCGTCGTGGCGCTCGCGGTGCCGCCCGAGTCGCCGGTTGCGCTGCTCGAGGGCATCGCGGACGGCTTTCGCGACGCCTGCGCGGTGCTCGCCCCGGGCTGCGGGGTTGTCGGTGGCGACCTGTCGGCGTCCGACACCGTGACGATTGCAGTGACGGCATTCGGCGACCTCGAGGGTCGCGCGCCCGTGCTGAGGTCGGGCGCGCGCGTGGGTGACGTCGTCGCGGTATCTGGTGTGCTCGGGCACGCGGCCGCTGGACTGCGGCTCCTGTTCGAGCACGGCGTAACCGACGCGAGCCGGCTGCGCGCCACCGAGCCCCTCATCGACGCGCAGCTCGCGCCCCGCCCGCCGATCGCCGACGGACCGCTCGCAGCGCTCGCCGGCGCCACCTCGATGCTCGACCTGAGCGACGGCCTCGCGCGTGATGCGCGGCGCATCGCGCTCGCAAGCGGCGTCGCGATCGACCTGCGATCGGTGGATGTCGGCTCCCGCGAGGCCCTCGACGGCGGCGAGGATCACTCCCTCCTCGCGACGTTCCCGCCGGCTGCCGAGCTGCCCGGAGGCTTCCGATCGCAG
>Ga0247813_10000928_pt1 | contig 23551 bp, 23 predicted proteins | sample UWRJL169409C1_FD_180719 | JGI IMG/M metagenome (GOLD analysis project Ga0247813, IMG submission 180719) | Plant litter microbial communities from Arlington Agricultural Research Station in Wisconsin, United States - UWRJ-L169-409C-1 | ecosystem: Environmental > Terrestrial > Plant litter >...
CAGCTTACGCAGGTTTCCCCGCTCACCGTCGTGACCAACGCCCTCAACGTCGCCCTCGAGCTCGGCGCCGCCGCCGGCCAGCGGTTGATCATCCTCGGCGGCACGTTTAACCGCGAGTCGGCCAGCACCGTCGGTTCGCTCACCGAGCAGAGCCTCGCCGAGTTGTCCGTGCAGAAACTGTTCCTCGGCACGCAGGCGATGGATGCCGACGGACTCACCGATTCGACGATGGAAATCGCCCAGGTGAAACGCGCAATGATCCGTTCCGCGCGTCAGGTGATCCTCGTAACCGACTCCAGCAAGTGGGGCACCGCGAGCCTGACCAAAGTCGCCCCGCTCACCGAGCTCGACACGATCATCACCGACACCGACCTCCCCGCCGACGCCCGCGCCCACATCGAAGCCCTCGGCATCGAGCTGGTGTTGGTGTGACAAAGTAGACGCGGCATCTTGCCGCGTTGACCCGCGTTCACCCGCGCCTCAGCCGCGTTTCAACTTCAGCAACCGCTCGCCCGCCGCGTGCAGAACCGCCGGCTTCTTCGCGAAGTTGAGGCGCACGTAGCGGTTCTCCCCGTTGGCAAAAAAGCTCGAACCCGGCACCGGCGCCACGCCGATCTCCTTCGCCATCCAGTGCGCGAACTCCACGTCGCTCGCGTAACCGAACGGCGAAATATCCAGCATCACAAAATACGCGCCTTCGGGCCGCGTGTAAGTCAGCCCCGTGCGATCCAGGTAACCGAGCAACACGTCGCGTTGCGCCTGATACTCCGCCGCCAGCCCCGTATAATACTCCGGCCCCCAGCCGAGCGCCGTGACCACCGCGTGCTGCAGCGGAGCCGCCGCGCCCACCGTGAGGAAATCATGCACCTTGCGCGCCTGCGCGATGATCTCCGGAGCCGCGTGCAGATAACCGAGACGCCAGCCCGTGATTGAAAAGGTTTTCGAAAGCGACGACACGCTCAGCGTGCGTTTCGCCATGCCCGGCAGCGTCGCGAAATACACGTGCTGCCGTCCGTCGAAGACGAGGTGCTCATACACCTCGTCGGTGATCACAAACGTGTCGAACTCCTCGGCGAGTGCGGCGATTTGCAGCAACTCGGCGCGCGTAAACACGCGGCCGCACGGGTTCGACGGATTGCACAGGATGAACGCCTTTAACCCGCCGCCCGTCGCGAACGCCGCGCGTAACTCCGCCGGATCAAACCCGTAGCCGGGCGGGTGCAGTTGCACATGCACCGCCGTCGCCCCGCTGAGAATCGCGTCGGCGTTATAGTTTTCATAAAAAGGTGAAAACATCCCGATGCGGTCGCCCGGATCGCACACCGTCATCACGGCGGCGAGCATCGCCTCGGTCGCGCCGCAGGTGACGACGAGCTCGCGTTGCGGATCAACCGGCAGACCGGTGAAACGCGTGATCTTGGCCGCCAGCGCATCCCGCAGTTCCGGCGAACCCCAGGTGATCGCGTATTGGTGGCGCCCCGCGTCCATCGCATCCTTCGCCGCCTGCACGAGCGCCTCGGGCGGATTCCCGTCGGGAAACCCCTGCGAGAGGTTGATCGCGCCGTGTTGCGCGGCGACGCGCGACATCTCGCGGATAAGTGACTCGGTGAAGACCGACGTGCGACGGGACGTGCGCGGCATAAAATTCGGGAAAAACTTAACGTGTGAAAACGTGTTAAGGAGCGGGAATCACCAGCGTCATCCCTGGCTGAAGCGCCCCGGCATTCGGGAGCACGCCGCGGTTGGCGTTGAGGATACTTTGAACCCGCGCGTTGGTCGCAGAGCCGCCGTAGAACTTCTTCGCGATGGCGAACACCGAGTCGCCCTTTTGCACGACATATTGACGTGCGCCCGCGGTCGGTCGGGTCGGCTGGGTCGGCACGATGGTCGTCGTGGGCGAAGGACGCGTATTGACGACCGTAGGCTGCGAAACCGGCGGGGGCACCGGCGGCGTATCCACCACCACCGCGCCCGCATCCACGGCATTGGCAAACGGGGATTCCGCTGGCTCGACCGGCTGGGACGCGAGTTGCTCGGTCCCGCCGCCGTCGCCGCCTGCATGCGAGTTAGCCGTCGTATTGGCGCCGGGATTGCCCGCCGGGGGGCGCGGCGTATTGATCGCCTGCGTGCGCACCCCGATCAGCTGATCTTTCAGCTGGTTGTTGTCGCGCTGGAGCTGGTCGATTTTGTCGAGCAGGTCGAGACGCTCCATCTGGTTGTCGAGCGGCTGGGCGGGCAGCGTGCGGGCAAACTCCCGCGTGGCGGCGTCGATGCGCTGGCGCACGAGGTCGGACTGCGGGGAGTTGCGCTTCAACTCGCGGAATTTGCGGTAGTGATAAATCGCCGCGATCGGGTCTTTGATGTGCTGCTGATAGAGAATGCCCAGCTCCAGATTGGATTCCGGGGCGTCGTCGCCGCGCTTTTCGACCACCTTCAGGAACGAAGCGAGCGCCTCCTGATTGCGCCCCTGGCGAAGCAGATCCTTGCCACGACGATAGTTGGGTTCGTCGATTTCCGCCGTGAACGGCGACGAATCATAACGCCCGCAACCCGCGACGAACAGCATCGCGGCGAGCGCACACAGACAAAGCGGTAGAAAGCGGAACCTCATCGATGGCGGGGAAATGGTTTGAACGGGAAAAAGTTGCTCCTAAGTCTCGCAGACCGTCCGACGACTCAAACCCTAAATGGCCTTCGACTCCAAAACCACCCTCTCGCGAGCCCGCGTCGCCATCAAAATCGAACAAGAGGCCCTCACCGCCACTGCCCGCGGTCTCGACGAAAAATTCGTCGCCGTCGCCCGCGTCGTTCACGCGACCAACACCGCCGGCCGCAAGCTCATCTTCACCGGCATCGGCAAGTCCGCCCACATCGCCAACAAGCTCGTCGGCACGTTCAACAGCACGGGTTTATCCACCTGCTTCCTCGACGCCACCCAAGCCCTCCACGGCGACCTCGGCGTGTGCAACGACGGCGACCTCGTTTTCCTCCTCAGCAACAGCGGCCAGTCCGACGAAATCCTCCGCCTCCTCCCCGGCTTCCGCCGCCTCGGCCTCACCACCGTCGCCTTCACGAGCAACCCGGCCTCCGACCTCGCAAAAAACAGCGACCTCCAGCTCATCTACGCCGTCCCGCGCGAAGCCTGTCCGCTCCGTCTCGCCCCCACCGCCAGCACCACCGCCGCTCTCGCCCTCGGCGACGCCCTCGCGATGGTCCTCCTGGACGAGCGCGGACTCACCCGCGACGACTTCGCCAAGTTTCACCCCGCCGGCAACCTTGGCCGCGTCCTCCTCCTGCGCGTCAAAGACATCATGCGCCAAGGCGACCGCCTCCCCGTCGTCACCGAAAAAGCCACCACGCAGGAAGCCATCCTCGCGATGACCAAGTCCAAGAGCGGCAGCATCGCCATCGTGAACGCCAAGTCCGGCAAACTCACCGGCATCTTCACCGACGGCGACTTCCGCCGCAGCGCGCTCACCGGCCCCGGTTTTCTCGAAAAACCCGTCGCCACGTTCATGACGCGTTCTCCCAAAACCATCTCCGAAGACGCCCTCGGCGTGGATGCGTTGCGCCTCTTCCAAGCCCACAAAATCGACGACCTCATCGTGGTGGACGCCAAGGGCAAACCCGCCGGCCTCGTGGACGGCCAGGACCTGCCCAAACTCAAAATCGTTTAATTTTACCTGCTTCGTTTCGACCGACCTTCGACCCGCCCCATGCCCACGCCCGCGTTCTCCTACCAAGACCCGTTCCCCCTCGGCCCCGACGATACCGAGTATCGCCTGCTCTCCACCGAGGGCGTCTCGACCACGACCTTCGAAGGCCGCGAAATCCTCAAGGTCGATCCCGAGGTCCTCGCCTTCGTCGCGCAGCAGGCCATGCGCGACACGTCGTTCCTCCTCCGCCCCAAACACCTCGCCCAAGTCTCCGCCATTCTCGACGACCCCGAGGCCTCCGCCAACGACCGCTACGTCGCCACCACGCTCCTCAAAAACGCCGAGATCTCCGCCGAGGGCATTCTCCCGTTCTGCCAGGACACCGGCACCGCCACCATCGTCGCCAAAAAAGGCCAGCAAGTCTGGACCGGCGCCAACGACGCCGAATGGATTTCCAAAGGCATCTACTCGACCTACACGCAGGAAAACCTGCGCTACTCGCAGACCGCCCCGCTCGACATGTTCAACGAGGTCAACACCGGCACCAACCTGCCGGCGCAGATCGACCTCTACGCCACCGAGGGCGCCGAGTATAAATTCCTCTTCGTCGCCAAAGGCGGCGGCTCCGCCAACAAGACGTTCCTCTTCCAGGAAACCAAGGCGCTCCTCAATCCCAAGGGCCTCGAAAAATTCGTCACCGACAAGCTCGCCTACCTCGGCACCGCCGCCTGCCCGCCCTACCACCTCGCCCTCGTGATCGGCGGCACCAGCGCCGAAGCCTGCCTGAAAACCGTCAAGCTCGCCTCGACCAAATACTACGACCACCTCCCCACCACCGGTAACAACGAAGGCCGCGCCTTCCGTTGCCTGGAGACGGAAAAACTCGTCCTCAAAATCGCCCAGCAAAGCGGCATCGGCGCCCAGTTCGGCGGCAAATACTTCGCCCTCGACGTGCGCGTCATTCGCCTCCCCCGCCACGGCGCGAGTTGCCCCGTCGGCCTCGGCGTTTCCTGCTCCGCCGACCGCAACGTCAAAGCCAAGATCAACAAGGACGGCATCTGGCTCGAAAAACTCGAAACCAACCCCGGCCGCTTCATCCCCGCCAGCGAGCGCACCATCAAAGACGACCACGTTGTCCGCATCGACCTCAACCAGCCGATGCCCGCCATCCTGGCCGAGTTGTCCAAACACCCCGTCACCACGCGTGTTCTCCTGAACGGCCCGCTCGTCGTCGCCCGCGACATCGCCCACGCCAAACTCCAGGAGCGCATCGACGCCGGCCAGGGACTCCCCGATTACATCAAAGCGCACCCGGTCTATTACGCCGGCCCCGCCAAGACCCCGAAAGGTTACGCCAGCGGCAGCTTCGGCCCCACGACTGCCGGCCGCATGGACAGCTACGTGGACACCTTTCAATCGCTCGGCGGCTCGCTGGTGATGCTCGCCAAAGGCAACCGCAGCCCCGCCGTGACGAAGGCCTGCAAGACCCACGGCGGCTTTTATCTCGGCAGCATCGGCGGACCCGCCGCGATCCTCGCCAAAGAAAACATCAAGCACGTCGAAGTGCTGGAGTATCCCGAACTCGGCATGGAAGCTGTGTGGAAAATCGACGTGGTGGATTTCCCCGCGTTCATCCTCGTCGATGACAAAGGCAACGACTTCTTCGTGAACGGCTGCGGCGCCTGCCTCCCCGGCGGCATCACCGCCGCCGCCGAAAAAGCCAAGGTGTGAGCAGGTATCGTAGCTCCGTCGCAGCCCTGAATGCTCCGTCGTAGCCCTGAGCGTGAGCTCAGGGAGTTCACGCCACACACGCCGCGCTCGTCCATCCTCCCTCACGTTCACCCTCCCTGAGTTCACGCTCAAGGCTACGCACCCGATCTCACACAGAACGAAGAGATTAAGCTTGTAGCCTGAGGCGTGAGCCGAGGGAGTTTGCCGCATGGCGACCCCGCACCAATCGAAGCTCCCGCGCCTCGAACCGGAGTGGTATCGCGGACGCACCGCAGTCCTCTGGACGCACCCCATCGCGAATCGCGCCACCGGTTGGCTCACCTCTTCGTTTCACGCCCGTTTTCGCGAAATTTTGCTGCACACCTGCGCCCGCCATCGCCTCGCTTGTCCGGCCTACATTTTGATGCCCGATCACTGGCATCTTCTCTGGCTCGGTCTCGCAGATGACAGTGACCAACTCCAAGCCACCAAATTCCTCCGCGAACACATCACTGCGACGCTGGCTCCGGTTCGCCTGCAAAGCCAAGCCCACGACCATGTGCTGCGCGATGACGAACAAAAACGCGGTGCACTGCGCGCGTCCTGCCACTACATTTTCGAGAATCCAGTAAGAGCGAACCAATCACACACATGGAACGAGTGGCCTTATTCGGGTGCCATGATTTCCGGCTACCCGACACTCGATCCCCGAGCCGAAGATTACTGGGATCGCTTTTGGAGAATTCACACAAAGCTCACGACACCGGCTCCCTGATTATGTTGATCCAGTCCGGCTCGCCGTCCTTTAACCCTTCTCGTAGCCCTGAGCGTAAGCTCAGGGAGTTCGCGCACCGCACGTCCAATCTCCCTGAGCTCACGCTCAGGGCTACCCAACCTCACTCCAAACCGCTTCGTCACTCTCTCAAAAATCCCCTTGCCCAAACTATTATTTCTGTTCTTCCTGAAATTATGAACCTACCGAGCGCCGCCCACAAATTCATCGTCCACTGGGGCGAGATGGGCACGCGTTGGGGTATCAACCGGTCGGTCGCGCAGATCCACGCCTTGCTCTACATCGTCGGCCACCCGCTTCCCGCCGACGAGATCGCCACCACCCTCGACATCGCCCGCTCCAACGTCAGCACCGGCCTCAAGGAGCTGCAAACTTGGGGCCTTGTTCGCATCGCCCACACCCTCGGCGACCGCCGCGATCACTTCGAAACGTTTGCTGATGTGTGGGAACTGTTTCGCATCGTCGTCCGCGAGCGCAAACGCCGCGAGCTTGAACCCACTCTCGGCGTCCTCCGCACCTGCATCACCGAAGCCACCGATCATCCCGCCGATCAACTCCCGCTCACCATCGAACGTCTGTCCGACATGCTTGAGTTCCTCGAACTCACCGACGCCTGGGGCGAACGCGCCGCCAAGCTCTCACCGCAAAATCTCAAACGCCTCAGCAAGCTCGGTGACTCGATCTTTCGCCTCGTGGGTTAATCCCTTTTTTTGCCTATTAATTTCTGTTTAGACTGAAATAACGATAATAAAATGAACACCACCACATTCTGCTATGTTCTCTATTTAATCATCAGCCTCGGGCTGACGATCTGGGTCGCCCGCACCCTCCATCGTAACGGCCGGGTCTTCCTCGTGCAGGCCTTCCGCGGAAACACCGAAATGGCCGATTCGGTTAATCACCTGCTCGTGGTCGGCTTTTATCTGATCAACATCGGCTTCATCACCTTCGCCCTCCGCTTTGGCGCCAAACCGGCCACGCCGCAGGAAGCCTTCGAATTCGTGAGCACCAAAGTCGGCGTCGTGCTCCTCGTCCTCGGCTGCATGCATTTCTTCAACATGTTTAACTTCGACAAAATGCGCCGCAAAGGCGCCGCACCTACCCCGCCCGCACTCCGCCCTCGCAACGAAGTCCTGTAAAACCCTCCGCTCGCACTCGTCATGAAAATCATCCTCGCCGGCGGCACCGGCCAAGTCGGCCACGTTCTCCTTCGCCACTGGACCCGTGCCAGCCACGAGTGCGTTGTGCTCACCCGCAACCAGACCACGTTCGCTCCGCCCGCTGCAACCTTGCCCATCCGGGCCGTCGCTTGGGACGGACGCACCCTCGGTCCGTGGACCGCCGAACTCGAAGGCGCCGACCTCGTCGTCAACCTCGCCGGCCGCAGCGTCAACTGCCGCTACACCGAGGCCAATCTGAAGCGCATGATGGCTTCGCGCGTCGAGTCCACCCGCGTGCTCGGCGACGCCATCGCGCGTGCTCACACGCCGCCAAAACTCTGGCTGCAAGCCGGCACGGCGACGATCTACGCCCACCGCTACGACGCGACCAACGACGAAGCCACCGGCGTAATCGGCGGCGCCGAACCCGGCGTGCCCGCACTCTGGAAACGCAGCGTGGACATCGCTCTCGCCTGGGAAGCCGCGCTCGACGCCGCGCCGACTCCGCACACGCGCAAAGTCGCGCTGCGCTCCGCCATGATCATGAGCCCGGATCGCGGCGGCGTCTTCAGCGCCTTCGCCACGCTGTGTTCGCTGGGCATGGGCGCGCAGGGCGACGGACGCCAGTTCGTGTCGTGGATCCACGAATACGATTTCACGGCCGCGCTCGATTTCATCATAGCCAACGAAACCCTCTCTGGCGCGATCAACCTCAGCGCTCCGCAGCCGCTGCCCAACCGCGAATTCATCGCCGCGTTACACACCGCCCTGAGCCGTCCGTTCTCCGTGTGTGTGCCGGCATGGGTGTTAGAAGTCGGCGCCTTTTTCCACCGCACCGAAACCGAGCTGCTGCTCAAGAGCCGGCGCGTCATCCCCGCGCGCCTGCTCGCCGCCGGTTTCAACTTCCAGTTCCCCGCCTGGCCCGCCGCCGCCACCGACCTCGCCCGCCGCTGGCGCGCATGATCCCCACCTCACCGCGCCGTCGAATTTCACTCCCCCATCACCGTCACCACAATCCGTCGCGAATGCGGGGCGCGGCGGTGTTCCCATAAAAAGATCCCCTGCCACGTGCCGAGCAGCAGTTCGCCCTCCGCGAACGGCACGGTCTCGCTCGTGCGGGTCAGCGCCATCTTGATATGGCTCGGCATGTCGTCGGGTCCTTCCTGCGTGTGCTCGAAATGCCGGTCGTTCTCGGGCACGAGGCGGTTGATCCACGCCTCCAAATCATGCCGCGCGGTCGGATCGGCATTTTCCATAATGACCAGCGAACAACTCGTGTGCTGGCAAAACACCGTGACCACCCCGGTCTTTAATCCGCTGCGCGTCACTTCGCGCGCGACCGCCTCGGTGATTTCCTGCGTGCCTTGGCGGGCCGTGCGGATCGTGAGCGTAACTTGGTGAACAGACATCGTTAAAAAATGGACTGGGGATTTTCGATCCCGTTCAGCCGCCGCCCGCCAGCGAACTTTCCCCCGGCTTCGTCATGCTCGACGGCTCCAACGCCGCATCGAGCGCCTCCGCCGTCATCAGCCCTTTCGCCAGCACGATTTCTCTGAGCGTTTTCCCCGTGGCCAGCGCCTCCTTCGCCACCGCCGCGGCCGCATCGTATCCGATATGCGGATTCAACGCCGTCACCAGCATCAGCGAGCGATCAACCAATTCCCGGCAACGCGCTTCGTCGGCCTCGAGTCCGGCCACGCAGGAGTCGGCAAACTGCCGCGCTCCGTTGGCGAGCACATGCACCGACTCGTGCAGCGCATAAGCGATCAGCGGGATCGTCACGTTGAGCTCAAAGTGTCCGCCGTTCCCGCACGCCGTGACCATATGCGCGAGCCCCTGCGCGTAGATGCATACCTGCACGAGCATCTCGCTCATCACCGGGTTCACTTTTCCAGGCATGATCGACGAACCCGGTTGCGTCGCCGGCAGGCGCAGTTCGCCGAGCCCGCTGCGCGGCCCCGAGCCGAGCAGGCGGATGTCGTTGGCGATTTTGGTCAGACTCGTCGCGATGGTCGCGAGATGGCCCGCCACCTCGACCGCGTCATCTCGCGCGGCCTGCGCTTCGAAGTGATTGCGAGCCTCGATAAAATCGATGCCGGTTTCTTCGCTCAGCAGCCGCACCACTTTGCCCGCAAACTCAGGATGACAATTGATCCCCGTGCCCACCGCCGTGCCGCCCACCGCCAATTCACGCAGCGCCGCGATCGCTTTGTCGGTCCGCTCAATCGCCTTCGCCACCTGCGCGGCATAACCGGAAAATTCCTGCCCCAGTGTGACCGGCGTCGCATCCATCAAATGCGTGCGCCCGATTTTAATGATCGGCTCAAACGCCTGGGCCTTCGCATCCAGCGCAGCGTGCAAATGCACCAACGCCGGCCGCAGATTCGTTTTCAACGCCACCGCCACGCTCACGTGCAGCGCAGTCGGAATGATGTCATTGGACGACTGGCCAAGATTCACGTCGTCGTTCGGATGCACCGGTTTTCTCGAACCGATGGGTTCGCCGGCGAGTTGGCTCGCACGATTGGCGATCACCTCGTTGGCGTTCATGTTCGTCGAGGTGCCCGAGCCGGTCTGAAACACATCAACAGGAAAATGCGCGGAGAGCTTACCCTCGGCGACTTCACGCGCGACCTGCTGGATAGCGCGGCTCTTCTCCGCGGACAACTTGCCGAGTTCCTCATTGGCCCGCGCGCACGCGATTTTCACAATCCCGAGGCCACGAATAAATCCCTCCGGCATGGGTCGGCCACTGATGGGGAAATTCAGCACCGCGCGCTGGGTCGAAGCCCCGTAAAGCGCATCATCGGGAACAGGCATCGCGCCCATCGAATCTTTTTCGGTTCTCATGCGACCATCGTATTCAATCGCCGGATAAAATGCAAAAAAGCCGTGCGAGGATTTCGCACGGCTCCCTATCCAGCCCGAGTTCGCCACACGGCTCAGAACTTTAACGTCAACCGGTCGCCGCCCATGCCGACACGACGCACGCTGTCGTAGAGCCGGTCATCGTCCAATGATGCAGACGCCACTTCACGTGTCTGCGCCACACGGACAGTCTCCACGTCCGAATCGCCTTCGGCTCCGGCCAAGCTTGCGAGAATACGGCTGCGGCGAACTTCACGTTGTGTGACTGCCTGAACCGGAGCCGTGGCGGCGGCCACCACGACAGGAGTGGATTTATCGAGCACGGTTTCGACTCGGGCAACCACCGGCACCACCTCTACGCGGCCTTGAAAATCATGTTCGTGCTCGGCGGTCATGGCCGAGGCGAAATGCACCTGCGTCAGCTCGCTCAATTCACCCGAGACCGGCACTTCGGAAGTGGCGCCTCCCGTCAGCGCCGCCCAAGGAATCATCGAGGTGAGCGAACCCGTCGACCCCGAAGCCGACTCGACTGCGGTAACAGCCTCAACCGGATGCGCCGTCGCTACGGATGCCGGCTCAACACGGGCCACCGCTGACTCAACCACGACTGCAGGCGCCTGATCGACTGTTCCGTGATTCACCGCAGACGCCTCGACCACGGGAGCCATCGCAACCACGGAAAGCGCGGGCGAGGATACGCTATCCTGAATCGTCACCGGACGATATTCACGCACCACGATAAATCCCAATGCGAGCGCGGCAGCTGCCCCCATCGGCAGCTGGAAACGCACCAGCACCCGGGCGGCCTGCGGAAGACGCAGCGCAATCCACCACGGACGCGGCTCAACAATCGCCGCCAGTTGTTTGGCCCGCAGATCGTGCTCAAAACGGCACCAAAACTCGGGATCGGGACGCTCCGCCCGCTTGAGCCGCAAGAGCTCTTCGAGCGTTACCTTTTTCTCATCAGTGCGTTCGTTCGGAGTAATCATCAACGGACGTAGGATTGGAGTTCGGCCTGCAAAAGTTGTTTCGCGTAGTGGAGACGCGAGCGGACGGTGCCCACCGAGCAATTCATGATCTCGGCAATTTCCTCATGACTGAGGCCGTCTATTTCGAATAAGTTCACCACGGTTCTGTGGGGGATAGACAGTTTGAGCATCGCTTCGTTCAATTTTTCCTGAAGTTCGTTCACGAAAACCTCCCGCTCCACATCCTTCTTGTCCGTCAACTGGTTGATCACTGCGGACACCGTCGCGTCTTCATGCACCTTATCGAAGCTAAAAAATGAACGTAACTTACTCTTACGAATATGAGTTAAGGCGGAATTGATCGCGATACGATAAAGCCAGGTAAAAAACGATGACTGCCCCTGAAAGCGGTTGATCGACTGAAACGCTTTGATGAACGCGTCCTGCGTGAGATCGGCCGCATCCTCCCGGTTCGACGTCATATTGTAGATCATCGCATACACGCGCTCGCGGTATTTGAGGATCAATTGGTCAAACGCCGTCACGTCACCGGCCTGCACCCGTTGCACGATCATCCAGTCCGACCCCGCCTCCTGCTGGCGCTCAGGCGAGGCCACCAGGGTTTTGGTGAGGGATTTCGAAATGGCGTCCACGGGATTAAAAATCTGAACGCGCACGCGGCTCAGCGCAAACCTAGACGCCTGCCGGCGCCTGAAGGTTCCGCACTTGGTTTCTCAATGTGTCGCACAACTGGCGGAGCAGCGGAACCGGGGCCAGCGCCTCATGTGCCGCCAGCGCCGCCTCGGCCTGCACCAACTCGGTCTCCACCTCGGCCGCCACAATGTTAAAAATTCCCAGTTCATTCATCTGGCGGATGCGCCCCGGGAGATCGGCCTCGCGCCGGTGCAGGATCTCGTCGACCAGAAGCGCACGATCCGCCGCCGGCAGTCGCTCAAGCAACGCCAGCAACGGCAGCGTCACTTTACCGCTCTGCAAATCCGTCCCGAGTGTCTTACCAATGGCTTTTTCCTGACCGAAGAAATCCGCGAGATCATCATAGATCTGATACGCGATGCCGAGGTGACGCCCGAACCGGCTCGCCGCCTCGGCGAACGCCGGCGAGAAGCCGCCGAGTTTTCCACCTAGGAAACACGAAATGCGAAACAGCTCGGCCGTCTTCAGATCGATCACGCGGAAATAATCCTCACGCGTGATATTCGTCGTGCCGCGCCGCAACGTTTGCACGATCTCACCGGCGCAGACTTTGCGCGTCGAATCCGATACTGCGTGGCAAATCTCCGGCGTCGGAAACTGAGCCGCCAAGTGCAGCGCGTGGGCGAACAAGGCATCGCCCAATAGCACCGCCGCCTCGGGTCCGTATTGGCGCGACGCCGTGCGGCGGCTGCGGCGCATATCCGCTTCGTCCATGATATCGTCATGCACCAGCGTCGCCAGGTGGACCAGTTCAACCACCCCGGCCACACGCACCAGTTCATCGGAGGGCAGGGCCGCCCCGCTCCATCCGCTCAAAAACACCAGAGCCGGGCGGATGCGTTTACCCGATGTGTCGATGCAGTAATCCGCCATCTCGCGTATCTCCGGCTCAAACGCCGCGAGCTGTCCGCGCAGGAAAACATCCAGCACGGCCATGTGTGGCTTCAGTCGCGCAAACACCGTGGCGAAATCCTGCACCATCGCTTGATCGGAAGGGTTGAGGGAAGTGGCAGACATAAACTCCTTGCACCGTAGAAACACCGCGCCAAATGGCTAACCAATAACTCACCCATAAAATGAAGGACGACCCCCTACTATCGATTCTAATGATAGCTGCCGGCATTTATGTCCTGCACCTCTGGCGCCAAGACTACCAGCAAGCCCGCGCCGGCCGCCCCAACCCCGGCGCCCTCCCCGGCGCGACTCCCGCCTCCCTCACCGCCTGCCTCATCGCCGCCGCCGGCGCCCTCCTCATCCTGGCCGGCGAAACCTGGGGCGAACTTCACCTCGGGATCAGCGACGAACAATCCAACATGACGGTGCTCTTCGGCCTCACCACCTTGAGCGCGGCCTTCGTCGAAGAACTCATTTTTCGCGGTTTTATCGTCATCGATAAACACGGTCCGATCATTCGCTGGGCCGGCATCCTCGCCGCCTCCGTCCTCTTCACCGCCCTGCACCCCTTTTTATGGAAATGGGACATGGGAGAACTTCCCGCCTGGCACGCCGTGAAAGTCTGGCAATGGGGCGATTGGCTCACCTGGCAATTCACCACCAAAGGCTGGTTTAGCGCCGCCGCCGTCTTCGTGAGTTCGCTCTGGTTCTACACTGTGCGCTTTGCCTCGTTTAACCCTACCCACTCGCTCATCCCCTGCGTGACCGCTCACGCCACCAAAAATCTCGGCGTCTTCGCCATCAAATCAGTCCAAGGCTTCGTCACCGGCATCTGGTGATCGGATGCCGCGGACTAGCCGTGGTTCTTCATCCACCGCCGCCAGCCTTGATAGGCACAAAAAACCCACGGCGTTCACCGTGGGTTTTATTTTCAGAAGAAACGCTTAACGGTTATTTTTTACCGTCCAGCTTGGTCTTGGCGGCCTGTTCCGCCTCTAATTTAGCCTGAATTTCCGCATCCTGCTTACGGTTACGAGCGGCCTGGACGCTTTCATACAGCGCCACCTCGGAATCGGGAACTTTATAAGTCACACCTTGGATATCACGATCAGAGATATTCAGTGCATTCACCTGGGCCTGGGTAGCGACATTACGGTAAGTCGTCTTGCTCGGCTCCAGAATCGAAGCGGTGATAAAGATGATAAGATTGGTCTCAACCTTACGATCACTCTTCGAACGGAACAGGAAGCCCAGCACGGGGATGTCACCCATGATCGGAACCTTTGTATTAATTTTGGTATCCTTGGTATCCATCAAACCACCGATCGCGGCGGTCTGGCCGTCACGAAGGATCATGTTCAACGTGCCTTCGCGCTTATTGATATCATAGAAGGTCTGCACCGTGTTACCGGCACCCACGGTGAAAGGCGTGGCATTGCTCTTCTCGGTCTTTAGCGTAAGCGACACGAGTTTGTTGCTCGTGATCTGGGGAGTGACCTCAACCTTGACACCCTCGAACACCTTTTCACCCGCCGTATAGGTCACCGTCGGCGTGCCGCCACCGGTCGGTGCAGTCTGCGTCGCGGTCACCAATTGATAATCCGTGCCGATATTGATTTGGGATTTGCTACCGTTGATCGCCACAATCGTGGGATTGGAAACGATACGCGTGCCCGTCATCGAATCAAAGGCCCGCAGCAGCACGGAGTAATCCTTGGAATCCAGCACCGCATTAAATGTCCCGATTGCATTGTAAGCGGGAATGCCCGTAGGGACGCCACCGGTGGGCAACGGTTGACCCAATGTATTTAGCTGACCAGCCGCAGTGCCTGCGCCGCCACCAATATTTTGTTTACCCGCGAGGCCCACCGCCAACTCCTTGGCGTTGTCCTTGGACAGTTCCACAAACTTGGTCTCGATCACCACTTGGCGCGGCTCAGAGTCGAGACGCTTGGCCGTGGTAATAACCCGGCTCACCGTGACAGCTTGGTCTGTAATGATGATTTCGTTGGCCAGCGAGTTCACTACAAGCGAACCACCCGGCACCGCAGGCTCGGTGCCTGACGCCGGACGTGGCGGCGTCAGAATGGCGCGCAACAAAGGCTCAATACTCACCGCAGCCACGTTATCCAGAGTGACACTACTCGTGATAAACGGCTCCGATTGCAGCGTGTCCCGGCTTACGATCTTAATAATATTGCCATCTTCGACAAATGAATAGCCCACCGGCGAAAGCACCACTTGGAAAATCTGGCGCCAGGTGACTTCACGCAACTTAAGCGACGTGCGCCCCTGCAATTTGTCCGGGATAACCAGATTCAACTCAAACAGATCGGCCACATTTCTTAATATAGTGCGAATTTCCTCATCGGGGAAATCCACCGATAATGTATCCTTACTCTTTGTGAGAGATGTAGCTGCATCCGGTGCCGCCACCAACGAGGTCGCAGAAGCGGGAGCTGCGGGCGGCGTGGCCACCGCAGGCGCGGCAGTCTCGACCGGCGCAACCGCCGGCACTGCCGCCGGTTCTTCTGCCGACAGCTGACTGGCGATCGCCAGAAAAGAAACTAACATTATACGCGTTCTCATGTCTTGGTGACTACGGTTTGATGGGTCGGGTGATTTCTTCCTTGTTCAAACGAAGAGTAAAACTCGTGCGTTCGATTCCGGTGAGTTGTAACTCATAATTGGTCCCTTGGAATACAATTGGTATTGCATCGCCTATTTTAAGTTTTTTTTGACCAAAGAGTAAATATTGAGTGCCGCCTACCCGAATGGTGCCCGACGGCGTGACACTCTCGACCATTCCTAATAAAAGATCACGATCACTCGTATTGATCACCGGTGCGGCCTCCGGTGCCGCCTCCGCCGGCACCTCCACGACAGGTGCCACTCGATTAAAAGGATTTTTACCGGCAACCTCCTCATCGGTTGTCTCGACTGGCTTGGTCGTCAGCAAAGTCCTCGCCAACTCGATCGTCTCCGAACGCTTTTGAGGCGCAGTTATATCGGACTTTGGCGCGCCGCACAGTCCGGCTGGCGCAACCAAGGCGGCGATTATATATAAATGGGTTCTCATTGTGTGCCGAGTAAATCAAGATTCAGATTAAGCGTCACCGTGGAGCCGCCGCCGGAAATGGATGCGCTGTTAATCCGGCAAAAATAGACCCCCTGCTCCAAACGCCGTAAATAGGTAATAATTTTAGTAAAATCCCCCTGAACATTAACGACATAACCCAACGGAACATAAGCGACTGCCGCAGCACCCTTGGCTGGCTTCGGAGCAGCCCGGCCAATCGGCCTTAAATCCAGATATTTGACGCCTACTTCAGACTCGAGCCGATAAAAATATTGCAGATTTTGAGCCAATCCTTCCGCGCTCAATGCACGATTTGCGACCGCCTTGTTGGCTTGAATTAAAAAACTCAACTGCTCCTGAAGCTGGGCCGAGTTGGAAATGTTAGAGCGGTAACGATCGTTCTCCTCCGTATATTTCTCCAAGTCAGCCCGCTGCTCGGAGAGCAGATCGGACCGGAAGTAAAGAGTCGCAAGCAATACAATACTCAGAACCGATGAGACCACTACGATCGGATATTTCCGAACACCAGCGACGATAGACTGTGTATTGATACTCATTTTTTCTGCGCGCCTGGTTTTACAGCCGTAGCCTTAAACTTAAGATCCACCTGGATCTTCATATTGCCCGAGCCGGAGTCGCGAACGATACTCGTCAGCGAAATATCATCAAACAACTTAGAAAACACCGGATCCTTGCGGAGCTCCTCAATATAGGCAACCGCACGGCCGCTCGCTTCGTCGGAAGCACCCGAAATCTGCCCGCGTAGCACGATGACATTAGGCTTCAAATCGATATTCTTCAACGTGACCGACGACGGCACGGTTGAACCAATTTTCAAAATCAGTTCCGAAACCACCATCCGTGATTCAGCAAGAAAGTCACGCAATGCCATCAACTTACGCTCTTGTTCCTGAAATGCCTTAAACTGCTGGACCGCCTGGTTACTCACCGGCTTGTTGGTTTCGATGGCCTGCTGCATCGCCACCGTATCAGAATTCATCTGCCGCAAGGCATACTCACGGTAGCCCGTGTAGATCAAAAGCCCCAATGCAATGCACAGAGCCACACCGTTGGTAAAAAATGAAGTGCGAACCGCCTTGGTATCAGGCAGCCGCTCAAAGTTGCGAAAGTTCGGGTGCCATGCCGGCACCGTCGACTTGTCACTGGTTTTTTTCAGGGACGATAGCATGACTGTTATACTGAACCATTAATCCAAAAAGCCCTAAACGCCGGATGTCCTGCGCAGCAACCGGCAGGGTATCGGCCAATGTAATCTGGTGTGACTGAAGCCAGGCGGAAATATCGGCATTCAACACCGTAACGCCCAGCTCCGTCGCGATCGCCGTCTCCAACCATGCCAACTTGGAAGGCAGGAGCGTGCATGCAACCTGAGCAATCGATTGGCCTGTCTGCACTTCATAAAAACCAATCGATGATTGCAGCTCTTTGATCAGCTTTTTAATCAAAACCGAACCCATTCCGGTAAAGTCAAACGTGTTGGATAAAAACAATTTACGAGCCGAAACCTCATCCTTAAGACCTAACTCTTTTTGCACCACCGGAATCATCGCATTCAACCCTTGCTGGATCGGGCGGGAGGCTTCGACGCCGGTCGAAGTGACAATAAAGGAATTAGTCATCTCCGCCTCAATTTCCAACATCAGCACCGGCGTCTTGATCTTGGCGAATGCCAGATAATCAATCATCGCTCCAACGCTGGCGACACTGCTCAACTCCATGCTTTCCGGATAGATACCCGCCGTCAGCAGATTGTCCTGCGCCAGATTAATATCCGTAGCAGGCAGGCCGCAGATGATCGCATCCTTCTGCGCCGCTTTAACCAAATCATAATCCGTGCCTTGGGCTGAATTGAGAATCGCCAGCGTATACTGCTCGGGATCGATCCTCAATTGCTGGGCGGCGACCTCATTCAAGTAAGCGGGCTCCTTTAGGCGCTTGGTCTCAAAGGTCACCTTGCGAACCACCCGACGAGGGGCATTGATGCCGCAATAGGCATGGAAATAGCCACTGGGACTCTTGGCGGGCTGCAGCGTCTTCAACGCTTCCGCCAAAGCTGCCTCATCCCCGGGCGCGCATTCAATGATTTCCTCGACCACAAACGGCGTCGTCGCCTGCGATGCGCGGGCCAGCAACACGGTGTGATCGTTAAAATCTACAAAGAATTTTTTTGTTTTTGCAGAGAAAAACATGAGGTCAGGAGCACGTCTGAATAAAATCGGTGGATTTGTAAACTTATGGCATTAAGCAGAGAGATTGTTCTGACAATCCCTTGCTTGTGCGAAGTCGAAAGCTCCTAGCAGAAAACGTGCGACTCAAGGCAATTCCCCCTAGGTATTTTTTCTTACGTGCGATTTACTGGTTTTCCCCACGCTGAAACTTTTGGGGATTCAATGCCTGAGTCCGCCTTTAAATCACAAAAAACCCGCCTCGATTAAGGAGGCGGGTGTAATGAGCCGTGAGGCAGTAAGCGTTAGCCGCTTACTTCTGCCAGGTGCGCTTTTTATGGCGATTGGACTTCAAGCGCTTTTTGCGCTTGTGCTTGTTCATCTGGAGACGGCGTTTCTTTTTGAGGTTACCCATGTGGTGTCAGGTTTGAAGTGAAAGTTTCGTGTAGAAACCGTCCGTGAAACAGCCTGCGCCCCCTGCTGTAAAGCTCAATCTCCACGCATCGCCTCCCCGACCACCCTGCACCGAGTCAACAGGGTCGCCAAAACAACTCGATTTCTTGCGCCGCACCGCCCGTTTCGCTCCCCCAACCTGCCTCTACCGCCCACCTCCTGAGTAGCTTAACCACGCTCGCAACAACAGCGCGTGCCTCTGGCAATACCATCGCCTTGCCCGCCCGCCCGCCTCTCGTCCGCCGAATAAGCCCATTCGACCAACGAAGATCGCTTAAGAAATAAATTCGCTCGAGGCGGGATAGAGTCCGACCGCTGCAAATGCACGCGCCGAAAACCTACCCCCCTCCATTCAAATACCGCCAATCCCAGCCCGGCGGCGAAGCGCCCCCTCGGCCCAACGTCCCGAGATCAGCCCTGAAGTGCGCAGCAAGCAGCCGCCCCCGGGCACCCCGCCCGCAACAAAGCCCCATCTTCGCGCGATTCCGCCCGCAGAATACCCCTCACAACCGAAGCCAAGCCTCCGCCCACAAAAAACCCTCCGCGGCAAAAGCCGGCGGAGGGAGGGAAAGGTTCAACAAAACACCGGCGCGGGGCCGGTGATGTTTTACTTCGCGAAAACGACCTTCGAGACGTGGGACTTGGCGCGGGCGGCGGCGTTCTTATGAACGACACCGGACTTGGTGGCCTTGTCCATGGCGGAGACGTAGGCGCTAGCAGCGGCCTTCGTGTCTTCGAGCTTACCGGCCTTTTCAGCGGTGAGGAGCTTCTTGTGCAGGGTCTTCAGGCGGGTCTTGGTCGCCTTGTTGCGGGTGGTGAGACGGGTCGCTTTGCGAGCGGCTTTGATAGCTGATTTCGTGTTGGCCATGGCTGTTTAAAAGTAAGTAAGCCGGACAGAAACCCAAACCGGCGGCGTTGAGTCAAGGGCAATTCCGACGCGACACGACGTCCGCACCGAACTTCCAACGGCCAACGCTCAACCTCGCACACCCAATGACCCATCCCCGGCCGCGATTCTCCCCGAGGAGCAGGTGAGCGCTGGATGTTGGTCGTTGAGCCTTCTCTGCGTGAAGCGAAGAGATTGGTTTTGGGGCCTGTAAGCCGGATTCTGTGCGTCCCGATTACTCGGGGTGATCATCATTTCTCTCACGACCGCCTTGCGACGGCCTTGCCCTCCGTAGCTCCGCTTTCGCGGAGCGCAGGAGGGTGCGGCATACCCGTGGCTATAGGACGAGCAGCCCAGCCACCTATTTTGCCTTGCACCGGAAGGGGTTTGTCCTGCCGCCGACATTGCTGTCGGCGCGGTGGGCTCTTACCCCACCTTTTCACCCTTACCTCGCGGTTGCCCGCGCGGCGGTATCTTCTCTGTGACACTTTCCGTCGACGCGCCTTAAAACGCGCCGCCCGCACTTGCCGTGAAGCTCGTGCGGCATCCTGCCCTGCGGTGTCCGGACTTTCCTCTCCATTGATCAAAGAACAGTGGAGCGACGACCCGGCCCCAAAACCAAGCGGTGACCCTACGGCCTCCGACTAACCAATGTCCAGTGACCAATGTCACAATGTGAAACCCGCCCCAACCATCCGATCTACGCCCCTTGGATGTTGGGCATTGAATGTTGGATGTTGGGCGTTCCGCGTAAAGCCGCGCGGCGCGGCTTATGCGGCGTCCCACCAAACGATGCGGCCGCATTGATCGCACGTCACAATCTTGCCCGCCGCGTCACCCTTGCCGCGGACGCCTGACTCGACTTCCGACGAGACTTTCAAATGGCATCCGCCGCAGGTATTCCCGCGCACCGGCACGCAGACCGGCTGCTGACGCGCCGCGATGCGGTCATACACACGCAACGCCGGCTCCTCGACCGGCGCGCGCGCCGTCGCCACCTCGGCCTGAGCCGCTTTCAATTCGGCGCCCAAATTCGTTTCGCGCTCACGCAGCGTGCGAATGCGCGCCTCGTGACCGGCGATGTTCTGCTTCAAGACCGCTTCCGCCGCCGCGAATTTTTTCTTCGCCTCGTCGATCGCATACATGAGCTCAAGTTCCTCGCCCTCGAGCGTCGCGATGGCCGCCTCCGTGTGTTCGATCTCCAAGCCAAGCGCCTTGTATTCGTCGTTTTTGCGCACCTGCGACTGCTGCGTCTTGTATTTGCCCAGTTTCGTCTCGGTGGAACCGATCTCGGTCTCGATTAATTTCTTCTTCGATTCGAGTCCCATCAACTCGGCGCGCGCCGTGTCGATGGCGGCTTTCTCGCTGGCGATTTTCCGCTCCACCACGGCGATATCGCCCGGCACGGCCTTCAACTGCGCCTCGAGACTCAACCGTTTGCTATCGCGATCCTGAAGAACCAGCAGCTTTTCGAGCGTCGGAGTAAGCATGTCCGCCGACACTGCCCCGCGAGCCTCATCGGTCAAATCCCTTTCACGCCGCGTCGCCTCCAACCAATTACCAACTCCTAACTACCAATTACCAACTACAAACTCCCAACTACCTCCGTTCCTCCCCCGACTCAGATGTAATACATCTCGTCGTCGCTCTTCGCCGCAAACATGTCCAACGAGTAGCTCCGACACTTCGCCTCCAACGCCGTGCGCACGTCGCGCCAGATCGCGTTTACGCGCCGTCCCGAGGCGCCCTCACCCGTTCCGTTCAGTTCGAGCAGATCGCCCTCGATCAGCTTCACGATGTCGTAGAGCGTGATTTCCTTGGGCGAACGCGCCAACGCGTAACCGCCCTGTTTGCCACGTCGGCTGATGATCAAACCGCCGTTGCGCAGTTCGCTCAGAATCTGCACCAGATAATTCGCCGGCACGGCCTCGATCGCCGCGAGTTGTTCGATGTGGCCGAGTTCGTCGGTCCCATGATATTTGGCGAGCTGCGCCAATACGCGGCAGGCATAATCGACTTTTACGGATAGTTTCACGCGAGTGCGCACCGTATTTCCGAATCTTTGGTTCGCAACCTAAAATACCAACAAAACCCCAAAAACTCCGCGTCTACCCTGCCCCGAAATCGTTGAAAAATAGCAGTTGTCGCCCCCCCTCTTTTCCGATGGGATTTCCCCTTTAGATTTCATCACGTTCTTCCCCGCAAAATGTCCGATCAATCCGCTCCCGAAAACCTGAACCAGAACCCTGCCCTCACCGAGTCGTATGACGCCTCGAAGTTGAGCCAGCTCAAAGGCTTGGAGGCCGTGCGCAAGAAGCCCGGCATGTATATCGGCGGCACCGACGAACGCGCTCTCCACCACTGCGTTTCCGAGGTCCTCGACAACTCCGTTGACGAACACCTCGCCGGCCACTGCTCGCGCATCGAGGTCACCATCCACGTCGACGGCTCCATCAGCATCCGCGACAACGGCCGCGGCATCCCCGTCGACATCAACAAAGATTCCGGCCTGCCCGGCGTCGAACTCGTCCTCACCACGCTGCACTCCGGTGGCAAATACGGCCAGGGCGGCTACAAATTCTCCGGCGGCACCCACGGCGTCGGCGCGAAGTGCGTCAACGCCGTTTCCGAGTGGTTCGAGGTCGAAGTCTCCCGCGACAATAAAGTTCACCACATGCGCTTCGAGCGCGGCGTGACCATTAAAAAACTCTCCGTCATCGGCACCGCCAGCCGCACCGGCACCTACGTCACCTTCAAGCCCGACGCCGAAATCTTTAAGGAAACCACCACGTTCGTCACCGCCCGCATCGCCCAGCGCCTGCGCGAACTCGCCTTCCTCAACTCCGGCCTCGAAATCGTTTTCCTCGACGAGCGCCCCGCCAACGCCAAGCCCGAGGTCTACCTCTACAAGGACGGTGTCTCCGAGTTCGTCAAACAGCTCAACGAGGGCAAAACCGCCCTCCACCCCGTCCCCGTCCGCATCACCAAGGAAACCAAGCTCCAGCTCGACGACAAACCCATCGAGATCCACTGCGAGGTCGTTCTCCAATACAACGACACCTACAACGACCAGGTCCTCTGTTACACCAACACGATCAACAATCCCGACGGCGGCACCCACCTCTCCGGCTTCCGCAGCGCCCTCACCCGCGCCGTCAACCAGTTCGCCAAGGCCAACAACCTCCTCAAGGACAAAGACCCGCAGATCACCGGTGACGACGTCCGCGAAGGCCTCGCCGCCGTCATCTCCATCAAGCACTCCGACCCCAAGTTCGAGTCGCAGACCAAGGTCAAACTCCTCTCCCCCGAGGTCGAAAGCGTCGTCGGTTCCTCCACCTACGAGGGCCTGATGATGTTCTTCGAGACCAACCCCACCATCGGCAAAAAATTCGTCGATAAAGGTCTCAACGCCGCCCGTGCCCGCGAAGCCGCCCGCAAAGCCCGCGAGACCGTCCGCAAGGGCGCCCTCTCCGGCGGCGGCCTCCCCGGCAAACTCGCCGACTGCTCCGAGCGCGATCCGTCCCTCACCGAACTCTACATCGTCGAGGGCGACTCCGCCGGCGGCTCCGCCAAACAGGGCCGCGACCGCCGCTTCCAGGCGATCCTCCCGCTCCGCGGCAAACTCATCAACACCGAGAAGGCCCGCCTCGACAAAGTCCTCTCCAACGAGGAAATCCGCACCCTCATCACCGCCTGCGGCACCGGCATCGGCGAGGGCGACGAGTCCATCGGCGGCTTCAACGCCGACAAGGCCCGCTACCACAAGATCATCATCATGACGGACGCCGATGTGGACGGCTCCCACATCCGCACGCTCCTCCTCACGTTCCTCTATCGTCAGATGAAGGGCCTCATCGAGCGCGGCTTCATCTACATCGCCCAGCCGCCTCTCTATAAGATCAAGCGCAAGAAACGTGAGCAATACGTGGACAACGACGAGCAGCTCAACCGCATCCTCCTCGAGCTCGGCTCCGAAGACGTGACCCTCACGCGTATCCGTGACGGCCATACATTCGCCCCCGCGCAGATCGACCAGATCGTCGAAAACCTCGCCGCCCTCGAAAAACTCGGCGGCGGCGTCACCCGCTACGGCGTCGAGTTGCCCGCCTACCTCGATCAGCACGAGAAGACCACGCAGGTCCTCCCGCGCTACATCGCCCGCATCCGCGAGGGTAACAAGGAGT
>Ga0247813_10000930_pt1 | contig 23527 bp, 18 predicted proteins | sample UWRJL169409C1_FD_180719 | JGI IMG/M metagenome (GOLD analysis project Ga0247813, IMG submission 180719) | Plant litter microbial communities from Arlington Agricultural Research Station in Wisconsin, United States - UWRJ-L169-409C-1 | ecosystem: Environmental > Terrestrial > Plant litter >...
GCCGCGCTCACGCTTGAAGAAGCCGCCGGGGATGCGGCCGCTCGCGGAGAACTTCTCCTGGTAATGGACGGTGAGCGGGAAGAAATCCTGCCCTTCCTTGACGGTCCGTGCAGCCGTCACGGCGCACAGAACGACGGTCTCGCCGAGGGTGGCGAGGACTGCGCCGTTAGCCTGGCGCGCAACGCGGCCGGTCTCGAGCGTCAGCGTCTTGCCGCCCCACTGGGCGCTTACGGTCTTGGTATCGAACATTCTTTTTCCTTCACTCCGGTCGCCAGATGCGAACGGGGCCTATGTGCGGGCTTAGCCGGCCCGCGGCGGTGTGGAGCGCGTTGTCGCTCCCTGCCATCGCGCCGAATTGCGCTCTGGCGTTTGCCTCCGCGCGGAATGCGCGAACTCAAAGTCGTATATAGCAAAACGGCCCCCCGAAGGGAGCCGTCCGTGTTACTTGCGAAGGCCGAGTGCGGCGATCAGATCCAGATAGCGCTGGCCGTCCTTATGACGGAGATAGTCCAGTAGCGACCGGCGCTTGTTGACCATCATGAGAAGGCCACGACGCGAGTGGTTGTCCTTCTTGTGGGTCTTGAAATGCTCGGTCAGGTTCTTGATGCGCTCGGTCAGGATCGAGACCTGGACCTCGGGCGAACCCGTGTCGCCGTCCTGGCGTGCGTGGATCTTGACCAGCTCGGTCTTGCGTTCAGCGGTAATCGTCATGAATTCATGTCCTCGACATCAGATATTGAAACCGCGAACGACCCGGACGTCTCCGTCCTCGACCTCGACCAGCGCGACCGGGACAGCGTCCAGTTCGGCGAAGTATTGGCCATCGTCTGCGGCGATCCCGGCCAAGATGCGCCCCTGTCGGAGCGCTCCTGCCTGGTCGGGGGTGAGGGAGAGAGCCGGGATGTCGTCCAGCGCCACCCTCAAGGGCAGAAGTACATCTTCAAGGGCGCGCGCCTGCCCGAGTTCGGCCAGTTTGTCCAGCGATATCGCGGGGGAGAGGTCGAACGGACCGGCCTTGGTCCGCCGCAACATGGTGACGTGGCCGACCGTGCCGAGCGCGAGCGCGATGTCTCGCGCGAGACTGCGGATGTAGGTGCCCTTCGAGACATGCGCGGTAAGCGTGACTTCATTCAACGTCTCCGCATTATTCCCGTCACCCCAGCGAAGGCTGGGGTCTTTCGCGGTGGCCGGCGCACTTTCCCCATGAAGATCCCAGCCGTCGCTGGGATGACGGGAAGGGCTGGGATGACGGGAAAGGGAGGATAGCGAATGGATCGTCACGTTTCGGCTTGCGAGCACCACGTCTTGCCCAGCGCGTGCGAGATCGTATGCCCGTTCTCCGTCGATCTTCAGCGCGGAATAGGCCGGCGGTACCTGCGAAATCGGCCCGGTGAACTGCGCCAGCACTGCCTCGACCGCCGCCATCGTCGGCCGGACATCGGAGGTCGCGATAGGCACACCCTCGGCATCGAGCGTGTCCGTCTGTACGCCGAACATCACGGTAAAATCATAGATTTTATCGCTGTCGAGCATCCGCCCGGCAAGCTTCGTCGCCTCGCCGACCGCGATCGGCAGCACGCCAGTCGCGAGCGGATCGAGCGTGCCCCCATGGCCGACCTTGAACTTGCCGTAACCGCCGTTGCGTAGCGCCCGCTTGACCGCGGACACGCCTTGCGTCGAGCCAAGCCCCAGCGGCTTGTCGAGGATGATCCAGCCATGCATCGCGAAAAACCTTACCCGAGCGCTTCGGTGAAATGACGGCGGCACAGCGCGACATAGCGGTCGTTGCCGCCGATCTCGGTCTGCTGCCCCTCGCCGATCGCGTGGCCTTCTGCATCGACGCGCAGGTTCATCGTCGCCTTCCGCCCGCAGACGCAGACCGACTTGATCTCGACCAGCGTGTCCGCGATCGCCAGCAGCCGCGCCGACCCGGGGAACAGCGCGCCCTGGAAATCAGTGCGCAGGCCGTAGGCAAGTACCGGTATCCCCAGCACGTCGCAGATATGCGCGAGCTGATCGACCTGCCCGGCGCTCAGGAACTGCGCTTCGTCGACCAGCACGCAGGCGAGCGGTTCGCGGGCATGGCGGTCGGCGACGCACGCGCCGATGTCGGTCGCCGCATCGAACGCGATAGCCCGTTCCGACAGGCCGATCCGCGAGGTGATCGTGCCGTGCTCGAACCGATCGTCGATCGCCGCGGTGAACAGCATCGTCCGCATGCCGCGCTCGCGATAGTTGAAGTCCGCCTGCAACAGGTTCGTCGATTTCCCTGCGTTCATTGACGCATAGTAGAAATAGAGCTTGGCCATGGCACCTCAAAGCGGGAAGATGCCCGAATGTCCAGATCGGCGCCGCTCGAATTTCACCCGATAGCGATCGTCCAGGATCGCTATCAGGGTGTATATTGCAACGGTGAATGGATTGCGGTCGCAAATGCACTTCGTCGACAGGGCGATATGACGCGCATCAACTGGATTTCGCAGTGTGGGCCCAACGGAGACGATTTGTGTGCGGGGCAGTTCTGGGCCGATCCTCCAGACTGGGTTGCTTCAGCAGCCACGCCCGACGAAGCGGTCAAGGCGCGTCTGCGGAAGAGCAGCGTTTCCCATGCGGCTACACCTTCATGATCGGGTCATCCGCTCGATCATCGATCGCAAACGAGCCTATCTCGATAGCCTGATCAATCGTCGGTTAGGTCCCGTGCCACATGCGGATCGCGGAGCAGCTGGTCGATATGCGTGCCCTCGTCGAAACTCTCGTCGGCCAGGAATTTCAGCTTGGCGGCGAAGCGCGCCTGTACGCGCTCGGCGACCTCGCGCTGCAAGAATGCGGTATTGGTTCGCAGCGCCTTCAGCACCTTCTCCTCGTCCTTGCCGAGCAGCGGTTTCACGAACGCGGTCGCATGGCGCAGGTCGGGGGACATGCGGACTTCGGTGATCGTCACGAGATGCTTTTCGAGCACCGCATCATGCACGTCGCCGCGCGCGAGGATGTCCGACAGTGCGTGACGCACCTGCTCGCCGACCCGCAGCGTGCGGACGGATTTGGTTTCGGGGGTATCGTTCTTCATGTCTCAAACTCCCCTCCCGCGTGCGGGAGGGGCCGGGGGTGGGCTCCCGGCCTCAGCGTTTCGCGCCGTGGATGGCGGGTGCCCACCCCCCAGCCCCCTCCCGCGAGCGGGAAGGGGAGCAGTCGTTACAGCGTGCGTTCGCGCATCTCGACTTCGAACGTCTCGAGATAGTCGCCGGCCTTGATGTCGACGAAGTTCGACGTGAACGTCACGCCGCACTCGAGGCCCGCACGGACCTCCGCGACATCATCCTTGAAGCGACGCAGCGATGCGATTTCGCCCTGGTAGATGATGACGTCGTTGCGCGTGATGCGCGCCTTGAGCGCCTTGCGGATATTGCCTTCGGTGACGAGCAGACCCGCCGCCTTGCCATGCTTGCCCGCCGAGAAGACCTCGCGGATTTCGGCACGGCCGACCACCGTCTCGAACGCTTCGGGCCCGAGCTCGCCCGCCATACCGGCGCGGATCTCGTCGATCAGGTCGTAGATCACGTCGTAATATTTGAACGCGACCTTCTGGCGCTCGGCGATCTCGCGCGCCTTGGCGTTCGGACGGACGTTGAAGCCGATGATCGGCGCGCCCGATGCACCCGCCAGCGTCACGTCGGATTCGGTGATGCCACCGACGCCCGAATGCAGCACGCGCGCCTTGATCAGGTCGGTCGAGATCTTGTTGATCGCGCCGACGATCGCCTCGACCGTGCCCTGCGTGTCCGCCTTGACAACCAGCGGATACTCGATCGCCTGCTTTTCCTTGAGCGCCGAGAACATGCTCTCAAGGCTCGCAGGTGCGGACGTGGTGCGCTTGTCGGTCTTCACACCCTTGCGGTATTCCGCGACTTCGCGGGCACGCGCCTCGTTCTCGACGACCTGCAACGGATCGCCGGCGAGCGGCACGCCCGACAGGCCGAGGACCTCGACCGGCATCGCCGGGCCGGCTTCCTTGATCTGCCGACCCTTGTCGTCAACCAGCGCACGCACCTTGCCGCTCTCGGCACCGACGACGAAGATGTCGCCGATCTTGAGCGTACCACGGTTGACCAGGATGGTCGCGACCGGGCCGCGGCCCTTGTCGAGCTTGCCCTCTATCACGGTGCCTTCGGCGGCGCGATCCGGGTTCGCCTTCAGGTCGAGCAGTTCGGCCTGCAGCTGGATCTTCTCGATCAGCTGGTCGAGACCGGTCTTCTTGAGTGCCGAGACCTCGACGTCCTGGACGTCGCCCGACATCTCCTCGACGATCACCTCATGCTCCAGCAGGCGCTCGCGCACCTTCTGCGGATTGGCGCCTTCCTTGTCGACCTTGTTGATCGCCACGATCATCGGCACGCCGGCCGCCTTGGTGTGGTTGATCGCCTCGATCGTCTGCGGCATCAGCCCGTCGTCCGCCGCCACCACCAGGATGACGATGTCGGTGACGTCGGCGCCGCGCGCACGCATCTGCGTGAACGCCTCATGGCCCGGCGTGTCGAGGAAGGTAATCTTCGACTTGTCCTTCAGCGTGACCTGATACGCGCCGATATGCTGGGTGATGCCACCCGCCTCGCCGCGCACCACGTCGGTGCCGCGCAGTGCGTCGAGCAACGACGTCTTGCCGTGATCGACATGGCCCATGATCGTGACGACCGGCGGGCGCGACTGCAGCGTATCCTCTGCGTCCAGTTCGACATCGGCAGCGATATCGATGTCCGAATCGCTGACGCGCGTCAGGTTGTGGCCGAATTCGGTCACCAGCAGTTCGGCGGTATCCTGGTCGATCGTCTGCGTCATTGTGACGGGCATGCCCATCTTGAACAGCGTCTTGACCAGGTCGGCGCCCTTTTCCGCCATGCGGTTGGCGAGTTCCTGCACCGTGATCGATTCCGGCACGACGACGTCGCGGACCTGCTTGGCCTGCGGCTCGCGCGGGCCGCCCGAACCACGACGCTCCTTCTCACGCGCGCGCTTCAGTGCGGCGAGGCTGCGGGCACGCGCGCCGTCACCATCGCCAAGCGCGCGGTTGACGGTCAGCTTGCCCGAGGTGCGACGGTCGTCGCCCTTGCGGTCACGCTGCTGCGGACGGCTCGGCACCGCGTCGCGGCGGATGCCGCCGGCGGGTGCGTTGGCGCCGGTCGCGCCGGGGCGTGCAGCCGCGGTCGTAGCGGTCGCCGCGGGTGCGGGTGCCTCGACGGGCTTGGGCGGTGGCGGTGGAGGACGCTCGGGCCGAGCAACCGGCGAGAAGCGGCGCGGTGCCGGCATCGACGGATCGCGCGTCAGCTCGACGATCGGCGGGGGCGCCGGAGTCGGGGCGGGCGCAGGTGCCGGACGCGCCGCGACCGGTGCGGGCGTCGGTGCAGGAACGGGCGCGGCAACCGGGGCAGCAACGGGCGCCGGGGCGACGGGCGTCGGTGCCGACTCGGCTGCGACCGGAGCCGCTACAGGCGCAGCAATCGGTGCGGGTGCGGGCTCGGGAGCCGGCGCAGGCGTCGGTGCGGGCGCAGGGGCGGCCTTGGCTTCGGCGTCCGCCTTGGCGCGGGCTTCGGCGCGTGCACGCTCTTCGTCCGCGGCACGCAGGCGATCGCTCTCCGCACGGCGGCGCGTCTCTTCCTGCGTCTGCATGCGCTGCTCTTCCGCCTGGCGCAGCAACAGCGCCTGGCGCTCCTGCGGCGACAGGTTGCTCGGCACGGGCCGAGGTGCGGGCTCAGGCGCGCGCGCCTGAGGGGCCGGCGCGGCGACGGGCGCCGGTGCCGGGGCGGGCGCCGCTTCCTGGACCGGCTCGGGCTCACCCGGCCGGCGCAGGACACGCGCACGCTTCGTTTCGACGATCACCGTGTTGGACCGGCCATGGCTGAAGCTCTGCTTCACCTGGCCGGTCTCGACCGTGCGCTTCACACCCAGAGGTGCGCGCATGCCAAGTTTCGGCTTCTCGTTGTCGGTGTCGCTCACTCAAATTCCTCGTGTACGTCTGCGGCCGTGTGGGCGCCGGAAGGTTCGGACGGCCCGTTTTGTTGAGACGCCCCATTCTGTTGAGACGCCGATGCGCCCTGCGAGGCCGTTTCGCAAGGCACGGGGGTAGAGTCGGGTCCGATAAAATGCAGCCAGCGGTCGAGCGCTTCGCTCACCCGCTTTGCCGCAGCACGATCAGTCAGGCCAATGTGTACCACATTTTCACGGCCCAGCGCCAATCCCAATATGGTGCGGGACACCGGCAGTGCCAAGCCCCTGAGGCCGGAGCCTTCGACATCGTTGCCTATCCGCCACGCCTGATCGAGTTTGCGGTTGCCGTCCTCGCTCGCGTCGGAGGCGTGATACAGGCTGGCGAGCTTTCCCGACCGCGCGTTCTGCGCGATCCGGTCGGAGCCGATCAGCACGGTACCGCTGCGCGATTCGAGGCCAAGCCGGTCCATCGCGTTGCGCTCCAGCGCCGTGGCGATCTGCGCGGGGAGATCGGGGGAGAGCGTGAACTCAGCCGTCTTGAATGCGCGTGTGAGCACGCCCTTGAGCTTGCCCTTCTTGAGCGCGATCTCGAGTTCGGCCCGGGTAACACCGATCCACGCGCCGCGGCCGGGGGCCTTTGCGCGCACGTCGGGATGGATCGAGCCGTCGGGCGCGAGCGCCAGGCGGACGAGATGCGGCCGCGCTTCGCGCTCGCCGGAGAGGATGCACTTGCGGATCGGGTCGTCGGTCATGCCGCGATCCTCCCGCCGCCATGCCGGCCTTGTCCCGCCATCCAGGGAAGAGCACGCTGGCCCAAATGAGGGAACGCCAACCCTGCGTCTACATCCTGGCCAGCGGTCGCAACGGCACGCTCTATATCGGTGTGACCTCCAACCTGATCGGCCGCATCATGCAGCACCGCGAGGGGCGTTTCGCCGGTTTCACCAAGCGCTACGGCGTGAACCTCGTGTGGTTCGACATGGCCGACACGATGGAAGGTGCCATCAACGCCGAAAAGCGCTTCAAGAAATGGCCACGCAGCTACAAACTCAACCTGATCGAGCGCGACAACCCGCGCTGGCGCGACCTGGCAGTCGACCTCGGCCTGCCGCCGCTCGAATGATGCCCCTGCCATCTCCCCCGTCATGCCGGGCTCGTCCCGGCATCCAGAGTCGTAGAAAACGACAGGAGTACCGAGACTAACCCTGGATGCCGGGACGAGCCCGGCATGACGAAGGTTGGAGCGCCTGAGGGTCTCATCGCCCAGACCCAACACCCAGCGTGCCGCAAACCAACCGGTCTGCGAGCGTGCGGAACCATGGACCCCGGACCAAGTCCGGGGTGACGGCGGGGTGGGGCGCGCTAGCGGCTCATTGCGAGGATTCCGCATGTGCGTCCTCCTGCGCGGGAGGCGTCTTGTCGCGGTCGGCGATCAGCAGGCCGCCGGCGCCGTAATTCTCGGTCGAGACCTCTTCGATGACGATCTGCACCGCAGCCGGGTTCTTCCCCAGCCGCTCGACGAGCGACTGGGTGACGTCGGCGACGATGCCGGCCTTCTGGTCCTTGGTCGCGGACCCGGAGATGCGGATGCTGACGAACGGCATCAGGCTTCGCTCTCCTCCGAGGTCGCGGCTTCGGGGGGGGCTTCGGCAGCAGGCGCCTCGGCGGGCTCCTCGTCCTCGAACCAGTGCGCACGCGCGGCCATGATGATCTCGTTGCCCTGCTCGTCGCTCAGGCCATACTCGCTGAGGATGCCGCCCTTCGGCTCGGGGCGCTTCGGCGCGTCCTCGTTGCGGCGGCGCGGTTCGACGCGCTTCTTCTCGACCAGCTCGTCGGTCGCCAGATCGGCGAGGTCGTCGAGCGTCTTGATGTTCGCCTTGCCGAGCGTGACCAACATCGCCTCGGTCAGATACGGCATGTCGATCAGTGCGTCGTCGACGCCCAGCGCGATACGCTCCTCCTTGTTGGCGGCGTCGCGGCGCTCGAGCGCTTCGGTCGCGCGGTTCTGCAGCTCGCCCGCCAGGTCCTCGTCGAAGCCTTCGATGCCCGAGATTTCCTCGACCTCGACATAGGCGACTTCCTCGAGGCTGGTGAAGCCCTCGGCGACCAGCAGCTGCGCCAGCGTCTCGTCGACGTCGAGCTCCTTCTCGAACATGCCCGAGCGCTCGACGAATTCCTTCTGGCGCTTCTCGGACGCATCCGCCTCGGTCAGGATGTCGATCGCGCTGCCGGTGAGCTGGCTGGCGAGACGGACGTTCTGGCCGCGGCGGCCGATCGCGAGGCTCAGCTGATCGTCGGGAACGACCACCTCGATGCGGTCTTCCTCTTCGTCGATCACCACGCGCGAGACGGAGGCCGGCTGCAGCGCGTTGACGACGAAAGTCGCGGTGTCGGGCGACCAGGGGATGATGTCGATCTTCTCGCCCTGCATTTCCTGCACGACGGCCTGGACTCGGCTGCCCTTCATGCCGACGCAGGCGCCGACCGGATCGATGCTTGAGTCATGCGAGATGACGCCGATCTTGGCGCGCGAACCCGGATCGCGCGCGGCGGCCTTGATCTCGATGATGCCGTCGTAGATTTCGGGCACTTCCTGCGCGAACAGCTTCTTCATGAAGTCGGGGTGCGCGCGGCTGAGGAAGATCTGCGGCCCGCGATTCTCGCGGCGGACGTTGAGGATCAGCGAGCGGATGCGGTCGTTGACGCGCACCACTTCGCGCGGGATCTGCGCGTCGCGGCGGATCACGCCCTCGGCGCGGCCCAGGTCGACGACGACATGGCCGAACTCGACGCGCTTGACGACGCCGGTGATGATCTCGCCGGCGCGGTCCTTGAATTCCTCATACTGGCGCTCGCGCTCGGCGTCGCGGACCTTCTGGAAGATGACCTGCTTGGCGGCCTGTGCGGCGATGCGGCCGAACTCGATCGGGGGCAGCGGATCGACGATATAGTCGCCGATCACCGCGCCGGGCTGCAGCTTCTCCGCGCCCTTGACGTCGACCTGCTTGAAATAATCGTCGACCGCCTCGACCACTTCGACGACGCGCCACAAACGCAGATCGCCGGTGTTAGGATCGAGCTTGGCACGGATGTCGTTCTCGGCGCCGTAGCGCGAGCGCGCAGCGCGCTGGATCGCGTCCTCCATCGCCTCGATGACGATGCTCTTGTCGATCATCTTTTCCGATGCGACCGAGTTCGCAATCGCGATCAGTTCGGCGCGGTTGGCGGTGACGCCCGTCGTGACTGCCGTGGCCATCAATGCTGTCCTTCTTCGTTGGTCTCGGCGGCCTGAGTCTCGGACTCGTCTGGCACATCCTGATAGAACACCTCGTCCGCGCCTTCGGTCGAAAGCGGGGCGGTGGCGGCGATGAGTCGGTCGGTCATGACGAGTTTCGCGTCGGCGACCTGCGTATAGTCTATCGTCATCAGCTTGTGCTTGGTGACGTCGACCGTGATCCTGGTGCCCTCGACGCCGATCAGATTGCCCGAAATCTGCTTCCGGTCCTCGAACGGCTCGGTCAGGCGGATGCGGACTTCCTGCCCGGCCCAGTCGGCGAAATCCTGCAGCCGGGTCAGCGGGCGATCGATGCCGGGGCTCGACACTTCGAGTCGATAGGCAACCGGGATCGGGTCCTTGCCGGCTTCCTCCAGCGCGTCGAACTTGTCCGAGATGCGGCGCGACAGTTCGGCGCAATCCTCGATCACCAGCTGGCGGGTGTCGGGGCGCTCGGCCATCACCTGCAGCGTCGGGTCGGACTTGCCGCCCTGCATGCGCACGCGCACCAGCGACAGGCCCATCGCCTGCGCCTCGGGCTCGATCAACGCGGTCAATTGGGCGATATCCGCCATCGGGGCTCCAAACACGGGTAGTTGGCGCCGCGGGGAGAACCCCGCAGCCTCTGCATCTGACGATTTAGAGTAGGCGGACGCTATACGCAGATTGCAGGCGCCGTACAAGCCCACCTCACAGGCCCCCCTTACAGACTTGCGCATCCGATCCGTGCAAGCGATCGTTGGGCCAAAGATTTCCCGGGAGAGAAATGATGCGTCACCCCTTGCTAGCCGCCCTGCCGATCGCCCTCATCGCATGTTCGTCGGATGGCGCGACGCAGGCGCAAGCGCCCGCCGCCGATCCGTTCACGCGGACCGTCGTTGCCGACTTCGATTCGCCCTGGGCGATGACCTTCCTGCCCGACGGCCGCATGCTGGTGACCGAAAAGACCGGCGCGATGCTGCTCGTGTCGAAGGACGGCCAGACGCGCCGGCAGGTGGCGACGATGACGGTCGATTCGGCGGGGCAGGGCGGCTTGATGGACGTCGTCCTCGCGCCCGATTTCGCGACCAGCAAGCGCGTCTATTTCAGCTATTCGGCGGCGGGCGAAGGCGGCAAGGGCGTGATCCTCTCCCGCGCCGTGCTCGACCTGCAGCCGGGCGGCGAGCGCCTCCGCCAGATCGAGGCGATTTTCCGCGCGCGCCCATTCGTTGAGGGCAACGGCCATTACTCCGGCCGCATCGCGTTCTCGCCCGACGGCAAATATCTGTTCTTCACCAACGGCGAGCGGCAGAAGTTCACGCCGGCACAGGACCCCAAGGCGACGCTGGGCAAGGTCCTGCGCCTGACGCCCGACGGCAAGCCCGCGGCGGGCAACCCGCTCGCCGCCAAGGGGTTCGCGCCCGAAGTCTGGAGCTATGGCCACCGCAACCTGCTCGGCATCGCCTTCGACAAGGCAGGCAATCTGTGGGAGCAGGAGATGGGACCGAAGGGCGGCGACGAGGTCAACCTGATCAAGCCCGGCCTAAACTATGGCTGGCCGAACGCGTCGAACGGCAGCCATTATGACGGCCGCGATATCCCCGATCACAAGCCCGGCGATGGTTATAAAGCACCGAAAGTCTGGTGGAACCCGGTGATCTCACCGGGCGGTCTGATGATCTATTCCGGCGCGCTGTTCCCGCAGTGGAAGGGCGATGCGTTCATCGGCGGACTCTCGTCGCAATCGCTGGTCCGCGTCCACCTGACCGGCACGAATGCGGCCAAGGGCGACCAATGGGATATGGGCGCCCGCATCCGCGAGGTCGAGCAGGGACCGGACGGCGCGATCTGGGTGCTGGAGGACGGCGGCGACTCGCAGGGGCGTCTGATCAAGCTGACGCCCGCGAAGTAGGGCTGCCCCAAACCTCTCCGTCACCCCGGACTTGGTCCGGGGTCCACCGTGCCGCAAACTAACCGCTATCGATTTTGCCGCACGGTGGATGCCGGAACCAGTCCGGCATGACGGGTAGGTTAAGCGCTAGCGATAATCGCCTCGGCTTCGGCCAGATGCAGCCGCTCGACCATCCGCCCATCCAGCCGGATCGCGCCCTTGTCGGCATTCTCCGGCATCGCGAACGCGGCAATCACCGCGTGCGCCCAAGCCAAGTCCTCCGGACTCGGCCCGAACGCCGCGTGCGCCGCGGTCAACTGCGCCGGATGGATCAGCGTCTTGCCGTCGAACCCGAGCACCGCCCCCTGCGCGCATTCCGCCGCCAGCCGTTCCGGCGCATCGAGCGCGTTGCACACGCCGTCCAGCGCCGCGATCCCCGCCGCCCGCGCCGCCATCACGATACCCGCCAGCGCCGGGATCAGTGGCATCCGGTCCGCGCCCGGCCGGCACCGCATTTCCTTCGCCAGGTCGTTGGTCCCGGCGACCAGCGCCGCCAGCCGCATCGGTCCGGCCGCCGCGGCAAGCGCCGGTAGCGCGAGAACGCCGGCGCAGGTCTCGATCATCGCCCAGACCGGCGGACCGTCCGCACCGAGCAACCCGCGCACCGCAGCCAGATCGTCGACCCGCGAGACTTTCGGCACCAGCACCGCATCCGCGCCGATCGCGCAGACCGCAGCGGCATCGTCCGCGCCCCACGGCGTATCGAGGCCGTTGATCCGCACCACCAGTTCGCGGTCACCGAACCCACCGGCCCGCACCTCGGCAACGACCTGCTCCCTCGCCCGCGCCTTCTCGTCGGGCGCGACCGCGTCTTCGAGGTCGAGGATGACGACGTCGCAGGCGAGATTCCGCGCCTTGGCGATAGCGCGCGCGTTGGAGGCAGGCATGTAGAGCGCGGTGCGGCGACGGCGGTGTATCATTGCGTCATGAGCGCGCGGGTGACGCCGTTGGTCCAGCCGAAGCCGTCCTGATTCGGATATTCGCCGCCACCGCCGGGCCTGCGTTCGACCACGTCGTATTTCTCAAGCAGTTTCCCGCTCGCGCGGTATTCGCGCTCGACGCCCTTCAGCCATGCCGCTGCGATGCGGTCGGCGGAGGCGGTTTGTCGGTAGCGGCGAAGTCCTTGCACCGCGATCCATTGCAGCGGTGCCCAGCCATTGGGGTCGTCCCATTGCTGGCCGCTGCCGATCTGCGTGGTCCGCAGGCCGCCTTCGCCGATGAGCGGCGTAAGGGCGGTCGCGGTGGCGCGGGCCTGCGCATCGGTGGCGACACCGGCGAACAGCGGGAAGGCCATCGCCGCGCTCGCGAAATCGTTCGGTCGGCCGGTGTCGAGGTCGTAGTCCGCGAAGAAGCGGCCGTTCCACAGATGTGTGCGGATGGCCGCGATGCGCGCGGTGGCCTTGGCGGAGTACGCCGTGGCGCACGCCGTATCGCCCAGCGTCCGGCAGTTCGCCGCGATCGCCTGTTCCAGGCCGACCATCAGGCTGTTGAGATCCACCGGCGCGAACCGCGTGGTGCGGATCGTTGCGAGGCTGCGGCCATCGGCGAACCAGCGCGACGAGAAATCCCACCCGCTCTCCGCACCGGCGCGCAGGTCGCGGAACAGCTGGCGGCGGTCGCGGCCCGGCGTGCGGTCGGCGAGCTCGGTGTCCTCCTTGTAACTCTCATCGCGGGGATCGTCGCGGTCGTCCCAATAACGGTTGAGCACTGCGCCATCGGTAAGCCGGACGACCCGCGCGTTCTGCTGGCCCGGCTTCAGCGCCTCGGCGCCGGCCATCCAGAAAGCATGTTCCGCGCGCAGCTGGCGGTTGCGGACGGCGAGCGTCTTCGCGTCACGCGACAGGCCGGCGATCAGGTAGAAGACCGGCGGTTGTGAGCGGCTGAGATAATAGGTGCGGGTGCCGTTCGGGATACGGCCATAGCGGTCGATCAGGCTGCCGAAGTCGATCACCATGTCCTCGACCAGATCCTGCCGCCCCGATCGCGCCAGGCCCAGCATCGTGAAATAGCTGTCCCAGTAATACATCTCGCGAAACCGCCCGCCCGGCACGACGTAGCGATGCGGCAGGCTGAGCGCCGACGACCCCGGCGGGACGGCCGGCGTCATACGGGTCAACTGCGGCCAGAGCGCGTCGATATGCGCTTTCAGCGGCAGCCGTTCGGACGAGGGCGGCGCGGCCAGCGTGCCAGGTATGTCGAAATTGACGCTGACGAACTGGCGCAGCGCAACGTCGTCGTTGCACCGGCACTTCGCGTAATCCGCGAGGATCGCCGCGGCGGCACGTTTCGGCACCGCATCGGCGAACGTCTTCGAATCGGGAAAGATGCCGCGCATCTCGACCGCGTGATAGAGCGGCCCGAACAGCTGGCCCGGCGATTTCGGCGCCGGTGCTGCCGCAACGAGCAGCGCCGGCAGGAAATAGCGGAGTCTCACGTCACGACGTCGGGCGCGGTCCGGCCGGTATGCGCGACGATCCCGGCGATCGCGTCCGCTGCCGCGACAATGTCGGCAAGCATGTCGCCGGTCTCACGGTCGAGATCGCCACCGACGGGTTCATAGCGTTCGAGATAGACCCGGAGAGTCGCGCCGCTGGTGCCGGTGCCCGACAGGCGGAACACCACGCGGCTGCCGCCTTCGAACAGCACGCGCACGCCCTGGTTGCGGCTGACCGATCCGTCGGTCGGGTCGGTATAGGCGAAATCGTCCGCCGCCTCGACGGTGAGGTCGCCGAACTGCGTGCCCGGCAACGTCGCCAGCGACCCGCGCAGCGCCGCCATCAGCGCGTCGGCCTTGTCGCTCTCGACGCCTTCATAATCGTGCCGCGCGTAATAGTTGCGGCCGAACTTCGCCCAGTGGTCGCGCGCGATCGCGTCGACGCTCTCGCCGCGAACGGCGAGGATGTTGAGCCACAACAGCACCGCCCACAGCCCGTCCTTCTCGCGGACATGGTCGGATCCGGTGCCGGCGCTTTCCTCGCCGCAGATCGTCGCCATGCCGGCGTCGAGCAGGTTGCCGAAGAACTTCCACCCGGTCGGCGTCTCGAACGCCGGGATGCCGAGCGCTTCGGCGACGCGGTCGGCGGCGGCGCTGGTCGGCATCGAGCGGGCGATGCCCTTCAGCCCGCCGGTGTACCCCTTCGCCAGATGCGCGTTGGCGGCGAGCATCGCCAGGCTGTCGGACGGGGTCACGAATCGGTGCCGGCCGATGATCAGGTTGCGATCGCCGTCGCCATCCGATGCCGCGCCGAAATCGGGCGCATCCGGAGCCATCATCTTCTCGTAGAGTTCATGCGCATGGACCAGGTTCGGGTCGGGATGATGCCCGCCGAAATCGGGCAGGGGGGTGCCGTTGCGCACGGTACCCTTGGCGAAACCCAGCCGGCCTTCGAGGATCTCGGTCGCGTACGGCCCGGTCACTGCGCTCATCGCGTCGAACGCCATCGTCAGCTTGGCGGCACGGATCGCGTCGAAGTCGAACAGCGTCTCCATCAGTGCGGCATAGTCCTCGACCGGATCGACCACCTCGACCGGCATCTCGCCGACGGTCACGGTGCCGTCGGTGTCGAGGTCGATATCGTCGGCGTCGACGGTCAGCCAGCGATCGATGGTCAGCGTCCGCGCGAGGATACCGTCGGTCACCTTCTCGGGCGCCGGGCCGCCATTGGCGATGTTGTACTTGATCCCGAAGTCCTCGTCGGGCCCGCCGGGATTGTGGCTCGCCGACAGGATCAGTCCGCCGATGGCGCCGCGCTTGCGGATCATGTGGCTGGCGGCGGGCGTCGAAAGGATGCCGCCGCGGCCGACCACCACGCGGCCGAAGCCGTTCGCCGCCGCCATCCGGATCGCGACCTGGATCACCTCGCGGTTGAGGAAGCGGCCGTCGCCACCGATCACCAGCGTCGCGTCCGGCCCCGCCTTTTTGACATCCTCGTCGACCACGTCGAACACCGACTGCACGAAATTCTCGGCATAGTTCGGCTGCTGAAAGATTTTCACCTTCTTGCGCAGCCCAGATGTGCCGGGCTTCTGGTCGGTAAACGGCGTCGTCTCAACAGTGCGGATCATTGGCCCCCCAACAGGTTCGTATACAGCTGGGCGTAGCGACGGCCGCTCTCGCCCCAGGAGAAGTCGGCACGCATGCCGTTGCGCTGCAGGATCGTCCAGCGGTCCGGCGTCGCGTACAAGGCAATCGCGCGGGCGATAGCGTGCGAAACCGCCTCGGGCGAGACGCCGTCGTGCTGGACGCCGGTCGCGACGCCCGCCGCGATCGCCGCCTCGTTGGCGTCGATCACGGTGTCGGACAGCCCGCCGGTCCGCGCGACGACGGGCACGCAGCCATAGGCAAGGCCATAGAGCTGCGTCAGCCCGCAAGGTTCGAACCGCGACGGGATCAGGATCGCGTCGGCGCCGCCCTGCAACAGATGCGATACCGGCTCGTCATAGCCGATCTTGACGCCGATCCGCCCGGGATGTCGCGCGGCTGCATCGAGGAACGCGTGCTCGAGCCCGATATCGCCCGAGCCCAGCAGCGCGAGTCGCCCGCCCATCGCGACGAGGTCGTCGAGCACCGCGGCAAGCACGTCCATGCCCTTCTGCCAGGTCAGCCGGCTGATCACGGTAAAGATCGGCCCGTCGCCGACATCGAGCCCGAATGCGGCCTCCACCGCGCGCTTGTTGACGCGGCGCCGACCGATCGCGCGCAGCGAATAGCGTGAGGGGAGCGCGGCGTCGGTCGCCGGATCCCACACCGCGGGGTCGATGCCGTTGACGATCCCCGTCACGCGCGCGGCGCGGGTGTTGATCAGCCCCTCCAGCCCCATGCCGAATTCGCCGCGACGGATTTCCGCGGCATAGGTCGGGCTGACGGTGGTGATCGCGTCCGCCGCCTCCAGCCCCGCCTTCAGGAAGCCGACACCGCCATAATATTCGACGCCGTCCAGCGCGAAGGCGGCGTCGGGCAGCTCGAGATCGGCGAAGATGTCGGCGCCGTAGCGGCCCTGGAAGGCGATGTTGTGGATCGTTACCACCGATCGCGCGGGCTGGCCGGGACCGGGCGCCCAGCGCAGATAGGCGGGCGCCATCGCCGCCTGCCAGTCATGCGCGTGGAGGATATCGTAGGCGTGGCCGGCGACGACACCGGAGGCGAGATCGGCGGCGACGCGCGAGAAGGCGGCGAAGCGGCGCCAATTGTCGTCCCAGTCAGCCCCGGTCGCGTCGCCATACGGGCCGCCGTCGCGCGCGAACAACGCGGGCGCGTCGAGCACGAGCAGCGGATGCTCGCCGATCTGCGCCGCAATGATCCGGGCGGGGGCGCCGAACAGGTCGGCGTAGCGGTGGACGATCGTGCCGCCCTTGGTCGCCGCGGCGAGTGAGGGATAACCCGGCAGCAACGTCGTCATCGCGACGCCGTGTGGGGCCAGCGCGGCGGGGAGCGCGCCGACGACATCGGCAAGCCCGCCGGTTTTGATCAGCGGATAGGCCTCGGAGGCAACCGAGAGGACGCGCATCACTGTCCCTCTCCCGTTGGGAGAGGGAAGGAGCCACCGTAGGTGGCGGAAGGGTGAGGGTGACCGGCGTCGTTTCCTGTCACCCTCACCCCGCGCCGCTGCGCGGCTTGCCCCTCTCCCAAAGGGAGAGGGGGTAGAATATAGCGTCCTCTCACGAGGGCAGCGCGTCGATCATGGCCTTGGTGATCAGCACCACGCCGTTATCGGTGCGACGAAAGCGCTGCGCATCCAGCACCGGGTCTTCGCCGACCACCAGCCCGTCCGGAATCACCACGCCGCGATCGACCACGACCTTCGACAGCCGCGCGCCGCGGCCGATCTGGCAGCGGGGCAGGATCACCGCCTGGTCGAGCATCGAATAGCTGTGCGCGCGCGTGCCGGTGAAGATCAGGCTGCGGTGGATCGACGAGCCCGAGATGATGCAGTCGCCCGACACCAGGCTCGACACCGCCTCGCCGCGCCGACCGTCGCTGGCGTGGACGAACTTGGCGGGCGGGGTGACCTCCGAATAGGTCCAGAGCGGCCAGCTGTGATCGTAGAGATCGAGCTTCGGCACCGCGTCGGTGAGGTCGATATTGGCTTCCCAATAGGCATCGACGGTACCGACGTCGCGCCAATAGGCCTCGACCTCCAGCCCCGACCGCACGCAACTGTCGTTGAAGCGGTGCGCGACTGCCTTGCCGTTCTTGACGAGGTACGGGATGATGTCCTTGCCGAAATCGCGCGCAGATCCCGGCGTCTCGGCATCGCGGCGCAGTTCGTCGAACAACAGCTTGGTGTGGAAGACATAGATGCCCATCGACGCCAGCGCGATGTCGGGATTGCCCGGCACCGACGGCGGATCGGCGGGCTTCTCGACGAACGCGGTGACGTTGTCGTGCTCGTCCACCGCCATCACGCCGAAGCCGACCGCCTCCATCCGCGGCACTTCCAGGCACGCGATCGTGACGTCGGCGCCGCTCTCGCAATGCTGCTGCAGGATCAGCTCGTAATCCATCTTGTAGATGTGGTCGCCGGCCAGGATCACCATGTATTCGGGCGCATGGCTCTCGATGATGTCGATGTTCTGGTAGACCGCGTCGGCGGTGCCTTCGTACCATTGATATTCACTGATGCGCTGCGATGCCGGCAGGATGTCGAAGCTCTCGTTGCGTTCGGAGCGCAGGAAGTTCCAGCCGCTCTGCAGGTGTCGGATCAGCGAATGCGCCTTGTACTGCGTCGCGACGCCGATCCGGCGGATGCCCGAGTTGATCGCGTTGGACAGCGCGAAATCGATGATCCGCGCCTTGCCGCCGAAATACACCGCGGGTTTCGCGCGCGTATCGGTCAGCTCCATCAGCCGGCTGCCGCGGCCACCCGCCAGCACGTACGCCATCGCATCACGTGCGAGCGGCTGTCCGCGTCGTTCGACCATGATCGTCTCTCCCCGTTTTCGTGTCGTTGATACTACCCCGCCACCCCGGACTTGTTCCGATGCGGCACGGGGAGTTATCCTTCGAACTCCAGCATGATCGTCGCGAGCGGCGGCAGGCAGACCCAGGCCGCGCCGTCCTTCGCGACGACGCCGCCCAGATTGCCGAGTCCGCTGCCCCAGTAATGGTGCGCGTCGCTGTTGATGATCTCGCACCAGCGGCCGTCGTGCGGCAGCGGGATGCGATAGGGCGCACGGGCGATCGGCGTCATGTTGGCGATCACCGCGATCGGCTTCGCACCCGGCGCCTTCCGCAGCCACGCGAACACCGAATTCGCCGCATCGTCGGCGATCAGCCAGTCGAAGCCCTCGCCCTCGCAATCGCGCGCGTGCAGCGCCGGCTTCTCGCGATAGACCCGGTTGAGATCGCGGACGAGACTGCGGACGCCTTCATGGCTGCGGGTGTCGCGCAGGCCCCAGTCGAGCGCGCCGTCTTCGCTCCATTCGCGCCGCTGCGCGAACTCCTGGCCCATGAACAGGAGCTTCTTGCCGGGATAGCCCCACATGAAGGTGTAATAGGCGCGCAGGTTGGCGAATTGCTGCCAGTCGTCGCCGGGCATCTTGGTCAGCAGCGAACCCTTGCCGTGCACTACCTCGTCATGGCTGAGCGGCAGGACGAAATTCTCGCTGAACGCATAGACCAGCCCGAAATTTATCTCGCCGTGGTGATGCTTCCGGTGCACCGGCTCGCGCGCCATGTACTGCAGCGTGTCGTGCATGAAGCCCATGTTCCACTTGAACCCGAACCCCAGCCCGCCTTCGTGCACCGGCTTCGACACGCCGGGCCACGAGGTCGATTCCTCGGCTACCGTGAACACGCCGGGATGCTGGCCGTAGATCTCTTTGTTCATCGCCTGGAGGAATTTCACCGCCTCCCAGTTCTCGCGACCGCCCGCTTCGTTCGGAATCCATTCGCCGGCTTTGCGCGAATAGTCGCGGTAGAGCATCGATGCGACCGCATCCACGCGCAGCCCATCGATGTGATAGCGTTCGGCCCAGAACAGCGCATTGTTGACCAGGAACGACGACACCTCGCGCCGCCCGAAATTGTAGATCGCGGTGTTCCAGTCGGGGTGGAAGCCGAGCCGCGGGTCCTCGTGTTCGTACAGCGCGGTGCCATCGAACTTCGCGAGCCCGAACGCGTCGGTCGGGAAATGCGCGGGCACCCAGTCGAGCAGCACGCCGATCCCGGCGCGGTGGGCGCCGTCGACGAACCGCGCGAACCCGTCGACATCGCCGAACCGTGCGGACGGCGCGTACAGCCCGGTGGTCTGGTACCCCCATGACGGATCATAGGGGTGTTCGCTGATCGGCATGAACTCGATGTGCGTGAAGCCCATCTCGACCACGTACGGGATCAGTCGGTCGGCGAGCGCGTCCCACGTCAGGAACCAGCCATTCGCATCGCGGTCCCACGATCCGGCATGCACTTCGTAGATGCTGATCGGCACGCGCCGCGGGTCGATCGACGCCCAGTGCGCGCGGTGATCCGCATCGCCCCATTCGTGCACCATTTTCCGCGTCACGGACGCCGTGGCGGGGCGGAGTTCGGCGGCGAACGCGAACGGATCGGCCTTCAGCGGCTGCACCTCGCCGTCGGGGCCGACGATCTCGAACTTGTAGCCGCGATATTCGGCGAGATCGGGGATGAAGATCTCCCACACGCCGACGCCACCTCGCTTGCGCATCGCGTGGCGACGGCCGTCCCAGTCGTTGAAGTCGCCGACCACCGACACCCGCCGCGCGTTCGGCGCCCACAGCGCGAAATGCACGCCGTCGGCGCCTTCGTGATGGATCAGGTGCGCGCCGAGCTTGTCGTGCAGACGCAGATGCGTGCCCTCGGCCATCAGCACATCGTCGATCGGCCCCAGCACCGGGCCGAAGCTGTACGGATCGGTCACCCACCATTCCGCCCCGCCGCCACGTGCGCGGTATTTGACCGGCTGCGGATCGCCGGCGACGATTCCCTCGAACATCCCACGGCCCTCGACGCGGATCAGCGTGCCGAGCGGCGTGCCCGACAGGTCGTGCGCCTCGGCGATCTCCGCACCCGGGATCCAGGCGCGCGCGAACGTACCCTTGGGACCGGCATGGAGTCCGAGCAGCGAGAAGGGATCGTCGTGCCGCCCCTCAATCAAGGCGACGATGGCACCGCGGGGTGGCTTCACATGACGGTCCAGATATCGCGGGCATATTCGCGGATGGTGCGGTCGGACGAGAACCAGCCGACGCGGGCGACGTTGCGGATCGCGGCGGCGGTCCACGCATCGCGGTCGACGAAGCGCGCGTCGACCGCGCGTTGCTTGGCGGCGTAATCATCGAAATCGGCGGCGACCATGAACCAGTCGCCTTCGTACAACCCGCCCATCAACCCGGCGTAGCGGGCGGGATCGTCGGGGGAGAACACGCCCGACGCGATCCCCGATACCGCCTGGCGCAGTTCGGGCGACGCATCGATCACGGCGCGCGGGTCGTAGCCGTTGCGCCGCTTCGCCTCGACCTCGTCCGCGGTCATGCCGAAGATGAAGATGTTGTCGTCGCCGACGCGGTCCTTGATCTCGATGTTGGCGCCGTCGAGCGTGCCGATCGTCAGCGCACCGTTCATCGCGAACTTCATATTGCCGGTGCCCGACGCCTCCATGCCAGCCGTGGAAATCTGTTCGCTGAGATCGGCGGCGGGCACGATCTTCTCGGCCAGCGACACGTTGTAGTTCGGCACGAACGCGACACGCAGCAGGTCGCGCGTCATCGGGTCGGCATTCACGCGCCGCGCGACGTCGTTGGCCAGCTTGATGACGAGCTTTGCGTTCTGATAGCTCGACGCTGCCTTGCCCGCGAACAGCTTCACGCGCGGCGTCCAGTCGCGTTCGGGATGGCTGCGGATCTGGTCGTACAGCGCCACCGTCTCGACGATGTTGAGCAGCTGCCGCTTATACTCGTGGATACGCTTGATCTGGACGTCGAACATCGCGTCCGGGTCTATGCGCATGTTCATGGATTCGAAGATGTGGTTTGCCAGCATGACCTTGTTCGAACGCTTGACCGCGGCAAACCGCTCCCTGAACGCGGCGTCGTCGGCAAATACGTCCAGTTCGACCAGCTTCTCGGCATCGTCGAGGAATCCGTCGCCGATCGCATCGCGGATCAGCGCGGTAAGGCCGGGGTTGCACTGCTGCAGCCAGCGACGCGGGGTGATGCCGTTGGTCTTGTTGTTGATCCGCGTCGGGTACAGCCGGTGCAGGTCGGCGAAGACCGTCTTCTTCATCAGCTCGGTATGCAGTGCAGCGACGCCGTTGACGCTGTGCGAACCGGCAAACGCCAGGTTCGCCATCCGCACCCGCCGCTCGCCGGCCTCGTCGATCAGGCTGATCGCGGCGATCGCGCGGTCGTCGGACCCCGCGTTGCGCGCCTCGCGCAACAGCTTGGCGTTGACCTGATAGACGATCTGCATGTGCCGCGGCAGCAGCCGCTCGAACAGCGGCAGCGGCCAGCTCTCCAGCGCCTCGGGCAACAGCGTGTGGTTGGTATAGCCGAACGTCCGTTTCGTGATCTCCCACGCGGCGTCGAACTGGAAGTCGTGATGGTCGATCAGGATTCGCATCAACTCGGCAACCGATACCGCCGGATGCGTGTCGTTCAGCTGGATCGCCGCCTTGTCCGGCAGCGTCTGGATATCGCCGAAATACTGGATGTGACGCCGAATGATGTCCTGGATCGACGCGGACGAGAAGAAATACTCCTGTCGCAGCCGCAGTTCCTGCCCCGCCGGCGTGGAATCGTTGGGGTAGAGCACCCGCGTCAGCGTCTCGGCGCGCAGCTGGTCGCTGAGCGCGCCCTCGAAATCGCCCGCATTGAACTTGTCGAGCTTGATCGGATCGAACGCGCGCGCGGTCCACAGCCGCAGCGTGTTGACGTGGCGGCCGCGCCAGCCGACCACCGGCGTGTCGACCGCCATCGCCTCGACCGCTTCGGCCGGGCTCCAGTGGATGCGCTCGCCGGTCACCGTCACCTCGCCGCCGAAGCCGACGAAATAGGCGCTCTCGCGGCGTTCGAACTCCCAGGGGTTGCCGTGCGCCAGCCAAGTCTCGGGCATCTCGACCTGCCAGCCGTCGTCGATGCGCTGGCGGAACATGCCGTTCACGTAGCGGATGCCATAGCCGTAGGCGGGGAGCGCAAGGCTCGCCATGCTTTCCATGAAGCACGCCGCCAGCCGCCCGAGCCCGCCATTGCCGAGCGCGGCGTCGGGCTCGATCTCCTCCAGTTCGGCAAGGTCGACGCCGTGCAGCGCCAGCGCCTGCGTGACCGCGTCGTTGCGCTGCAGGTTGGTCACCGCGTCGCGCAGCAGTCGCCCGATCAGGAATTCCAGGCTGAGATAATAGACCCGCTTGGCGCCTGCCGCGTGCGCCGCCTTGGTCGACGCCATCCAGCGTTCGACGATGTCGTTGCGGACGGTGAAGATCGTCGCCGCCAGCCAGTCGTGCGGCCGCGCCGCCTGCGCGTCCTTGCCGATCCGGTGGACCAGCGTGTCGAGGATCGAATCGGCGAGAACCTGAGTGGCCGAACTCTGCGGGGACTCTGCGGGCGGCGTTGCGGTGTCTGAAATCACGCGGGTTCCGGATATGATGTACGGTTCGGTAGCGATCCTAACCGGAACGATGCGAATGTCATCCTTCCCTATCCGTCACCCTCGCGGGACGGAGACTAGAGCATGCTCCACAGCAGCGTCGTGTTCAGGCCGATGATCACCACCGCGATCGCCCAGGCGAGTATGCGCAGCCACACCGGGCTGATCAGCGCACCCATGAGCTTCCGGCTGCCGGTGAACGCGACCAGCGGCACCACCGCGAACGGCAGTTGCAGGCTCAGCACCACCTGGCTCAGCACCAGCAATTTCGTCGCGCCGGCATCGCCCGTGGCGCCGACGACGAGCACCGCCGGGACGATCGCCAGCAGCCGTGTCACCAGCCGCCGCGCCCAGACCGGCATCCTGAGGTTGAGGAACCCCTCCATCACGATCTGCCCGGCGAGCGTCCCCGTCACCGTCGAGTTCTGCCCCGACGCCAGCAGCGCGACCGCGAACAGGACGCTCGCCGCGCCCATGCCGAGCATCGGCGCGAGCAGTTCATACGCCTGATCGATCTCCGCGACGTCGGTGCGCCCCGCGACATGGAAGGTCGCCGCCGCGAGGATCAGGATCGCGGCGTTGATGAAGAAGGCGAGGCCCAGCGCGACCGTGCCGTCGATCGTCGCCATCGTGATCGCGTCGCGCTTGCCCGCCTCGTCCTTCGCGAAGGCGCGGGTCTGCACGATCGACGAGTGGAGATACAAATTGTGTGGCATCACGGTCGCACCGAGGATGCCGA
>Ga0247813_10000933_pt1 | contig 23494 bp, 19 predicted proteins | sample UWRJL169409C1_FD_180719 | JGI IMG/M metagenome (GOLD analysis project Ga0247813, IMG submission 180719) | Plant litter microbial communities from Arlington Agricultural Research Station in Wisconsin, United States - UWRJ-L169-409C-1 | ecosystem: Environmental > Terrestrial > Plant litter >...
ATTGCTCACGGGGTCGCCGGTGTTGTTGACGACGTGATCGATCGTGCCCGCACCGAGGTTGACCGTCAGGAGGCTGTGGAGCTTGACCCCCGGTCGCACCGGAACCTCGAAGCCGCGCGTCGCGTGGATAGTTGGGTCGACGTTCGTGTAGATGTACGCCCCACCGCCCCACAGCTCGTGCTTCTTGACCCTGTCACTCACCTTGTAGGCAGCCCAGCCGAGCGTCGAGCCGTGCTTCCACGCCGCCTGGTTGGGAGCGTCGTAGGGCAGCTCGTTCTGGTAGAAGATCACGCGACCCCGCTCGCCGTTCCACACGGTGTTGTACTGGTGGAAGTGCTCGACGAAGAGACCGGTGGCCGTGACGTCGTCGCCGTTGACCACGACTCCGTTCTTCGTCGTGTTGACGGTCCAGCCCCAGCCCTCACCGTGGTCGGCCCGCCACGCCCAGAGGTGGTCGAGCAGCACGTTGTCGCTGTTGACCTCGAGCGAGACATCCGCCTTGCCCACGTGTGGGCCACCGATGCGGAAGAACACGTCACTCAGCGTTGTCGGGTTCTTGGCGCTCGAGCGGTCACGGCCGTGCTTCGAGCCCACCTGCAGCAGCACCTTCGAGTTCTTCGCCCCCGCATCGATAGTGAGACCGGCGAGGATGACCCCGGGCACGTCACCGACCTTCACGGCCACGGTGCCGCGGTTGGCAGTGAGGGTCGCGAGGCCCATGCCGAGCACAACCGTGTCCGCCCGCTCGACGCGGATCGGCTCGGAGAGCTCGTAGACGCCAGGCGTGAGGATCAGGTTGAGCCCCCTGGCGAGCGCGCGGTTGATCGTGCGCACCGAGTCGCTCGGGTTCGCGACGAAGAACTTCGAGATCGCGAGGGATTTTCCGGCCTCCGCGCCGTCCTGCCAGGTCGTGCCCGAGGTGTTCTTCTCGGCCTTGGGAACGAAGACCCGGTACTTGCCCGAGTCGTCGAGGTAGAGGTACGGCTTCTCGCGCGTGAGCGGTGTCGTGGCGAGCGTCGTGTACGGCGGCGTCGGGAACGACTGGGCCGGAGCCCCCTCGACCCCGGAGAACACCTGGTTCCAGACGCCGTTCGACCACGTGCCGATCGAGCTGTTGCGCACGAGGTACTGCTGCTGCGAGCCGTTCGTCACGGTTCCCGTCGCCGAATCAGCGATGAACCCGCCACTCGCGTACTGCGGCCCCGCGGTGCAGTAGTCCATGAGGGTCAGGTTGCCGTTGATCTTGACGCGGCGCATGGGCGCGGCCTGCGATGCCGCCCAGAACATGCCCGAGGAGCGGCATCCTTCCTCCCCCGCGACATTCACCGTGAGGTTCGAGAGCGATCGCCAGAAGTTCGTGAGCGCGATGCAGTTGTCTGCGGTGAGACAGCGGTTGTACACGTCGACGTGACCATTGATGATCACGTCTTCGGGGCTCGCGCCGAGACCCGCGACCTCGGTGTAGTACCCGACCTGGAACACGAGAGGTTCTTCTGCGGTGCCGTAGGTTCCCGGCGCGAACAACAGCGAGTAGCGCGCCTCACCCATCTCGTTGTCGACCTGCTCGGCGGCAATTGCATCCACAGTCGATTGGATGTCGGCTGTCGACATGCTCGGGTCGAACACGAGCACGTTCGGGCCGAAGTTGGGTGTTGCGCCAGGCGCGGGCGCCGGAGCCGCCTGCGCCCCGCTCACCCCCGCACCCAGTAGCGCGAGAGCCATTGCCCCCGCCAGAATGCTCCGTTGCATCGTCATACAGTGACCGCCTTTCTGAGCCGGCCAGGGCTGTACGACTACGGACAACGCTGACCGAGTGTTAAGTGTTTTGTGGAGCCTATTCGGGGGTAGAACCACCTGTAAAGACTTTTACTTAACGCTCGGTCAGCAATGTGCCTAATCCTCGGCGAGAATCACGACCCGATCGCCCTCGGCGAAGGCGAAACGCCCCGCCTTGCGCGGGTTCACGTGCACGCCGTACTGCTTGTCGCTGTCGCGTGCGTCGGCGGCAACGCGGTAGCCGATCGCCGTCTCGCCGCGTCGACGTGCTGCCTCGAGCACCGTGTAGAAGTCGATCTCAACGCCGAGCTTCACGTAGGTGTCAGCCGGGCGCAGGTAGATCTCGCTTCCCGCACTCGAGAACAGGTCGGCGAAGACCTGGCTCAACTGCTGGTTCTCGCTCAACTGCGAGAGCATGAGGCTGATGAGCTTGTCGCTCACGATGAAGTCGTCTGCACGAGTGACCTCGGCGAGTTCGCGGTTGCGGTCGTCGATCATCTCGCTCACGACGTTGAGGTCGAGGCCGAGCTCGTCGGCGATCTCACGCAGGTGGAGGAGCGTAATGAGGGTCTTGGCGTCCGCGCGCTGGATCTGCATCGTGTCCTTGTAGGCGAGCACGATGATGTGTGCGAAGTCGGTCACCGGAACCTCGGCGAGGACTGCGCGGCTCGTAGCATCCCCCCGGTGGAAGACGATCGTGAGGTTCTCGTACGACTCGAACGTCGGCTCGTCGACATCGGCGACGACGAGCACGCTCGAGCCCGGCGCCACGTACTGCGCGAGTTCGCGGAGCATCGCGTGGAGGCCGGAGTTGTACCCGAGCACGAGGGTCTGCTCGCTCGCCGGCGTGACCTTCTTCGGCTTGTTAATCGCGCTGTTGTCGACGACCCCGACACCGGCGATGCGGATGAGGCTGTCGTCTTCTGCGATGACGATGACCTGGTCGTCCGCTTCGTAGACAGTGTCGACGGGCGGGTTGATGAGCACCTCGCCACTCTTGACGAATCCGATGACCGCGGACTCGGCGAAGGCATCCTGGGCCTGGGCATAGGTGCGGCCCGCGAGCCCGGGCTGCTGAGTGAAATAGATCTCGTCGCCGTCGAAGTCGAGCAGCTCGGTGTAGACGACGCTGAGTCCGCTCTGGCGCGAGGTCTGCACTGTCACTCGGCTGATGAGGTCATTTGCGAGCACCCAGCTCGCCTCGTGCTTGGCCACGAGGCGGGCCGCCTCGAGGTTCGCAGGATCCTGGATCTCGCCCACGATGTGGTAATCGCTCTTCTTCCGAGCCGGGTTGTTGGTGATCGCGAGCGCCGTCTTGATGACAACGGAGTCGGGGTCCTCACTGGACTCCGGGGCGAGCAGGATGATGCTGCGCGCCGTGTGCGGGTTGCTGAGCTCGAGGTCGGTGAGGTCCATCGGGTCACCGCTGCGCACGATGATCCTGGTCTTGCCGGGCTTGGGGATCTTCGCGCGGATGTCGTCTTCCATCTCGACCTTGTCGCCGTCGGCGAGTACGACGATCACGGCTCGCCCGCGGGACTCGTTCGCGATGACGATCTCGGAGATGATCGGGAACACTTTCGTGCTCCAGCCGAGAATGAGCGTGTGGTCCTTCTCGATGACCTTCGAGCGGCCCTTGCGGAGTTCTTCGAGCTTCGTGTTGAAGGCATTGGAGACGATACCGATGAGACCCGCGACGACGAAGAGTCCACCGATCGTGACGACGAGCATGGTGAAGCGGAAGGCCCAGCCTTCGTCACCGCCAACGGTTCCGGCATCCATTGCTCGCATGAGGTTGCCCCACACGACCTCGCCGAACGGCAGGGCCTTCTCGACGCCGTCAGGCTCAGGGTAGATGTGGAAGATCACGACGATCGCGGCGACGATGAGGATGAAGACAAGCGTCACAAGAGCCAGGAGGCCGGAGAGGGCGACGATGCCCTTGGCCATGACGTTGTCGAACCAATAACGAAAGCGCGCGCCGAAACCGGGCTTGTTCATGTTGCAATCTCCAAAAGGTAAGACCGCAAGTTTACGGGCGGTGCGGGGGTACCCCACCACGGGGTTTTACCCCAATATTGGGCGCGACCTTGGCTGGGTGTTTTATCCGAGCCGCGTGAACAACTCTTGATAACTCGCTGGGTTCCCTAGCGTGGAACCCATGGCACAAGAAGAGGGACAGCACGCGAGCACCCGAGCGGCGACGGCTCCTGAGCCAGAGGATCCGCGCAAGCCGGACTCCCTCAGCGAGATCACGAAGCCGTCGTGGAAGTACGTGCTGCGCAAGACGATCCGCGAGTTCACGTCAGACCAGGCGACCGACCTCGCCGCGGCACTCACCTACTACGGTGTGCTCGCGGTGTTCCCCGCGCTCCTCGCGTTCGTGTCGATACTCGGTCTGTTCGGTGACGCCAACGAGACCACGAACACGCTGCTCGACCTCGTGGGTGGGCTCGTGCCATCCACGACGCTGGATGCAGTGCGCGAACCCATTCTCGCCATCACGAGTGCACCGGCCGCAGGTGTTGCCCTCGTCGTCGGAATCGGCGGGGCCCTGTGGAGCGCGTCGGGCTACGTCGGCGCTTTCGCCCGCGCGATGAACCGCATCTACGCGATCCAGGAGGGGCGACCGGTGTGGAAGCTCCGCCCAATCACCCTGCTTGTGACGGTCGTCGCCATGCTCGCCGCCGTGTCGGCTGCCGTGCTGCTCGTGATCAGCGGGCCGATCGCTGAGAACGTGGCAAACGCGATCGGTGTCGGCGAGGTCGGGCTGGCTATCTGGAACATCGCAAAGTGGCCGATCCTGGCCTTCATCGCCGTGCTCGTCGTCGCCGTGCTGTACTACGCGACGCCGAACGTGAAGCAGCCGAAGTTCCGGTGGATGAGCCTCGGTGCCCTCGTCGCCCTCGTGGTCTGGGTCATCGCCTCTGCCGGATTCGCCTTCTACGCCGCCAACTTCACGAGCTACGACGAGACCTATGGAGCAATCGGCGGCGTCATCGTCTTCCTGCTCTGGATCTGGATCTCCAACGTCGCACTGCTGTTCGGGGCCGAGCTCGACGCAGAGCTCGAACGCGGCCGCGAGCTGCAGGCCGGCATCAAGGCCGAGGAGCACATCCAGTTGCCGCCGCGGGACACGGCCGTGAGCGACAAAGCCGCAGTGCAGCATGAGAAGGATCTCGCGATGGGCCGTGCCGTGCGCGCCCAGAAGGATCCCGTCGGCGCCGCAGCGGAGGACCGAGCCGCCCGTAAGGCCGCTATCAAAGCCGCCCGTAAGGCGGAGTCCCGCGGCACGCCCGAGGAACAGGAAGCGGCCTTCAAGCTCGCGAACACCGCCCTGCACGCTTCTGCGACCGTGCAGACCAACAACGTCATCGACGGTACGAAGCGGCAGCAGAAGTTGCGCAAGAAGCAGCGGTGATCGAGCCTGTCTCGCTCTGATCGAGCCCGTGGAGATCAGGTCGAGTTCGTCGGGATCTCCTACACTTTCACCCGATTTAGCCAACGCTCGATGGGCAACCTTTCATCCCGTGCCCCAGTTTTGAAGAAAACTCCCAACAGGTCTGTCTACCCCACTAGCCTGTCGTCGAATCATTCATTTCGACGATTGGGGAATCAAGAATGTCAGACACACAACGCACCGCTCGCGCGCGGTTCGGGCCCGCGCGAATCGGCTCGGCGCTCGTCCTCGCGGTTGCCATTGCGGCTACACCACTCGTGGCGCAGTCGGCGGCGGCGGACACGGTCGACTGCACGGATGAGGGGTGTGACCCTTTATACAGTCAGTGGGTGTCTGTGATGGGACCGGACAGGCCGCCGTCGCCTCTACCCGGGTTCTGGGGAGCGTATACCGGTCATAACTGCACTGGTTACGCCGCCTGGCGACTGATCACGAATGGCACCCCTAAACCCAGTCCGCGCCCTGGCGGTGCAGGCGATTGGGCCTCCCTTGCCATTGAGGGCCACTACTTGGTGGACGGGACGCCAGCGGTTGGATCAATCGCGCAATGGGACAGCGGGTCTCCATATTCGTCTGGCCACGTAGCTTACGTCGAGAAAGTTACCCCAACGCAGATACAGGTCTCTGAAGACACCTACTCAAAAGAGTTGCCGTTTCGAAAGCGCACGATCAATCGAAACAGTGGTAGCTGGCCAGACAATTTCATCCACTACAACGACGTCGTTCCGGCACCAGAGGGACCATCGATCGCTAACGCATACTGGAAACTCAGCAACGCGCTCAACACCCCCAAGGACCCGGCATACAGCCCTCGATTCGGAACCGCTGGGGACATCCCGGTTAAGGGTGACTGGGACGGCGACGGCGACGAAACTGCAGGAGTAGTGCGCGACGGCGAGTGGATCCTCACCAACGACGCGAACCCGACGACCGCTGTGCCCGCGGGCGACCGATTTGATTTCGGGCAGGCGACGGACGTCCCGGTGGTCGGCGACTGGGACGGTGACGGAATCGACACCTTCGGCGTGGTGCGCAACGGTAAAAACTGGATTGTCACCAACGCAACGTTTGCGAGTCACCTGGCAGGCAGCTACACAACTCAACGCGTACTCGACTTTGGCAACAAAGACCTCGATACCCCCATCGTTGGCGACTGGGACGGTGACGGCGTCGACACCGCTGGCCTGCGTCGACTCACCGGCTGGATCGTCACGGATACCCCGTTTACTGCGGCGTCCATTCCAGAATTTGACGCTGCCGATATCGTTCGTCTCAATGGGTTCGGCAAGTCGACGGACACACCGATCGTCGGCGACTGGAACGGCGATGGGGTTGACACCTTCGGTGTGTGGCGGGCCGGAGAGTTCATCCTGACGAACGACAGCGTGGACCCGCTGAACATAAATGCGGTCCTGGCTGTCGCAACACGGTTCGACTACGGCGCGTCAACCGACAATCCGCTCGCCGGTGACTGGAACGGCGACGGTTTCGACACGCAGGGCGTCGTCAACTAGCCCGTGAGGGGCGGGCCGTCGTCGAGAGGCGGCGGCCCGTTTCATCCATCCCTAGGTACTGCTGCGGTTCAACAACCCGCGCAACGCGAAGAACACAAGGCCGGCCACGAAAAGCACGATGATGACCTTCACCAGAAAGTAGATGACGCCGAAAAGCGCGTTGACGAGCCACCACGCAATGACTATCGCGAGGATGACGCCGAGGATCGTGCCGAGGTTCTTCATGGTTCGAGTCTGGCACGCCCGCGCGCTGCGATAGCGTGTGCATCATCACGCTGAATGAGGAGCCCCGTTGACCGACACCCCGCCCGGTTTCGTCCCGCCCGAGCAGCCTCCCACCGTCGCTCAGCCGAAGTTCGCCCCGCCGAGCGCGCACTACCCGCCGAACGGCCCGGTGTATCCCGCGCCGCGCGTGTTTACTCCCCCGCCCGCGATGCCGCCGCGCAAGCTTTCGAAACTCGCTACCGCAGGCATCATCGTCGGCGCGACGCTCGTCTTTGCCGGAACCTTCGCCGGTGGCACCTACGTCGTCAACCAGATCGGCTCAGCTGTCACGTCGGAGGGTGGCACGATCGAGGGAGGTGGCGATCAGGAGCCTCTCCTCACCGGAGCACCCTCGGAGCCGACTGCCGTCGACCCTACGGTGTGCGACTTCGAGTGCTTCGGCGACTACTCGCTCTCGACGCCCACGCCGTCGGACATCGACTTCGAACGTTTCGAACTCACGGAGGACTACGGCGAGTACACGCCGGAGAACACCGTCACGAACGAGCTCGAGTACCAGCGGCGCGAGTGGGCACTGAGCGTCGGCACCCCTGACGAGTGTTTCGTCACCTGGCCCAACTCGCCACTGACCGCCGATCTCGGCGAGGTTCCCGACCCCGAGCGCGTCATGCTCTGGTTCCAGAAATCGCGATATGACGAGTGGGGCGGCCTCTCGTTCTCGCAGGCAACCCGTCGATTCGAGACATCCACTCTGGCTGAAGCCCACATGGCGCAACTCGACACCGAGATTCGTGGATGCACCGACTTCAGCCTGTGGAGCTACGACGAGCCCATCGACTACCGTCTGACTCTCGCGCCGGCACTCGACGTGCCCGCCAACGTTGCGGTGATCTCGTGGGTCGAGTCATCCGACTGGGATCGCGAGTACGTGTTCGAGATGCAGCGCGGAAACCGCGTTGTGCGCACCACTGTGCTCTCGGATGGCACGTTGAGCGAGACGCAAGTGCGCGAGCTCGCTTCGATCGTCGCCAACCAGATGGGCAAGATGAACTTCGATTGCAAGAACGCCGAGTGCAACTAGGGATTAAACGACACCGGGCCGCCACCCGAAGGTGACGGCCCGGTGTACTCGCCTATAAGACTGTGACTAGCGGCGCAGTCCGAGACGCTCGATGAGCGTACGGTAGCGGGCGATGTCGACGTCAGACAGGTAGCCAAGAAGGCGACGACGCTGGCCAACAAGCAGAAGCAGTCCACGACGTGAGTGGTGGTCGTGCTTGTGCTCCTTGAGGTGCTCGGTGAGGTCCTTGATACGTGCGGTCAGCATTGCGACCTGTACCTCGGGGCTGCCGGTGTCACCAGGGTGAGTGGCGTACTCGTCGATGATTGCTTTCTTGGCATCTGGTGCGAGTGGCATAGATACCCCTTTCCCTCGTTGCGCGGTGCTGTTCACCTGATGTGTCAGCTCTCTTTATCCGCGGCCGTTAGACGGCAACCTTGGGAGTTTAGCAGAGTTCAGAGTTGCCTAGACAAGATCCGAGTTGACTAGCCGAATGAAGTCGGCCATCTCAGACGGAATCTCGGAGCTGCGCAGCGATCTCGCTATCTTGGCCGCGGTTGTCATCTGTCCGCCCGCGTCCGTAACTTGTTGATTCCAAAGTTTGAGCGCCTCTTTGGCAGGGACGAGAGCAGTCTTCGATGAGAGGCTAGTCCACATGCGCTCGAACGCGACGGATGCGCGGGACACTACCGTCGCGTCGTCCTCGCCGGGCGATCGACTTTGCAGCTCCCCGCGCGTGTATTGGCCAAGGACATCTGGCTTGAGCGTTTCGAAAATCTGCTCGAGAAGTTCTCTGGAATCCTCAACTGGAATGAGGCTGCAACGTGCGAGCGCCTCGGGCACGAGGAGGTAGCTCTCGAGCTCCTTGCGGGTCCAAACATGAGCTTCTACGTCGCTTAAAGCGAGCTTATGGACGAGCGTTTCTGAGTCGGCAGCGCTTCGATAGTCTCGGTCGAGCAGTACACGTACTCGAACTTGACTACCGAGAAATTGCGACTTAATCCACCCGAAAGCCTCGACACTTGGCCAGTGAGAAAATCCTCCAATAGGCACAATTGCGAGTCCAGTTTCGGACGCAAATTCTCGGCAGCCCAGAGTCTTAGCGATCACTCGCAGGATTTTCATATCCTTTCCCTCAACGAAAAGGGCAGTCCGAGCTCTGAGCGCACGCGCAATTGATAGATTGAATGCGCTACCCAGCAGTGAAGAAAGCTGTTCCATTTCGGCGTCGCCACCGATGATTCTCGACGCGTTGCGCCCGCGATCAATCCAAATCAAGCTAGATAGTGAAGCTTCCCCTGCCACTTCGGCCGCATGAGAAGCCAGGATCGTTTGTCCGGTGGCATTTTCGACGACTCTCACCATCCGCCGTTGCAGATCCGGATGCAGAAAAACGTCGGGTTCATCAAGAATCGAAACAACACCGTCTCGTGTGCGCCAGAGATGGAAGAGGATCTGTAGCCAAATCTGAAGTCCATCGCCCGCCCAGAACAGTTCTTTACGAACACGGCTATTGGGGTGGCGAAAGTAGACGTCAATCCACGACGCTCCGTCGCGATGAGTAACCTCCACATCTAGTGAGCTGATCTCAGGCGTATTTTCAACCATGTAAGCCAGAAGGTCCCGGTAGTCATCCGGCGCCGACTCTTGGAGCGCCCTCAGGTTGTTTCGAAAGTGGCGACTAGCGAGTTTCGTCTCGACGTTAAGCGCAAGGTGCTCTCTGCTGAGTTGCTTCTCCTGGCGGTCGATTGGAGTAAGTGTGGGTACCAGCCCGACCCGATCGAGCACCTCCTTTGCCTTTGCTGCGGTCACGACATTTGACCCGTTGTGCTCGATCCAGAAGAAACCAATCGACTCGATTGGCCAGACCATGTGAACAACAGCGCCCGAGCCAAGCGTCAAATCGAGCCTGCTTTCCACTTCCGCCAACTCGTGCGCAATGTTCTCGAAATTGAATCCCGAGTCGTTGATCATCGATATTGGATAACCGCGGACGCTTCTCGCGCCGTCTCGAAAAGAGTCAGTAGGTCGAACACGCATTGCGACCCGCGACGCAGCTCCGCACAATCGAATCGCGTTAATCAACGTGCTCTTGCCCGCGTTATTTGGGCCCATGAGGAGAGACCGAGGGCCGAATCGTGCCGTGAATGTCTTGAATCCCTTGTAATGCGTCAGCTTCAACTGTTTGATCACTAGCGGGCACTCCTTTGCGTGTGCCTCTGCGTAGGCGTCACGAAGCCTCCGCCGTCCCACGAATCCGACGCAAGGCGGCCACGAGTTCCGTGACTTGGGCCCCACTGAAGAGCCCATCCGGCCCGGTCGGCGCCACGTCCGTGAACGGCGCCGAGTAGAGCAGACCAGGGTCCACGGCACCGCGCTGCGTCAGCTGCTCGACCAGCATGTTCACGAAGACCAGCTGGTTTCCGGTGAAGGTCGTGCCTGCGGTGAAGCTTTCGAGCGCTTCGGTGGCTGCCGCACGATCCATGCCGACCATGGAGCGGATGAAGAGCCCGAGGCCCTCCGCCTCAGCGGCCGCCGACGCCACCTGGGCGGCCGGGAGTCCGCTGCCGACGAGGATCGCCTCAAGCGACGAGAGGTCGAGTGCCGTGAGCTGCTTGCCATGGCGCAACTTGAACAGCACTGCATCGTCGGAGTGCTCGCGCAGGAACACCTCTGCCTTCTCACGGAACCGAGCCGTGTCGACACCAGGCGCCACGTGAACGAGTTCGATGTATTCGACATCGCCCGCGACATCCATGAAGTCCGTATAGACGGGTTTACGATGCGCGGCCTCGATGAGGTTAATAAGGGAACGCAGTCGGGTGCGCATGATCTCGAGCATGGGAACCGTGACATCCACCCACCACTCGTCTGACGCGACCGCGGCGATGAGCTCGATGTTCTGCTGCACGACCGGGATCGCCTTCTTCTCCGCGAGAGCGGCGGCCAAGGCCTGGATGCGGGTCTTCGCCGCGGTGAACCCGGCGTCACCGACGAGCACACCGAGTTGCGTGCGCAGTGCCAGAAGGTCGAACCGCTTGGCCTGTTCGTCAGCGTCGTTGACGTCAACGGCGGAAGGCAGGTCGGCGAGGGTCGCGGCATCCACGTAGTCGTCACTGGACATGTCGAGCCACTTCTCGGGCACGCCGAAACGTTCGACCTCCCGACGCGAACGCCGCACAAGGAAGTTGTCGAGGCTCATCGACGCGACCTGACCGTGCATGCGCGACGCGAGCTGTGAACGAAGTTCTACGAGATCGGCGTCGTCGCCGGAGTCCATGCCTGCGAGCAGCGCGAGTCGTGCTGTGAAGAGTCGGTGCGACAGCGACTTCGTCATCGATGCGCCTGCCGATGGAAGATCCTGGTTGAAGTACTCGATGTTCTGGCATACGTCGAAGATCACGAAATCTTGCTTGTTCTCCCCCGGCGCGAACAGATCCGGGCGGAGCCTCGTGCCACGACCGACCATCTGCCAGTACTTCGTCTTGGAGTGCACAGGCTTGAAGAAGACGAGGTTGACCACGTCGGGCACATCGATTCCGGTGTCGAGCATGTCGACGGAGATCGCGATGTGAGGTTGCGACTCGGGCTTCGAGAACTTGTCGATGAGGTCTTGTGCGTAGTTCACCTGGTGAGTGATGACGCGTGCAAAATTGCCGGCGTACTCGGGATAGTTCGCGTTGAAACGCTCCTCGATGAACACGGCGTGATGATTGTTCTTGGCAAAGATGATCGTCTTGCCGAGTCGGTCGCCGCCCGCAACCTTGCGCCCCTCCGACATGAGCGTCTCGAGAACCTTGTCGACCGTGTCGATGTTGAACAGCGTCGAGTTCATCTCGCTCGCGCCGACTTCCGACGGGATGACGCCGTCCTCGCCCCATTCCGTGAGGTCCCACTCTTCCTGCTCCTCAGGCGTGAGGTCGTCGTAGCGAATGCCCTCGCGCACGAATTGGGTGGCGACGGAACGGCCAACCGGCGGCACGAGATAGCCCTCGGCAATCGCGTCGGTCAGGTCGTAGGAGTCGGTCGGCACACCGTCTTCGAGGTTGAACAGCCCGTAGGTGTTGTGATCGATCTCGTCCTTCGGAGTTGCGGTGAGACCGACAAGCAGCGAGTCGAAGTAATCGAAGATTGCCCCGTACTTCTGGTAGACCGAGCGGTGGGCTTCGTCCACGACGACGAGGTCGAAGTACCCCGGGCCGAAGCGACGAAGCGCATCTCCACCCTTGTTGATGAGTCCCATCATCGTGGGATACGTCGACAGATACACGCGCCCCTCGGTGTCCTTGTCGGTCACGAGGTTGATCGGTGCGGCATCCGGCAACTGGGCTTTGAAAGCGTTGGTGGCCTGATTGACCAACGCAATGCGATCAGCAAGGAACAGGATGCGCTTGGCCCTGTTCGCACGAATGAGCAGGTCGCTCAGGGCGATGACGGTTCGGGTCTTACCGCTGCCCGTCGCCATCACGAGTAGTGCCTTGCGCTGTCCCTTGTCGAACGCTTCAACGACCTTGCGCACGGCACGCTGCTGGTAGTGGCGCCCCGCGATGCTCTCGCTGATGGGCAGGGTGGCGAAAGGAACCTGAGTCGTGCGCCGCTGAATCAGCAGGGCAAGCTGGTCTTTTGTGTAGAAGCCCTGCACCGCTCGCGGCGGGTACGCGAGGTCATCCCAGATCCAGTGCTCGTAGCCGTTGGTGTAGAAAATGATGGGGCGCTGACCGTAGCGCGCTTCCAGAGCATCGGCGTAGAGCTTTGCCTGCTGCTGGCCGACGTTGGCATCCTTGCGCGTGCGCTTTGCCTCAACGACCGCGAGTGGAAGCCCGTCGTCACCCCACAGCACATAGTCGACGAAACCGTCACCGCTCGCGTTAGGCATGCCGGTGACGGGGAACTCGAGATCGTTCGTTCCGTCGAGGGCCCACCCCGATTCCTTGAGGAGCACGTCGATGAAGAGGTCGCGGGTCTCGTCTTCGCGATAGTCGTGAGTATCGACGACAACGGCGTTCTGTGCCTTTGCTGCAGCGACCTCGGCCTGAAGCGCCTCGACCTGTGCGATGAGAGTGTCGTTGAGCTGAAGGGCAGTGTCGAGCTCGGCGTCTTTGTCAGCTGAAAGCTTCTGCAGCTGGGCGATCGTGCGGGCTGCGGCGCCCGCCTGCGGCTGGGGAATCTGCGCGGCGTCGAACTGCAGCCCTGGCGCAGGCCGGTCACCGGGGATAAGTGCGTAGGTAGTGGCAAACCAGAACAACACGTGAAACAGCTCGCGGGCGATCGGCTCGCTATCCGTGACGGCGACCGGCTTGCCGTGAACGGCATTGTTACCGCGCATACGGATGAGATTCATCTTCGCGATCACCTGTTGCGGCACGATTTGCGCAAAGGTCGGCTCGTGAATCAGGGCGCTGAGGTCACTCTTCCAGGGCTTCTGGAGACTGCGATCCATGCGATACATCAGCTCGATGGTGCGCTCGAGGGTGAGTCTCGCGTGAAAGAGCGACGACCGCGGGTCACCGTGCACATAGTGCTCGGCTCGACGCGCCTCACCCAGAATTGCAGGCCATGGATGCATGAAGTCGAAGTTGCCCATCGGCGCGCTCCTCCTCGTAACTTGATGCCTGTCGCAAGAGTACCGGGACGGCACCGACAACTCTGGAGTTTCGCTCGCCTCGTCTCCCCCAGAACGGGTGCAACAACTCGTTTCAAAATAGAGACAATGCGTTATAATTTTCTTTATGAGAGCGTCCGCTGGAGCATTGCTTCGCAGTGCGCGTGTCCGCGCCGGGCTGACTCAAATCGAGCTCGCAGTTCTTGCGGGCGTCGCACAGAGCGTCATCAGCGCTTACGAAAGTGGAAAACGCGAACCATCTCTCAGGACTTTGTCTACCTTGATCGAAGCGGCCGGATTTGAGTTGGATGCTTCGCTGAAGCCGTCACCGCCAAGCTCTCCATTGCGCACAAGGGTCTTTGCTCGGCGCCGCGAACTGCGCAATACGATTCGATCACTGGGAGGTTCGCGCGTGCGGTTGTTCGGCAGTGTCGCGCGCGGCGACGACGGCGAGGGCAGCGACGTTGACCTGCTCGTTGACGTCGGGCCGGATGTCGGTCTCATTCAGCTGAGCCGTATGCAATCGGCCGCCGAAGCACTCCTCGAGGCGTCTGTCGATATCGTTCCGTCCTCGGGGCTCAAGCCTGACCTCGTCGAGTCGGTCATGCGCGACGCGGTGCGGCTGTGAGCAGATCCGACGTGCAGCGGCTGGCAGACATCATCGCTGCAGCCGACGCCATTGCCCAACACCTGGATCACGGCGGCCTCGCTAACGATCTCGTCTTCGACGCGGTGCGGGTTCGTCTGATCGAGATTGGCGAGGCAGTGAAAGACCTCTCAGTCACGATTCGCGCTATGGAGGCGGATATCCCTTGGGATGAGATAGCCGGGATGCGTGATCATCTTGCCCACAGATACTTCGACACGACCCGCGCGATCGTCGATGTGACCGCACGGCGAGATGTACCCGAGTTGCGGGATGCCGCGCTGAGATTGGCGTCTCGACTGACCTGATAGGCGTCATTTTCGACGCCGAAAAGCGCCAGAGTTGACCAAATGTCAGAGGCCCCTGCTCAACTGCTCTACTCGCCACTCGGTGGCGAGTCCCGGCAATCACCCGATAGTCGGCGCACCACTCTGGCTGCCGGGTCGGCAGCACACCAGAAGGAGCATCACATGTCTGACATCATCACGCCCACGCCCGAACCCACCCCGTACGCAGCGGCACCGCCCGCCCCGGCTAAGGGGGGCGCGCTCACTCTCTGGGCGCTCATCGTCGCAATCGTCGCAATCGTCGCGGCGATCATCCCCGGCCTGAGCTTCGTCGCCTGGCTTCCTGCCGTCGCTGCGACGATTCTCGGCATCATCGGCCTCGTGTCGAAGGCCGCTGGCCGGGGTAAGGCAATCACTGCCGTCATCCTCGGGCCGATCGCTCTGCTCGTTGCCATCATCGTGAGCGTTGGCACGTTCGCGGCCGGCGTCTCAGACGCGCTCCCCTCGGTGAGCTCGGGATCCGAGACCACTGTCGACGAGCCTGCGGAAGAGGAGCCCGAAGCTACCGATGTCGGCACTCGCGAGAACCCTGCACCGGCGGGCAGCACCGTCGTGATCAGTGACAACAGCGGCGAGACGTACGAGATCTCGTTCGGCAAGGCAAACCTCGACGCTACGAAGGCGATCGCGGCCGAGAACATGTTCAACGACAAGGCCGACAAGGGCTTCCGTTACATCCTCGTTCCCGTCACCTTCACCTACGTCGGTACCGAAACCGGAACGCCCTGGATCGACGTGCAGCTCGAGTTCGTCTCCGCCGCAGGCACAACGCACGACAGCACGTCGACGTTCGCTGTAGCGCCTAAGCCGATCACGGACATCAACGAGCTCTACCCCGAGGCTTCCGCAACGGGCAACCTCGTGCTGATGGTTCCCGAGGCTGACATCGAGAAGGGAACGCTGGCCGTCTCAACGATCTTCAGCGAGAAGTACTTCGTGTCGATCGTCTAGTTTGCGAGTGGATGTCGCGGCGCGATAGGCCGGGCCGCGACATCCTCCCAAACGAAGCTCAAGTGGCCGTGATTACAAGGGCCCGTGGAAAGCACGTGCTTGCACCGAGCCAACGAGTTCTGAGAGCCTCGTGGAGCGAGCCCTATAAAACGCTAGGGCTCGATCGACCTTCAGTAGTTCGGATTCGAAGTCATCTTGAATGTCTCTCGGAGGTAGTGGTATCAGTGCCTCGCCTATTTGCTTAATGTTCAAAGTCGGCTGGCTGGAAGTACGAAGCTCAGAAGTGAAGAATCGCTGCAACTCGCGAGACCCGAGGACGGCCGCGACGAAGCGTCGATTCGCGGCCCCGCGAACAGGCACTCGCGCGACGGCTCGGGCCACATTCGAGCCTTTGTCCTGCCCGCTGGCTAAGGCCACGACACCAATTGTTCCGACGCAGCTAATCAAAATCTCGTCGCCACGGAGCCGCGAACGCAAATAGCCAGCCTCGGTCTCTTGTGCAATTAATTTGATGTTGGAGCGATCGATTCGTCCGCCACGTAAGTTGCCTACCCGGACCAGAGGCACTCCGTGGTCTACATGAGGACCAGGCTGAACGACGCCATAGTTGAGTCGGTCGGCTTTGTCGACAAGCGAAGACAACGCTCGTATCTCCCATGAACGGTCTCGTTTCAGCATTAGATCCCGGTAAAGCGCGTCGAACAGTGATTCCACCGCCGACTCCGCAACGAGTGCCTTTTCCAAAAGATCGCTAGCAGCGTCAAGCATGGCCACAATTCGACGTTGTTCGGTGAGGGGTGGGAGTGGAACTTCGACCCGATTCAGATTCGATCGAGTGATCTGCGGCTGCGACGAACCTGAAACGACATCGCGAAATCCTCGATACGTGAGGTAGTGAGACAAATATGAGGGATCAACCCTCGAGGCATCTAAGTGGTCGATGGCCATAGCATTGCCGTTCGCATAGATTCGTCCGCTGGTTAGGTGAACTGCTCCGACAGTCCCACGACACGCGACGAGCACAACAGGCATTTCGTGTGTATAGCGGTCTGAAAAACCAATAGGACCATTCGCTCCATAGACAACATTGCCCTCAGCGGTCATTTCGGACTTAGCCAGAATGGGCCACTGACGCGGACGGGATATCTCGCCCAAAAGTGCAACTGGCCAGTTCACTGCTCTAGCGCTTTCGCGAGCTCTCGAGTCGCGGCCGCGATCTCGACTTCTAATGCCACGAGATCGGCCAGAATCTCTGCAGGCGGGCGGTGCGCGACCTCCTCGTGCTCTACCTCTCTGTACCGATTGAGAGACAGGTCGTAGCCTTGGGCGACGATTTCTTGGCGGGCCACTAGGAAGGATTGGGCGGTGCGGGGCTGGTCGAGCTCGGCCCAAGGGGTCTCGACACGGCCTCGCGGCCTACTCGACCAGCGAGCGAGGACGTCGGGCAGGTCGTTCGCCTCGGTAGGCGTGCGCTTGTCGTCGAGGCTGAAACCGTCGGCTCGCACGTCGTAGAACCAAACGTTGTCGGTTCCACCCGAGCTCGTCTTCGTAAAGAACAGGATTGCGGTTGAGACTCCTGCGTACGGCTTGAACACACCACTTGGTAGCTTGACCACCGCGTCGAGCTTGTGGTCGTCGACGAGAATCTTGCGCAGCGCCTTATGAGCCGTCGACGATCCAAAGAGCACGCCATCGGGAACGATGACTGCAGCGCGGCCGCCGTTCTTGAGGAGGCGCACCATCAGGGCGAGAAAGAGCAGCTCGGTCTTTTTGGTCTTGACGGTGGCCAGAAGGTCCTTTGCGGTCGTCTCGTAGTCGAGGCTTCCCGCAAATGGTGGGTTCGCCAGCACGAGAGAGAAGGTGCCCTCGACGTCGGCGGGATAATTCTCCTCGGCCAGGGAATCGCGGCGCTGGATGGTCGGGCTCTCGACGCCGTGCAGCTGCATGTTCATGGCGCCGATGCGTGACATCGCGGCATCGGAGTCGAAGCCCGTGAAAGCTTCGCTATTGAAGTGGTCGCGGCTTGCGGCATCCACGAAGATCTCGGGGTGGTGTTCGCGCAGGTACTCCCCTGCCTCGACCAGAAAGCCTGCAGTGCCCGCGGCGGGATCGATGATCGTGTCCCCTGGGCGAGGGGCCGTCATGTCGACCATGAGCTTGATGATGTGACGTGGAGTGCGGAACTGTCCGTTGGTACCCGCCGAGGCAAGCTTGCTCAGCATGTACTCGTAGATGTCGCCCTTGGCATCGCGGTCCTGCATCGGAATGTCCTCGAGCAGGTCGACGACCTTCGAGAGCAGTGCCGGAGTCGGGATCGTGAAGCGCGCGTCCTTCATATTTGCGGCGAAGCTCGAGCCTGTCGCTCCGAGGTTGCGAATAAAAGGGAACACGTTTTGGTCAACGACCTCGTGCATCTCAGCGGCCGCGAAGTGCTGAAAGTGCGACCAGCGCAGATCGCTGAACGGCCGCGGACGTCGCCCAGAGTCATCCACACCCTCTGGGAAAACCGGGTTCTCGATCGGCTTTCCCGTGGCATTCGCGCGGTTCTCCGCGAGGGTGTGCAGTTCATCGAGACGCTTGATGAAGAGCAGGTAGGTGATCTGTTCGATGACCTCCATCGGGTTGGCGATACCGCCCGTCCAAAAGGCCTCCCAGACCTTGTCGACCTTGGACTTCAGTTCGCCTGTGACCACGTGGGGGTGCTCCTTGTGCTGCGTCGGGATGGGTGAGGGCGCCGGCCCCCGACTAACGAGTCTCGCAGATGACCGGGTCAGCGTGCGACGCGTGCCGCGTTGCATCCACCCGCCGCATCACAAAAGCGCGGACGCCCCCGAAGGGACGCCCGCGCCTGAATTGTGCGTTCTTAGAGGACGAACAGCGCTGCTGCGCCGAGGAGGCTGATGATCCAGAAGAGGATGCCGATCGAGGCGATGATGATGCCCGCGATCGCGAAGCCGCGACCCTTGCGTGCGCCACCGGCGGTCTCGCGGAGGCCCTTGAGGCTGAAGATGAAGCCGAGAACGATGAGTGCGAGCACGATGATGCGCGACACGACGAACACGGCGAGGATGCCGCCGACGGAGTCGACGGTTGCACCGACGGCCATGCCGTTGATGATGTTGGTGCTGAGGATGTTCACCGGGAACTGCAGGATCGAGAAGATGAAGCCGTTGCGGGCTGCCTTGCTCGCGTCGCCGACCGGGGCGCCAGGAGCGGCGTAGGCGGCAGGTGCGCCCTCGACCGGGGTTCCGGGTGCGGCGTACGAACCGGCTGCGGGGGCAACGGGGGCTGCGGCCGGAGTCGGAACGGCGGGGGTGGACTCGGGGCTGGTGGGTGTGTTCGCGTCAGTCATAGATGTGAGGCTACGGTAAATCTGAGGTTTTGTGGAGGATATGGGTAGTCCTGCCCATGCTATTGACAAGCCGAATGGATGCCACCCGGCTAGCGTGGGGCGTATGAGCGACAAGCCCACACCCCCGCCGCCGCCCGAGCACATCCCCGCCGCGCCGCGCGCTGTGGAACCAGAACTCGAGCCCGGCGTTCCGCCCGTCCCGCTCCCGGGAGTCGGCGGTGGTGCGGCAACCCCGTCACCGTACGGCCCGGACACAACGGCTCCCCCGGTGCCGGTCGCTGCCCCTGCACCCGCACCAGCCCCGGCCCAAGCCCAGCCGAAGGCTCCCGCCCCGGTCACCGCGCCGATACCGATCCCCGAGCCGTACTTCACGGACACCCCGGCACCCCGCTCGAGCAACGCCGGCCGCTGGATCATCGCCGTTATCGCGACGATCGCCATCGGTGCGATCGTGGGGGTTGGAGCGCTTGCCGTGAACCTCGTGAGGCCGTCCGGACCAGCCCCGGTGACCGTCGGCGAAGGCGACGACCCAGCGCCGGCGCCCGTGTCGCCGGACGCCCCAGACACGCAGGCGGGTGACATCCCCGGGTCGATTGTCTACACGGGCTCGGGCGACAAGAAGTTCGAGATCACCCTGCCCGACGGCCCCGGAGTTCTTGCTGTCGCAGACATGACGCACAGCGGTGCGGGCGGATTCTGGGTCACCGGCTACAACAGCGACAACGGAACGATCGGCGGGCTCGTCTCGGCGAACGGCCCCTACGATGGCACCGTCATGCTCAACTCTCTCTTCGACGAAGACACCGCGTCACTCGAGGTGCTCGCCGACGGCGCCTGGAGCGTCACTGTTCGCTCGATCGACACGGTCGAGACCCTCGACGGCCCGTATTCGGGTGACCACGACACAGTCTTCAAGTACGAGGGGCCGGGCGGCACCGCCTCGAGCACGCACGGTGGCGAGAGCAACTTCATCATCTGGAGCTTTGGCGAGCCGCGCAAGCAACTCGTCGAGAATGAGATCGGCGTGTTCAGCGGAACAGCCGAGTTTCAGCCAGGGCCCACCTATGTCGCCGTCGTCGCCGATGGCCCGTGGACCCTCGAGATCAAGTAGCGACTAGGAGACCGGTACGCGTCGCGCGGCGACAGCGTTCGCTGCCCAGATGTGCGCGTTGCCGGAAATGTGCATGAGGTTCTCCTGCGGGTTGTCACCGAGCGGCTCGTAGACCTTCACGAGCTCCGAAAGCTTGACGCCACCGTAGGCGAAGTCCTCGAAGGGGTTCTTGCCCGGCGCGGACGGCTTGCCCTTGGCATCGAGCAGGTTGTGGATGTTGATTCCCATGACCCCGCGGCCCGATTCCCAGGCCATCTTGATCTCGTACTTGACCCATTTGCGGGTTGCCGTCTGGCTGCCGATGAGAACGACGAGGCACTCCTTGCCACGCAGGCGTTCGGCTACCCAGCGCGTAACCGCGGTGTCCCCACCCCAGCCGAGTTCTTCCCACGCGGGCGGCGCGATCGGAGCGTCGGCCTCGAGGGCCATGGCGCTGCGAGCCGACGCGGCACGCGCCGCGTCATTGCCGAAGTGATAACTGAAGTAAGCGCTAGTCATCGTGTGTTTCCCCCAGGAAAGGCTCGAGCTGCGGCAACACGGCCCCAAAACGACGGACATCGTCGTCCCTCCGAGGATAGGTGACGGCCCCTCACCCGGGTCACCCCCCGAAAGGGTGCGGGCTCAGGCTGCCGCCGCGGCTTCGACCCGCTCCACGCTGGTGTGCGCGTGCCTCACCGCCCCGAACGCGATGAGGCCCTGCCCGACGATGTAGGCGAGCATGATCGTGAAGTCGATCTGCCAGAAATCGAACCCGGGCATGAACATGTGCAAGCCGAGGAGCGAGTCCGAGGTGAGAAAGAACAGGGCGCCCACGACGATGAACCTGGTGCATCCGAACGACGCCGCCGCGACCCCGCCGAGCACGGCCCCATAGATGGCGATCGGAACGAGGAGTGCTCCGGCATGGGGAGCGAGCAGCGCTACGAAAGACCCCCACCAGAGCAGGGCGACGGGGAGCACGACGAGGCGCGTGCGCCGTGGCATCCGTCGACCGCGAATCACTGTGAGAAACAGCACGAGGTAGGCGACGTGCGCGAGAAAGAAGAACCCGAGGCCGACGAGAAAGCCCGTGCCGCCGGGGGCGGCGAGCGAGACATCGCCGATCCACGAGAAGGTGATTCCGAGGCCGCCGAAGAGAGCGATGCGCGAGCGTAGCGTCGGCAGCGCCCACAGAAAGCACGCCAGAAGGCTGAGCATGAGCAGAGGTTTGGTGAACGGGATGATGCTCGCCGACGCCGTGAACAGCGCAACCAGGTGCAGCACGCCGACGACGGCGTAGGGCACAAACCGGAGCCCGAGGGTGCGCATGCGATCACTCTACGGCGCTACCGTTGTGCCATGACTCCCCCCACAGCCCTCATCACGGGTGCGACAGCCGGCATCGGAGCCGAGTTCGCCCGCCAGCTCGCGTCCCAGGGTCACGACCTCGTACTCGTCGCCCGCGATGCCGACCGTCTCGAGGAACGCGCGGCCGCACTCACTAGCGAGTTCGGCGTCGCGGCATCCACTCTCGCCGCCGATCTGATGACCGTCGACGGGCTCGCCGCCGTCGAAGCGCGCGTGCTCGAGGCCGACATCGACGTGCTCGTCAACAACGCGGGGTTCGGGCTCGTTCCGCCGTTCGACGAGAACCCGATCGACGACGAGGTCGGCCACCTCAACCTGCACGTCCTCGTGCCGATGCGACTCTCGCACGCGGCGCTGCAGCAGATGCTCCCCCGCCGCAGCGGCACGATTATCAATATCGCGAGCGTCGCCGGCTTCACCCCGCGCGGAACCTACGGCGCGGCCAAGGCCTGGGTGCTGAGCTTCTCGCGCTGGGCCAACATCCACTATCGCGATCGCGGCATTCGCGTCACGGCTGTCGCACCCGGTTTCGTGCACACCGAATTCCACGAGCGAATGGATGTCGATAAGAGCACTGTGCCATCGTTCATGTGGCTCAACGCCGACTTTCTCGTGAGGGTGGCGCTGCGCGATGTCGCTCGAGGCAAGGCAGTGTCCATTCCGAGCGCCCGGTACAAGTTCGTGGTCTGGCTCACCACTTGGGCGCCGCAGCGCCTGATCGCAAAGGGCGCTCTACGCGGGCGGTAGGCGACTGCGGGCGCTATGCGCGGCCGTACTGGCAAGCGCGCTGGCTAGAGCGTGACGACGATTTTGCCGCGCGCGTGCCCACCCTCGAGGTGCTCGAAGGCCGCGACGACCTCGTCGAAGGGGTAGATCTTCTCGATCGGAAACACGAGCTCGCCCGCGACCACGAGGCCGGCGAGCCGCTCGAGCACGCCCGTGTCGATCGGGCCGCGGCCCACGCCCTGCGTGCCGTAGACCTCCGGCTCGACGGCGATGCTGTTGATGCGGTCGAGCGGAACCCCCAGCTCGATAGCCGCCTCGATCGTGTCGGGCCCGTGATTGTCGAGCACGGCGGTGATGGGCCCGAGCTCGCGCAACCGGCCGACGAGGTTGTCGCCGTAAGCGACCGGGATGACCCCGAGCGACTCGAGAAACGCATGGTTCGTCACACTCGCGGTGCCCACGACCCGAGCGCCGGTGCGGAGCGCCAACTGGCTCGCAACGACCCCTACTCCCCCGGCCGCCGCACTCACGAGCACCGTGTCGCCCGAGCCGAGGTGCTGCGACTCGACCGAGCTGTTCGCCGTCTGTCCGACCGTCGAGATCGAGCCGGCCACCGTCCAGTCCAGGGCCGAGGGCTTGTGCGCGAGGTTCGCGGGATTGGTCAGCACGAGCTCGGCAAGTGCGCTGCCCGCGACGTTGCCGAACACCTCATCTCCGACGCTCACGAGCGTGACGCCGTCGCCGATGGCCTCGACGACTCCGGCCATCTCGCGCCCGATACCCGCGGGAAGCGTCGGATTCCACTCGGGCTTGGAGCCGTTGCGCACCTTGAAATCCGCCGGATTGAGCCCGACGGCACGCACGGCGACGCGGACCTTGCCGGGTTCGGGAGAAGCGATCTCCCGATCGACGATGTGGAGCACCGAAGCTGGCCCGAACTCCTCGTAGCGAACGGAACGTGCGACGACAGCGGCCATGGGATTCAGCCTAGCGAGGGAGTGCGCTACTGCGGCGTCCAGAGTCCGAGGGCGGAGAGCAGGATCACGTAGCTCACGCCGAGGAACGTACTCGCCGCAACGACCGAGACGACCCCGGCCCAGATGAGCTGGAGGCGCCAGGCGCGCGTGACATCCACTCGCAGTCTTTCGAAACGCTCACGCAGATTGCTCGTGTCGATGGCCGGGCCATCACCCTGGTGCCAGGTCGTCGAGAGCTCGGCAGCCTCGGCGATCTCGAGCACGTCGTCGGGCGAGAGCACGCGACGGCGCATCGTGAGCCAGGTGGCGAGGTTGCTTGCAGCGAGCACCTCGACGTCGCGGTGTTTCTGGCGAACGGTGAGTGACTTGGGGGCGACAACCGCGAGCACGGCAGAGACTT
>Ga0247813_10000935_pt1 | contig 23461 bp, 18 predicted proteins | sample UWRJL169409C1_FD_180719 | JGI IMG/M metagenome (GOLD analysis project Ga0247813, IMG submission 180719) | Plant litter microbial communities from Arlington Agricultural Research Station in Wisconsin, United States - UWRJ-L169-409C-1 | ecosystem: Environmental > Terrestrial > Plant litter >...
CGGCCCACGTCGAGGCGACCCCCGACACCCCGACCATCGAGTCTCTCGTCGCGCTCGCCAACGCCGAGCACCCGCGTGCCGACGGGCGCGAGTGGACCGCCGCGGACACCCTGAAGAACGTGGTGCTCTCGGTCGTCCACCCGGACGGGACCCGTGAGCTCCTCGTCGTCGGTCTCCCCGGCGACCGCGAGGTCGACCTCAAGCGTCTCGAGGCCGCGCTCGCCCCGGCCGAGGCCGAGCCCGCCGGTGACGGCGACTTCGCCAAGAACCCTGTGCTCGTCAAGGGCTACATCGGTCCGCAGGTCCTCGGTCGCGCCCACACGGGCGACGACACCGCGATCCGCTATCTCGTCGACCCGCGGGTCGTCACGGGCTCGAGCTGGATCACCGGGGCGAACGAGCAGGGCAAGCACGTCTTCGACCTCGTCGCCGGTCGCGACTTCGTCGCCGACGGCACCATCGAGTGCGCCGAGGTCAAGGCCGGCGACCCCGCACCGGACGGCTCGGGTCCGCTCGAGCTCGCCCGCGGTATCGAGATCGGTCACATCTTCCAGCTCGGCCGCAAGTACGCCGACGCGCTCGGCCTCAAGGTCCTCGACGTCAACGGCAAGCAGGTCACCGTGACGATGGGCTCCTACGGCATCGGCGTCACGCGCGCCCTCGCCGCGCTGGCCGAGGCGAACCACGACGAGAAGGGCCTCGCCTGGCCCGCTCACGTGGCTCCGGCGCACGTGCACGTCGTCGCGACAGGCAAGGACCCGGCAGTCTTCGAGGCCGCCGAGACCATCGCCCAGGCCCTGTCCGCGCAGCGTGTCGAGGTGCTCTACGACGACCGACCCAAGGTCTCTCCCGGTGTGAAGTTCGCCGACGCCGAGCTCTTGGGTGTCCCGCTCGTCGTGGTCGTGGGCCGCGGGCTGGCCGACGGTGTCGTCGAGGTCCGTCCGCGCGTCGGCGGCGAGGCCGTCTCCGTGCCGGTCGCCGAGGCGCCCGAGCGCATCATCGCGATGGTCGAGGCACTCTGACCAGCCTGAGGGCTGCACTCCCACGAGCCTGAGCACACGAGAGGCCGGTCATGTCGCGACGACATGGCCGGCCTCTCGCGCGTGGTCCTCGCGGTGCGTCCGCTCTCGTGGGTGGATCGAAGTGCTTCGCTCTCGGGACTGAGGTGCCTTCGCTCTCGTGCGTGGCCTTGCAGCGCGTTCTCTGTCGTGCGTGGCACCGGAGTTCCCTCCGGCGACCTGCGGCTCCTTCAGCCTGCGAGCTCGGGCATCCCGGGGAAGGCGACCGCAGGTGCTCCCCAGGCCCTGGCGGCAGTGTGGGAGTCCACCAGGAGGTCGAGCATCGACGCCCGCGCCTCGGCGTCCACCTGCCCCACGAAGGTCCCGTAGGAGTTGGCGAGCGACGACTCCATGGTCGCGGCGAGCGCGGCCATGGTCTCCCGGCTCGTCAGGGCCGGGCTGCCGTCGGCCGCGTCGGGGAGGTCGTAGGCGACGGCGCGAGGGTCCGTGGCCGTGGCGTCGAGGGATGCCAGCTCGGCCCAGGCCTGCGCCCGGGCACGGTGCACAGTGGCGCGGCTGCGCGCGGTCGCACGGTCGTCCGCGGTCAGGCGCGCGGCGATCGCCTCGTAGGCGAAGCCCGCCGAGTCCTCGGCCTGGACGAGAGTGGAGAGGTCGGCCGCTACGAGGTTCTTCGGGAGCGTCGAGGGCATCACTGTCGTGAAGGACTCGGTCGCGGGCACCTCGATGCCGGCGGTGGCTGCGAGAGTGCGAGCCTGGTCGAGGTGGGCTGCCGCGACCGACGCGAAGAGCCTGGCGAGTGCTGGGTCCTTCGGCGTGCCGAGAGCGGCCCGCGACCTGTCGGCGGACTGGGTCAGCAGCAGCACGAGTCGCTCGACGGACGGGGGCTCTGTCGTGCTCCCGTCGGCGGGCGCTCCGTCTCCAGGGTCAGTGCCCTCGGTGGCGTCGGTACCGGCGGTGCCGTCGGTCTCTGCAGGGCTCGCGGCGATCGAGGGGTCGATCGTGCCCTGGTCGTCGGTCACGGACTCCGGTGGGAGCTCGGTCTGCCCGTCGGTCGGGTCCTGCGGCACGGCCGTGGCGGCGTCGGTCGGCTCGTCGCCGAGACCAGAGACGTACTCCCCGCCCAGGGCCTCGACGTGCTCGCCCGCGAGCAGCTCGATGTCGGTGAGCACCACGGCGACGGGGGAGCCCTCCTCGACCGTCGTGAGCGTCGCACCGGCCTCCTCCTGGACGAGGAGCGCGTCGGCGACCGCAGCCTGCCGCGAGATCTCGTCGGAGTCGGGGACCAGCGCCTGCGGCGCCGCGGACTCGAGGCGGATGCCGCAGCCGGTGATCGTGACGAGCGCGAGGACTGTGCTGATCATCACGGTCGCCGCGGACCACCGGCCCTGGCTGGTCTGGCGGCGCTGGCGCTCCGGGCGGGGCTGGGCCGGCCGTCGGTGCGCGGACGGCGCGCCGCAGACGGGCGAGGACTGGGGCTCTGCGGCGGTGTTCATCGCCCCTGATGATGCCACGAACGCCGCAGACCACCGGTCTGCCCTGCCGCCCGTCCTGCTCCCCGTCGGCCGCCGGGGAGGGCCTGTCGGCGCGCGCGCCGCTGCCGTCGTCCGGTACCCGCCGACGGACTCGGTACGCTTGGCCTGAGAACAACAGCACACCGGTCTGATCCATGCCTGGTGGGCTGTGGAGCCGACAGGGAGTGAAGACATGGCAGCATCGCCGATCGCTGAGCAGGTGGCGGACGCGGTCCGACCAGGAGTCGAGAGCGCAGGCCTCGTCCTCGAAGACGTGCAGGTCGCGCCCGCGGGCGCGCGCACCGTCGTCAGGGTCGTCCTGGACCTCACGGAAGACCAGACCGGAGCCCTCGGGCTCGACCAGGTCGCCGAGGTCTCGCGGGTCATCTCCGACACGCTCGACACCCTTCCTGCGCTCCCCGGCAAGTTCACGCTCGAGGTGACGTCCCCCGGCACGAGCCGACCGCTGACCGAGCTGCGCCACTTCAAGCGCGCACGCACCCGCCTCGTCGCCGTCGACCTCGTCGAGGGGGAGTCGTTCACCGAGCGGCTCACCGCCGTCGAGGGCGAGGTCCTCGTGTTCGAGGCCGCCGACGGCGCCGCGCACGAGGTGCCGTTCGCGGCCGTGCGCAGCGGGCAGGTCGAGGTCGAGCTCAAGCGGGCAGCGGCCGTCGACGAGAGCGACTTCGAAGACTTCGACGGTTCGGAAGACACCGACCGCACAGATGGTGAGGGTTGAGATGGACATCGACATGAGCGCGCTGCGCCTCCTCGAGCGCGAGCGGGAGATCAGCCTCGACGTGCTGGTCTCCGCGATCGAGCAGGCGCTGGCGCTGGCGTACCAGCGGACCCCGGGCGCGCAGCGCACCGCGCGGGTCGAGATCGACCGGAAGTCAGGTCACGTGACCGTCTGGGCACGTGAGGACATCGAGACCGAAGAGCCCGTCGCGCCGCGCGACGACCTCGACGAGGACGACGACAGCGACGAGGCCGAGCCCACGACGCGGATCGTCCGCACGCTCGGCCCCGAGTTCGACGACACACCGTCCGACTTCGGCCGCATCGCGACCTCGACGGCCCGCCAGGTGATCATGCAGCGCCTGCGCGACGCCGAGGACGACCAGGTGCTCGGCCAGTTCCGCGACAAAGAGGGCGAGCTCGTCTCGGGCATCATCCAGCAGGGCCGTGACCCACGCGTCGTCCTCGTGGACGTCGGCGGGACCGAGGCGATCCTCGGCGCGCACGAGCAGGTGCCGACCGAGAAGTACGTCCACGGCGAGCGTCTGCGCTCCTACGTCCTCGACGTGTCGCGCGGCATGAAGGGCCCGCAGATCTCGCTGAGCCGCACGCACCCCAACCTCGTGCGCAAGCTCTTCGAGATGGAGGTCCCCGAGGTCGCCGACGGCTCCGTCGAGATCGTCGCGATCGCCCGCGAGGCCGGTCACCGCACCAAGATGGCCGTGCGTGCCCGTGTCTCCGGACTCAACGCCAAGGGCGCGTGCATCGGCCCGATGGGTTCGCGCGTGCGCGCCGTGATGGCCGAGCTCCACGACGAGAAGATCGACATCGTCGACTGGAACGACGACCCTGCGGCCTTCGTGGCCAGCGCGCTGTCGCCGGCGACTGTGATCTCGGTGACTGTCGTCGACGCAGACGCTCGTGCTGCCCGTGTGATCGTCCCGGACTTCCAGCTCTCGCTCGCGATCGGCAAGGAGGGGCAGAACGCCCGTCTCGCCGCCAAGCTCACGGGCTGGCGCATCGACATCCGGTCCGACGGCGGCGGCGCAGACGAGGCCCCGGCGCAGGCTCCGGACGCCCGGTAGGTCAGCAGACGTGGGACAGCACGCTAGACTGGACAGGTCTGGGTCACCCCGCCCGGCCTCCTCGCGTGTACCTGCTCGGTCTGCTGAGCCCCAGAACCTCGGTTCGGAGCCCGTCGGACCGGTGCGTACGTGCGTCGGTTGCCGGCAGCGAGATGCCCAGTCGCAGATGATCCGGTTCGTGATGAGCCGAGGAGACGAGGACGGCGCCAGCCCTGGCGTGGTCGCAGACCCCCGGCAGGTACGACCTGGACGCGGTGCCTGGCTGCACGACGATGCCGGGTGCGCCGAGCGAGCGATCGCCCGGAAGGCGTTCCAGCGTGCACTTCGCGTCCCGCACGACATCACCATCAACGGCTTGACCATCGCGGCAGGGCCCCTGTCCTCCGCGAGCACGACACGTCGACAAGGAAGCGGGTTAGAAGCCGATGGGCACCCGATGAGTACTCAGCGATGAGTTCCCAGCACTAACGACGGTCCTCCCTGCCTTGGGTGGACCAAGACAGGAGAGTTGTGGCTAAGGTCCGCGTCTACGAGCTCGCAAAAGAGCTCGGGGTGGAGAGCAAGACCATCATGACGAAGCTCACCGAGCTCGGTGAGTTCGTCCGTTCAGCGTCATCGACCATCGAACCCCCCGTGGTTCGCAAGCTGCGCGACGCCTTCCCGGCGCAGCAGCAGGACGGTGCAGCGAAGCCAGCGGCGAGCAAGCCGTCCGGCCCGCGCCCCGGCAAGCCGGCTCCGGCCGCGCCCGCCCCGAGCGCACCGGCCGAGCAGGCCCCCGCTGCTGCTGCGCCCGCAGCACCCTCGGCACCCGTCCCGGCTCCGGCCCCGACGCCCGCCCCGGCAGCTCCTGCTGCCCCGGCAGCCGAGAAGCCTGCAGCCCCCGCCGCAGCGGCTGAGAAGCCTGCCGCCCCGGCTCCGTCGGAGACCCCGCGCCCGGCTGCGCAGAGCGGCACGCCCGCCCCGCGTCCCGGTACGCCCCGTCCCGGCAACAACCCCTTCGCGACGAGCCAGGGGATGCCGCGCTCTGACAAGCCGCGTTCCGGCACGCCGCGCCCGGGGAACAACCCCTTCGCGACGAGCCAGGGCATGCCCCGGCCCGGACAGCGTCCCGAGCGCACAGAGCGCACGGAGAACGTCAACCCGTCGGCCCCGGCCGCGAACACCGGTGAGCGCTCGGGCGGACCTCGTCCCCCCGCGCCTCGCCCCGGCGCACCGCGACCGAACCCGGGCATGATGCCCGGCCGCAGCGCGGCCGTGGGTCGTCCCGGCGAGCGTGCCGGCGGCGGCGGTGGCCGTCCCGGTGGCGCTCCGGGCGGTGCCCGTGGTGGCTACCAGGGTCGTCCCGGTGGTGGCACCGGTGGTCCCGGCGGCGCTCCGGGTGGAGCACCCGGTGGCTTCGCAGGTCGTCCCGGTGGTGGCGGTCGTCCAGGTGGTGCCGGTCGCGGCAGCACCCAGGGTGCCTTCGGCCGTGCCGGTGGTCGTCCCGTCCGTGGGCGGAAGTCGAAGCGCGCGAAGCGTCAAGAGTTCGAGCAGATGCAGGCTCCGTCGCTCGGTGGTGTGCAGGTCCCTCGCGGGAACGGCAGCACCGTCGTCCGTCTGCGTCACGGCTCGTCCCTCAACGACTTCGCCGACAAGATCGACGCCAACCCGGCCAGCCTCGTCACCGTGCTGTTCCACCTCGGTGAGATGGCCACGGCGACGCAGTCCCTCGACGAGGACACCTTCGGGTCCCTCGCCGCGGAGCTCGGCTACGTCATCGAGATGGTCTCGGCCGAGGAAGAGGACCGCGAGCTGCTCGGCGGCTTCGACATCGACCTCGACGCCGAGCTGGACGCCGAGGGCGACGACGAGCTCGAGGCCCGTCCGCCCGTCGTGACCGTCATGGGTCACGTCGACCACGGTAAGACGCGCCTCCTCGACGCCATCCGCAAGACGGACGTCGTCTCGGGCGAGGCCGGTGGCATCACCCAGCACATCGGTGCCTACCAGGTCCACCACGAGCACGAGGGCGTCGACCGCGCGCTCACCTTCATCGACACCCCGGGTCACGAGGCGTTCACCGCCATGCGTGCTCGTGGTGCCCAGGTGACCGACATCGCGATCCTCGTGGTCGCAGCCGACGACGGCGTCATGCCCCAGACGGTCGAGGCGCTCAACCACGCCCAGGCCGCCGGTGTGCCGATCGTGGTCGCGGTCAACAAGATCGACAAGGAGTCGGCCAACCCCGACAAGATCCGCCAGCAGCTCACCGAGTACAACCTCGTGGCTGAGGAGTACGGCGGCGACACCATGTTCGTCAACGTGTCAGCCCGCGAGGGTCTGCACATCGACGACCTGCTCGACGCCGTCATCCTCACGGCCGACGCTGCGCTCGACCTCCGGGCCAACCCGGACAAGGACGCACGCGGTGTCGCGATCGAGGCCAACCTCGACAAGGGCCGCGGAGCCGTCGCGACGGTCCTCGTCCAGTCGGGGACGCTGCACGTCGGCGACTCGATCGTCGCCGGGACGGCCTACGGCCGCGTCCGTGCGATGTTCGACGAGCACGGCGAGCCCGTCGAGGCAGCCACGCCGGCACGTCCGGTCATGGTCCTCGGTCTGACCTCGGTGCCCCGCGCCGGTGACACGTTCCTCGTGGCTCCGGACGACCGCACGGCTCGTCAGATCGCCGAGAAGCGTGAGGCAGCCGAGCGCGCAGCCCTCCTGGCGAAGCGTCGCAAGCGCATCAGCCTCGAGGACTTCACGCAGGCGCTCCAGCAGGGCAAGGTCGAGACCCTCAACCTGGTCCTCAAGGGTGACGTCTCCGGTGCCGTCGAGGCGCTCGAGGACGCTCTGCTCAAGATCGACGTCGGTGACGAGGTCGACCTGCGCGTCATCCACCGCGGTGTCGGTGCGATCACGCAGAACGACGTCAACCTCGCGACGGTCGACAACGCCGTCATCATCGGCTTCAACGTGAAGACCGGTGAGCGCGTGGCCGAGCTCGCCGACCGTGAGGGAGTGGACATCAAGTTCTACTCCGTCATCTACCAGGCGATCGACGACGTCGAGGCAGCGCTCAAGGGCATGCTCAAGCCCGAGTACGAAGAGGCTCAGCTCGGCACCGCCGAAGTCCGCGAGATCTTCCGTTCTTCCAAGTTCGGGAACATCGCGGGTTGCCTCGTCCGCTCCGGCACGATCCGACGCAACACCAAGGCGCGCGTGCTCCGCGGTGGGACCGTCATCGAGGACAACCTCTCGGTCGAGTCGCTCAAGCGCTTCAAGGACGACGCCACCGAGGTCCGCGAGGGCTACGAGTGCGGTATCGGCCTCGGGTCTTTCAACGACCTGCGCGTGGACGACGTCATCGAGACCTTCGAGATGCGCGAGAAGCCGCGCTCGTAAGGCCTCACCCTGCCGGTCCCGCCGTCGCGCCCTCGTGGTGCGGCGGCGGGACCGGCATCTTCATCTCACCAGCAGTGCACGATGCAGCGCCCCGCGCGGCTGCAGGACGAAAGGAACTGTCATGGTCGACCACCCCAGGGCACGCAAGCTCGCCGACCGCATCCAGGTCATCGTCGCCCAGATGCTCGACACCCGGATCAAGGACCCGCGCCTGGGCTTCGTGACGGTGACGGACGTCCGCGTGACCGGTGACCTCCAGAACGCCGCGGTGTTCTACACCGTCATGGGCGACGAAGAGGCGCGGACCGGCACGGCCGCAGCGCTCGAGAGCGCCAAGGGCATGATCCGCTCCGAGGTCGGCAAGCAGACCGGGATCCGGCTGACCCCCACGCTCGAGTTCCACCTCGACTCGGTCCCCGAGATCGCCGAGAAGTTCGGCGAGGCCCTCCTCGAGGCCCGTCGCCGCGACGCCGAGCTCGCCGCCCTGCGCGCCAACGCGACGTACGCGGGCGACGAAGACCCGTACAAGCACGGGGACGACGAAGACGACGACGAGAGCACGCCCGCCCCGACGGCCTGACGTGTCTCCCTGGGCGGGACGCCCAGAGACCGCCGCTGACCGAGGTCAGCGAAGACCGGGCGTGGCTGGCAGCCGGGCGGACGAGATCCGCCCGGCTGCCACCGTCGTGCGGTGAGACGCCCCGCCACCTGCCGGCCCCCGGGCCTGCGCGGGTGGCACGACCCCGGAGCGAGACCGCCCGTGGCGCGCGAGAGGAACGACGCGATGTCTGAAGAATCCACACCCGGTGCGCGACGCACCCGCGCCGACCGCCCTGCCCGGCCTCGCCGCCCGACGGCTCCTGACGGCCTCGTGCTGGTCGACAAGCCCGCCGGATGGACCAGCCACGACGTCGTGGCACGAACCCGCGGTCTCGCCGGCACCCGCAAGGTCGGTCACGCCGGGACCCTCGACCCGATGGCGACAGGCGTCCTGGTCCTCGGCATCGGCCGTGCGACCCGGCTGCTCACCTACGTGGTCGGTGCGGACAAGGAGTACACGGCGACCATCAGGCTCGGCCAGACGACCTCGACGGACGACGCCGAGGGGGAGACGACCTCGACGCCCGGCGCGGCAGGCGTCACGGCAGAGTCTGTCGCGGCGGGGGTCGCGCGGCTCACGGGGGAGATCCAGCAGGTCCCCAGCTCGGTGAGCGCGATCAAGGTCGACGGCAAGCGGGCCTACGCGCTCGTGCGGTCGGGCGAGGAGGTCGTGCTCGACGCTCGGACCGTGACGATCAGCCGCTTCGACGTCCACGCGCTGCGCGAGGTCGAGGTGGACCTCGCGCAGGGGCAGGACGCCTCGGAGGTCTCGGACGCCTCGGACGCACCGGTCGGGGAGACCGGCGTGACGGTCGTGGACGTGGACGTGACAGTCGTGTGCTCCTCGGGCACGTACATCCGTGCGCTGGCGCGCGACCTCGGTGCAGACCTCGGCTGCGGTGGGCACCTCACGGCGCTGCGCCGCACACGAGTCGGTGGCTACACCATCGACGCAGCTCGCTCCTTCGACGAGCTCGAGTCCCAGACGGACGCGGACGGGGTCCTCGCGACGATCCCGCTCGCCGACGCAGCGCGCGCCACCTTCCCGGTCCGGGACCTCACGGCCGAGGAGGTCGTCGCGCTGTCCTACGGCCAGTGGCTCGAGGCCTCGGGGACGGCCGGGACGACCGCGGCGGTCGCACCCACCGGTGAGCTCGTTGCCCTCGTCGAGGACGTGACCCGCAGCGGCCACGAGAAGGCCAAGCCCGTGATCGTCTTCGCTGCCTCCCAGGGTGAGGCCTCGAAGGGCGCGACCTCCTAGGACACGCCCCCTGCGCACCGCGACCTGGTCATCGGACCGTCACCGGATTGCGCCCCGCCCCGTCGGGCGTGGCACCCTTGTCCAGGCGTGCCTCGCACGTCGACCAGCCCGTCACCGGGTCAGGCGACCTGACCCGGACATCGCTCGAGGAGCCTTCAGTGCAGCTGTGGACCGACCTGGACCAGATCCCCGCAGGGGTCGGACCGTCCGTCGTGACGATCGGCAACTTCGACGGCGTCCACGCGGGGCACGTGCAGGTCCTCGGTCGTCTGGTCCAGCGTGCCGCCGAGCTCGACGCGATCTCCGTGGCCATCACCTTCGACCCGCACCCCGCCCAGGTGCACAGGCCTGACGAGGCGCCACCGCTCATCACCGGTCTCCAGGACAGGCTGCTGCTCCTCGAGGAGACCGGCATCGACGCCGTCCTCGTCCTGCCGTACTCGCTGTCGCTCGCCGGGCTGACGCCCGAAGAGTTTGTGTCGCGCTACATCGTCAACGCGCTCGGAGCCGTCTGCGTGGCCGTGGGCCGCGACGTCCGCTTCGGGCTCGGCAACTCTGGTTCGTTGGCCACGATGGTCGAGATCGGCGAGAGGCTCGGCTTCGTCGTCGACGTGATCGACGACGTCGGCGACGGCCCGGCACCGCGCTGGTCCTCGAGCGCCGTGCGCGAGCTCTTGCTCGCCGGAGACGTCCGGGCAGCCGGTCAGATGCTCGGGCGCCCGCACAGGCTCCGCGGCGAGGTCGTGCACGGCGACGCGCGCGGACGGGACCTCGGGTACCCGACGGCCAACCTCAGCCAGGACGCGCAGGGCATCGTCCCCGCCGACGGTGTGTACGCCGGCTGGGTCGTCCGCCCGTCCTCGGGCGACCAGACCCCGCTGCCCGCAGCCGTGTCGATCGGCACCAACCCGACCTTCGACGGGCTCCAGCGCCGTGTCGAGGCCTACGTGCTCGACCGGACAGACCTCGACCTCTACGGCGAGGAGATCCTCGTCGAGCTCGTCGAGAGGCTCCGGCCGACCCTGAAGTTCGACTCCCTCGACGCGCTCGTCGAGCAGATGGCCGCCGACGTCGTGCAGGCGCGCGACATCTTGGGCGCAGAGCCCCGACGCGGTCAGACCGCTGGCGGTGCCGACGCCGTTGACCAGCCTGGCGCGACAGGGCGATAGCGGGTGGCGGCTGAGGGCACCCAGCCGCGGGGGAGCGGGACGCACCCAGCGGTCGTCACGGCGACCTCCCTGGTCGTCGGCTACGGGGACGTCCAGGTGTGCGCGCCCGTCGACCTCTCGCTGCGGCCCGGGCAGAGCCTCGCCGTCATCGGGTCCAACGGGTCCGGCAAGTCCACTGTCCTGCGGACGGTCCTAGGTCTGCTCGCGCCCGTGTCAGGGCGGGTCGAGGTGCTCGGTCGCGCTGTCGACGAGCGCGACCGACGCTTCCGGGCAGGTGTGGCGGGGGTCCTCGACGCGGACGCCTATTTCCCCGGACTGACGACGCGCGAGCACCTGGTGCTCACGGCGCGCGGGTTCGGGATCCCCGAGGCAGGTCGCGTGGTCGACGAGGTGCTCGAGGTCTTCGGCATCTCCCACCAGTCCGACACCGTGCCCGAGGCGCTGTCGTCCGGGCAGCGCAGGCGCCTGCTGCTCGCAGCCGGGTTCGTCAGACCACGAGAGCTGCTCGTCCTCGACGAGCCCGAGCAGCGCCTGGACGTCCGGATGCGGCGTGACCTCGCCGGCCTGCTGCGCGAGGAGACCGCCCGCGGCGGGGCCGTCCTCTACGCCACGCACGACGAGACGCTGCTCAGGGAGACAGGGAGCCCGGCGCTGCTCGTCGGAGACGACGTGAGCCGGCTGGTCGCCCCCGGTGAGGCGGCCGACCTCCTCGCCGCCGGGCTCTGAGATGCGCACGCTCACCGCAGACTCCGAGGAGCAGCTCACCGGGCGGGAGATCCGCAGGCTCACAGCCCGCGCCGCCGCGGCGCGCTCGGGCCGCGGCGGCGTCGAGGTCCTCAGCTCTGTCGCCTACGCGGTCGTGTGCGTCGCGGTCACCGTCGGGCTGGTCGTCGGGATCGCCGACGCCGTGCGCGGCGTCGTGACGCTCTCGTCGGATGCGCAGGATCCTGACGTGGTGCTCTCCCTCGACGCCGTCCGGGCGATGCTCTGGACCGTCGTCGGTGCGCTCTCGGTCAGCCTGGCGGCGCGGCTCGGACCCGTCGGCGTCTCAGACGCCGGTGTGCGGTGGTGGGTGCCGACGGGTGTTGACAGGTCTGGCCTGCTCGTCGGCAGCTGGTGGAGCACTCTCGCGACCTGGACCGTCGGCACGTCGGTCGCGGCGACGACAGTCGCCGGTGTCACAGGCGTCCCGGTGACAGCAGCTGCGCTCGGGGGCGTCGCGCTGGTCGGCGCGGCGGCCGGCGCGCTCCTCGTCGCCGCAGTCGGGGTCCTGCAGGCTCACGGGCTCGCCCGCGCCGCCCGGCGTGCGGCTGACGGGCTGGTCGCCCTCGTCCCCGTGCTCGGTGTCCTGTGGATCGTCGTCGTCGGAAGCGGCCGGTGGTCGGGGCCGGGCGACGGAGGCGTCGCCGGTCCGGCACCGACCTCGGGTCTGTGGCTCGTCGCCGTCGTGCTCGCCGTCGCAGCGCTGGTCGTCGTGCTCGTCTGGCGACGGTCGCTCGGGCGGCTGAGCGCGTCGGTGCTCGCCGAGCGCGCCGGGACCGCGCAGCACGCGGGAGCCGCGACGCTCTCCCTCGACACCCGCGAGCTGGCCCGTGCTCTCGGTCGGGGCCGAGCCGAACGCGCGCGTCGGCCGTCGCGGCGGCTGCGCGTCGTCCGGGGGCCTCGCACAGCCCTGCTCGTCGCCGAGGCCCTCGCGCTGGCCCGCACCCCGGGCCTGCTGCTCGCGGTGCCTGCTCTGGCCTGCTCGGCGGTCGTCGCGCAGCAGGTCCCCGCCCTGCGGGACGGGGCCGGGCTCGTCGTGGTGACGGCCGTCGTCGGGCTCCGCGCCGCGCAGACCGGGGCGCGCGGGGCCAGCGAGGCGGACGTGTCACCGGCGCTCGACGCGATGCTGCCCCTCGGGTCACGGACCACCCGGGTGCTGCGGACGGTCTTCCCCGCTGTGGTCTCGGGCGTGGTGCTGCTCGCCGCCCTCGCGCCCGCTGTCGTCGCGGCCGGCGCACCGCTCGGCCCGTGGGTGCTGCTCCTCCTGCTCGCGGGTGCGGGCTTCGGGGCTGCTGCAGTCCGGGGTGCGTACCGCAGGCCACCCGACTGGTCCGCCCCGCTGCTCGCGACCCCGGCCGGCGCGCTGCCGACAGGGGCCGTGTCGTCGGCGCTGCGCGGCCCTGATCTCGCCCTGGTCGTGGTCGTGCCGCTCGCGGTTGCGATCGTCGTGGGGGCTGCGTCGTGGGGAGTCGTCGTCGCACAGGCTGTCGTGGCCGTCGGTGCCGTGGTCGTCGCGTCGTGGGTGCCGGCACCGGACCACGGGTGACGTGCCAAGGGCCCCCGGCACGTGGTGCTCGCGGTGGGTCACCTCGACAGGGCTGCGTCCACGCGCAGGAGGTCGGGCGGGGCGCCCGGGGGAGGCGGGGGAGGGCTGTCAGGCCCTCCCTCCGAGCCCTGCTAGACTTGCACAGCCGTTAGATCGGCCGCGGAACCAGAGAGCTCGGGTGGACATGCCCCGGAGCACCGCGCAACGAGAACACACTAGGAGAGCCGTGCCCCTCGACAACGCCACGAAGCAGCGCATCATGACCGAGTACGCCACCACCGAGGGCGACACCGGTTCCCCCGAGGTCCAGGTCGCGATGCTCACGCAGCGCATCCTCGACCTCACCGACCACCTCAAGGAGCACAAGCACGACCACCACAGCCGTCGTGGTCTGCTCCTCCTCGTCGGAAAGCGTCGTCGCCTCCTCGGATACCTCCAGAAGGTCGACATCAACCGCTACCGCAGCCTCATCGAGCGCCTCGGCCTCCGTCGCTGATAGCGTGATCTCTAGCCCGGTCCCATTCTCTGGGGCCGGGCTAGTTCGGTATCACTGAGGAATCGCTGCACACTCATCACCCACCGTCCGCTTCCGACCGCATCGTCCGGTCCTCGGTAGTGGCCCCCGGACCCGCGCACGCGCGCGAGACGTCCGTAGGCCTCGATCGAAGACCGCCGTGCGGTGTGCGCCGCGGACACTCGCAGAACAGGAGGGCACCCGTGGAGGGTCCCGAGATCGAGTTCGAAGAAGCAGTCATCGACAACGGGCGCTTCGGCACCCGCACCGTCCGTTTCGAGACGGGCCGCCTGGCCCGCCAGGCAGCCGGCTCGGCAGTCGCGTACCTCGACGGCGAGACGATGCTGCTGTCGGCCACCACGGTCGGCAAGCACCCCAAGGACCAGTTCGACTTCTTCCCGCTGACGGTCGACGTCGAAGAGCGCATGTACGCCGCGGGCCGCATCCCCGGCTCGTTCTTCCGCCGCGAGGGACGCCCCAGCACCGAGGCCATCCTCACGTGCCGTCTCATCGACCGCCCGCTCCGCCCGACCTTCGTCAAGGGCCTGCGCAACGAGGTCCAGGTCGTCGTGACCGTCCTCGCCGCACACCCCGACGACGCCTACGACACCCTCGCGATCAACGTCGCGTCGCTGTCCACCCAGCTCTCCGGCCTGCCGTTCTCCGGCCCGGTCGGTGCTGTCCGCATCGCTCTGGTCGACGGCCAGTGGGTCGCCTTCCCGAAGTACTCCGACAAGGAGAAGGCCGTCTTCGACATGGTCGTCGCCGGTCGTGTCGCCGGGGACGACGTCGCGATCATGATGGTCGAGGCCGAGGCCACCGACAACTCCTGGAACCTCATCAAGGACGAGGGCGTCGCCGCCCCGACCGAAGAGGTCGTGGCCGAGGGCCTCGAGGCCTCGAAGGTCTTCATCCGCCAGCTCTGCGAGGCCCAGGCCGCGCTCGCCGCCCGCGCTGCGAAGCCGGTCCGTGAGTTCCCGCTCTTCCTCGACTACCAGGACGACGCCTACGCCGCGATCGAGGCGCAGGTCGCCACGCCGCTCGGCCAGGCGCTCACCATCGCGGACAAGCAGGACCGCGAGGCCCGCCTCGACGAGATCAAGGCCGAGGCGCTCACCGCTCTCGCCGGTCAGTTCGAGGGACGCGAGAAGGAGCTGTCCGCAGCCGTCCGCTCCGTGACCAAGAAGCTCATCCGCCAGCGCGTCCTCACCGACGGCGTCCGCATCGACGGTCGCGGGCTCGCCGACATCCGCACGCTCTCGGCCGAGGTCGAGGTCGTCCCCCGCGTGCACGGCTCCGCGATCTTCGAGCGTGGCGAGACCCAGATCATGGGCATCACCACCCTCAACATGCTCCGCATGGAGCAGCAGATCGACTCGCTCGGTCCGGAGACGCGCAAGCGCTACATGCACAACTACAACTTCCCGCCGTACTCGACCGGTGAGACCGGACGAGTGGGAAGCCCCAAGCGTCGTGAGATCGGGCACGGTGCACTCGCCGAGCGCGCCCTCGTCCCGGTCCTGCCGACCCGCGAAGAGTTCCCCTACGCGATCCGTCAGGTCTCCGAGGCGCTCAGCTCCAACGGGTCCACCTCGATGGGTTCCGTCTGCGCCTCGACCCTCTCGCTGCTCAATGCCGGTGTGCCGCTGCGCGCAGCCGTCGCGGGCATCGCGATGGGTCTCATCTCCGACACCGTGGACGGCCAGCCCCGCTACGCGGCGCTCACCGACATCCTCGGAGCCGAGGACGCCTTCGGCGACATGGACTTCAAGGTCGCCGGTACCCGTGAGTTCGTCACGGCCATCCAGCTCGACACGAAGCTCGACGGCATCCCCGCCTCGGTCCTCGGCGGTGCGCTGACCCAGGCCCGTGACGCGCGCTTCGCGATCCTCGACGTGCTCGCCGAGGCCATCGACGTGCCCGACGAGATGAGCCCGCACGCTCCTCGCGTCATCGCGGTCAAGGTCCCCGTGGACAAGATCGGCGAGGTCATCGGCCCGAAGGGCAAGATGATCAACCAGATCCAGGAGGAGACGGGCGCGGACATCTCCATCGAGGACGACGGCACCGTCTACATCGGTGCCACCGACGGCCCCTCCGCAGAGGCCGCCCGCGCGGCGATCAACGCGATCGCCAACCCGCACGTGCCCGAGATCGGCGAGCGCTTCGTCGGGACTGTCGTCAAGATCGCTCCCTTCGGTGCGTTCATCTCGCTCTCGCCGGGCAAGGACGGGCTGCTCCACATCAGCCAGATCCGCAAGCTGGTCGGTGGCAAGCGCGTCGAGAACGTCGAGGACGTGCTGAACATCGGCCAGAAGGTCCAGGTCGAGATCGGTGAGGTCGACCCCCGTGGGAAGCTCTCGCTCCACGCCGTGGTCGACGAGACCGAGGCCGAGGCTGGTCAGGCAGACGCCTGACGTGCCCTGGAACCTTCCGCTCGACCCCGCCGGCTCTCCGGCGAACGAGCTGACCGCCGGGCAGGACGGGGCGACGATCCGTCGCTCTGTCCTGCCCGGCGGGGTCCGGGTGCTCACCGAGCACATGCCGGGCCTGCGGTCAGCCACCATCGGTGCCTGGGTGGGCGTCGGCTCGCGAGACGAGACGAGCGGCCACTTCGGCTCGACACACTTCCTCGAGCACCTGCTGTTCAAGGGGACCCAGCGCCGCACGGCGATGGACATCGCCGAGGCCTTCGACGCCGTCGGCGGCGAGGCCAACGCCGGCACCGGCAAAGAGCACACGGTCTACTACGCCCGGGTGCTCGACTCCGACCTGCCGATGGCTGTCGACGTCATCACCGACATGGTCACCTCGGCCCGCCTCGACGAGGACGAGCTCGAGACCGAGCGCGGCGTGATCCTCGAAGAGCTCGCCATGAACGACGACGACCCGTCGGACGTCGTCCACGAGGAGTTCGCCGCCGCGGTGCTCGCCGGGCACCCGCTCGGTCGGCCGATCGGCGGGACCCCCGACACCATCCGCGCCGTCCCGCGTGCTGCCGTGTGGGAGCACTACCAGTGGCACTACAGGCCCGAGACCCTCGTGGTCTCGGCTGCTGGCGGCGTCGACCACGACGCGCTCTGCGACCAGGTGTCGCAGGCGCTGACCGACGGTGGCTGGGACCTGGCTGCAGGTGCGACACCACGTGCGCGGCGCGACAGCGCCGACCTCACAGGGGTCGGCGAGGTCGGCACCGAGCTCACCGTCCGTCGGGCGGTCGAGCAGGGCAACGTGATCATCGGCTCGACAGGGATCTCCGCGACCGACGACCGCCGGTTCATCATGTCGGTGCTCTCCGCGGTCCTCGGCGGCGGGATGTCGTCGCGGCTCTTCCAGGAGATCCGTGAGAAGCGTGGCCTCGCGTACTCGACCTACTCCTTCGCGTCGGGTCACGGCGGCATCGGTACCTTCGGTCTCTACGCAGGCTGCGCCCCCGCGAAGATCGACGAGGTGAGCGAGCTCATGGTTCTCGAGCTCGAGAAGCTCGCCGACTCCGGGATCACCGCCTCCGAGCTCGCGCGGAGCATCGGGCAGCTCTCGGGCGGTCTGGTCCTCGGGCTCGAGGACACCGGCTCACGCATGAGCAGGCTCGGCAAGGCAGACCTCGTCACCGGGGAGCTGCTGAGCGTCGCCGAGTCGCTCGAGCGGATCCGCACCGTGACCGCAGAAGACGTCCAGGCTCTCGCCAAGGACCTCGCGGCACGCCCGCGGTCCACCGTGCGCGTGGGGCCCTTCGGAGACTGACGCTCGGGGCCCGTCCTCTGGCCCGAGATGACGTCACGACACGTCACGACACAGCAGCAGCACCAGCAGCACGACAGAGCCGCCGTCAGGCAGCCTCGCTCCTCAGGGAGCGACGCTCTCCGACGGCGGCTTCGTCGTGGGGGCCGCACAGTCTGGCGCGGCGACGTGCGCGACGCCGGTCTCGCTGATAGGCGGGTGGGGAGCGGCGCCGTCTCCGAGGGCGAGGTGCTGGTCTTGGTCTCCGCAGAGGTCCGCTGACCCGATGTCGCCTCCGACCAGGAGCTGGAGTGCGCGCGTCGAGACGATGGTCCGTGTCGAGGCCACGAGCACCCCGCACGCTCCGGCGACCAGGACGAGCAGGTCGGTGTCGAGGTGCACCAGGTAAGAGGCGACGGCGACGGCGAGCAGGAGGACCACGACAGCGCCCTTCCAGGCCGACGAGACGCCGCCCGAGAGCGCCGGGGGTGAGCCGAGGACCCAGGCGGCGACCAGGGTGCCGACGACCACGAGGAACCCGGGGTCGAGGAGCACAGGCCACCCTGGCGCTCCGAGGGGAGAGGAGACGAAGTAGATCCCGCCTGCCGCCTGGAGCAGCACCACTCCACCGCAGAGGAGCACGACGACAGCAGCCGCCACGTGCGTCGCCCGGTCGACCTCGCGGGCGAGGACCGTGCGCGGAGAGGGTGTGCTCGTCACCTGAGCGGTCCGGACGACGGCTGAGCCAGAGAGAACGGCTCGAGGGTGGACTCCGATCACGTCCGCACCGAGGCGATGATCGCGAGAGGGTTCCCGCAGTCCCACCCGGGGACGACCTGCCCACGCAGGCGACCCGAAGCTGCGGAGCAGCAGAGGACCGGCCCAGATCGCGAGCGCGACGACGGCAGGTCCGGTCGCGGAGAGCAGGTCGAGCGACCACGTGGGCACGGCGGTGAGATCTCCCTGGTGGAGCGGGGTGCCGTCCCCGGGCCAGGCGAACCAGGTCTGCGACGGCAGCCCGTCGCGCAGGGCGCGGGTGCTGTGGACCCCGTCCAGCCAGGCCGCCACGGTCCAGACGGCGAGGACCCCGGAGCCCGTGGCGCTCGGCCACCACCACCGAGCACCGTCGCGGGTCGAGACGGCCCACGACAGCACGGTCACGACGAGCGACGTGCTGGTCGTCCATCCGGTGTACGGGGTGAGCAGAGCCTCTGACCCGGTGCGGACGAGCGTGTCCACGACAGGCGCCGCGAAGTACACGGACCACGAGGCGAGCGACTGCGTGGCTGCTGCTGCGGCGACAGCGACTGCCGCAGCGCACGCGGACCACAGAAGACTTCTGAGAGATCTCACACCGGGGCATCGACACCTAGGACGTCGGCCTTGAGCCAGGGCCTATAGGCTGACGCCCGTGACTGGACAGCCCTCTCAGACGATCAGGGTCGCGGTGCTCGGCGCCGACGGCCGCATGGGACGTGCGGTCTGCGCCGCCGTCGACGCAGCACCCGACCTCGATCTCGTGGCGCAGGTGCGCGCCGGTGACGACCTGGTGGCGAGCCTCGACGGCGTCGACGTCGCGGTCGACTTCACGGTGCCCTCGGTGACCGAGGCCAACGTGCGCACGCTCGTCGATGCTGGTGTGCATGCCGTCGTCGGGACGACAGGCTGGACCGACGAGAGCCGTGGGCGCATCCGCGACCAGCTGGCGGCGCGGGCCGACCACGGGTCCGAGGTCGGGGTGCTCATCGCGCCGAACTTCGGGCTCAGTGCTGTGCTCGCCATGACCTTCGCCGCGAAGGCCGCCAGGTTCTTCGAGTCGGTCGAGGTCGTCGAGCTCCACCACCCGGACAAGATCGACGCGCCGAGCGGGACCGCCCGGCACACCGCCACCGCGATCGCCGCTGCGCGCCGCGAGGCCGGCGTCGCACCGAGCCCGGACGCGACCGAGACGGGTCTCGACGCCCGCGGCGCGGACGTGGACGGCGTCCGCGTGCACGCCGTCCGGCTGCGCGGTCTCGTCGCGCACGAGGAGATCTTGCTCGGCAACGAGGGGGAGCAGCTCGTCATCCGTCAGGACTCCTTCGACAGGAAGTCCTTCATGCCCGGCGTGCTCCTCGCGATCCGCGAGGTCGTCAGCCGGCCCGGCCTCACGGTCGGCCTGGAGAACGTCCTCGACCTCTCGTGAAGATCCGTCCGCTCCTCGGCGCCGTCGCCGTCACGGCGCTCTTGGCCCTGTACGTCGTCGCGGTCTTCGGCAGGGTTGTCGCCCTCGTGCAGACGGGTGAGCCCGTCGCGGTGGTCTTCGGCCTCGGTGTGGCCGTGGTCCCGGTGCTCGTGGTCGCGCTCGTGGCCCGCGAGTGGTGGACCGGCGTGGTCGTCCAGCGCATGGCGGACCGACTCGCCGCGGACGGCGAGCTGCCTGTCGACACGCTCCCGCGCTCCCCGGGCGGCCGGATCGACAGGTCCGCGGCCGACGAGCAGTTCGGCGCGTACAGGGCGCGGGTCGAGGCCGAGCCGGAGAGCTGGCGCGCGTGGTACCTGCTGGCCTTCGCCTACGACGCCTCGGGGGACCGCAAGCGCGCCAGGTCGTCGCTGCGCACGGCGGCAGGGTTCTTCCGCCAGGAGCAGCGCGCCCGCTGACACGCCGCCCCGGAGCCGGAGCGTGCGCCCGAGCCCTGCTCGGTGCAGAGGTGACGGACCGGCGCCGCGTCAGGCTAGCGGTCGAGGGACGCCGACCACCGTCGTTCTGCGACGGGACGCCCCGCCACGTCGAGGACCCGGGTCCGGCCGTCCTCGGCCAGACCCGCCCCTGCGAAGAAGGCCTCGCGCGCCGTGTCGCCCTCGAGCACCCAGGTGCTCAGGTCGTCGGCCCCGTCGGCGCGGAGCCTGTCGACCGCAGCAGACAGCAGGCGCGATCCGTGCCCGGAGCGCTGGGCGGTCGGCAGCACCTCGAGCGCGACGACCTGACCTGGCGCGACCGCCACGAAGCCGACGACGTCAGCCCGCTCGCAGGCCACGAGGACCGCGAAGTCCCGGCCGGGCGGCGAGGTGATCGCCGTCTCCCAGCGCTCCCGCATCTGGGCGACGTCCAGGTCCGCGAGCGCCTCGTCGCCGAGAGCGCCCCCGTGCGCGGCGCGCCAGGCCTCGACCTGGATGCGGACGACGTGGTCGGCGTCCTCGGGCAGGGACGGGCGGACGGAGACGTCTGCGGACTCGGTGAACAGTGCCATGGCGCGACCCTACCGGCTGCGTCTCGTCAGCGACCGCCTGGAGCCGGACCCGAGGTGCTCACATCGCGACGTAGACGGTCTCGAGGTACTCGTCGAGGCCTGCCTCCCCGCCCTCTCGGCCGAGCCCCGACTGCTTGAGCCCTCCGAAGGGGGCGCTCGCGTCGGAGACGAGACCACGGTTGATGCCGATCATCCCGGCCTCGAGCGAGTCGGACAGGTGCAGGGTGCGGCCGAGGTCACGGGTGTACGCATAGGCCACCAGGCCGTACTCGGTGCCGTTCGCGAGCTCGATCCCGTCGTCGTCCGAGCCGAAGGTGACGACGGGGGCGACGGGGCCGAAGGTCTCCTCCGTGACGACGGCGTGGTCACGGGGGACACTGTCGAGGACCGTGGGCAGGTAGAAGTGCCCGCGCCCCGAGGGCGCAGACCCGCCTGTGCGCACGCGGGCTCCGGCGTCGACCGCCGACTGGACGACCGAGTCGACAGACTCCACGGCTGCGGCCTCGATGAGCGGACCGACTGTGACGCCGTCCCGGCTCCCGGGGCCGACCACCAGGTCGTTGAAGGCCGCGGTGAGCCTGTCCGTGAACTCTGCAGCCACGGACTCCTGCACGAGGAACCTGTTGGCTGCGACGCAGGTCTGCCCGGAGTTGCGCATCTTCGCGATCATCGCGCCCTCGACCGCGGCGTCGAGGTCCGCGTCGGCGAAGACGAGGAACGGGGCGTTCCCGCCGAGCTCCATCGACGTCTTGAGGATGCCGCCCGCGGCGCTCTCGAGCAGCGAGCGCCCGACAGGGGTCGACCCTGTGAAGGAGAGCTTGCGCAGGCGAGGGTCGGCGAGCAGCGGGCCTGTGACGTCCCGCGAGGACGACGTCGGGACGACGTTGAGGATCCCGCCGGGCAGCCCGTGCGCCACCAGCGCGGCGCGTACGAGCTCGGCCACGTAGAGCGTGGTGAGAGGGGTCAGCCGGGCAGGCTTGACGACGACCGTGCAGCCTGCGGCGAGCGCGGGTGCGATCTTGCGGGTGAGCATCGCCAGCGGGAAGTTCCAGGGCGTGATGAGCAGCGCCGGGCCGGCGGGCCTGCGGTGGATCATCTGCGTGCCGCCGCCGGTGGGGGAGGTGCGCACGAGGCCGGGGACCCGGACCGCCTGCTCGGAGTACCACCTGACGAACTCAGCACCGTAGGTGACCTCGGCCCGCGACTCGGCGAGGGGCTTGCCGCACTCGGCGGTGATGAGCGCGGCGACGTCGTCGGCGTCGCGGGTCAGGGCGTCGAACACGTCACGGAGCACGTCGGAGCGTGTCCGCGGTGACGCGCGACGCCAGACCTCGGCGTGCTCGTGCGCGGCGTCGAGGGCCCGCAGGCCGTCGTCGGGCGAGCCGTCGGCCACGTCGAAGAGCGACTCCTCCGTCGCCGGGTCCCAGACCTCGAAGGTCGCGCCGGTGCTCGAGGGCTGCCAGCGGCCGTCGACGAGCATCGACGTGTGGAGGTGGGCTGCGACGGAGGGGGACAGGGGTGAGGTGCTCATCCCTCAGTATGGGCACGGGGGTGCCACGGTCGCCCGAGGAGACGCAGGAGGAGACGTCGTCTGCCCCGGGCTGCGCGGGAGCGACGTGCCCCAGGTCACCCACCAGCCCGGGCCTAGACTGGACGCCATGACGTCTTCGCCTCTGCAGGTCCCTTCGCCCGCCGTCCCGACGCAGTACGAAGACCTGCTGCGCCGCGTCATGGAGCACGGGACCCGCAAGGCAGACCGCACAGGCACGGGGACCCGCAGCGTGTTCGGGCACCAGATGCGCTTCGACCTCTCCGAGGGCTTCCCGCTCGTGACGACCAAGCGCGTCCACCTGCGATCGATCGTCGGCGAGCTCCTGTGGTTCTTGCGCGGCGACTCCAACGTCCGCTGGCTCCAGGACAACGGCGTGCGGATCTGGAACGAGTGGGCTGACGAGGACGGCGAGCTCGGCCCGGTCTACGGCGTCCAGTGGCGCTCGTGGCCCACGCCCGACGGCCGGCACGTCGACCAGGTCTCCCAGGTCCTCGAGACCCTGCGCACGAACCCCGACTCCCGGCGGATGATCGTCTCGGCCTGGAACGTCGCAGACCTCGACGAGATGGCGCTCATGCCGTGCCATGCCTTCTTCCAGTTCTACGTCGCGGACGGCAGGCTCTCGTGCCAGCTGTACCAGCGCTCGGCCGACCTGTTCCTCGGGGTGCCCTTCAACGTCGCGAGCTACGCGCTCCTCACGCACATGGTCGCCCAGCAGGTCGGGCTCGAGGTCGGCGACTTCGTCTGGACCGGCGGGGACTGCCACGTCTACGACAACCACGTCGAGCAGGTCACCGAGCAGCTGACCCGCACCCCCTACGCCTTCCCGACACTCGCCCTGCGCAAGGCGTCGTCGCTCTTCGACTACACCTTCGACGACGTGGTCGTCGAGGGCTACCAGCACCACCCGACGATCTCGGCCCCGGTCGCGGTATGAGCCCGGCGCAGCAGGTGGGCCTCGTCTGGGCGCAGGCGCGCGGCGGTGTCATCGGCGCCGGGGGGACGATGCCCTGGCACCTGCCCGAGGACGGCGCACACTTCCGCCGGACGACCGCGGGGTCGGCCGTCGTCATGGGGCGCGCCACGTGGGACTCGCTCCCGAGCCGGTTCCGCCCGCTGCCCGGCCGTACCAACATCGTGCTCACCCGCGCACCAGGGCTCGCGCTCGAAGGGGCCGAGGTCGTCGGGTCCCTCGAGGAGGCGCTCGCCGTCGCGGCCGACCTCTCGCCAGGTCGGGTCTGGGTGATGGGCGGCGGCGAGGTCTACAGGCAGGCGCTCGCGATCGCCGACCTCCTCGTGGTCACCGAGATCGACACGCAGGTCGACGGGGACACGTACGCGCCGGAGATCGGTGACGGCTGGGTGGCCGA
>Ga0247813_10000938_pt1 | contig 23419 bp, 18 predicted proteins | sample UWRJL169409C1_FD_180719 | JGI IMG/M metagenome (GOLD analysis project Ga0247813, IMG submission 180719) | Plant litter microbial communities from Arlington Agricultural Research Station in Wisconsin, United States - UWRJ-L169-409C-1 | ecosystem: Environmental > Terrestrial > Plant litter >...
TGACCTCATTTCTGGCCTATTGCCGTAATAAGACATCTTTATATATCGAAGAAGCTTTTATTCCTGAACAATCATTGATCACAGATGAAGGAGCTGCGCCTTATCTTTCGGAATTTATTGTGAGCATAACGCATGAGGAAGAGGTGTATAAATCTTATTTTTCTGATATCAAACCAGAAGAACCATTAAGTAGTGCCGGCAAACCAGTTGCAGATGTCTTTTTACCAGGTAGTGAATGGCTATATTATGAGATCTATTGCCATCCTTCCCGTAGCAATGTTATCCTGCAGAATAACATAAGAAGCAGCGTTAATGCAGTAAAAAAAGACATTAAAAGCTGGTTTTTTATCCGTTATAATGTACCAGCCAACCATATCAGATTCAGACTGCAGCTAAAGCAGCATACTGATGGCTATGAGATTATGCGGACAGTAGCGAAATTTATGGAGCCCGATTTACTGAGTGGAATAATATCGGATTTACAGATCAAAACTTACCGTAGAGAAAACGACCGTTATGGCAGTGGCAGAATAGATAGTGTAGAAAAATGCTTTCATGCAGACAGCGAATTGGTCCTTTCCCTGCTTAAAAACGAATATCAGGTGTTTCAATTATATGCATTGTCTATCTATCTGATTGAAAAAGTGTGGGAGACTATTGGATTTTCACTTCAGGAATGTCTGTCATCTGCAGAAAAAGTAGCTGAAAGCTTCGCGCAGGAGATGAATATACAACCAGAAGGATTTAAAATGATCAATCAGCGCTTTAAAGATTTTACTAACAGGGATGATATCGCGTTTTTAAAAACCCAACAAAAAGAAAAACTGGATAATTCTGCCACTTCTTTTATAAAGGTTTTAAACACCTGCAATCTGAGCGTGAAACCACGACTTTTAACTGATCTTTTTCACATGCATGTAAATAGATTATTCCGCACTGACCAGCGAATGCATGAATTGGTGATCTACCATTTTCTGGCCAGAATGATAAAAATTAAAATAGGCCGTCTCAAAAACGCGGAAATAGCTCAAGCTAAATAGATTTAACTATAACATACTGATATTCATAAAATTAATCAACAAAAAGAGTACCCAAATAAAACAAATTTCCTACTTTTACGCTAGTGGTAACATTGTGTTTTAGTTAGAAAGATTTTATGAAACCCATCAAGAATTATAAGAATGCTGCTCAGATATTGCTGGCGAGCGTAGAGGCCATCGAAAAATTTCAGGCTGCACATACCAGATTTGTAAAAAGTGACAGCGCGGAGGATAGAAATGAAATGGCGGAGTCTTTACGGATAGTTAAAATGCTCCAGCCCGAGCTGAATGCCCCTGATGCTGAGGCTGACAATATCCGCCTTGCATTCATCAAACAGGCCACTGTTCTCGAAGCCAATATTATCAACATGAACACACATGATTTACACCCTGATCTCTACAGGGATAGTGAATCACTTTTTATGCTGATGAAAGATATTATCAACTGCTTCAAAACTGCATTAGTTACTAAAGGTGAAACCGTTCCGCTGGTAGAACTTTCGTCAACCACAACACCATGGAAAGATCAGGGTATAGTTTCTTTTTGCAAAGATCTGAAAAAGGACCTCGGTGCTACAGAATTTAAAACATTATGGGAAGCGCTGCAATGTTATGAAAGATGTAAGACACTGCTAACTTATACTTTCGAAGTGCTGAATATTACAGGAAACCTTGGAAAAGAGTAGCTAAATGGCAGGTTTCATATGTAGAATTTCTTTTGCAAAACGCAATGTTTCCCTTGTGACAGCTGGCACATCTTTAGATAACGCAGGGCAGGCAATCACATGATTTCCGGCATTAGGAATAGCGACCTTGCGTTTGAGTGTAGCTGATGTACCTAACTGATCAAACATTTGAAGCATGACATCAATTTTTACCGTAGCATCCTGATGAGTTTCATCTTTATAATAATAGAGCATCAAAACGGGCTGTTTGATTTTAGTATAGGTGTCATGTATATTTGACGTTTCCATGTACTCTTCAAGTTGTGGTAAGGCCTCCAGGCGGTACTGGCTGTAAAAATACTGCAGCAGCTTAGGATCGGTATCTTTGGTATCCTTCGAATATTTCCCATCCATTACTTTCCTTAAAATTTGCAGTCCCCAGGGATCATTCATCAGCCATGCAGATTTACTATTTATAGCAATATTTGGAGAATACAGGACAATACCTTTGATTTCGGGAAAGGTAGCGGCTAATCTCAATGCCACCGCAGCCCCAGTTGAAGTACCGACAATAATAACTTCTTTACCTAGTTTTTTACCAATTGCATAGGCTTCCAATGCTGATGCCCATAAATGTTCCGGTGTAAATTCCAGCATGGCATCTTTGCCTTTAAGCCCGTGGCCCGCTAAACGGGAAAGATAAAGATTACATCCAAAAGTACTGGCGAATGTTCGATGTACAGGATCGCCTTCTCCCTGGCTGGCCGTAAATCCATGAAGGTATACAATGGCGAATTCTGTTTGTTTTTTTAAGGTGGTGTCTGACCATACGATCCGGGCCTCATTATCGGGTTTTACAGGCAAGCTGCTTTCTCTTTTCTGTATAAACTGGTCTACCTGCGCCAGATCAGCTGGCAGTACAGGCAATTGATTAGTATAGACAGGAGTTGCAGGTTTAGGACCGCAAAAATAGACGACTACCAATAAAAGGATTAAAATAGCCAGGCCCGTGAGTATTTTTTTAAACAAACGCATATGATATATTTGCTGAGATAAATTCTATGCTCAAACATAGTGTTTTTATGGGCCAAAATTGTTCACTAAGCAGACATCGCCGCTCCAATATTAAAATGATTTAACTATGTTTGTTTTACGCTTAATAAATAATAAACAATTTTTCAACCACTTATCTATCTAAATTATGAACCAGAAACCATCAAGTGCCTTTGTAGGAGCCTCCTGGATTGCTTTAATGGCAGGATTTGCCGCTTATAATATTGGCCTTTTCAATGCAACAATGCAGTTGAATGAGAAAGGATATTATTTTACTATTCTTATTTTCGGTGTTTTTGCAGCTATCTCAGTACAAAAATGTGTGCGTGACCGTCTGGAAGGAATTCCGGTAACAAATATTTATTATGGTATCGCATGGTTCTGTACCATTCTTTCTATCGTTTTGCTTACAGTCGGACTATGGAATGCTACGCTTGCATTGAGTGAGAAAGGATTTTATGCAATGGCATTTTTAATGTCGCTCTTCGCCTCTATTGCTGTTCAGAAAAACACACGTGATAGCATTGATTCGGAGAATAAAAATCCAAATTCATTAAATGACTAAAGATCATGAATAAGTTATTTATTCACCCTTTTCAGTCTCATGAATGAAATAATTAGGTTTAATCTGCCGTTATTTTGTTTGAAAATTCAATAATAACCACTCAGATTTATATATTTGCAACCCTGCTTCCGTAGTTCAATGGATAGAATTTTGGTTTCCGGTACCAACGATGGGGGTTCGAATCCCTTCGGGAGCACCAAAGGCGCAAGAAATTGCGCCTTTTTGTTTAAGGTATCATCTTAAAACTGCTAATTCAATATCTTCTTTAATAAACTCCCATTCTTTATTCTTTAGACACAATGGGTCAAAGTCATCATTCGCTTGATTGAAATCCGTCAAATTCCGATAAATTAAATCTTCATCATGCGTCCATTCAAAACGCATCTGATGAAGCGCTATCATTTGAGCAATCGAATATCTCTTTAATAATTCATGTAAATCCCAAAAATCTTTTTTTCTGCCGCCACGCTGCACAACATCGATTTTCATTGCGATAATTTCCTCAATTGTAGCCATTCTAACACCTTCGGTTTCCATTGGCTCTTGAAAAAAAGGATCCATAGAATAATAGATATCGAGTTTTACAACATTTTTTGCATGTGTACCAATTAAGTACGATTTACCAATTCCTGGATTTCCCCCGAAATCTCCTGTCACATAATCAAAATTTGCAATCAAGAAAGCCTCTATAACCTTAAAGTCAATAGACCTGTAAGGAGAATCTGTAAATAAGTCTATATCTACAGACATCCTGTGGCCTAGGTGCAGACTTAATCCTGTTCCGCCAACCAAACGAAATTCTTTAAGCTCATCCGCCATCATCAGTTTAAGCAGGCTCTCTCTCAATAAATCACTCACCGTATTCCAGTACAGCATCTTACTTAGTTATTTAATATTTAGCATAATAGGAAGGCTATTACCTTTAATCTCCTTACTACCTGTAACAGTTTTTATCTTTTGCTCACCATAAAACCTCATTATTTCCCGTTTCTCTTCATCACTACCGCGTTCAAACACACGCACAATAATTGCTTTATACTGCTTTTGCCAGTCAATTTTATTGATATCTGTATCCCAGAAAAGAATGTCTCTTAGCACCGAGCGATCTGGTTGCTGTTTGAACTCTGACTTTTCTTTTTCTTTTTTGATCTCATAATGTGCCTGAAGAATAAACATGGTTCCTTCTTCAAATCCCAGTGTTTGATCAATTTTAAGGGATAGAGAGGGAGTCAATCCACGCCTTCCTTTAGTAATATCATTTAGAACTTGTGGATATTCATTCAACGAAAGTGCAAAAGGCGCTTTTTTCATTTGCCTCTTTTCAAGCTCACGGGCCAAGATTATACCAGGATGAATGCCTTTATATTTTTCAAATGCAGATTCCATATCACAAAAATAAACAAAAATGTTTATAAAAAACAACTTAGAACAGATTAATATAAATGGTTCGAATCCCTTCGGGAGCATAACAAAGTCAAATACTTACACCATATTTATTGTTGAATTATGGTCGAAATATCCTCTCCTCAGTGCCTAAGGTTGCCTAAGTATTTATGTTTAGATGAGTAAAAGAAGCAATTAAACGTGAATCCTGCTTTTATGAAATGACCCCAATGCAGCATATTCGTTTAAATGACAGGATAATTACTCTTCAAAATAGTTGCATCTCATCTTAAATATTAGGCTATTTTTGTAGGGTAATACCCTACAAAAATTTTATCAGTTTAGTGTATTGGCCTACATTGATAAAAATATCAGTAGGTTGATTGAAAGCTAAAACGCACGTCAATAAATAAGAGTAGAATGCATTTTGAAATAGAGCAGAAAAAAAACCTGACAGAGAACTTTACCATGAGTTTTAAAGCCCGAAAAAAAGAATAAAGAATATAAACAAAATTTTTGGATTTGTTATCAGCCGCATTCGCATGAAACCCCAATTCTTAATTGCTGCCCCGCATAGCGGAGCAGGTAAAACAACGGTTACACTTGGCATTTTACGAGCCTTAAAAGATAAAGGGTTAAACATTCAGCCATTTAAATGTGGCCCCGACTATCTTGATCCTAAACTGCATACCATCGCGTCAGGAAAACAGAGTATTAACCTCGACCGTTTTATGATGGATAATATGCATATCAGGGAGTTGTACCAGGATTATGGTGATTCTGCCGATGTATTGGTAACTGAGGGTGTAATGGGACTCTTCGATGGTGCCGTAAAAATGGAGGGCAGCAGTGCAGATATAGCCCGTTTACTTGATATCCCCATCGTTCTGATTGTGAATGCAAAAGCAATGGCCTATTCTGTGGCAGCACTTTTACTGGGTTTCAAAACGCTGTGCAAGGATATTAATATCGCTGGTGTAATATTCAATTTCGTGGATCATGAATCGCATTACCTGTTGTTGAAAGAAGCTGCAGCGGATGTTGGAATTACTGCATTGGGATACCTGCCTAACAACCCAGCAATACAAATTCCATCAAGACATCTGGGTTTAAAGACAGAGGAGGGAATTGATTTGGAGAACGCAATTGAACTGGCAGCTGTGCATATTAACAAATACATTAACCTGGAAGAATTGATGCGGATTACTGCTGCTCCATTTGCGAACAGCAATTTACAAGTCTCAGCAAGTTTAAATAAACATCCTGATCAACAGCCCAGATCAAAAACAATATTAATCGCAAAGGACGAAGCTTTTAACTTCACTTATGCAGAGAATATCAAGGCATTATCTACATTTGGAACCATCAGGTATTTTAGCCCATTAAAAGATGAAGTACTCCCTTCGGCAGATCTGATCTACTTCCCTGGCGGTTATCCTGAATTACACCTGGAAGCCTTGTCGAGGAATCAAATGATCAAAGACCAGCTTTTCACTTATTACCAGAATGGAGGCAAAATCTTAGCAGAATGCGGCGGCATGATGTATTTAGGAAAATCAATAGCTGATCACCAGGGTAAAGCCTATGAGATGACCGGAATTTTAGCATTCTCTACCAGCATGCAGCACAAAAAGTTATCTATCGGTTATAAAAGGATAGATATTGAAGGTATAACATTAAAAGGACATGAGTTTCATTATTCACAGTTCACTGAAATACCTGAAGCGAATAGGAGTATTAAAGTATGGAATGCACGGAACGAATTACTGCAGTTACCGGTATATCACACACAAAATCTATTGGCCAGTTACTTTCATTTCTATTTTGGAAGTAACATTAGGGCTATTGAAAAGTTATTGTTTACTTAAGTTGTTTATAATATACGAGCTGATGGCGAGGCAGCAATTCAGGATGCAGTATTTTAATCAGGTCTGATAAAACGATTTGCGGGTTAACGGCACCAGATTCCCAATAATCGTTTGCACCCGCATCATTTATCTTCTTGTTATAATTGTATACATTCCCATTTTTAAAGGGTCTGAAATCGGCAAAGCGCTTATCCCTGTCAGTCATTTCTGCCTTGCTGTTCACATAACCTATGTTTAACCAGAAATCTGCTTTCAATGCTTCTGGCGCCACTACCTCAAAAGAGAGGGGTAAGGTACCAATCCCTTGTGTATCCGCCCATTTAGTGGTACCACCTGCATCCTGGAGAAAATGCGACAGGTAACTGTTTCCTTCAGGCACATACCAGGTGCCTTTCACGGGCATGGTAGTAATCACCCGTGGTTTGACTACCGCTTTTTTAGCGAGCTGAACGAGTTTGTTGTACTCAAGTATTATGGCATCAAACTTTTTGTTCACCAGCTCTTCTTTATCCACCAATGCAGCCATCAGTTTTACCCATTCAGCACGCCCTAATGGTGTACTTTCCAGATATTCCGAATTTTGAATCACGGGAATACCTGCATCTGTAAGTATTTTAAAGCGGTTAACTTTTGCACTGACATTCCCGACAGCCATGATCACGTCCGGATGCATCGTAAGTACCATCTCATTGTTCAGATTGGTCTCCTGGCCCACCTCTTTTATCTTACCTGCGCTAATATATTTTCTCACTTTAACTGAACTGGCATATTTCAAATTTCCTAATCCGGTTAAAATGCCATCTGCTTCTGCAAAATCTATCAATGCCACATGCATGGACGACATGCCAATGATTGATCTGACAGGAGTTTCAATCACCTGTGCTTTGGGAAAGCCATCGGGTATCAGGCCACCTCTCTTGATCAGCAGGTATTGCGCGGTATCTATTCTCTTGCCTTCATAGTTATAAACGTTTACTTGCTTAAAGGTTTTATAATAGGTAATGCTGAAACCTTTGGCATATTTTAGATCGGCTTTACGAACAGGCAATTCTGCTATCTGGGTCACCGCATTTCGGCTTGGATAGAGATCTGGCTGACAAGCTGCCAGAAAAAGAATACCAACAAATACGCTACAAATAAAAACTGCCTTTTTCTTGATCATGTGCCAGATACCGTCTTAATGAATGAATGGTAAAACTAAGAAGAAATATCAACTGACCGTAAACAATCTAAAATGTTTAGCTTTGCGCGCAATGAATTTCCTTAGTATTAGTCGACCTCTCATCGCTGGAATCCTGCATTCTTTCGAACCTGACCACATCGCTGCAGTATCTGTTTTAGCGTCTGAACAAGCAATCAGTAAAAAGAAAATCTCCTGGTCGGTCATCTTCAGAGCATCCCAATGGGCATTAGGCCATTCGGTAACTTTACTGATCTTTGGTATTATAGCACTAATATTTAAGTCATCCCTACAATTATTTGTAAATAATATATCTTTCTGGGCCGAAATGTCGGTCGGCCCCATTATGATTATCCTGGGCATCAAGGCCATCAGGAGTAATTACAAAATCAATGAAATTGTGAAGCAGACAGAATTGGAAGAACACCATCATTTACCTTCTGATGTAATACACTTTCACGGAGAAAAAGGAGAAAAGATAAAAGTAAAACCGCTAACCAGATCTTTCTGGGTTGGCATGTTACACGGACTCGCAGGGACAGGCGGTGTGTTAACTACAGCGCTGGTCATCAGCGCAAGCACTATTGGCGGCTCTATTATGGTACTGATCATCGAATCGGCAGGTATCATTTTAGCGATGAGCATCTATAGTTACCTCCTTATTTCTACCATGAGCCGATTTTTAAAGAACAACATGATTGTATTCAAATGGATGAACGGCTTAGCCGGCCTGGGTTCGATACTATTGGGTTCTACCTGGATTTATAAGATAATTGATTTATTATAGGGGTAAGCTCCTCTTCAGAGATATCCGACAGCGAAAGGTATTGCGCACCAAGACCAACGGCTAATTCTTCTGCATGGTCAAGGTTGAAATAGTTTGATTCCGTATTGATGACGAGCGACTGAACAGTATGGTTTTTCAATTGCCCGGCAAGATAGATCGTCTGACTCCATGGATCATCGCCTGTTCCTGGTAGTGGCACATTTGCTTTACCATCGGTAAGCACAATTAATATAGGATGATAGCCCTTTTTCGCGTCAAATGTATTCAATAATTGAATAGCCGTCTGCAAAGCATGGGGTAAAGGCGTTCTTCCCCCGGTAGGCAGGCTTCTCATTGCATCTTCAGCGAGATCTGTACTTTTTGTCGGCTGCAACAATACCTGCGCCTCTATTCCCCTGAATGCAATTACGCCAACGGTATCACGTTTTTCATACGCTTCAGTCAGCAAACTCAGCACCGTTCCTTTAACGGCCTCCATTCTCTTGCGTGCAGCCATAGAACCTGAAGCATCTACAACGAATAAAATTAAGTTGCTCATTTTACCCACGCGCTTTTTCTGATGCAAATCCCCCGCAGAGATTTCAAACTTTTCCGGATCACGTAATATCGCGTGGATCACGGTAGCATCTATAGCAATATCACTGGTATTTGTCGCTCGTTCCGCACGCGTATAAGCGCCAATTTTCAGGGTGTCGGTCGCGCTCCTTCTTCCTGCCTTAGGTTCCTCTGGAATTTTTACCTGAGCGATCTCAATCTTAGGCAAAGCTTTTGGCATACTGCTTTCAAACACCTGTTCTTCAATAGATTGAGACTGATGTTGATTTGCGCCCCCTTGCTGTTGTTCATTTCTTTTTCCCTGATCGCTATCTTTCTCCTCAGTTGGCTGTCTTTGCTGCTGATCTGGAGTCGGTTGCGATATTGGCGGTGGTGATGATGCTGGTGGCGAGTTAGACTTCTTTTTGCTTCGATGCGGTAATGCCAATTCTGCTGCCATTTTTATATCCTCTTCGGTCACCTGTTTACGAAGATCAAAAGCAGCGAGCGTAATAGCTGTTTTATACATCACAATATCTGCACGCAGACTTCTCACATTCAGTTCCGTAGTCAGCTGACTAATTAAAGTGAGCAGGTCATCGTCCAGAATAACCTCTGGTAATAACAGTTTAGCTTGCAAAATTTGTTGCTGCAGATTTTCCTGCTGCAGGATCCAGCGCTGGGCAAAAAGAACAGGGTCTGCTTCAAAAGCAATCCGGCGGCGCACAACTTCTGTCCGCTCTGCAATATCAGCCGGAGCATCTACCTGTACCATTAAACCAAACCTGTCCAGAAACTGTGGTCGCAATTGCCCCTCTTCAGGATTCATCGTACCAATCAGCGTAAACCTGGAAGGGTGGCTAAGTGATAAACCTTCTCTTTCAATTATATTTTCACCTGTAGCAGCAACGTCCAGCAGTACATCTACCAAATGATCAGACAACAGGTTTACTTCATCTATGTAGAGAATACCCTGATGCACTGCCGAAAGCAGGCCGGGCTGAAACTTCTTCTTTTTATCTACCAGCACAGCTTCGAGATCAAGACTACCTATCACCCGCTCTTCTGTAGCACCCAATGGCAAGGTAATAAAGGGAACTTTCCCTTGTTCAATCGCAGGCATCACCTCCGCAAGTGCACGGGCAGCAGTACTTTTTGCTGTTCCTTTGTCTCCCTGGATCAGGATTCCGCCAATAGCAGGATTGACAGCACATAAAAGCAAAGCCTTTTTAAGCTTTTCCTGCCCTACTATGGCCACAAATGGATAATTTATGATGGTGTTATTCAACTTCATTCCGTTCTTCCAATAATGTTTCACTCTCAAGGTACAGCTGTTTCAGGGCATCAAGCACTGCTTCTGGTGCCGCCCACATCTCCCTTTTTGCAGCTTCCAGCAAGCGCTCTGTAATGGCTTGCAGTGCCCATGGATTATTCTCATTTAAAAATTCCTGCATGCCTTGATCCAACGCGTAAGTTTCTGCGATCTGATCATACATCCAGTCATCCATCACCTTAGCAGTCGCGTCATAACCGAACATATAATCTACGGTAGTGGTTAATTCCAGACCGCCCTTATACCCATGTTTTTTGATGCCATCCAACCATTTGGGATTAACTACTCTCGACCGGAAAACACGCAGCACTTCTTCCTTCAGATCCCGCACCGTTGCCCTGTCGGGATTCTGTGTATCACCGAAATAACTTCTGGGCTGTTTTCCAGTCAGGCTCCGTATAGAAGCAATCATCCCCCCATGGAATTGCAGGTAATCATCACTGTCAAAGATATCATGTTCCCTATTATCCTGGTTGTGAAGGGCTACTTCTACACCAGAAAGTCTCTTTTTGAATTCAGTCCTCGCATCCACTCCATTCACGTTGCTGGTATAGGCATATCCACCCCAGTTGATATAGGCAGCAGCAAAATCAGCCTCAGATTCCCAGTTTCTTTCCTGAATCAATTCGAGTATACCGGCTCCGTATGCTCCGGGAGGAGAACCAAAAATCCTGTAGGCAGCCTTTTCTTCTGCTTGTTCTATGGAAAGGTCTTCTGACTGAAGCTCAGCTAAATCTTTTAAATAATGCTGTTTTACAAAGTTCTCCTCATCAGGCTCATCCGCAGTGATAACCAGTTGTACTGCATTATCGATCAGCTCAATGAGGTGCGGAAAAGCATCTCTGAAAAAGCCGCTGATGCGGGTGGTGACATCTATCCTCGGCCGTCCAAGCTCCTCCAGCGGAATCAGTTCCAGACCGTTCACTCTCCTGCTCTCTGCCTGCCATATAGGTCTTACGCCCATTAAAGCAAGAATTTCTGCGACGTCGTCTCCTTGCGTGCGCATAGCGCTGGTTCCCCAGATACTTATCGCGACACTCTTAGGATAAAAACCCTTTTCTTTCAAATGCCGCTCCAGCACCTCGTGTGCTAATTGCTGGCCGACATGCCATGCGGCCTGTGAAGGTAAAGCACGTGGATCCACACTGTAAAAATTACGCCCTGTAGGGAGAATATGTGCCATCCCGCGGGTAGGCGCACCGCTCGGTCCGGCAGGGATATATCCACCGGATAATCCGTGCAGCAGATTACTGATTTCATCATAAGTACGCCCCAGATTTGGCAATAAGGAATCACAGATATAGTTTAATACTGTAATAATGCCCCCTCCTTTTTCGGCTGCAGGAACGACAGCAAATGTCTCATAAAATGCCTGATCAATCATTTTCCTGCTGAAGTGATATTTATGCATGAGCTGAAGCAGATGGTTGATCAATTCATTCAGCACTTCTATCACATCAGTAGCCGTCACTAGCGGTCGACCAGCCAGATCAATCAGCTGCTGTGGTACAACGGCCATTCGTTGTCCCTTCTGATCAAGAAGATCATTCATATCGAAACCAAAAAGTGCAGCAACTTCAGCGGCAAGACCGGGTACGCCAATATTTGAAAGACGCGTGAGTGAAGCCAGCATATCTATTAAAGCTGTGCCTGTCGGCGCCAAACCCAGGGTATGCAATCCATTCCTGATCTGCGCAGCACCCAATTCACACAAGTAACCGTCTATATCTTCTATCAAATGGGCAATGTCCTTACCGTCCATTTCAGTTATACTCACAGGAACACCCTCTGGTGTCATTTCATCATCCCATTCATGCACATGATCTCCATGATCACGCTTCAGCATGGCTGAGAGATCTTTATCCAGATTTGTCTGTTTCATGAGCGTCCATATCTGCTGCTGCAGTAACGGTAATTTTGAAGGATCCAGTGTTTCTACCTGATAATATTCATCTACCAATTGGGTAAGCAAGGCCAGTTCCCCATAACTATCTGCCGAAGTCATAGCCGGTGTAAGATGATCTACCACCACCGCATGTGCTCTTCTTTTGGCTTGTGAACCTTCCCCTGGATCATTGATGATAAAAGGATAAAAGAGCGGCATATCGGCGAGGAAGGCATCTGGAAAGCAGTTTTCTGACAGACCAATACTTTTTCCGGGTAACCATTCCAGCGTGCCGTGTTTACCGACATGCACAATGGCATCAGCCCCCCAATCTGTTCTCAGCCAGCGGTAAAAAGCGTGGTAGTGATGCGTTGGTGCCAGATCCGGCTGATGATATATTGCATCGGGATCCATACCGTAACCGCGTGGAGGCTGGAGCGCAACCAGTGCGTTTCCCAGCTCAATACCTGCGAAAGAGATATGACCGTCATGCACATAAGATTTCCCCGGAGCAGCTCCCCACTGTTTCTCCATATTTTGTTGCATGGGGATGGGCAGCTCTTTAAACCAACCGGCGTACTGCTCAAATGAAACTCGACCTATGGCAGCTGATAATTGTTGTGAAGTCAGGTAACTTTCATCGTAAGAACACCTGTTGATCAGGTCATGAATCAACTGCGTGCCCGACGATGGAAGATTGCTGATCTGGTAGCCTTCACCCTGCATGGCCTCCAAAATAGCCATCAGTGATTCCGGCGCATCAAGTCCGACAGCGTTACCCACCTGTGATGCTTTACTGCTGGAATTCGTAAAAATAAAAGCTACTTTTTTTGCCCGGTTGGGTAAATGTTTCAGGCGCGAAAAGCGTACCGCAAGCCCGGCTACACGCTCCACCCGATCTTCCAGAGGTTCATATCCTTTAGCGTCCCTGCCTTTCTCTTTAAAAGAGATGGGCACGGTAATAATTCTTCCGTCAAATTCGGGAATGGCAACATTCATTGCGGTATCTAACGGGTTCAGTCCACGTTTTGAGGATTCCCATGAACCACGGCCCATACCACTGGCTATGGCCTGTAAAATGGGAACATTTAATTTATTGAGTATACTTTTACCTGAATTTGCCGCATTGGCATCTTGCATGGCGAAAGAAACAGTATTAATCAGCACATCGATATTAACCACTCCTTCTGCTCTGAAAAACTGGAATGCGGCAGGCCAGCCCGTTACCGGATCGTTAGCTTTCAATGAAGCAGTAAATACAGGTAGAACATTTAAGTTCCTGTCTTCAAGAGATCTGATTAAAGCATCTATAAAAGCGGTGTTCCCACTGATATAATGAGCCCGGTAAAATGTGATTCCTATGTTCGGAAAAGCCGCATTCCTTATTAAATACCAATCCTGCAGACTGGCATTTTCAGGCAGTTCAGGATGGTAGATACCGTGTTGCGGCAGAATAACAGGCGCATCAAACCCAAAACCGGTAAGCAGTAAATGATCGGACAGAAAATGAAGCAGGGATACGAGGTTAACATGTCCTCCTGCATCCAGATAATCTAATGTTTCTTGTAATATAGCAGGGGTAACTGTAGAAGCGGCTGCGTATTCCGGGTTAAAGTCGCTCGTGCCACTTACAATAATCAAATGCTGACCTTGCTGTCGTGCACGTTGCACCAGTTCACTAAAGCCGGGTATACTGCTCGGCCTGCCTAATATTCTGAGTATAATAATTTTAGCACCTGCAATTTCCCTATCCAGCAACTGAGCCATATGGGCTTCACTTTTTACAGCAAGCAGATTTATGCCTAATGTCCGGGGGAAATCTGATGGCAACGACTGGATAGCGCGGTGAAGCGTCAATAAGTCTGTATCCGCATGGCTTAGGAAAACAATTCCTTCTTTGGCCTGATCTGCCGCACTGGAGAGTGAAGGAGCCTCAGTTCCTTTCCAGGTATAAAACTGAAACACATACTCATTGAGTTCCGCCGGTGGTATTTGAAAGCGGTCAGCAACAACCATACCCTCTATATAATCAAAAATGGCCGTTACCTGCCAGTCGCTATTGATAGAATGAAACCACACAGAATGTCCGTCGAATAACAGTGTAACCACATTTGCCAGTGTACATGGTCCGAGACAACCGCCTTTAGTCATATGCACTACATTCCGTAATTTACGGCGCAGCCATTCACTTTTATAAAGGTCTACCGGAACAGCGCTATACCCCCTGTCTGTTCTTCCACAACAGCAGGCATTATAACAATAAGATAAGTGCCCTCTTCTCTGAACAAGATTAATCGCTTTACCATCTGCCCTGGTAACACGCTGCCTTTTGATTTCCGCCATTATTCGATCAATTCTTAATTATACTGATGAGGTTTCCCTTCAAAAGTATTAAGAATTTTTAGCATTAGCCGGCCTAATTGGTATACCTGTAGCAATAAAGCCTTGCAAAATATTATGCAGCAACCGGTGTCTTGGCCAGAGGTCTCTTTTTACTGTAAAAGTCGAACAATACATAAACCAACCAGGCTACAACCAAAGAAGCAAGTACGCCGAGACCAATATTATGGATGTTATGTTTATTTAAAAACACAAATACAGAACGATGTGTAAGATATAAAGGATAAGAGATGTTCCCTAGAACATTAAATATCTTTTTGGTATTGAGGGATAAATAAGTAACCTTATGATTAAAGAATACGACTACAAAAACGATGGCCAGCGTTAATAATTGCAAAGCAAAATAAATCAGATCATGACTGACAAAATCGCCTGCCGTATGTTGCTTAATCTGATGAAACAACTCTATCAGGATAGTTAAACCAAAATAGCAGGCAAAAAAGAGCGCGACATTGATTGCCATGAATTTTCGTTTTTCAGGATATATGGAATAAACAAATCCTGCTACCCATATAAAACCAAGGATGATTAGATTAAGTCCTGCAGAAACCCCTGCATAATACGGCCAGTGAAATAGTGTCCGGCCAGCAATATGAATCAAAAAGGCAGCAAATGAAATATAGATAATAACCATCAAAGCTTTAAAGGATAGCTTATATAAATATGGAGCAAGTGCATATAACCACACCTCGAGGGATAAACTCCACGCAACAACCACATAAGAAAGTGAAGTGAAAATCTGATTTAAGAAGAGTAGATTCAACACTAGTAAAACGATAAACTCCGTTGTGATCTGATCCTGTACAACTAAATAGTGTATGATTATACTGACAATATAAACGGGATAAATTCTCTGCAATCTTCTTTTAAAATAAGAATCCTGATTTTTCTGTATCGACTTTCCGATAGATAAACCACTAATCAATAAGAATCCAAGAACCGCTTCAAAAGCACCTAATTTACCATACCAGGGTCTTGAAGTATCGTTCATTAATGTTGCAGGAAGGTGGTGAAAGAGTACTACTATAGCTAAAAAGAACCTGGTAATTGCTAAAACTTCCCAGTTATAAGTTATTTTTTTCATTAAAATTGAGCCTGATTTTAAAATCAATAGCAATAATTAAACCATTAAATCAATTAAAAATAATATTTCAGACTTAAATCCATAAATGACATAAAATTTTAACGTTTCCTAGAGAAGAATGCTATTTATTAATATTATCCTAACAAATTCTTTATTCGAAAAGGTGAAATTCATAAAAAAAGCTAAATTAAACAGACTTATCAGAATGACCAAGACCTTTTTCGGGACTAACCACATCTCTGATGATCTGCTTCAACTCCTTAACTTCTGGAAAACGGCTATGTGCTTTCCGGTCAAACACAATAACACCGTTGACACGCACAATATAGGCTCCACCCGTCTCACTGGGCTGTAACAATACGCCATGGACTTCATCAGTGAAAGTAGTCAATAACTCCTGTGCCATATAGGCCGCTCTAAGCATCCATCCACATTTAGGACAATATTCTATACTAACAGTTGGTTTCATCCTATTATTTATTAATAAATAAATCGCTGCTCAAATACCGGTCACCACGATCGCAGGCAATAAAAACAATGACACCAGAACTAAGCTCGGCTGCTAATTTCAAAGCACATGCCAGCGCACCGCCACTGCTCATTCCTGCAAAAATTCCTTCAGTACGGGCCATCTTTCTCGCATATTCACCCGCCTCATCCTGCGATACATCCATTATCCTGTCTACTCTGGACGGATCAAATATCTTAGGAAGATAGGCCGCCGGCCATCTCCTGATGCCCGGAATTGATGATTCTTCCGTGGGCTGGCAACCTATAATCTGTATGTCAGGATTTTTCTCTTTCAGGTACATAGAGTTCCCCATAATACTTCCTGTAGTCCCCATTGAACTTACAAAATGAGTAATCTGTCCATCCGTATCACGCCAGATTTCCGGACCAGTTGTCTTATAATGCGCGAGGTAATTATCAGGATTTGAAAACTGATCAAGCAGGAAATACCCGGGCTCAGCACTTTTTTCTTCAGCATAATCCCTGCAGATCTCTATAGAGTCCAGCAAAGTTACTTTTGCGCCAAAAGCTTCCATTGTCAAAGTACGCTCTCTTGTAGAATTAGAGGGCATTACCAGCTCAATGTCAAGCTGATAAATGGCAGCAATCATGGCTAATGCAATTCCTGTATTTCCACTCGTAGCTTCAATTAACTTAGACCCTTTTCCTACATCTCCGCGCTCTATCGCACTACGGATCATATTCAAAGCAGCCCTGTCTTTTACGCTTCCCCCAGGATTGTTGCCTTCCAGCTTGGCAAAAATCTTAACATCAGGATTTGGATTCAACTGCTCAATTTCTACCAGTGGCGTATTTCCTATACATGCGATCAAATTTCCCATTTTTTGTCTATTTCTTTGTCTCTATAACTTTCATGGCCGATTGGTGATATACCGTAGAATCAGCTGACACGCTCTTGGTCAGCCATACATTACCACCAATAATACAATGGTCCCCAATAAAAGTATCACCACCCAGTATGGTTGCACCAGAATAAATAATCACATGGTCACCGATTGTCGGATGCCTCTTCCTATCAGCCATATATTTTTCTACGCTTAATGCACCAAGCGTAACGCCCTGGTACAATTTAACATAATTCCCAATTTCGGTAGTTTCCCCAATAACAATACCAGTTCCATGATCTATAAAAAGATACTCTCCTATTCTTGCCCCGGGGTGGATATCAATCCCCGTTACTGAATGTGCATACTCCGTTAAAAATCTTGGGATCAAAGGCACCTGGAGTAATAACAGTTGATGTGCGATTCTATAAAAGCAGATAGCGAGGAAACCCGGATAGGTACGGATAATTTCGAACTCACTTTTCGCAGCAGGATCACCACTCAGCGTAGCACTGATATCGGTATTCATTTTCCGGTACAATTCCGGCAGATCCTGGTAAAATGATGCAGCAATCAATTCGTTTTCACATCCGATACAAGCTTTGGTAGAAGAAAGGATATAGAGCAATCCTTGTTCTGAGTCGGCAAACATCTTCCTGATCTCCTCTAGCGTGTATTCAGCCCTGGTTAACCTTTCAGGATAAATCAGGTTCAGCAAGTTAATGGCCCATTCTGCAATCTCCCGGTTGGAAGGGACAGGCTCAATGTGCTCTTGCTTCTGATAGATATGCTGGTAAAAATCTTCGTTCATTTCGCTTCCTTTATCCCAATTTCAATGGATTGTTAACTATATTTATGTCCTGTTTGGTATCCGGCAGTTTAATGTCATTTGCTGTCAGTGCTTCAATAATCTTTTCGTAATTGGCATGGTAGGCAGTCCAGAACGTTGTATTGGTCGCCCATGCCCTCACCAGCAGCACAATCGCACTATCGGTAAGCGAGCCTACCAGAACAACCGGCTTTGGATCTTTCAAAACCAGCGCATCATTTTCCAGCACAGCAAGGATTGTTTTACGTGCGGAATTAATGTTGGTATCGTAAGAAAGACTGATTTTATATTCTGCCTGACGAATGTCATTGTCAGACACATTATTGATCACCGCATTGGCCAGTGGCCCATTTGGCGCATAAATCGTTGTCCCGTTACCTGCTTTTAAGGTAGTGTATAAAATGTCGATTTTTAAGACTGTCCCGGAGACATTATTGCTGGAGCTGATGTTATGGCCTACTTTAAACGGCTTAAACAGTAAAATTAGCACTCCACCGGCAAAATTAGAGAGACTACCCTGCAGGGCCAGCCCGACTGCTAAACCTGCCGCACCTAATACCGCTACGAATGAAGTGGTCTGTATCCCGATCATTGAAGCACAGCAGATAATCAGCAGCACATATAAGGAAACATTCACGATACTCAGCAGGAACTCACTCAGAGAGATATCTACTTCGTTACGGTGGAAACGTCCATGAAGAAACTTCACGAATTTTTTAATCAGCCAGAGTCCGACTAAAAGGGTAACTACCGACATCACCAGGCTCGGCAAAAAATTAAAAATCAGTCGCGTAATGCTCTCTGTATAAACTTCAATCTTATTCATTTTAAAAACGTATCTGTCACAAAGATACTGAACTCATTTAAGCTCTTTACCTCCATAATTCATTAAGATGTCAAGAAATTAAGCATATCAAAAGGCCAGCTTCAGATCTTCTCTAAAGCCGGCCTCAATAGGAGCAAAATCTACTTAAAAAGCATTGATGATCAGCTGTATAGCACCATGATTGTGTTCCGGACTAAACATTGCTGTAGCCGCCACGGGCATATGATGATTAAACAGTACCAATTCCTTATTCAGCGTTAAACCTGTATTAACGATGTTAGGTTTATCCCCATAAAAGTTCTTGTCCCTGCCAAAAGCAAAGCCGCCAGCCACATATACATGGAGGTTGGTGGTTCCTTCTTCCCATAATTTATAATCAAGCTGCACATAATTGGAATAGTTATTTCCCAGCTGTCCATCACTCTTCACATGTGTATCGCGGCCCTGAACAATCGTGCTCCAGCTAATGCTCAAAGGAAATGCTTTACCAAACTGGTACGCCGCAGAAACGTCGATAAAATGCGAAGTGCTATCTCTGTTGTAATCAAAAAGTTTTGCATTTGGAAAATCTGTAAAGTTATTGATATCCCATACCGAGAAGCTCCAGCCTTTTTTTGCATAACTTACATAGTAGTCAAACTCCCTGTATTCACCATTAAGTCCGGCTCCTCCCCATAATCCGGCAGAAAAACTACCATCACGTGTGGTATAATGCATATCCACATCAGTAATCGGACTATTGGAAACCCTGAAACCACGCCAGATATATAGATTTCGCAGTTGCAGGTTTACATTATAGGGACGATATTTTTTAGCCGGAATAGTATCTGTCTTTCTTGCTGTGGTATCCTGAGCCTTAAGATTCAGGCAAAGGCATAGCCCTAGTGCAGCCAGAAGGCTGCCTTTATAGATGGCTTTCATAATATTTTTTTTAGGGGAGAATGTTTATTCTCCCGCGGTTAATGTAGTTGAAGATAAATCAGTGCAGCGATTCCAGAACCGATCAGCGGACCTAATACAGGTACCCACGAATAGGCCCAGTCGCTGCTGCCCTTACCTTTGATTGGCAGAATGGCATGCATTAGCCTTGGTGCCAGATCGCGCACGGGGTTGGTTGCATATCCGGTGGTTCCGCCGAGCGACAAACCAATAACCCATACCAGGAATGCTACCGGAATAGCACCTACAGAACCCAGACCTACCGGCACTTTGGTCGGCGTAATCTCTGCTCCTGTAATATAAAAAATGGTAAAGATCAGCACGAAAGTGCCTACAATTTCGCTGACCATATTTGATGTATAATTTCGGATGGCAGGAATTGTACTGAACACACCGAGAATAGTACTCTGGGAAGTGGTCCGTTTGAAGTGATCGAGGTACATTACCCAAACCAGGAATGCACCCATACAGCCGCCCAGAAACTGAGCTGAAATATACATTGGCACATCTGCCCAGGGGAACTTACCTATGATAGCTAAACCTAAAGTAACTGCAGGGTTTAAATGTGCCCCGCTATAAGGACCAGCAACGGTCACTGCAATGAAAACAGCCAAACCCCATGCGGTAGTAATCACCATCCACCCGCTATCTTTTCCTTTTGTTTCGTTCAATATGACGTTGGCAACTACGCCATCGCCAAGGAGTATCAGCAACATCGTGCCTATAAACTCTGCTATAAATGGAGTCATTTGATGAAGATTAAAAGGTGAATTATGCTTTATTAGTTACAGGTAGTTCGTCGGTAGACCTTTGCGCAGTATAAATTGCTCTTTCCCAGCCATTGATACCTGCTGCTACTTTTTCAGGATCTCCCTGAGCAGTAAATTCCTTATCTGCCTGCCATAACTGTTGTATCTCTTCTACGCTTTCCCAGAAACCTACAGCAAGACCCGCCAGATAGGCAGCGCCCAAAGCAGTTGTTTCGATGATAGTAGGCCTGATTACCTTACAACTTAATAAGTCAGACTGAAACTGCATCAGCAAATCATTCGCCGCCGCTCCTCCATCCACTCTAAGTTCTTTAATCTCTACTCCGGCATCAGCCTGCATGGCTTTCAGCACATCCATTGTCTGGTAAGCAATAGCCTCTAAAGCGGCACGTGCAATGTGGGCCTGGTTTGTACCGCGACTTAAACCTATAATCGTTCCGCGCACATCGGGCTCCCAATAGGGCGCACCCAGACCAGCAAAAGCAGGCACAAAGTATACTCCCTGCGTATCTTCTACACTCAAAGCAAGTTTCTCAATATCAGCAGAAGATTTAATGATCCCCAATCCGTCACGCAGCCATTGTACGACAGCACCGCCTATAAAAATACTGCCTTCAAATGCATATTGCACTTTACCGTCAATTTTCCAGGCAACCGTAGTCAGCAGGTTATTTTTTGACTCGATAAACTCCTCACCGATATTCATCAGCATAAAACAACCTGTACCGTAGGTATTTTTCACCATTCCTTTTTCAAGACACATCTGGCCGAAAAGCGCAGCGTGCTGATCTCCTGCAATCCCCGCAATAGGAATTTTAGAAGCGAAAATAGTCGTGGCAGTTTCACCATAAACTTCACTGGACTGTTTTACCTCAGGCAACATGCTTTTTGGAATATCAAGCAATTCCAGCAATTCATCATCCCACTGTTGTGTACGGATGTTAAAAAGCATGGTACGACTTGCATTGGAAATATCTGTTACGTGCACATGTCCCCTGGTTAATTTCCACACCAGCCAGCTGTCTACCGTTCCGAAGGCAAGATCACCAGCGTTCGCCCTTTCCCTTGCACCTTCAACATTGTCCAGAATCCATTTAATCTTTGTACCAGAGAAGTAAGAATCAATTACCAGCCCTGTTTTAGAGCGGATCATATCAGCCTTACCATCTTTCTTTAACTGGTCACAGTAATCAGCCGTTCTTCTGTCCTGCCAAACAATAGCATTATAGACAGGTTCACCAGTATGGCGATCCCACACAATCGTTGTTTCACGCTGATTGGTGATCCCTATTGCTTTAATATTAGTCCCGTTAATTCCTAATTTCACCGTTGCTTCAGCAGCTACTCCTGCTTGCGTAGACCAGATCTCATTCGGATCATGCTCTACCCAGCCTGACTGGGGAAATATCTGTGTGAATTCCTTCTGAGCTACAGATCTTATTTTACCAGCATGATCAAATACGATTGCGCGTGAGCTTGTAGTGCCCTGATCCAGGGCTAAAATGAAGTCTTCCATGATTATATGATTTATATTGGTTTTTTAAATTATTTCGGATTAATTGGCAGGCAGATAAGGTACCAGCAGGTAAGACTGTGCCAGCTTGGTAAAAGTAGCCACCTGCTCTTTTTTCCATGTCTCATCCTTTTGTAGTTCGCCTGCTATCAGCTCCGCGACTACCGGTGCCATATCTATTGCAGCGCGGGCGTCCAGGAATAAAGCTCTAACCCTTCTGGCCAGCACATCTTCTACTGTTCTTGCCATTTCATGACGAACAGCCCAGATCACTTCTGCTTTAAGGTAAGGCATACGCACATGCAGTTGCTCTTTCCATAAAGGATTTTCATTTCCTAAAGCAAGCACAGCCTCCTCATCACTTCCATAAACATAGAGGTGATCATTACGGTCTACATTAGCCTTGCTACCATGAATCGGCAAATCTTTTGTACGTGTAGCCACCTTTTTTAGTCGGCCAACTTCCATTGCCTTATCAATAGTATCCTCACCCATCCTGCGATAGGTTGTCCATTTACCACCAGTAATAGTGATTAATCCTGATTCCGTAACGATCAGCTTATGGCTTCTCGAGATTTCTTTCGTTTTTGAGGATCCATTTTCTGGCGCAGCTAAAGGTCGCAGTCCGGCAAATACACTCAGCACATCATTACGTGTTGGCGCTTTTACTAAATATTTTGCAGCGGTACGCATAATAAACTCAATCTCTTCTTCCAGCGCTACCGGCTCCAGGCTATGCTGATCTAAAGGTGTATCGGTAGTGCCGACAACCAGTTTATCGTGCCATGGCACCACAAACAGTACCCTACCGTCATCCGTTTTAGGGATCATGATCGCATCTTCGCCCGGCATAAATGAACGGTCGATTACCAGATGCACACCCTGACTTGATCTCACGAGTGGTTTTTTACCCGGTTTATCCATTTGTAAAAGGTCATCCACAAAAACACCAGTAGCGTTAATGACAGTTTTTCCTTTGATATGGTAAGTAATTCCTGATTCTATATCTGTCGTCACTACACCGGCTGTTTTAGCCTGCGTATCTTTGAGTAAACTCGTTACTTTAAAGTAGTTCAAAATGGTTGCCCCCTGCTCCAGAATGGTCTGGGCAAGATTTACAGCAAGACGGGAATCATCAAACTGACCATCGTGGTAAGCTACCCCGCTATACAACCCTTTCTGCTGGATAGTAGGCAGTTTACTGATTACTTTGCTTTTCGAAACATATTTTGCTCTTCCAAAACCAAGTTTCCCTGCCAGCAAATCATAAATTGTCAGTCCGATAGCGTAAAATGCACCACCCCACCATTCGTAATTAGGAATAATGAAAGTTTCATTTTTAACTAAGTGGGCAGCATTTTTCAACAACAAACCTCTTTCGTACAAAGCCTCTCTAACCAGGCCGATATC
>Ga0247813_10000939_pt1 | contig 23415 bp, 19 predicted proteins | sample UWRJL169409C1_FD_180719 | JGI IMG/M metagenome (GOLD analysis project Ga0247813, IMG submission 180719) | Plant litter microbial communities from Arlington Agricultural Research Station in Wisconsin, United States - UWRJ-L169-409C-1 | ecosystem: Environmental > Terrestrial > Plant litter >...
CGCTCGCGGAGCCCGTTCTCGCCCACCGTCTCGTGCTCGACCCTGAGGCGGAGTTCGACGGTGTCACCGCGTCGAGCATCATGAGCCAGATCCTCATCGAGACGCCCCCGCCGAGCGATCGGCAAGCCGTGTGACTCTGCGCACCGACACGCACTTTCCGACGGCGACCGAGGGCCTCACCAACGCCCGCACGCGCATCGTCGGCAACCGCACGGGATTCTTCGCTGACGCGGTAGTCGCCGTCGCGCAGGTCGCGCGCGTGGTCGGCGGTGCCGCGCGGGCCGCAGCTCTGCGGGCGGCGGCCGTCGTCACCCCCATCGGCTGGACGATTCTCGTCATCGTGCCCGTCGCCCTCATCGTGGGCTATCGCTTCGCACTGCTCGAGTTCGTCATCGCCGGTTGGGCGGGCGTCGTGCTCCTCGCCGTCGCAATCATTTACCTCATTGGGCGCACGAGCGTCGATATCTCACTCACTCTCGTACAGCCCCGCGTCGTCGTCGGCGAGAGCGCGGAGGCGAGCGTGACGGTGCGCAACCCGGGCCGAACCCGCACCCTCGGAGTCACCATCGAGATCCCCGTCGGCCGTGGTCTCGTCGCCCTCGCGGTTCCCTCGCTCTCCCGCGGAGCAGAGCACACCCAGCGGTTTGCCGTGCCGACGACTCGACGCGGCACGGTATCGGTGGGCCCTGTGCGCACGGTTCGCGCAGACCCCATCGGCCTCGTGCGTCGGGAACTCGTCTGGACGGATGCCGCGCAACTCTTCGTGCACCCGCGCACGATCGGCATCCCGAGCCTGAGTACAGGCCTCGTCCGTGACCTCGAGGGGAGTCCGACGAAGGAACTCACCTCGAGCGACGTGTCGTTTCATGCACTGCGTGAGTACGTGCCGGGGGATGAGCGCAGGTACATCCATTGGAAATCGACGGCGAAGACCGGAACCTACATGGTGCGCCAGTTCGAGGAGACCAGGCGCAGTCACCTCATCATCGCGCTGAGCCTCGCGCAGGTCGACTACGCGAGCGATGACGAGTTCGAGCTCGCCGTGAGCGTCGCGGGATCGCTCGGTGCACGGGCGATCCGTGACATCCGCGACCTGTCTGTTGTCGTGAGCGAGCGAACGCCCGAGTTCGCCAAGCGCAAGACCTTCGCGGTGCGCTCGCTGTCGACTCTCAGCAGATCCCGACTGCTCGACGAGCTCGCCGTCGTCGACAAGGCAGAAACAGCACTAGCCATAACGGATGTCGCACGCGTCTCCGGCGCGCAAGTGACGGGTGTCTCCCTCGCCTTCCTGGTCTGCGGGTCGACGCCTACCCCGAGCGAGCTGCGAGCAGCATCGACCAAGTTCCCGCTCGGGGTTGAGGTGATCGCGATCGTGTGCGATCCCGGCGCTCTGCCCGATCTCCGACGCGTGTCGGGACTGAGCGTTCTCGCGATCGGCCAGTTGGGCGACCTCACGAAGTCCCTCGCGAAGGCGACGGCGGTATGACCACAGAGCGCCCTCGACTGCTTCCCGTTGTCGTCAACACCGTCGTGCTGTGGATCACGATCGCCCTGTCATCCATTCTGCTCTGGCCGATCTACCAGAGCACCGCCTTCATCACGCTCGTGATCGTCACCACGGTCGTCGCCTCGGCCATCGCGGTCGTCGGTGCATACCTGCGCTGGTCGTCTGCCGTCGTTCTGCTCGTGACCTTCATGGCCTTCATCGTCTTCGGCGTGCCGCTCGCCGTGCCGCAGGAAGCCCTCTACGGCGTGCTTCCGAGCCTCGACGGACTGCGCCAACTCGTGAGCGGCGTAGCCCTGGGCTGGAAGCAGCTGCTCACGATCACCCTCCCGGTCGGTAACTACCAGGCGCTTCTTGTTCCGCCGTTCGTGCTCCTGCTCGTTCTCGTCGTCGTTGCGCTCTCGCTCGCGCTGCGCTCGCGATTCGGTGGACTCGCGGTGCTCGCGCCGCTCATCATCTTCGTCGTCGGCGTGATCTTCGGTCCGGACTACGCGACCTGGCCGCTCGAGACGACCCTCGGCCTCGCTTTCGTATGCCTGCTCTGGCTCATGTGGCGCCGCTGGTACGCGCGACGCCAGCTCATCGACAGGCTAGCGAGCGAGGCAGCGGCCTCCGCCGGGGGAGCGCCGGCCGCGCCGGTCGAGCACCGTATCGTCGGGCTCCGGCCAATTCTGAGCGGTGTGGTCATTCTCGCGATCGCGGGCGGCGCTGCGACAGCGGCGGCTCTTGTCATCCCGCCCGACGGCCGTCGGCAGGTTCTGCGCACCTCGATCGAGCAGCCCTTCGACCCGCGGGACTACGTGAGCCCGCTTGCCGGCTTCCGCAAGTATCTGCTCGACGGCGCTGTGGATTCCGTTCTCTTCACCGTTGACGGGCTGCCCGACGACGCACGCATCCGAATCGCGACCCTCGACAGCTATGACGGCGTCGTCTACTCGGTGGGCAGCGAAGAAGTGGACAGCGCCTCGGGATCCTTCACGCGCGTTCCCACCCGATTCGATCAGTCCAGTGTCAGCGGAGAGCAGCTCGCGCTCGACGTTGAGATCGTCGGGTACACGGGGGTGTGGATGCCGACCGTCGGTAAGCTCGAGTCCGTCGCATTCTCGGGCTCCCGCACGACGAGCCTGCGCGACTCGTTCTACTACAACGACAACGGCGGAACCGCGGCGATCGTCGGCGGCCTCCGGTCGGGCGACGGCTACGAGCTCGACGCCGTGCTCCCCGCCGAGCCGGGTGACAACGGCCTCGCGGTCGTGCAGCCGGGCGCTGCATCCGTTCCCGCTCTCGGAGTGCTGCCCGCGGAGCTCGAGCCCGTGCTCTCGCGATTCGTCGAAGGGGTGGATGGCCCTGGCCCGCAGTTGCTCGCCATGGTGCAGGGACTTCGCGATACCGGCTACATCAGTCACGGCATCGGCGACGACGAACCTGCGAGTCGCTCTGGACACTCGGCCGACCGCGTCACCCAGTTGCTCACCGAACAGCGCATGATCGGTGACGCCGAGCAGTACGCCGTGACTGCTGCACTCATGGCGCGCCAGCTCGGGTTTCCCGCTCGTGTGGTCTTCGGTTTCGCTCCCGACGCAGCTGCGACCGGGCCGACGGATGTCCGCGGCTCCGACGTTTCCGCCTGGATCGAGGTCAACACCGAGCAGTACGGCTGGGTCACGGTCGACCCGGTTCCGCCGGTGCGTGAGATCCCTGACGAAGAGCCCGAAGAACCCACTGTCGTCTCTCGCCCGCAGCAGGTGATTCCGCCGCAAGCCACCGATCCGATTGAGCGCCCCGCGCAGACTCCGCTCGATACGGCACAGGATGACCCTGAGCAGCTCGCACCGTGGCTCGTCGCCCTGCTCGCGGTACTGCGCGTCGTGGGCTGGGTCGCGCTTGTCGTGGCCATCGTGCTCGCCCCGTTCCTCTTCATCATCGCGGCGAAAGCCCGGCGACGCCGGCAGCGTCGACTCGCCAGGGACCCGCTCGCGCGCATTCGCGGCGGCTGGCAGGAGTATGCGGACGCGATCATCGACCACGGATACGACGCCCCAGCCACAGCGACGAGGCGCGAGCTCGCCGCGGTCGTGGGCGGCGGAAAGTCCGCGGTACTCGCGGCGGTCGCCGACCGCGCGGTGTTCTCCCCGGTCGAGTCTGCGGCAGACGACGCCGAAAAGGTGTGGCGTGCCGTTGGCGAACTCACGAGCAACCTCGACGCCGGTCGAACCCGCTGGGAGCGCATCAAGGCGCGGATCTCGCTGCGTTCACTCGGCGGATATAGTTTCACCAGAAAGTCCACCCGGCAGGAGTAGAACAGTGACGTGCAGGTATTGCGGAACCGAGCTACCCGAAGGCGCGATGTTCTGCGGCGAGTGCGGACGTTCCGTCGCTGTCACCCGCCACACCCTCACAACGCGCACGCCCAAGGCCGTCGCGGAGGCATTCGTGCCTCCCGTTGTGGTGGAGGAAGCCGAGCCCGAAGTCGAGCCCGAGCCTGATCATGACGTGTCGCTCGAGGTCGTGGCCGGGCCGGAGCCTGAAGCTGTAGTTGAGCCTGAGCCTGAGCCTGAGCCTGAGCCTGAGCCTGAGCCTGAGCCTGAGCCTGAGCCTGAGCCTGAGGCGGAGCCTGAGCCTGTGCCGGAGCCGGAGCCGGAGCCCGAGGTTGCACCCGCCCTCGAAGTCACGCCTGAGCCGCCCGTCGTCGCGCCCGCGCCTGTTGTCGCGCCCGTTGCATCCATTCCGCGGGTTGTCGACGAGGAGCACCTCGATGTCGAGGCAACGCGGATCACACCCCAGGGTCAGGGCGGCGATCGCTTCGTGCTGCAGTTCAGCACCGGGGAAAGCGTGACAGTGTTCGGCACCGGGATCATCGGTCGCAACCCCAACCCGGAGCCGGGGGAGTACTTCGACCAACGCGTGACCATCGTCGACCCGGGCAAGTCGGTCTCGAAGACGCACCTCGAGTTCGGCCAGACCTCGGGAGCCTTCTGGGTCAATGACCGGTACTCGGGAAACGGTTCGGGCATCCGGCAGCCGGAGGGCGAGCGCGTGCACTGCGACCCGGGCAAGCGCTACCTCGTCGCGCGTGGCTCCCGCGTGGACATCGGCGAGCAGTTCTTCATCGTGAGCTAGTCGCTCACCGCGGCAGCTTTCACTCGCCATCCACTGTTCGATTCTGCCGATCTCGCTCCAGTTCACGAGCGTGCTGACATTGTCGTGTGACAGTCATCACCGCCCCCGCACTCCCGGAGAAACCCGCGCCGAACAGCTTTCCGTTCGTCGCTTCCGTCGCGCCGGTGGTTCTGGGCGTTGCGATGTTCGTCGTCACCCGCTCGCCGCTGTCACTCCTGTTCGCGGCCCTCGGCCCGCTCATCGCCATTGGCAGCCTCGTGGATGCGCGATTGCAGGCGAGACGCAAACGCGTGCGTGAAAGGGCGCGGTTCGACAAGGAGATGGCCGCGTCGTTCGCTGACGTAGAAGCCGCGCACGACACCGAGCGCGTCGCCCTCGTGGCGAGATTCCCCGCGGCCGTCGAACTCACACCGGCGTGGCATCGTGCCGACGCGTTCGATGTGCGGCTCGGGCTCGGCAACGTCCCGAGCGCAGTGCGCATCGATGGCGCGCGTCGGGAGCATGACGAACTTGTCGCGGCTGCGGGTCTTGTTGCTCACGCGCCCGTGATCGTCGACGCAAGGGAGGGCATCGGCGTTGTGGGTGAGGGGGTCGCGAGCGAGGCGCTTGTGCGGTCGATTGTCATCCAGCTGGCGGCGCGACTGCGTCCCGACGAGTGGACGATCCGAGCGCCCGCGGAGCACGACTGGCTCGGGGAGCTCCCGCACCCCCGTGAGGAGGGCGACCTCGCATTCGTCGAGCTCGACGGCACGGTGATCCCGGTGTCGGTCGCGGCAACGCGCGCGCGGCTCCCGACAGGCGTTGGGGTGGTGGTCGAGGGGAGAACACTCGAGCTCGCGGACGGCACAATGCTCGAGCTCGTGGCAGTCGAGCGAGCGTCCGAGGCGCAAGCGGCAGACTGGGCACGGCGTTGCACCGCCCACGCGCGGGCGGCGGGCATCGGCGCTGCGCGGCAGGGGATCCCTGCATCCATCGCCTTGGCCGACCTCGACCAGCCCGCGGGCGGCCTGCGCGCTGTTATCGGTGTGGATGCCGCGGGGCCGGTTGAACTCGACCTCGAGCGCGACGGTCCACATGCTGTCATCGGTGGCACGACGGGTAGCGGAAAGAGCGAGTTGCTGCTCACCTGGGTGCTCGCCCTCGCGCGAAGCGCTTCACCGACAGAGATGACGTTTCTGCTCGTGGACTTCAAGGGCGGTGCCACGTTCGGTCCGCTGCGGGCTCTGCCGCACTGCGTCGGACTCCTCACCGACCTCGACGACGAGGGTGCGCGACGCGCGTTCGAGAGCCTCGGCGCCGAGCTGCGTTTTCGCGAGCGATTTCTCGCGTCGGTGAGCGCGCGCTCCATAGACGACACGACGGGGCTCGCGCGGCTTGTCATCGTCGTCGACGAGTTCGGGGCGCTTGCAAGCGGCTACCCGGAACTGCACGCACTGTTCGCCGATCTTGCCGCACGCGGGCGGTCACTCGGCGTGCATCTCATTCTGTGCACGCAGCGACCGGCGGGAGTCGTGCGCGATGCCGTGTTCGCCAACGTCGCCCTGCGCATCTCACTCCGCGTTCACGATACGGCTGACAGCATCGCTCTGGTCGGAACACCGGATGCCGCACGCCTGCCACCCGGCGCGCGGGGCCGTGCCCTCGTCGCGGCCGGGGTCGGCCAACCCCGCGAGGTGCAGCTCGCACTCGCGAGCGATGACGACGTTCGGCCCGCCGTCGAGCGCTGGCCGGTGGACGCTCCGGTGCGGGTTCCCTGGCTCGAACCCCTGCCGCGCCGCATCGAGCACGCCGAGCTCCCTCGTGTGGAACACGGGATCCCGTTCGGCCTCGCCGACCTCCCGCACGAGCAGTCCCAGCCGGTCGCCGTCTGGGTGCCGGAGACCGACGGGCACCTCCTCGTCGTGGGTGCGTCCCGCGCGGGAACCACAACCGCCCTCGCAAACCTGCACGGCACGTGGCTCCCGCGTGATCCCGGTGCTGCGTGGGACATGGTCGGCGCGTTGCTGGAGCGCGTGCGCGCGGGGGAGTGCAGCGCCCTCATCGTCATCGACGACCTCGACGTGCTCCTCACCCGGCTCGGCCCCGAATACGATGCCGAGTTCGTTCACCGGCTCGTCATCCTGTTGCGCGAGGGCCCGACGGCCGGGTTGCGGCTCGCAATCGGCGCCCAGCGCATCACGGGCCAGCTCGGCCCGGTCGTGGCGTTGTGCGGGGCGCGGCTCATCCTGCGACTCGCCGATCGACAGGAGCACGTGCTCGCCGGGGGAGCGGGCGCGAGCTTCCGCGACGATCTCCCACCCGGCGGCGGCACCTGGCGTGGTCACCGAGTGCAGGTCGCTCTGGCCGAGACATCGGCCGACCCATCGGCCGACGCCTCGGCTGAGACGCCGCGGTTCGAGCTGCCGTCCACGTTCGCGGTGGTCGCCGAGCGGCCCGCCGAGTTCGCGCGACGCCTCGGTGAAGAGTGCAGGGTGATCGGCCCGGAGGGCGGCACCGGGCTCTCCGTGACATCCACGGGGCCGACGGCGATCGTCGGCGACCCCGATGCCTGGCAAGCGCAGTGGGGCGCACTCTCCCGGCTGCGGCAGTCGATGCCCGTCGTCATCGATGGATGCAGCCTCGCCGACTACCGCGTTCTCACCCGGTCGAGGCAGCTCCCGCAGCCGCTCGCGCACGGGGAGTTCTGGGTGCTCCAGCCCGACGGATCAGTCGCTCGCGCGCGCCTCTGACGGCCGAGAGGGCAAGGCGGAGACCGCCACGGATTCCGCACAAATATGGGGCATCCCGTGCCGATTTCGTGAAATTCTTGTTACAAGGTCAACCTTTTGCTCTCTTTTCGTTGGATGCCGCGGCGCGCTGTGCCAGTATCGAGCCACACGTTGTCGCCCCCGCACAAGGAGTTTTCCGTGAACAGATCCCTCCCAGAAGACCCGATGATCCGCAGCCTCGTACTGCAGGCGCGCAACTCGATGATGTCGCGCAGGGCGATGCTCGCCGGCTCGACCGGCCTCGCCGCCGCACTCACTCTCGCGGCCTGCGCCCCCGGCGGAGGAACGACGGAGAAGCCCACCCCGGCGAAGGACAACTCGGCGAACGACCCCACGCTCAACTGGGCGAACTGGGCTGCCTACATCGACGAAGACGATGACGGCAACTACCCGACCCTGCAGCGCTTCGAGCAGGAGACCGGCATCAAGGTCTCGTACCTCATCGACGTCGACGACAACAACAGCTTCTACGGCAAGGTCAAAGACCAGCTCGCCCTCGGCCAGGACATCGGCGCGGACGTCGCCGTACTCACTGACTGGATGGCCGGCCGCGTCATCCGCTTCGGGTACGCACAGGAGCTCGACCACGCCAACATCCCGAACATCGCGAACCTCACTCCCACACTGCAGGACCCGGACTTCGACCCCGGTCGCAAGTTCTCTCTCCCGTGGCAGGGCGGCTTTGCCGGAATCGCCTGGAACAAGGAGAAGATCCCGAACGGGCTCAAGAGTGTCTCCGACCTCTGGGACCCCGCACTCAAGGGCCGCGTGGGTGTGCTGTCCGAGATGCGCGACACGATCGGCCTCATTCTCGCCGAGCAGGGCATCGACATCTCGAGCGACTTCACGAGCGAAGACTTCACCAAGGGCATCGACGTGTTCCGCGAGCAGGTCGAGTCGGGCCAGATCCGCAACGTCAAGGGCAACTCGTACCTTGAGGACCTCACCAACGAGGACACCCTCGCAGCCATCGTGTGGTCGGGTGACATCACCGTGATCAACGCGGAGGCCGGCGACAAGTGGGAGTTCGCGATTCCCGAAGCCGGTGGCACCATCTGGAACGACAACATGTTCGTTCCGGTCGGCTCGACCCGCAAGGCGAACGCCGAGAAGCTCATGGACTACTACTACGACCCCGAGGTAGCCGCAGAGGTCGCCGCCTGGGTCAACTACATCACCCCCGTTGTCGGTGCGAAGGAGGCAGCTGAGGCCATTGATCCTGAGCTCGCCGAGAACCAGCTGATCTTCCCGAACGAGGAGACCCTCGCCAAGGTCAAGCTGTTCCGCACACTCACGAGTGCTGAGGAGCAGGACTTCGGAACCCAGTTCCAGAGCGTCCTGCTCGGCGTCTGATCCACGCAGCCGAGATAACTCCACCCCGTACCAACCAGGAAGACACTCCATGGCGCAAGGAAGTTTCGCAGAGTCGGGTGCCGACCTCGAGCTCGTGGGAATCACCAAGAGATTCCCCGGATTCACGGCGATCGAAGATCTCAACCTGACGATTCCAGCGGGGTCGTTCTTCGCCCTGCTGGGCCCGTCGGGCTGTGGAAAGACGACGACCCTGCGCCTCGTCGCCGGGCTCGAAGACGCCTCGGCCGGGCAGATCCTCATCGGCGGCAAGGATGTCACGCACACCAAGCCCTACCAGCGACCGGTCAACACGGTCTTCCAGAGCTACGCGCTCTTTCCGCACATGACGATCCTCGAAAACGTCGCGTTCGGTCTCAAGCGTCGCAAGATCACCGACGCGATCCCGCGCGCTCACGAGGCCCTCAAACTCGTTGAGCTCGACCACCTCGCGCAGCGCAAGCCCGCGCAGCTCTCGGGTGGACAACAACAGCGCGTGGCCCTCGCCCGCGCCGTGGTCAATCGTCCGGCTCTCCTGCTTCTCGACGAGCCGCTCGGCGCCCTCGACCTCAAGCTGCGCCGCCAGATGCAGCTCGAGCTCAAGGACATCCAGCAGGATGTCGGGCTCACGTTTCTCCACGTAACCCACGACCAGGAGGAAGCCATGACCATGGCCGACACCGTCGCGGTCATGAACAAGGGCCAGATCGAGCAGATGGGTGCACCGGAGGAGCTCTACGAGCTCCCGAAGACCGCGTTCGTCGCGAACTTCCTCGGGCAGTCGAACCTCTTCACCGGCCCGGTGATCTCGTCGACCGCCAACTCGATCGTCGTAGACGTGGCCGGTCGCAAGATCGAGGTTCCCCGCGAGCGCGCACAGCGCCACGCGGGCGACGTCACGATCGGTGTGCGTCCGGAGAAGCTCATGCTCCACACCGAGGCGCCCAAGCCGGCGCCCGGCACCAACATCGTCGGCCCCGGTCGCGTTACGGATGTCTCGTTCTCGGGCGTGAGCACGCAGTACCAGGTTGCAGTTCCCGGTCTGGGCTCCCTCGTTGTCTTCGCCCAGAACATGGTGTTCGGCCCCGTCGTTCAGGCGGGAGCCGAGGTGTGGCTCACCTGGACGACCGACCACGGCTTCGGACTCGTCGACGACCCCGCGGACTCGCCGCGCTTCGACGCCGACACCGACACTCACGCTCTCGCTGTGCAGCAGCGCGAGAAGCTCGAGGCGGAGTTGGAAGAGGCCTAGGAATGGCCTTCGGAGCTTTTGGCGGTACGGCGACAGCTGTCGCAGAACCCGCGGTGCGCAAGCGCAGCAAGGTCGCCCTGATCCTGCTGCTGCCCGGCATCCTGTATCTCGGCCTGTTCTTTCTCGCGCCGCTCTTCTCGCTCGTGCTCACGTCGTTCCAGGCGCCCGTCGAGTTCGGTGACATCGGCCAATACCAGACAGCATTCAAGTGGGAGAACTACACGACGGTCATCTCGACCTACGGCGAGCACATCATCCGCTCGTTCATCTTCGCCGCCGTCGCGACAGTTCTCGCCCTGCTCTTCAGCTTTCCTATCGCCTACTTCATCGGTGTGACCCTGCGGCGGTTCCCGCTCGTGCAGGCGCTCGCCCTCACGCTCGTCATCGCACCGTTCTTCATCAGCTTCCTGCTGCGCACACTCGCCTGGAAGCAACTGCTCTCGGACGAGAGCCCGTTCGTGTCGTTCCTCAACACGATCCAGCTTCTGCCGGAGGGCGCTCACGTCACCGGTACGGCGTTCTCGGTGATCTTCGGACTCACCTACAACTTCATCCCGTTCATGACGCTGCCGATCTACACCTCCCTCGAGAAGCTCGACCTGCGGTACGTGGAGGCTGGCGGCGACCTGTACGCGAGCCCGGCATCCACCTTCTTCCGCGTCACGGTGCCGCTCGCAGCCCCGGGGATCATCTCGGGCATGCTCCTGACCTTCATCCCCGCCGCCGGCGACTACATCAACGCGAGCCGCGACTTCCTGGGAAGCACTGACACCGCGATGATCGGTAACGTCATCGAGGCCAACTTCCTCGTACTGCAGAACTACCCGACAGCCGCCGCGCTGTCGCTCGTGCTCATGGCCGCGATCCTCATCTTCGTGAGTATCTACGTCAAGAAGAGCGGAACGGACGACCTGATCTGATGACAACTGTGTCTGTCTCAAGCGTCACCCGCTACATCGGTCGCTACGCGATCTGGCTCTACAGCGCGCTCGCCTTCGTCTTCCTGCTCATCCCGATCGTCTACACGATCATCTTCTCGTTCAACGATTCACGTCGCTCCAACATCGTCTGGCGCGGATTCACGTTCGACAACTGGACCAACCTCTGCAACGCGCAGGGCGTCTGCGAGGCGTTCGGCAACAGCATCTTCGTCGGTCTCACCGCGACACTGCTCGCGACGATCCTCGGCACGATGATCGCGATCGCGCTCGTGCGCTACCGGTTCCCGTTCCGCAACGCGACGACACTCCTGCTGTTCCTGCCGATGGCAACGCCCGAGGTCGTTCTCGGCGCCGGACTCGCCGCCGAGTTCCTCACGGCGGGGGTTCCCAAGGGGGCGCTCACCGTCATCCTCGCGCACACGATGTTCTGCATCAGCTTCGTTGTCGTGACGGTGCGCGCGCGGGTTGCGAGCATCGACCCCGCACTCGAAGAGGCAGGTCGTGACCTCTACGCCTCGCCGTCGCAGGTATTCATCCGAGTGACCCTCCCGCTCCTGCTGCCCGGCATCATCGCGGCCGCGCTCCTGAGTTTCGCGCTCAGTTTCGACGACTTCATCATCACGAACTTCAACTCGGGTGCGTTCGTGACCTTCCCGAAGTTCGTCTACACAGCAGCCGCACGCGGTATCCCCGCCGAGGCCAACGTCATCGCGTCTGCGGTCTTCTTCATCGCGATCATCTTCGTCGTCGCATCCCAGTTGACGACTGCAGCGCGCGCAAAGCGCCTCGCTCGCGAGGGCTAGCCGTGTATCGGGATCGCGAGCGACTCGAACAGCTCTGGAATCGCGAGGTCGCGACGTTCGAAGCGAACCGACCTGCGTCGAGAGCACTGTGGCGTGAGGCAGTTCCGCACATGCCCGACGGCGTTCCGATGCTGTGGATGGCCAAGTGGCCGGGCCCCTGGCCGGTCTACGTCGATACGGCCAAGGGCGCGCACTTCACCGATGTCGACGGTGTCGACCACGTCGACCTGTGCCTCGGTGACACGGGTGCGATGTGCGGGCACGCTCCCGATGCATCCGTTGCCGCGATCTCCGCGCAACTCGCGAAGGGCTCGACCTACATGCTGCCGACGAAGGACGCCGCTGTCGCTGCATCCATGCTCGAGTCGAGGTTCGGGTTGCCGAGCTGGCAGTTCACGCTCTCGGCGACCGATGCCAACCGCAGCCTCATTCGCTACGCGCGCCACGTCTCGGGGCGCCCGCGCGTCCTGGTGATCGACTACAGCTATCACGGCTCGGTCGACGAGGCATTTGCGACACTCGACGACGACGGCCACGTCGTCGCCCGCAGAGGCAACATCGGGCCACCCGTGCCGCTTGACGAGACGACAGTCGTCGTGCCGTTCAACGACGTTCCCGCGCTCGAAAACGCACTTCGCCGGTTGGATGTCGCGGCTGTCCTCGTGGAGCCCGCGATGACCAACATCGGCATCGTTCTGCCCGAAGAGTTCTGGCACGATTTTCTCCGCGACCTGTGCACCGAGACCGGCACCCTGCTCATCATCGACGAGACGCACACCCTGTGTGCCGGGCCTGGGGGAATGACGGCACGCGACGGCCTGAGCCCAGACGCGGTCGTGGTCGGCAAGACAATCGGTGGCGGGATCCCGGCCGGAGCCTATGGCATGACAGCGGAGTTCGCCCGTCGGGTGCGGGAGTCACTCGAACTCGAGGACATCGACGTCGGGGGAGTGGGCGGCACACTCGCGGGCAACGCCGCATCCATGGCGGGAATCCGCGCCACCCTGGGTGAGGTGCTCACCAAGGAGGCCTTCGAGAGCATGATCGCGCGAGCGACCGAGTGGACCGCGGGTGTTCAGGCGGCGATCGACGAATTCGGCGTGCCGTGGCAGGTCACCCAGCTCGGCGCCCGTGCCGAGTACTCGTTCATGGAGAGCCCGCCGTTCGATGGCGCCGAGGCGGCCGCGGCCGACGACTTCGAACTGCAGCAATACCTGCACCTGCACGCGCTCAATCGCGGGATTCTCATCACGCCGTTCCACAACATGGCACTCATGTGCCCGGATACCACGAGTGCCGACGTCGAGCGGCACACTGTCGCGTTCCGTGAGGCTGTTGCGAGCCTGTTTTCGAGCTGATTGAGCCTGCCTGCCACGGCCGCGGCGCAGCGAGGGCTTCACACTTGTGACTTACGCACCCTCCACGTCGTAGCGAGCCTGCGCAAGTCACAATTCTGCAGCTCACGCTCCGGATTCGCGCCCAGAAGTCGCGATTCGCTCGCAGAACTGGGCACAACGGCGACTACAACCGCTCGACAGCAATGAGGCTAGAGCGCAGCGAGCGCCTCCTCGAGCACGCCGAGGGCATCCCGCAGCTGCTCGTCGGTGATCGCGAGGCTCGGAAGAAAGCGCACGACGTTACCGTAGGTGCCCGCGCTCAGCAGCAGCACTCCGTGCTGTGCCGCGAATGCGGTGATGGATGCAACGGCTGCGGCGTTGGGCTCCTTCGTGCCAGCCTGTACGAACTCGATCGCGAGCATCGCGCCGATGCCCCGCACGTCGCCGATGACCGGAAAGCGCCGCTGCAGCTCGAGCAGGGCCGGCTTGAGCACCCCCTCGATCCGGGCGCCCTCGGCCAGGAGATTGCGGTCCACGATCTCACCGAAGACGGCGATCGCGGCCTCAGCGGCAACCGGGTTGCCCGCGAAGGTGCCACCGAGCCCGCCGGGGTGGGAGGCATCCATGATCTCTGACCGGCCGGTGACGGCCGCGATCGGAAGGCCGCCCGCGATGCCCTTCGCCGTGAGAACCATGTCGGGGGTCACACCGAAGTGCTCGCTCGCGTACCAGGCGCCGGTGCGGGCCATGCCGCTCTGGATCTCGTCGGCGATAAAGACGACGCCGTTGGCCGTGCACCATTCCTGCAGCGCTGCGAGGTAGCCCTCAGCGGGAACGACGAATCCGCCCTCACCCTGGATCGGCTCAGCGACGATGCAGGCGAGATCTGAAGCCCCGACGGCCTTCTCGAGCCAGGTGATGGTGCGTGCAGCAGCCTCGGCACCGGTGAGTCCGTCGTGGAACGGGTAAGAGTTGGGCGCGTGATGCACGTCGGAGGCGAATGGACCGAAGCCCGACTTGTAGGGCATTGCCTTGAACGTCATCGCCATCGTGAGGTTGGTGCGACCGTGGTACGCGTGATCGAGCACAGCGACCCCCGCCCGTCCGGTGAACTTGCGCGCGATCTTGACGGCGTTCTCGACGGCCTCCGCGCCCGAGTTGAGTAGCACGGTCTTCTTCGCGAAGTCGCCGGGGGTGTGCTCGGCGAGCAGCTCCGCGACGCGCACGTACGACTCATAGGGCGTGATGGTGAACATCGAGTGGGTGACGCGACGGAGCTGCGCTGTCGCAGCGGCGATGACCGCGGGGTTGGTGTGACCGATGGTCATGACACCGATGCCCGAGCCGAGGTCGATGAACTGGTTGCCGTCGACGTCGACGACGATGGCTCCGTGTGCGTGATCGACGTAGACGGGGATCGCCGACGCGACTCCGACGGGAACGACGGCCTCGCGACGCTTCTGCAGGGCAATCGAACGGGGGCCGGGAATGGCTGTCACGATGCGCCGTTCGACGCCAACGGAGGCAGCGGAAAGTGTGTCTGTCATGGTGAAATGAGTCTACCGATCGGAGCCAGAATGCACCTCGAACACCACTTCGCCGTCGCCCTCGAGTGGGCGGGCAATCGCGGCGCGGGAACCGCCGACTACAAGTCGTACGGCCGTGAGACCGTGGTCTCCGCCGAAGGCAAGGCGTCGATCGAGGGGTCGAGCGACCGTGCCTTCCGCGGCAACGCCGAGCGGTGGAATCCCGAGGAACTCCTCATTGCAGCGCTCAGCGAGTGCCACCTGCTCAGCTACCTGCACGTCGCCGCAACAAACGGCATAGTCGTCGAGAGCTACACGGATGCCGCGACCGGCACCATGGAGCAGACCGCGAACGGCGGCGGGCACATGACGACGGTCACGCTGCGCCCACGCGTGTCGATCTCGAGCGGAGACCCCGAACTCGCCGCGCGACTCCACGCTGACGCGAGCGAGAAGTGTTTCATCGCTGCTTCGGTGAACTTTCCTGTGCTCCATGAGCCGGTTATCGTCTTGGCCTAGCGCTGGGTGTGGCACCATGGGACGGTGCGACGACTCTGGGCAGTAGGTATCCTCACCGCTGCGCTCGTGGGCCTTCAGGTTGCGGCGCCGGCAATGGCGTGTGGCTGTGGCGGAATCGCCTCGGGCCCCAACTCGGCTGTCACCGTCGAGGGCGAGTCGGCGATCGTGTCGCACAGCGATGGCTTGGAGCAGATCGACCTCTCGCTCGACCTCCTCGCGCAGACCGGTGACACGGGACTCCTCTTTCCGACCCCGACGCCGGCCACGGTGGAGAACGGCTCGAGCGACGACTTCGATAGCCTCATCGAGAACATTGCTCCGCGCCCCGTCTACGTCGACGAGTGGTGGGGGCTTCCGACTTTCCCCGGTGGCGGAGACGGTGGAGTGGGAGCGGCGCCGGAGATCCTCGGCCAGGTGCAGCTCGGACCGATCGAGGCAACGACGCTTCGCGCGTCGGACACCTCCGGTCTCAAAGCATGGCTCAACACCAACGAGTACACGCTCTCGTCGTCGGCGACGAAGCTCCTCGACTACTACGTCAAGCAGAAGTGGTCGTTCGTCGCGGTCAAGATCTCGAGCGACGAAGTACTCGACGGCACTCTCGATCCGATCCGCATCACGTTCGAGTCCGAGCACTTCGTCTACCCGATGCGTCTCTCCGCGGGTGCGGAGACTCCTCAGCACTTGCGCTTGTACATCCTCGATGACGAGCGAGCTGAGATCGCGAAGGACGACGTCAAGGGCGGTCCGCTCAATGCGGCCCGCACCACGGTCTGGGCAGGACCGGTGGATGACCCGACTCTCGCCCGCCGCGGCGACTTCCTCACCGTCATCGACGTGCGTTACGACGACCCCAAACTTCAAGTGACCTCGGATATCGCCATCGTGCCCGCGGGAACAACTGACCAGGTCATCCCGGTCGTCGAGGTGGTGCGCCCGATCATCGTGCTCGGCGTTCCGGTGGGCACGCTCATTGTCGGGTGGACCCTCATCGGCCTGCTCGTGCTGTTCGGTGCTTTCGTGGCGCGAACACGAACACGCTGAATCCACTCTTCGCACAGGTTGCATGCGCAACACTGGATGAGGATTTCCACCCTGTTGACTGAAAGGTGCCACCCGTGCGCACTGGCTTAGCCGTCCTTATCTCCGCGAGCCTCCTCGTCTCGCTCGCCGCGTGTGCGGCCCCGACCGAGGTCGGTGTCGAGGAGCCGGTGTCGGCGACCTGCACGCCCGCCAAGTCGGGCGCAGCAAGCGAGTCTGTCTCCGTCACCGGTGAGCTCGGCGCCAAGCCGGTCGTAGAGTTCGATGGCCCGCTCGCTCCCGAGACGACGGAGCGCTCGATTGCCATCCAGGGCGATGGCGACATCGTCGAGAACGACGACCAGGTCTCGGTTAACTTCACCCTCATCAACGCGGCGACCGGCTCCGAGCTGTCGACAACGACGTACAGCGACACGGGCGAGCAGACTTTCGCTGTCGACGAGCAGCAGTTTCTTGCGGGCCTCGTCAAGACCATCGCGTGCGGCTCGGTCGGGTCCCGCATCGTCGGCGTGATCCCTCCCGCCGATGCGTGGGGTGATGAAGGGTCAGCTGACCTCGGTGTCGGTGCGGGCGAGTCCATCGTGTTCGTGGTCGACCTTGTGGGCAAGGCGACGAGCTCGTTCACGGCCGAGAAGTTCGAGGACATGAAGGACATGCCGGCCGTGGAATTCGATGCCGATGGCGCTCCGACCATCACGATCCCCGACATCGACCCGCCCGCGACCTCGCGACTCGGAATCATCTCGGAGGGCGATGGCGAGGTTGTTCCTGAGGCCGCCAACGTCACGGTGCACTACACCGGCATCAACTGGAACACCGGCAAGGTGTTCGACTCGAGCTGGGAGCGCGGCGAGCCGAGCCCGTTCAACACCTCGGGCGTCGTCAACGGATTCGGCAAGGCGATTGAGGGTCAGAAGGTCGGAACCAAGCTCATCGTGGCCGTCACGCCGATCGACGGTTACGGCTCGGCCGGAAGTGGCGAGAACATCGGCCCGACCGACACGATCGTCTTCGTTGTGGAGATCATCAGCCTCGACGCGTAACCCGTGGCAATGACCCGGCGCGTGGGAGACTTTCTCCATGCGTCGGGTCATTGTTCTTGGTTCCACCGGTTCGATCGGGGTGCAGGCGCTCGACGTCATCGCCGCCAACCCTGACCGGTTCGAGATAGTCGGCCTTGCCGCCGGCACGAACGGCGCCGTCGTCGCCGAGCAGGCCTCTCGCTTCGGCGTTGAGCACACGGCCCTCGGCGCGGATGCCGCCGCCCAACTCGTGCGCGACGTGGAGTGCGACGTCGTGCTCAACGGCATCACGGGTTCGGTAGGGCTCGGGCCGACACTCGCCGCACTTGAGGCCGGTCGCACCCTCGCCCTCGCCAACAAGGAGAGCCTCATCGTCGGCGGCTCCCTCGTGAAGGCCCTCGCGGCCCCCGGGCAGATCGTCCCGGTGGACTCCGAGCACTCCGCCATCGCCCAGGCCCTGCGCTCGGGCGCGAGCAGCGAGGTGCGCAGGCTCGTGCTCACTGCATCCGGTGGCCCATTTCGCGGACGCACCCGCGAGTCACTGCGGGATGTGACGCCGAGCGAGGCGCTCGCGCACCCGACCTGGGACATGGGACTCGTCGTGACGACCAACTCCTCGACCCTCGTCAATAAAGGACTGGAGGTCATCGAAGCGCACCTGTTGTTCGACGTGCCCTACGACGACATCGCGGTGACCGTGCACCCGCAGTCGATAGTGCACTCGATGGTCGAGTTCACGGATGGCTCGACCATCGCCCAGGCGAGCCCGCCCGACATGCGACTCCCCATCAGTCTCGGGCTGGACTGGCCGAACCGCGTACCGGGCGTTGGAGCGCCGCTCGACTGGACGACCGCGAGCGAGTGGACTTTCGCACCGCTCGACGAGGAGGCCTTTCCGGCCGTTGAGCTCGCGAAGACTGTCGGACGCGCGGGAGCCACCTACCCCGCGGTGTTCAACGCGGCCAACGAGCAGGCCGTCTATGCCTTCCACGAGGGACGCATCGGCTACCTCGACATCCTCGATGTTGTCGCAGCCACGGTCGATGCCCACGATGCTGGCGAGCTCACGCTCGACGGTGTTTTCGAGGCGGAACGCTGGGCTCGCGCGAGTGCTGACGCACGCATCGCGCTAACAGCAAGCGCAAAGTAATCGCACACTAGGGTTAGCGCGTGGAAACCGTCTTGCTGTACATCCTGGGTGTCGTCGTCATGCTCGTGGGTGTCGCCCTCTCGATCGCCCTGCACGAGGTTGGACACCTCGTTCCGGCGAAGAAGTTCGGCGTGCGCGTCGGCCAGTACATGATCGGGTTCGGTCCGACCCTGTGGTCGAGAAAGTTCGGCGAGACCGAATACGGTCTCAAGGCTGTTCCGCTCGGCGGCTACATCTCCATGTCGGGCATGTACCCGCCCGCCAAGGGCGAGACCGCGTCGCGTGACGCGAGCACCGGCTTTCTCCAGACGCTCATGCAGGACGCCCGCGACCAGAGCGCTGAGACGATCGAGCCCGGACACGAGGACCGCGTCTTCTACAAGCTCGCTATCTGGAAGCGCATCATCATCATGCTCGGCGGCCCCGTGATGAACCTGCTCATCGGAATCGTGCTCTACGCGGTTGTACTCTGCGGGTTCGGTGTGGCCCAGGCGACGACGACAGTGGGCGCGGTGAGCGAGTGCCTCGTTCCCGCCTCGAGCGAAGTGCAGGAGTGCGCGGCGACCGATGAACCCGCCCCGGCGGCGGCTGCGGGCATCCTTCCCGGCGACCGCATTGTGAGCGTCGACGGAACACCCGTCGCCGAAACCTCCGACGCCATCGCGATCATCAACGCCTCACCCGGCACATCGCTGCGTATCGTGCTCGAGCGCGACGGCGCAGAGCTCACCGTCGACGCGACGCCACGCCTCACCGAGCGCTACGTCACGGACGACCAGGGTGTCATCCAAACCGATGCGAACGGAGCGAACCGAACAGAAGAGGTGGGAATCCTCGGCGTCACGTTCGCCAGTGCGGTCGTGCCGCAACCGCTGACCGCTGTGCTGCCGACTGTCGGGGACAACATCGTTCGCGTGGGCCACATCATTCTCAACCTCCCGCAGCGGCTCGTGGATGTCGCGAACGCCGCCTTTGGCCCCGACGAGCGCGACCCGAATGGTCCGATCAGTGTCGTGGGCGTAGGTCGCATCGCCGGGGAGATCACGAGCCTCGATACGATCCCGGTCGCGGGTCGGGTGGCGTCACTTCTGCAGCTGTTGGCTTCGCTCAATATCGCACTCTTCGTGTTCAACCTCGTGCCGCTGCTGCCGCTCGACGGCGGGCACGTTGCCGGTGCCCTCTGGGAGGGCATCCGTCGGTTCTTCGCGAAGCTCTTCAAGCGCCCGGATCCAGGACCCGTGGATATTGCGAAGCTCCTGCCGCTCACAATCGTCGTCGTGCTGTTGCTCGGTGGCATGAGTGCGCTTCTCATCTACGCGGACATCGTCAAGCCGATCAGCATCCTGTAGCTGGACACTCACCGCGCAACCAGCGCGTGCACAGCGGGCCTAACTAAACTAGCTTCGTGCCTGCAATCAATCTCGGTCTCCCGAAAGCCCCAGAAACTCTTTCGCCGCGTCGCAAGACCCGGCAGATCAAGGTCGGCAAGGTCGGCGTGGGCAGTGAGTCCCAGGTGAGCGTGCAGTCGATGACCACCACGCAGACCACCAACATCAATGCGACGCTCCAGCAGATCGCCGAGCTCACCGCGACAGGGTGTGACATCGTGCGTGTCGCTGTTCCTCACCAGGACGACGCCGACGTTCTCAAGATCATCGCGATGAAGAGCCAGATCCCGGTTATCGCCGACATCCACTTCCAGCCGAAGTACGTCTTCGCCGCGATCGACGCCGGCGTGGGCGCTGTGCGCGTCAACCCGGGCAACATACGCAAGTTCGACGACCAGGTAAAGGACATTGCGAAGGCCGCGAAGGATGCGGGCGTCAGCATCCGCATTGGCGTGAACGCGGGATCACTCGAGCCGAGCATCCTGCAGAAGTACGGCAAGGCGACCCCGGAGGCCCTCGTGGAGAGCGCCGTCTGGGAGGCATCGCTCTTCGAGGAGCACGACTTTCACGACTTCAAGATCTCGGTCAAGCACAACGACCCCGTCACGATGATCAAGGCGTACCGTTTGCTCGCCGAGCGGGGCGACTGGCCTCTTCACCTCGGTGTGACCGAGGCCGGTCCGGAGTTCCAGGGCACCATCAAGAGCGCGACAGCGTTCGGTGTGCTGCTCTCCGAGGGCATCGGCGACACCATTCGCGTCTCGCTCTCCGCCCCGCCCGCGCAAGAGGTCAAGGTCGGCCTGCAGATCCTCCAGTCGCTCGGGCTGCGTGAACGCAAGCTCGAGATCGTCTCCTGCCCGAGCTGCGGACGTGCCCAGGTCGACGTCTACAAGCTTGCCAACGACGTGACCGAAGGCCTCGAGAAGATGACGGTGCCGCTCCGCGTCGCGGTCATGGGCTGTGTGGTCAACGGACCGGGGGAGGCCCGCGAGGCGGACCTCGGCGTAGCATCCGGCAACGGTCGCGGCCAGATCTTCGTCAAGGGTGAGGTCATCAAAACCGTGCCAGAGGCCGACATCGTCAAGACCCTCATCGAGGAGGCCAACCGCCTCGCCGCTGAGATGCCCGTAGGCGCCACGGGTTCGCCGGTCGTCGTCACCGCTTAGTACCGCCCGTCTTTCGGCGGGGCGCGTCGGACCCCGAACCAGCGCGACCTCTCAGGATCGTTGACGCGATCTCGCACGGGCGTCGCCACGCGCACCCCCGCGGTCTTGTCCACTATCGGACTCACTGGGGCGAGCGTGCGTCGGAAATATGCTCCTGACGCTGCGTCGCGCGCCAACTAATCGGTCACGGCGGGGCAGCGCTCCCATGAAACGAGTCACCAGCTAAGTACCGATAATTTGCCGACCAACGGATGTTGGAAAGGCACTCCTAAAAACTTTGTTGCTCGCTTTCACAAAATGAACCTTTTTCGCACTATGCACATTCATGCACCAATCTGTACACCCCGTTCTGGGGGGCAGAATGGGTGGTTTTGACCCCCAAAAACGGCTTGCAAACGGTTACAAATCGCGTAGCGTATCCGATTAGAAAAACGAGAAACGGGGTCACTTTCCGCTCTCGTGGGTCACCCGAGCTGCGTCGCTGTGGATGACAGTGACCCCTCTTTCTCCCTATGAGGAGATGGTCATGACCAACCGAAGGGCCACTGGCCCAGTAGTACGCAGTACACGAAATAAGAAGATCGCGGTGCTCGCAGCCGCCGGACTCATCGTCGCCTCAGGCGCGACGATTAGCTCGCTCGCTGCCTGGACCGACACCGAGTGGGTCTACGGAGGAGCCGATACGGCCGACTCCGTAACGACCTCAACCTTCGAGATCAACCAGAACGTCACGACGGGTACGACCGGCTGGACGAACGATCTTGCCAGCCCCGGCGGCAAGGTGGACTTCTCGATCGCAGCGCAGAACCTGGTTCCAGGACAGCGGTCTACGGCTTCGTGCGACTGCGCACTCCCATCAACTCGCTTGCTGGCGACCTGACACTCAACGCGCCGGCGATGGGCGCGGGCGGTGACACGGGGCTGTTCACGGCGCTCCGTTACGGGGCACGCATCGTCGGGTCGCCAGCAGCTTGCACCGACGCCGGATTCACCGCGAGCACGACGACAGTCGTCGCCCCGAACTCCGCCATGACGGTGAGCTCGACAGTGAACAACTTCGAACTGCTCGCGGGTTCGGCAGTGCCCGGCGCTGAGAAGACTGTGTGCTTCCAGCTCGTGCTGCCGTCGCCTGCCGCTGACGCGTTGCAGGGCAAGTCCGCACAGCCCATCTGGAACTTCACCGGCGAGTCCAAGTAGTACCGGCCGCGAGAAGTTACGGATCCATCATGACCAGCACGCTCCACGCCGCCGGGATCGGCCGCCACCGCGAATCGGTTCCCCCAGCCGACAATCGCGCGGCCTCCTCCCGTATCCGCGGCGTGGGGCGTGCCTTCATGAGCATCCTCGTCGGTGCGGTAGTGATTCTCGGCCTCGCCGGGTTCGCCCTTGCCGCACTGCCTCTCCTGGGATGGCAGTCCGTCATCCTCGCCACCGGATCGATGTCGCCCGGCCTTCCCGCCGGCGCCCTCGTGGTCGAGCGGCCCATTGCCGCTTCCGAGCTCGCGATCGGTGACATCGTCACCGTCGATCGCGGCGACCGGCCGCCGGTGACCCACCGCATCATCGCCATCGCCCCGGCAACCGGCATCCTCTCCTCGCGGGAGATCACGCTGCAGGGTGATGCGAACGACGATCCCGATCCACGCCCGTACGTGGTCGAGAAGGTCGGACTCGTCGTCGCCGGGTTCCCGTGGGGAGGCCAGGCCATCGTGTTCCTGCGCACCCCGCTCGCGCTCGGAATCATCACATTCATCATCGCCCTTCTCGTCTTGCGCGCCTGGTGGCCGCAGACCCCGACCCGCGAGGTGCTTGAAGCAGAGGACGACCAGGGATGAACCGCCTTCCCGCTCCCGTTGCAGCGCTCGGTTTTCTCGCCGCAGCAGTGCTCGCGACGACCGGAACTCTCACACTCGCAACATCGGCGTCAGCAGTGATCGTGCCCGACACTGACGGCGTGCTGTCCGTCGATGCGATGACCTACCCGTTGTTCGAGGATGACGTGCAGCCGGGAGAGACCCGTTACTGGTCGCTCACGACCATGCTCGACTCTGACGAGGACGGCACCCTGAGCCTCCAACTGCAGTCCGATGGTGTGCTCGCCTCCGACCCGCGCGCGCTCCAATTGAGGTTCGAGCGGTGCAGCGTCGCCTGGGTGCTCTCGGCAACACCGACCTGTGCGGGCACGCGCCGTGTGATCGTCAACCAACCGCTCAGTCTCGTCGACGAGTCGCTTGTGCGCGACCTCGGAACCATCGACCCGGGCACCGGCCCCTATTTCCTTGCAGCACTATCGCTGCCCACCCAGACACCGAGTGAGTTCATGAACCAGGAGGGCACCATCGGCTTCGGGTTCACGGCTCAGGAGAGCACGGCGATCATCGTGATCCCGGGTGACGGCAGTGATCCGGACGAGACGGTCGGGGGCGGCGGGCTCGCCACCACCGGCATCGATCCGCTCGGACCAGCCCTTCTCGCCGCTGGGCTTCTCCTCGGTGGCTTCATCCTCGCCCGCCAACGTACGGGCCGCC
>Ga0247813_10000940_pt1 | contig 23405 bp, 23 predicted proteins | sample UWRJL169409C1_FD_180719 | JGI IMG/M metagenome (GOLD analysis project Ga0247813, IMG submission 180719) | Plant litter microbial communities from Arlington Agricultural Research Station in Wisconsin, United States - UWRJ-L169-409C-1 | ecosystem: Environmental > Terrestrial > Plant litter >...
CCATCCGCGGTGCCCGTCGTAGCCGACCATCACGGTCCCGACCAGAGTGCTGTCGGGCAGAGCACTGTCGGGTACAGCGCCGTCGGGCAGAGTTCCGTCGAGCAGGGCGTTGTCGAGCAGAGCGCCGTCGGGCAGAGCGCCGTCGTGCAGGCGCGCCCCGAGCACGGTCGACGTCGGGGTCTCGAGCGCAGACCGCAGGTCTGCCGCTGGGTCGTTCCAGGGCCGGGTGAGCCCTGCTGCCTCCCACAACGCCACGACGGCACGCTCGTCGTCCCTGGTCACCGGGGAGATGGTGGTCTCGTGGGTGGCAGGGACGGCGGACGTGCCGTCGTGGGTCATCGGGAGTCTCGGGTCAGACGCGGGTCAGCGCGGCTGGTAGGGCGAGACCACGACCTCGACGCGCTGGAACTCCTTGAGGTCGGAGTACCCGGTCGTGGCCATGGCGCGCTTGAGCGCACCGACGAGGTTGAGCGTGCCGTCGGCCTGGCGACCCGGGCCGAAGAGGATCTCGGCGAGCGACCCGGCGGTGCCGACGCTCACCCGCTCTCCGCGAGGGAGCTCAGGGTGGTGCGCCTCGGAGCCCCAGTGCCAGCCCTGGCCCGGCGCCTCCTCGGCCCGTGCGAGCGCGGCGCCGACCATCACGGCGTCAGCACCGCAGGCCACGGCCTTGACGAGGTCCCCGGCGCGCCCCACGCCACCGTCGGCGATCACGTGGACGTAGCGGCCCCCGGACTCGTCGAGGTAGTCGCGGCGCGCAGCGGCCACGTCGGCCACGGCTGTGGCCATCGGGGCGTGGATGCCGAGCGAGACGCGGGTGGTGTGCGCAGCGCCGCCGCCGAAGCCGACGAGGACGCCGGCCGCACCGGTCCGCATGAGGTGCAGCGCCGCGGTGTAGGTCGAGGCACCGCCGACGATCACGGGGACGTCGAGCTCGTAGATGAAGCGCTTGAGGTTGAGCGGCTCGGCGTTGCCCGAGACGTGCTCGGCCGACACCGTCGTGCCACGGATGACGAAGAGGTCGACACCCGCGTCGATCACGGTCTGGTAGAACTCCTGGGTCCGCTGCGGCGAGAGCGCACCGGCGACGGTGACGCCCGCGGCGCGGATCTCCTTGAGACGCTGCGTGATGAGCTCCGGCTGGATCGGCGCGGAGTAGATCTCCTGCATGCGCCGGGTCGCCTGGGTCGGCTCGAGCTGCGCGATCTCGGAGAGCAGCGCGGTCGGGTCCTCGTAGCGCGTCCACAGACCTTCGAGGTCCAGGACGCCGAGCCCGCCGTGCTGTCCGAGCGCGACGGCCGTCGCGGGGCTCATCACCGAGTCCATCGGTGCAGCCACGATCGGCAGGTCGAAGTGGTACGCGTCGATCTGCCACCCGACAGACACGTCTTCTGGGTCGCGCGTACGGCGTGACGGCACCACCGCGATGTCGTCGAAGGAGAAGGCGCGCCGTCCGCGCTTGCCTCGGCCGATCTCGATCTCGTTGCTCACCCGACCAGGTTACCGTCCCGTGACGCCTGGACCGCGCGGCGGTCCACGTCCGTGTCGGTGGCGGCTGGGATGCTGGCCGCACACGACGACCTCGAGGAGACACCCCCATGACCTGGACCGCAGGCCCCCTGCTCGGATTCGACACCGAGACGACGGGTGTCGACGTGAGCCAGGACCGGATCGTCTCCGCGGCCCTCGTGCGCCGCGACTCCGTGACGACCGACGTCCGCACCTGGCTGCTCGACCCGGGTGTGCCGATCCCGCCGGAGGCCTCCGCCATCCACGGCATCACCACGGAGGTCGCCCGGGCGGAGGGTCAAGACCCTGCAGGCGCGATCGACGAGATCGCGAAAGAGCTCGCCGGGGCGCTCTCGAGCGGGATCCCGGTGGTCGCCTTCAACGCGACCTTCGACCTGTGCATCCTGCAGGCCGAGCTCGACCGCTACGGGCTGCCGAGCCTCGAGGACCGGATCGACGGGCAGGTGGCCCCTGTCATCGACCCGCTCGTCCTCGACAGGGCCCTCGACCGCTACCGCCGCGGGCCACGAAAGCTCGTCGACCTGTGCGGGGTGTACGCGGTCGTCGGCGACGGTGAGCTGCACACGGCCGACGTCGACGTCATCGCGACCCTCGACGTGCTCCAGGCGATGCTCGCGCGCTACCCCGAGCTCGCCGAGCGCGAGCTCGACGCCCTGCACCTGTACCAGGCCGACGAGCACCGTCGGTGGGCGGAGAGCTTCAACTCCTGGCGTGAGCGCAAGGGGCTCACAGGCCCGGGTGCCGAGCTCACCTGGCTGCGGGACCACCGCCAGACGGGGCAGCGCACACTCTGAGACGACCAGGGTCTCCGGAGCTCACCCGGTCGACGGCTCTGACGCCACCGATGTCACGGAAGGCTCCGACGCCTCCGCCCACACCTCAAGGCTCCGCCGGCTGGTGAAGCTGCGCGGTGCGCCGCTCAGCGGGTCCGTGAAGGCGATGGACCGTGCCAGCAGCTGGAGCGGGGCCGAGTAGTCGTCGGGGGCCACGTCGTAGAACTCCGGGTAGAAGTTGTCGTTGACGATCGGCAGCCCGAGCGAGGCCATGTGCAGGCGCAGCTGGTGCGTCTTGCCGGTGTGCGGCTCGAGGACGTAGCGGCCCAGCATCTCGCCGCCCTCCCGGGAGTCTGTGTCGACCAGCGTCACGCGGCTCTCGGCGTTCGGCTCCCCCGGGACCTCCCGGGCGACGAGGGTCCCGTGCTCCTTGACGATCCTGCTGCGCACCGTGCGGGGCAGGTCGAGGGCGGGGTCGACGGGGGCGACGGCCTCGTAGGTCTTGCGGATCGTGCGGCTCGCGAAGAGCTGCTGGTACGCGCCGCGGACCTCGCGGCGCGTGGTCAGCACGAGCACGCCCGCGGTGATCCTGTCGAGCCTGTGCGCAGGGCTGATCTCGGGCAGGCCGAGGTCTCGGCGCAGCCGCACGACGGCCGACTCGACCACGTACGCCCCGCGGGGCGTGCTGGCCAAGAAGTGCGGCTTGTCGATCACCAGGAGGTCGTCGTCGTGGTGCAGCACGTCGATCTCGAAGGGCACCCGGGGCTCGGGCGCGGCGTCCCTGTACAGGTACACGAGCGTCCCGGCGACGTACGGGGCGTCCGGGCCGAGCGGGCGCCCGATCTCGTCGACGACCTCCCCCGCCGCGACCTTATCGCGCATCCGGGCCTCGTCGTGGGGGAACCGCGCCACGAGGTGCTCTACCACGGTCGTCGCGTCAGCGCCGTGCGGCAGCTGGAGACGGACAGGGTTGAGGCCGTCCCGGACCGGCAGCGGTACGGGACGGCCTCGACGAGACCTGCTCAGCGGCCCGTGTAGTTCGGGGCCTCGACGGTCATCTGGATGTCGTGAGGGTGCGACTCCTTGAGACCGGCCGGGGTGATGCGGACGAAGTTGCCACGCTCCTGCAGCTGCGGGATCGTGTGCGCACCGACGTAGAACATCGACTGGTGCAGACCGCCGACGAGCTGGTGCGCGACGGCTCCGAGCGGGCCGCGGTACGGCACCTGGCCCTCGATGCCCTCGGGGACGATCTTGTCGTCACTGGCCACGTCGGCCTGGAAGTACCGGTCCTTCGAGTACGAGGCCTTCTTGCCGCGCGAGGCCATCGCACCGATCGAGCCCATGCCGCGGTACAGCTTGTACTGCTTGCCGTTGACGAAGACGAGGTCCCCCGGGCTCTCGTCGCAGCCGGCCAGGAGCGAGCCGAGCATGACGGTGTCGGCCCCGGCGACGAGCGCCTTCGCGATGTCGCCCGAGTACTGCAGGCCACCGTCGCCGATGACCGGGACGCCGGCCGGCTTGCAGGCGAGCGACGCCTCGTAGATCGCGGTGATCTGCGGGACGCCGACACCGGCGACCACGCGGGTGGTGCAGATCGAGCCCGGTCCGACCCCGACCTTGACGGCGTCGACGCCCGCGTCGACGAGGGCCTGCGCACCAGCACGGGTCGCGACGTTGCCGCCGATGATCTGGACGTCCTTGAAGAACGGGTCTGCCTTGAGCTTGCGGATCATGTCGAGCAGCAGGCGCGCGTGCCCGTTCGCGGTGTCGGCGACGAGCACGTCGACGCCGGCCTCGGCGAGGGTCGTCGCACGCTCCCACGCGTCTCCGAAGAACCCGATCGCGGCACCCACGACGAGGCGACCCTCGCCGTCCTTGGTCGCGTCGGGGTACTGCTCGGACTTGACGAAGTCCTTGACCGTGATGAGGCCCTGGAGGCGACCGGCGTCGTCGACCAGGGGGAGCTTCTCGATGCGGTGCGTGCCGAGCAGCGCCGCGGCGTCGTCGCGCGAGATCCCGACAGGGCCGGTGATGAGCGGCATCTTGGTCATGACCTCGTGGACCTTGCGGTGCGCGAAGTCGCCCGGCGAGACGAACCGCAGGTCACGGTTGGTGATGATGCCGACGAGCAGACCGTCGGGGTCGACGACGGGCAGGCCGGAGACGCGGTACTGGCCGCACAGGGCGTCGAGCTCGGCGAGCGTCGCGTCGGGGTGCACGGTCACCGGGTCGGTGATCATCCCGGACTCGGAGCGCTTGACCAGGTCGACCTCTTTGGCCTGCGCCTCGATCGAGAGGTTGCGGTGGATGATGCCGATGCCGCCCTGGCGGGCCATGGCGATCGCCATGCGCGACTCGGTGACGGTGTCCATCGCTGCGGAGAGCATCGGGATCGACACCGAGATCTCTCGCGTCAGCCGCGCGGTCGTGTCGACCTGGCTGGGGATGACGTCTGTCTCTCCGGGGAGGAGGAGCACGTCGTCGTAGGTGAGTCCGATGAATCCGAAGGGGTCGTGGGGCTGCGCGCTGCTCGACGAGTTCATGTCAGGAGTCTACGCACCGCCGACGGAGCACCCGGTGTCTGTCCGCTCACAGGACCGGTCCTGCCCGACGGTCCTCCGGCACGCGCACGTAGGCACCCAGCGAGAGGTCAGACCGCGACGGCGAGGACCTCGTGGAGCAGACCCTGGAAGCTGCGTACCCTGCTGACGAACCGCGACTGCGGGAGGTCGGCAGCAGCGTCGTCGCTGCTCAGGCCGACGAACACCGAGAGCTCGGGGTGCGTCTCGTGCAGGGCGTGCACGATCCCGAGCTCGGGGCGCGACAGCGAGGTGACCAGGACCGTGGCGACGGGTCGCACCATGGTCACGAGCTCGAGGGCTCGGTGCGCGTTCGCGGGTCCGGTGACGATCCGGGCGGTCACCTCCTGCGAGACGAGGGCCGCGGCGAGAGCGTGCATCGCGAGCGGCTGCGCGTCGTCGGCAGCGGCGAAGAGCAGCACGATCTTCTTCATCTGGCTCGGGTGCGGCGACCTGACTCCGGTCTCCTGCGCGGTCTTCTCCTCGCGGGCCCGGATGAAGTCCGCGATCACCTTGAGGGTCGCCGAGGCGAGCAGCATCTCGGGCGCCTCGCCGGGCTTGGCCAGGACGGTCCGGGCGGCGAGCTTGCGCAGGGTCGGCTCGACCAGCGTCAGCCACCACTGGGCAGGGTCTTCGTCGACGTCGAGGGCCAGGAGGCGCTCCGTCGCGGCGACGTTGCCGCGCAGGACCGCGTCGATGACGTCGATCGAGGTGACGGTCGAGTCGACCGGGGCCGCCAGTCGAAGGGCTGGCCGCTGCTGGCCGGGGTCGGCGTCAGGGGCCTCGGGCTCGGCGCCGCGGAGAGAGCGGGGACCTGCCGGGAAGGAGGACACCTGCGCGGCTGCAGCACCGGCCGAGGTGTCGGCGTCGCCCGCGACCGTGGGGCGGGACGCGAGGGCCCCCTCACCCTGAGCGTCTCCGTCGAGACCGACGAGGCGTCGCGGTGCCTCAGCGATCGGGTCGCCGCGGCGACCGTGGCGCTGGCTCTCCTCGTCGACGTGGGCGATGGTCTCGCGCAGCTCGTCCTCGAGCTGTTCGCTGCTCGTGGTCGTGAGGTCGACGGCCAGCGCTGCCCGCGCGGCGTCGACGGGGGCGACGCCCTCGAGCGCGAGCCTGCGCATGACCATCAGCCGGGCGACGTCGTCGCTCGAGTACCGGCGGTGGGCACCTGCGGAGTGCTCCGAGGGCCCCAGGCCGTAGCGACGGTCCCAGGTGCGCAACGTCGCCGGAGCCACCCCGAGCCTGCGTGCCACGGCTGCCACGGCGAGGCCGGGTTCGTTGACCTGGTCCGTGATCTCGTCGGGCGTCGTGCCGTCGGCAGGGTCGCCGCCGGTCTCTCCCTGTGCCGGTCGACCTGTGCTCATGAGTCGATTGTGCCGAGATCTGAGAGGTCGTGCCACCTGGCACCCCTCCGCGAGACGCCCGAAGTTGTTCGCTAGTTGTTCATCTCACGTCGAGCCGCATGGGCCAGCGACCTGCAGAGACACCGAAGATGGCGGGTTTCCGCAGTTCACAGAGAGGCGTCGAGGTGGTATTGGGCCGGATTCTGGACGATAGATGGCGCGGTGAATCGTTTCTCATCCGGTCAGCGACTTGAACAACTGCTGGATCGGTTCTAAGTTAGTCACAGATCACCCGGGACCGAGGTCCTGGGCAGATGCACCGACCGGGGCCTATCGCCCCTCATCGACACTCAGAAGGACGGTACGACCATGACTGAGCTCTCCCGCCTCCCCGGCCCCGTGATGGACCTCTGGGAGTGGCAGTACCAGGGTTCGTGCCGCGACGTCGACGACACGCTGTTCTTCCACCCGGAGGGCGAGCGCGGAGCAGCCCGCCGCCGCCGCGCCGAGGCCGCCAAGGCCATCTGCCACGGGTGCCCGGTCATGATGGAGTGCCGCGAGGCCTCGCTCCGTGTCCGTGAGCCCTACGGAGTCTGGGGCGGCCTCAGCGAAGACGAGCGCACAGCCGCGCTCGCCGCGATGCCCGCCTCGACCACCACGCGCCGGGTCGGCTGACCCGAGCAGACCTCCAGCTCACGCTGAGTCGGTCAGCGCGAGCACCCAGAGCTCAGGCGTACACGAAGGGCCCCACGACTGCGGTCGTGGGGCCCTTCGTGTCGTGGGATCTTCTCGTCGTGGGCCCTTTCGTGTGGTCGGGCCCTCTCGACTCTTGACGTCCGGCTCTCTCGACTCTCGCGGTCCGGCCCTCTCGAGCCGCTAAAGCCGCCGATGCCGGGGCCCGCCCCGGCATGCAGAAGGGCCCCACGACCATCGGTCGTGGGGCCCTTCGTCGCGCGTGGTGCGTGATCAGCCGATCACTGCGAGCACGTCGCGGGCGGAGAGGATGAGGAACTCCTCGCCGTCGTACTTGACCTCGGTGCCGCCGTACTTGCTGTAGATGACCTTGTCACCGACAGAGACGTCGAGCGGGACGCGGTTGCCGTTGTCGTCGATACGACCGGGGCCGACTGCCAGGACCTCGCCCTCCTGGGGCTTCTCCTTGGCGGTGTCAGGGATAACGAGACCGGAGGGCGTGGTCAGCTCGACTTCGAGAGTCTTGACGACGATCCGGTCCTCGAGCGGCTTGATGGAGACCGACACGCGGACCTCCCCTTTCGCAGAGAAATGAGGGACAGTTCATGGCCGCCACGCTCGCACCGGGCCGCCGTCGCGGGGGTCGGTCAGGAGCTACGTGGAACCACGAGCAAATCTATGCCGGAGTTAGCACTCGGTCAAGGCGAGTGCCAGCCTGCCGTCCTGCTTCAGCCCTCGGCGGAGCCATCGCCTCGCTCGGCAGCAGCGCATCCGCTCCTGGTGAGCGTGCTGCAGCGCTGGTAACACCCCACGCCGTGTCTCAGAGGTCCGCGACGAGGTGCTTCGCCGGAGCCATCTCCCCCACGGGCAGAGGCACCGCGAGGGTGTTGTCCGGCGGGGCGAGCGGGCAGGCCCACGCCGCGTCGTAGGCGCACGACGGGTTGTAGGCGAAGTTGAGGTCGACCACGAGCCGCCCGCCGGCGCCCTGGCCGAGGTCTGCGCCCTTGATCGTGTCGAGCAGATAGCGTCCGCCGCCGTAGGTGCCGCCGTCCTGGCCGGCGCTCGAGTCCTTGAGCGGCACGAAGATCCCGCCGCCGTAGGAGCGCAGCGCCCAGAGCGACAGCGTCCCCAGACCGTCGAGCTCGACGAGCCCGACCCGTTCGAAGGGCACCACGCCGTCTGTCCCCGTGGCGACGTCCATCCGTCCCTCGGGTGCGTCCTGGACCTCGACCTCGAAGCGGTACGCCGGGTCGTAGGGGGCGATGTCGAGGCCAGCGAATACTGCCTTGGCCTCGGGACCGAGGGCCGAGGCCGGGTGCGAGGCGAACATCTCGTCGCGGGCACGGACCCACAGCGCATGGGCGGCCGCCGGGTCCTCGGCCGCGGCGGACCGGACCTGGGCGTAGATCGCCGCCGTCTTGCGTCGCCAGTCGGCGACGGCGAGCACGCTCTGCGCTGCGGGTGTCATGGGTTCCTCCGTGGTCGGGACCGTCCCATGATTCCCGAGGCAGGCCGTGGCCGCGACCGGGTGGGGCGCGCTCAGTCCGAGAGGTTGGTGCTCAGCACGTCGAGGACCCGCGAGCGCACCTGCCGGGACCGCTCCCCCAACCTGTCGGCGACGACCTCGACGAAGGCCTCGAGGACGATCGCGTGCGGGACCCGCGACGTGTGCTCGAGCTCGGCACGGAACGAGCCCGCCGCTGGGCCGACGACCAGGGCCACGTCGGCCAGGGCTGTGAGAGGCGACTCGACAAAGCTCGTGAGCACCACCACGGGGACGCCGGCGGCACGCCCCGCACGCGCGACCCGCAGGCTCGACTCGCTGGCCCCCGACCCGGAGACGACGAGGCAGAGGTCGGACGGGGTCAGCTGGGCGGCGGCGATCTGCTGGCCGATCGGGTCGGCCACGCACTCGGTCGGTCGCCCGACGGCCGTCAGCCGCAGGGCGAGATCGGCGGCGAGCGGCGACGAGAGGCCGTTGCCCGTCGCAAGGACCCGCCCGGCGCCGACGCAGAGGGCGACGGCTCGTTCGACGTGCTCGTCGGACAGCACGCTGGTGATCTGCTGGAGGGTCGCGGCGAGGGACTCGACGTGCGTCCTCACACGGCCGAGGGCCGTGTCGGGGTGGGCCGGGGGCTCGGCGCCCAGCGCGAGCTCACGGGCGAGCGCCACCCGCAGCTGGGGATACCCGCGATAGCCGAGCCGCTGGCACGTGCGGATGACCGACGACCGCGCCACCCCCGCCCTGTCGGCGATCTCCTGCGCCGTCGCCTCGACGGCCGCTGCGACGTCGTCGAGGACGAGGTCGACCACGCGTCGCTCAGTCGGCTGGAGGGCGTTGCGGACCGTCGCGATCCGGACCGAGGGCCAGACGTCGGGCCCGAGGTCCGTGTCGGTCGAGCTGCTGGTCGTGCTGGCGGCAGGCTCTGCGCTGGTCGTGCTGGCGGCAGGCGTCGAGCTGCTGGTCGTGCTGGCGGCAGGCTCGGCGCCATCGGCGGTGACCGTCGGGTGGTCTGCGCCGGGACCCGTGGCGGGCAGGGTAGCGCTCATCGTCCTGTGCTCCCGTCGGTGAGGCGGCGTCGCACCGCGGCGGAGACCGCGTCGATCGCCATCGTCACGACCACGACCACGATCAGCAGCACCCCGACGGTGGACCACTCACGGTACTGGGTGTACGAGGTGAGCATGTCGCCGATCCCACCCACGCCGATGAGCCCGAGGACGGCCGAGGCGCGCACGTTGATCTCGAACCTGTAGAGCCAGAACGAGAAGAAGTCCGTCGCCGCGCTCGGCCACACACCCCAGCGCAGCGCCTCGACCGTCGAGCCGCCCGCGGCACGCACGGCCTCGACAGGACCGTGGTCGACGCCCTCGACGGACTCGTAGCCCCACTTGCCGAGCGTCCCGACGCTGTTGACCGCGAGCGCGAGCGCCCCGGTGAGCGGGGTCAGGCCGGTGACGGACAAGATGATGATCGCGATGATGATCTCGGGGACAGCCCGGATGAGCGAGAAGAGACCGCGGAGCGCGCCTCGCACAGGTGCGGGTCCGTAGCCGCGTGCGGCGAGGAAGCTCAGCGGGAAGGACACGACGATGCCGAGCACAGTCCCCAGCCAGGCCATCTCGACCGAGCGCAGGGTCTGTCGCAGGGCCTCAGGGAGCTTGTCCCACGACGGCGCGGAGAACATGAGGTCGAGGTAGTGGACCACCTGACCGGGCAGGCTGGCGAGCCGCGACCACTGGATGTCGATCGACCAGAAGGCGACGAGGGCTGTCGCCGTGGCCGCGGTGAGGGCCACGGCGCGCAGGACTCGCACGGGCCGGCGAGGTGCGGTGACCGCGGCCGGTCCTGTGCGCGTGGGAGCGAGGGTGGTCATACGAGCCTCCGGCGGACGATCGAGCTGACGAGGTCGATGACGAGCACGGCCACCAGGATCTCGAGGATGATGAGCGAGAGCTGGTCGTACCTGTAGTACGTGCGCACGGCGTCGACCAGGAGCCCGAGACCTCCGGCGCCGACGAGTCCCAGGACGCTCGACGCGCGGACGTTGAGCTCGAGGACGTAGAGCGTCTGGTTGACGAAGCTCGGCAGCATGTCCGGCAGGGCGATCGTCCGGTTGATCTGGGTCTGGGTACCACCTGCGGCGCGACCGGCCTCGAGGGGGCCGCGGTCGGAGCCGTCGATGGTCTCGGAGACCATCTTGACGATGATCCCGACGTTGAACAGCACGAGGGCGATGACCCCGGGGAGCGCGCCGACACCGACCATCGCGACGAGCACAGCGGCGTAGAGCAGCTCGGGGACGGCCCGGACGACGTTGAGCGAGAGGCGCACGGCGCCTCGCGTCCAGCGGTCCGGGTTCGTGGGCCGCGCAGCCCACATGCTCACGGGCAGCGCGACGGCTGCCCCGACGACAGTCGCGACGACGGCCATCTGGAGGGTCTCGAGCATCGGCTCGACGGTCCGCGGGAAGAACGACCAGTCGGGGCTGAACAGCCTGACGATCCTGTCGGCACCGTTGCGCCAGTTCCGCGCGATGGCGTCGGCGTCGAAGCCGATGGCCCACGGGCTGAGGGTCGCTGCGGTGAGGACCAGGACGACGGCGAGCGCGGCCCACGGCTTCCAGCGCCCCGCCGGACGGGGCGGTACGGCGAGCGGAGGGCGGCCGGCCGTACCGTCACCTGCGGTGCGCGTCCCTCCCGCTCCCTGAGCCCCTCCTGCGGCCGGCATCCCTCCCGCTGCCCCGGGTCTCGGGGTCTGTGTCGTCTTCATCCGCCGAGCACGTCCTGCTGGCGGATGCTGCGCCCGTAGATCTCCTCGAAGACGGCGTCGCTCGCGGTCGCCGCCGGGCCGTCGTAGACGACCTTGCCGGCACGCAGCCCGATCATCCGGGTGCCGTGCTCGCGGGCGAGGTCGAGCAGGTGCAGGTTGGTGAGCACCGTGATGCCGAGCTCGGTGTTGATGCGGCGCAGGTCCCCCATGACGGCGTGGGCGCTCGGCGGGTCGAGGCTCGCGACAGGCTCGTCTGCGAGGACGATCCGTGGCTGCTGCGTGAGGGCACGGGCGATCGCGACGCGCTGCTGCTGCCCGCCCGAGAGGTTGGAGGCCCGCTGCCACGTCTTGTCGAGGATGCCGACGCTGTCGAGCGCCTCGAAGGCCAGCTGCTTGTCGGCCGCCGTGTAGGCACCGAGCAGGGTGCGCCAGGTCGGGGTGTGCGCGAGGCGTCCGACGAGCACGTTGTTGAGGACCGTCGTGCGCCTGGCGAGGTTGAAGCTCTGGAAGATCATCCCGATGCTGCCGCGCACGGCACGGGCCTGGCGGCCGGAGAGCCTGCCGAGGGTGTGCTCGCCGACGGTGACCTCGCCCGAGGTCACCGGGACCAGCCCGTTGATGGTGCGGATGAGCGTGGACTTCCCCGAGCCGGAGAGGCCGACGACCGAGACCATCTCACCGGCCTCGATGTCGAGGGTCACGCCGTCGAGGGCGGTCACGCCGCCGGGGTAGCGCACGGTGACGTCCCGCACCCGGACCGGCCAGGAGCGGGACGTCACCTGCTGGGGAGCGAGGGTCACTGGAGACCGAGCTTCTCGGCGGCCTGCGCCACGACGTCGAGCGTGCTCGGGTCGGCCGGGGCCAGCTTGCTGATGGAGTAGATGTCCGTGAGGATCTTCGACCCCTCGGGGGTGCTCGAGTAGTCCGCGAGCGCCGTGGTGATCTTGTCCTGCAGCTCGGGCGAGAGGTCGGCCGAGAGCGCGACGCCGTCGTTGGGGATCTCGTCGGTCAGCGCGAAGACGACGACCTTCTGGCCGACGTCGGGGACGTCCTTGGCGACGATGTCGCGGGCGTCCCAGAAGCTGAAGCCGACCTCGGCGTCGCCGTTGTAGACGGCCAGCACGCTCGCGTCGTTGGTGGTGACGGGGATCTGCTCGATCCCGGTGTCGGTGTCGATGCCCGCGTTCTTCAGCGCGAGGACCGGGTAGATGTAGCCGGCCGGGGAGCCGGGGCCGAGGAGCGCGACCTTCGCACCCTCGACCTTGGTGATCGAGTCGAGACCGGCCGGTCCCACGAGGGCGTCGGCGCCGTTGCAGAACAGCTTGCCGTCGCGCTCGACGGGGGTGTCGTCGCAGTACTTGTCGGGGTTGTTCGTCATGAGCTGGGCCGGGTAGGAGATGTTCCCGTTGCGCTCGGTCTGCAGGACGACCGAGGCGTCGTACATGTCCGAGGCCTGCCACAGCTGGAGCGAGGGCAGGAACCCGATCTGCGCCTGTCCCGCGCCCATGGCCTCGACGGCGGCCTGGTAGTCCTTGGACACCACACCGGTGACCTCGATGCCGAGCTCGTCGGTGAGGAAGTCGGTGAGCGGCTTCGCGGTGTCGACGAGACCACCCTGGTCCTGGGAGGGCACGAGGGCGAGGGTGAGCGACGTCGGGTCGGTGGCGGGGCTGCCGTCGGTGCTGCCCGAGGCCTCCGAGCTGCAGGCGGCGAGGGAGCCGAGGGTGAGGAGTGCGACGGAGGTGAGTGCCAGCTTCGTGAGCTTCACAGGTCTGCCTTTGCGGTGGTTGCGGAGGTTGCGGTGGTGAGGTGCTGGACGGGACGTGCAGGTGGCGGCTGGTGCAGATGGTGGGGCTCGAGGTCGGCTGCGGCCCAGGCGGTGATGCCAGGGACGAGGCCGTCGAGGGTGTCGGCGCTGTAGGTCGCCCGGACGTCGCCGACGCCGCCTCGGGTCAGGAGCGCTGTCGCGGCGCCGCGGGCCCACACGGGCTCGAGGTCGTTGTGCCACACGTCGCCGACGCTCAGGACGGGGCCGCGGGCGAGCATCTCGTCAGCCAGGGCGTGCATCCCGGCGGGCTTGCCGACCGAGGTGCGGACCTCGTCGAAGGCGTCGGTGACCCCGAGGACCGCGAGCGCCCTGTCGAGCCCTGTGGCCGGGGCGTTCGTGGCGAGCACCAGGTAGGCCTGCGTGCTCAGCCTGCGCAGCCACGAGGCGAGGTCGTCGTGCCCTGCGGTGGTCCTGCCGGCCGACCGGGTGAGGACCGGGGCCGAGATCACGGCGTGCTCTGTCGCGAGCAGCTCGCGGCTGGCCAGGTAGGCGGCCGAGAGCACGGCGCCGTCAGCGCCATGGCCGACGGCGACCTGGCGGACCAGGTCGTAGTCGTCGACCGGTGCGGCTGCCGGTGAGCCGGTCAGTCCTGTGCGGCCGTGCAGACCTGCCGTGACGGCTGCCCGGAAGCCGTCGGCGAGACCAGGTGCGAGACGGACCGCGACCTGCTCTGCGTAGGCGAGCACGGGGCCGTCCCCGACGGTGATGGTGCCGTCGAAGTCGAAGATGATCACGCGGTCGCGTGCCGTTCTCGTCACGTGCCCTCCGGAGCCGGTGCTGTGCGCACCACGGCTGTGGACGCGATGTCCACACTAGGAGGACCGCATGGACGCTTTGGCTACGGCGGGGTGAACACCGCATGACGTTCCCGGGACGGTACGGGGTGGTGGTCCGTCCTGCGGCGACCCCACCTCGCAGCGCACCCGCCGCAGTCGTGAAAAGATCACCGCATGGAACCGTCCGCGCTCGCCAAGCTGCTCGACCAGGAGGCGTGGGCCCTGCTCAACGCTCTCCCGCCCTACGAGGAGAAGCTCGCGATGGTCCTCTCCGAGCGGCTGCGCGCCAAGGGCTTCGACCCTGAGGTCGTCGCCCTCGTCCTCACGCAGTCTCGCCTGCGCGCCAAGGCCGAGGCCAAGTTCGGGCCCTTCGCCGACGGGATGCTCTTCACACCGGCCGGCCTCGAGCAGGCGACCCGTCTCGTGGTCGCCGCGCACCACGCCCAGCGCTACCTCGCCGCAGGCATCACGACGGTCGCCGACCTCACCTGCGGGATCGGTGCGGACTCCATGGCCTTCGCGGGCGTCGGCCTCAAGGTCGTCGCGACAGACCTCGACGAGGCGACAGCCGCCGTGGCGACGGTGAACCTGCGAGCCTTCCCCGAGGCCGTGGTCCGGCACGCCGACGGCCTCACGCTCGACCTCGCCGCCGAGGGCCTCACCGACGGGACCGGCGGCATCTACGCCGACCCCGCCCGCCGCACCCGCTCGGGCAAGCGGATCTTCGACCCCAAGGCCTACGCCCCCGCCCTCGACGACGTGTGGGCGCTGCGGTCGCAGGTCCCGGCCGTCGGCATCAAGGTCGGCCCCGGTATCCCCCACGAGGGACTGCCCGCAGACTGCGAGGCACAGTGGGTCTCGGTCGACGGGGACGTCGTCGAGGCCGGTCTGTGGTTCGGGCCGCTCGCCCCCGACGGTCCCGGACGCTCCGCGCTCCTGCTGCGCACCGAGGGCGGCCAGACCCTCGCGAGGACGTACCGCGGCGACGGGATCGCCACCGGGACCGGCGAGGGTGAGTCCCTGCCCGAGGCCGTGGACGGCGTCGAGGGCGTCGGCCGCTATCTCTACGAGCCCGACGGGGCGGTCATCCGCGCCGGCCTGGTCGCCGACGTCTCGCGCGCGCTCCACGGCCGCCTGCTCGACCGCACCATCGCGTACGTCACGACGGACGAGAGGCTCGACGACGGCGAGCAGGTCCCGCTCGCCACGGGGTACAGGGTGCTCGACACCATGCCCTTCGGCGTCAAGCGGCTCAAGAGCTATCTGCGCGCCCGCGACGTGGGACGCGTGACCATCAAGAAGCGTGGCACCGCCGTCACCCCCGAGTCGCTGCGCGCCCAGCTCGCGCTCAAGGGCTCGGCCGAGGCTACGCTCGTCCTCACCCGCGTCGCCGGCGCCCAGCACATCCTGGTCGTCGAGCCCCTCGGCCACCCCGGGCAGCCCGTCGCGCCGCTCACCTCTCCCCCGTCAGACTCGGAGTGACCATGCACCTGCCCTTCGCCACGTCAGAGCGGTCGACCGTCGGGATCGAGTGGGAGCTCGCCCTCGTCGACAAGGACTCCGGTGACCTGCGCCAGGTCGCCCAGCACGTCCTGGACGCCGTGACCCCGGCCGACGGCTCGCAGCACCCGCACATCCGGCAAGAGCTGTTGCTCAACACCGTCGAGGTGGTCTCGGGCGTCTCGCGCACGGTCCGCCAGGCGGGCGACGACCTCGAGCGCAGCATGGACGAGATCCGCGAGCTGACCGACCCACTGCGGGTCGAGCTCATGTGCGCCGGCACGCACCCCTTCGCCCGGTGGGCCCAGCAGAAGGTCACCGACAAGGAGCGCTACGCCACCCTCATCGACCGCACCCAGTGGTGGGGCCGCCAGATGCTCATCTACGGCGTGCACGTGCACGTCGGCATCGAAGACCGCGACAAGGTCCTGCCGATCTCCCGCGCGATGCTCGGGTACTTCGGCCTGTTCCAGTCCCTCTCGGCCTCGAGCCCGTTCTGGGGCGGCAAGGACACCGGCTACGCGTCCAACCGCGCGCTGATGTTCCAGCAGCTGCCGACGGCCGGTCTCGGCTTCCAGTTCGAGGAGTGGGAGCAGCTCGAGGGCTACGTCGCCGACATGATGCACACGGGTGTCATCGACCAGTTCGACGAGGTCCGCTGGGACCTGCGCCCCTCCCCCAGGTTCGGGACCCTCGAGACGCGCATCTGCGACGGTGCCTCGAACATAACCGAGGTGCTCGCCTTCGCGGCCCTCAACCACTGCCTGGTCGAGCACCTGTCGACGATGCTCGACGAGGGCAAGGAGCTCCCGACCATCCAGCCGTGGTTCGCCCAGGAGAACAAGTGGCGCTCGGCCCGCTACGGCATGGACGCGATCCTCATCCTCGACAGGGCCGGCAACGAAGAGCTCGTCACGGACGCGATCTCGCGGCTGCTCGTCGAGCTCGAGCCTGTCGCCCGGCGTCTGGGCTGCCTCGACGAGCTCGACGGCATCCGGACGATCATGCGCAAGGGTGCCGGCTACCAGCGCCAGCGCGCCGTCGCCCGCCGCAACGGCGGAGAGCTCGACGCCGTCGTGGCGTCGCTCGTCGCCGAGATGCGGGCCGGCAAGCCGTTGTGACGCTCGGGGGCCCGGGATCCCGGGATCCCCCTGAGGCTGCGTCCCGAAAGAGCACCCCGTCGTCAGTCTGCCCGCGCGGTCCGGGCACTCGGCGCCGAGGAGCCCCGGGACGCCGCCCTGAGGAGCCTGGTGCCCAGGGCTCGGCCCCAGACGGTTCGCCTCAGACGCTCACCGTGGTGAGGGGCATCGACGAGTCGACGGGGATGTCGAGGGCCGACGGAGCTACCCCTGCGCGTACCACCGCGGAGCCGAGCGCGGCGATCATCGCGCCGTTGTCCGTGCAGTAGCGGATCGGCGGGATGCGCAGCGTGATGCCAGCCTGCGCGCACCGCTCGGCGGCGAGGTCGCGCAGCTGCGAGTTGGCCGAGAATCCCCCGCCGATCACGAGGGTGTCGACGCCGTTGCGCTCGCACGCCGCGATCGTCTTGGCGGTGAGCACGTCGGCCACGGCTGCCGCGAAGGACGCGGCGACGTCGGCTGTCGGCAGCGGTGCCCCGCTGTCGGTGTGCGCCTCGACCCACCGGGCCACGGCCGTCTTGAGACCGGAGAACGAGAAGTCGTACATGTGCTTGGCCTGGTCCTTCGCGGCGGTCAGACCGCGCGGGAACCTGATGGCCGTCGGGTCACCCTCGCGGGCGAGCCTGTCGACGTGCGGCCCACCCGGGTAGGGCAGCCCGAGCAGACGGCCGACCTTGTCGAAGGCCTCGCCCGCGGCGTCGTCGAGGGTCGAACCGAGCTCTGTCACGTCGGTCGCGATGTCGTCGACCAGCAGCAGCGAGGAGTGCCCACCCGAGACGACCAGCGCCATGAACCGCTCGGGGAACTCCCCGTGCACCAGCTGGTCGACGGCTGCGTGCCCGACGACGTGGTTGACGCCGTACAAGGGCTTGCCGAGCGCGACCGCGAGGGCCTTGGCGGCCGAGGCGCCGACTGTCAGCGGGCCGACAAGACCAGGTCCGGCGGTGACGGCGATCGCGTCGACGTCGGACAGCCTGACGTCGGCCTCGGCGAGCGCGCGCTCGAGCGTAGGGACCATGGCTTCGAGGTGCGCACGGGAGGCGACCTCCGGGATGATGCCGCCGAAGCGGGCGTGCTCGTCGACCGAGCTGGCGACAGCGTCGACCAGCAGGTCGTTCCCGCGGACGAGCGCGACACCGGTCTCGTCGCACGAGCTCTCGATGCCGAGGATGAGGGGCGCAGACATGCTCCCCAGCCTAGGACACGGGAGGGCTGTGCCTGGCACCGGACCGGCCGTGACGCTGACCTCGTCGGGAGGCGGCTGGGGCTGGAGAACTCGCCGGCTCAGGCGCCGACGGCCGCCGGGCGCTCCGGGTCGCTCGACCACTGCGACCACGAGCCCGGGTACAGCGCCGCGTCGATGCCGAGGCTCGCGAGGACGGCGACCTGGTGCGAGGCCGTGACACCCGAGCCGCAGTAGACCGCGAGCTGCTGGTCCTCCCCCGACGCCAGGTGCGGTGCGCCGCTCAGCACGCCCGCGGCGACGAACCTGTCGAGCAGGGCCTCCGGCGTGAGCGTGCGGCCCGAGGCGTCGAGGGTGCCGGCCGTCGGCAGGCTGACCGCACCAGGGATGTGGCCGGCACGGGGGTCGACGGGCTCGACCTCTCCGCGGAACCTCTCGCCGGCACGCGCGTCGAGGAGGACACCTGTCGCCGCGACCCGCTGCGCCTCGTCGGCGTCGACCACGGGCATGTGGCCCGGGGTCAGGACGATCGAGCTCTCGGGGACGACGACGTCACCGCTCTCGACAGCGCCACCGCGAGCGCGCCAGGCGCTCAGACCACCGTCGAGGATGCGCACGTCGTCGACACCGGCCCAGCGGAGCAGCCACCAGGCCCGCGCGGCCGACATGCCGGACACGTCGTCGTAGACGACGACCGGGACGCCGCGCCGGACACCCCAGCTGCGAGCGGAGTCTTCGAGGGAATCGAGCCCGGGCAGCGGGTGCCGACCGGCTGCGGGTGATGCTGGGCCTGCGAGCTCGGTCTGCAGGTCGACGTAGACCGCGCCGGGGACATGGGCGGACTCGTACTGCGCGCGGCCGTCGCTGCGGCCGAGAGCCCACCGCACGTCGAGGACCGTGAGCGGCTTGCCCGAGTCGAGCAGGCCCTGCAGGCCTGCGGGGCCGACGATCACGCGGCCTCGCCGCTCGTCGAGGTCGACGGTGTGGTCGCTCATGCTGTGCCCGCCCGGGCCGCGGCCGCGGCCGCTGCGCCTGCGGGGTCGGAGACCACCGACGGGCTCGGTGCGGACGTGGTCTCAGGAGCACCGCCCGAGGCCGCCGCTGCAGCGAGGTCGAGGCGCATCGTCCACGCGTCGACGTCTTCGGGCTGGTAGTAGCGCTTGCGCAGGCCGAGCCTGACGAAGCCGAACTTCTCGTACATGGTGATCGCGGCGGCGTTGTTCACGGCCACCTCGAGCAGGACGCCCGTCGCGCCGATCTCGCGAGACCTCTCGACGAGGGCCGTGAGCAGCTGCGAGCCGATCCCGCAGTGCTGGGCACGGGTCGCGACCCCGAGGGTCATCACCTGGGTGATCTCGCCGTCGAACCACAGTCCCGCGTAGCCGACCAGGTCACCGGGACCGGCCCGGTCCAGGCGGACCTCCTCGGCGGCGACGTACCAGCGTCCGAGGCCGCCGAGCTCTTCGGCGAGCATGCCGTGGCTCCACGCACCGCGGCCGAAGAGCTCGACCTCGAGCTCGACCACCCGTGGCAGGTCGCTCGCCCGCAGGGGGCGGACCCGGGCGACGGTCCGTCCGCCGCCGAGGGTCGACGACCCGTCGGGGCCTGGCATCAGGTCGCCCGCTTCGGGGCGGCGGGCTCCTGCGCGTCCGGGCGCCGGAGGTAGAGGGGCTCGCTCGAGAGCTCTTCGCCCTGCGACACCCGGGCCAGGGCGAGGCGGGCCAGGTACGCGGGGTCGGGCAGGCACGGCGCACCGTCGCGGGTGCTCGTGCCCTCGAAGGCCTCGGCGTACAGCTCGGTGCCCTGCCCGACGACGACGGCACCTTCGGCGAGGCCTGCGGCGACGACGTCGGCAGCCGTGCCGACCTCGGGTCCTGCCGTGGTGTGCACGGCGCGGGCACCGAGCACCCCGACCTCGTCGACCGTGTAGCGGGCGTAGTAGACCTCGCGGCGCCGTGCGTCGGCGGCCACGAGGACGTGGGCGTCGTGCGGCAGGTCGAAGACCTCAGCCGTCTCGGAGGCGATCGCGTCGAGGCTCGAGATGCCGAAGACCGGGATCTCGAGAGCCCGTGCCATGGTGCGTGCGGTGACCAGCCCGACCCGCAGCCCTGTGAAGGGCGCCGGGCCCGTACCGACGACGATCGCCTTGAGGTCACCGGGGGTGATCCCGGCCTCCGCGAGGACCTCTTGGATCATCGGGGCGAGGAGCTCGGCGTGGCGGCGCTGCTCGACCACCCGGCGTGCAGCGAGCTGCGTGCCGAGGTTGTCGAGGAGAGCGACGGCCACCGCCGCTGACGTGTCGAGCGCTAGAACTGCCACGACCTCAGCCTACTGACTCATGGCGGTCGGTGGGAGCCACGGGGTCCTGGCTCGCAGCGTCTGCGTCGATCGCACCCGGGAGCTCGAGACCGGCCCACCGCTCGCCGAAGCCCTCGACGGTGAGGCGGCGCGTGCCGGACTCGGCGTCGTCGAGGATCGCGGCGAGCTCGTCCTGCGTCGCGCCGGCGGCCCCGCGCGGGCGGCTGAGCGTGAGCTCGAGCCGGTCCCGGGCGATCGACTCGACGAGGCCGCGGCCCCACTCCACGACAGTCACCGACTCGTCGAGGCTCGCGTCGAGGTCGAGGGCGTCGACCTCGTCGAGGGACCCGAGCCTGTAGGCGTCGACGTGGACGAGGGCGGGTCCGTCCCCGAGCGGCGGGTGGACGCGCGCGATGACGAAGGTCGGCGAGGCCACCTGCCCGCGGACGTCGAGGCCTGCCCCGATGCCCTGCGTGAGCGTGGTCTTCCCCGCTCCGAGGTCACCGGTGAGCATGACGAGGTCGCCGGCCCGCAGCAGGGCTGCGAGCGCGCGGCCGAGCGCACGGGTCGCGTCGGCGTCGGGCAGGTCGATCGTGAGATGAGAGGTGCGAGTCACCCCACCAGTATCTCCGGCGTCAGACCGCAGGACCACCCTGCCGGGCCTCGGGCAGGTCGACGTCGCCGACGTACTCCCGCGGGACCCGGGCCCCGAGCCGGGTGACGATCTCGTAGCTGATGGTCTCGGCGGCGTCGGCCCAGTCTTGCGCCGTGGGTCCTCCGTCGGTGCCCGGTCCGAAGAGCACGACGGTGTCGCCGGGCTGCTCGGTCGCGCCGGGCCCGAGGTCGACGACCACCTGGTCCATGCACACCCGGCCTGCCACGGCGAGCGTCCGGGCGCTCGCGCCCGAGCCGACACGGACAGGTCCCCCAGGCCGGCGCGGCAGGTCGCCCGAGGCGTGCCGCGGCACGCCGTCGCCGTAGCCCAGCGGGACGACGCCGAGGGTCGTCCGCTCCGTCGTCGTGTACTGGTGGCCGTAGGACACACCGCTCCCCGCGGGCACCTCCTTGACCGTCGCGAGACGTGCCTCGAGGGTCATCGCCGGGACGAGGCCGTAGTCGGAGGCGCTCCCCAGGTCCGGGACCGGGGTGAGCCCGTAGACGGCGAGGCCCGGGCGGACCAGGTCGTAGTGCAGACGAGGGTTCGTGAGGGTCGCCGCCGAGTTCGCCAGGTGCCGCACCTCGAGGTGGGCCCCTGCCTGCTCGGCGCGACGGACGGCGTCGTCGAAGACTGCCGCCTGCGCGAGCACCGTGGGGTGGGCCGGGTCGTCTGCGAGCGCGAGGTGCGACCAGATGCCGACGACCTCGACGAGCCCGTCGGACTGCGCGGCGACAGCGGAGGCGAGGACGGTGTCGAGCTCCTCGGGCATGATCCCGTTGCGCCCGAGCCCGGTGTCGACCTTGAGGTGGATGCGGGCCGTCCGGCCCGTCTCCTGCGCCGCTGCGAGCACGGCGTCGAGGGCCCAGGACGCGGAGACCGCGACGTCGACGTCTGCGCGGAGGAGGTCTGCGAGGGGTGCCCCGGGTGCGTACAACCAGGTGAGGATCCGCGAGGAGATGCCTGCTGCGCGCAGCGCGAGGGCCTCGGCGAGCTGGGCGGTCCCGAGCCAGGTCGCCCCGCCGGCGAGCGCAGCCCGCGCCGCCGGGACGAGCCCGTGACCGTAGCCGTCGGCCTTGACTACAGCGAGGACCTGGGCACCGGTCCCGGCTGACGGCGAGGCGTGGCGGAGGAGCGAGCCGACGTTGTCCCGGATGGCCCCGAGGTCCACGACAGCGCGCGCGGGGTAGTAGCTGGTCATGCCCCCACGATCTCACGCACGACCCGGGAGCAGCGGCGAGCGGGGGTCAGCGACGCACGATCCTGTCGGCGCGGGACCTCCCCGGAGCGACGAGCCGGGCGTTGCGCTCGTCGGGCCCGCTCGCCCACGCGCGGGCGTCGTCGGGGCTGCGGCCGTGGCGCTCGAGCCGCGCGACGAGCCTCTCGACCCGGGTCGCCTGCGGGAGGTCCAGGTACCAGACCGTGTCGAGCAGCCCGCGCACCTGGTCCCACCCGTGGTCGTCGTGCAGCAGGTAGTTGCCCTCGGTCACCACGACCCTGACGTCCGGGTCGACCGCGACGGCCCCGGCGACAGGTTCTTCGATCTCACGACGGAACTCCGGGGCGTAGACCGTACGACCACCGGGGGCCCGCAGCCGCGCCAGGAGCGCGACGTACCCGTCCACGTCGAAGGTGTCCGGCGCTCCCTTGCGGTCAGCGCGGCCGAGCCGCTCCAGCTCGCGCTGGGCGAGGTGGAAGCCGTCCATCGGCACGAGGACCGCCGTGGTCCCAGCCTCGACCAGGGCGTCGACGAGCTCGGAGGCGAGCGTGGACTTGCCGGCACCGGGCTGGCCTGCGATGCCGAGGAGCAGCCGCGGGCGGACGAGGGCGGCGAGCACCTCGTCGACCAGCGCGGTCACGGTGTCGGGCCTGTCCCCGGTCGTGTCCTCGGTCTGAGCATCTCGCGTCACAGGTCGCCGCGCAGCAGGGCTGCGACTGTCCCGGGGACGGCCTCGGCCACGTCGAGCGCCGAGACCGGACCACCGGGGTTGGCCCTGTGGGCCGCCCGGCCGTGCAGCAGAGCCGCGCTGGCTGCGAGGAGGGCAGGCAGGCCCGGGTCACGCACGGCGTCCTCCGAGCGGGCGGCGAGCAGAGACCCGAGGATCCCTGTGAGCACGTCCCCGGCACCCGCTGTCGCGAGCCACGACGGTCCGTCCGCCTGGGCGTAGGCGCCCGAGGGTCCGACGACGACGGTCACCTCTCCCTTGAGCAAGACCGTCGCACCGGTGAGGTCGCGGGCCCGGCGGGCCCAGCGCAGCGGCTCGGCCTCGACGTCCGACCTCTCGACGTCGTCGCCCCGCGACCTGAGCAGCGTCGCGAGCTCGCCGGCGTGCGGGGTCAGGACGACCCAGGGCGGGCAGCGGTCGGGCAGCAGCGGCAGCGCGCCGGCGTCGACGACCACGGGGACGGCGTCTCCGACGACGTCGGAGGACAGCTCGCCTGTCGCCTGGGCGAGGGCGTGCCGCACCCGGGTGCGCTGCGACCTGGCGGTGTCACCGGAGCCCGAGTGCCCGGACTTCCCCGAGGGTGCTGCAGGCGCCGAGGGTGCTGCGGGGAGGCCCGGTCCCACGGCCCAGGCCTGGACCCGTCCCGCGGCGGGGACCACCTCGGGGCGCGCGGCGAGGACAGCGGCCGTGACCGACGGGTCTCCCAGGTAGCGGACCATGCCGACCCCCGTGCGGACCGCACCCGAGACCGTGAGCACAGCAGCCCCCGGGAAGTCTTCGGTCCCGGCCACGACACCCAGCACACCCCGGCTGTACTTGTGCGCGGTCCCTGTCGGCGCGGCGAGCGCCCCCTGGTCCACGAGGTCCTGGGGTGCCAGCCTGCGGACGG